>Ga0102935_1000877_pt1 | contig 11033 bp, 11 predicted proteins | sample SalPonR2_A_D2_MG_FD_78508 | JGI IMG/M metagenome (GOLD analysis project Ga0102935, IMG submission 78508) | Salt pond soil microbial communities from South San Francisco under conditions of wetland restoration - Salt Pond MetaG R2_A_D2_MG | ecosystem: Environmental > Aquatic > Marine > Intertidal... | reverse complement strand
CGAACTGGACGTGCAGAAGCATCGCGAGCACGAGAGATTTGTGGAGGTGGCCGAGCGGGCGGAGCGACTCGGAACCCGAGCCAGACGACTGCTGACCGATGACGACGTCGTTGATCGGTTCGACAGGATCGGTCGCGGGGAGATGTGACGACCGGTCGCACCACGACGGGTCGGAGCGACGAGCGGCCGGTGCCTTCGGCGGGTTGTAGATTCGACGGCCGACTCGCAAACCCGTCGTAGGTATTGGCATCTCTGCTGTGAGGGGGCCCGATAGCATCACTCTCTCTCGGATATCTGCGTCTGTCCGTCGAGATAGGCATCCAGAAGCTTTCGCTGGCCGGCACGGAGATGATGAAGCAACGTCGATCCCGTGATATCCAGTGAGGCAGCGACTTCTTCGGCCGTGCTTCCCCGCGGTGACTCGAAGTAGTCGGCGAAATATGCGGTTTGGAGGACCGTCCGCTGTCGCTGCGTCAACCGATCGTCCAATTCGTCGCGGAACTCACGGGCGGTCGTCACGGACCGTTGCCGCTCCTCCTTCGCGACGAACTCCGCGTCGTACTCACGACTCACAGCTTCAACGATACGGCGGACGTCACCGTCCGGGGGAAGGTCCACGACGAGGCGTCCCGTCCCACCGTCGAAGCTGGCACGCCGAACGGTGCCTCCCAGCGAGGAGATGGCGAGTAGCGGAGTCGAGCCGCAGATGGTGAGTTCGACGGTCCCTCCGGAATCGGATGCGCTAATAACTCGCGTCCGCCCGATCGCCTTTATCCCCGCAGTCTCCCGGTCGATACGGTCGATTCTATCGCCTTCGACCGAGACGAAACAGAGCAACGCATCGTCACCCTGTGGAACCATCCCTTCCAGCTTCAGCGTCGAGCCGAGCGACTGACTCAACTGCGTCAACACCGAGCTATCGCCGAGTTCGAGGGTGATCTCTGCGACGCTGTCCGACAGCAGCAGGTTCCGATTCCGAACTGCAGTGATTGCGAACCCAGCTATCTCACCCAGCGTCTCGAAGCTGGCTCGCTCCCGTTCGGAGAACGCTTCAGTGCCACTCGCATAGACTCCAACCACCCCGTGGACGTTCGACCCGTATGCAACCGGAATGGTCAGTGCCGACTGGACGCCATCAGCAAAGCCGGCCGTCCGAACCGATTCAGGAACTGCGGAACTGGCAGTGAGTGGCTGGGCAGATTGCAGTCGACCGCTGTTGACTGCACGCTCCTCGGGCGTCGTCACCGTCTCGTCGTCGACTGCGTCGCGAACAGCTTCGAAGATTTCGCCAGTCTCACCCGCAACGGCACGGGAAACGAGGCCGTCACGCCCCACATCGCGTTCTCCAACCCAAGCGAATTCGTACAGGTCGGTCTCACCGAGCCCTCGACAGATCGTTTCGGCGATTTCCTCACGAGAGGTGGCATCGACGAGTGCTGTGAGGATGTCCGAGCGCACGTCGTCGATGAGCTCCGTTCGTTTGCGCTCCTGTCGTAGTTGTTGGAGTGACTGTTTCTCGCGTCGCCTCTCCGTCACGTCTCGGAAGTAGACGATTCCTCCCTCATCGAGCGCAACGACGGAGACAGCAAACCACTTGTCGAGGTCTGGATAATACTCCTCGAAGTGGGTTTCAGTGACGGATTCATTTTCGAATACGGTCAAGAGAGTATCGTCGACGGACCGGGGAAACGCCTCAGCAAGCGGGGCTCCAATCGGGTCGGCGGTGTCGAGCAGTGTCCGGGAGAGTTCGTTGCTGTCCAATACGAGTCCCTCGTCCGAGACATCGAGAGCGCCGATCGGCGCCCGTTGCAGCCGATCATCCATAGCTTGGAACACCGATTTTGTCGCGTCTTTCTTCACCAGTCATCGTTGCAGGTTCAATCATCGGCGTTAGAACCGGATCTCGAACCGTGCTCCACCACAGTCGGCCGTAGTGAGAGTTATCTGCCAGTCGTGTGCGACGATGATCTGTTCAACGATTGCGAGGCCAAGTCCGGTTCCACCGTTCATCGTCGAGTGGCCCGGTTTGAACACTGTCTCCCATTTATCCGTAGGTATTCCCGTGCCATCGTCGGCGACGTAGAAGCCGTCCTCTAACGCGCCGACGGTAATTGTCACGCTACCCTCGGGAGCCGTCTCTTCGCTCCGATCAAGGGACTGGTCTTGGATTCCCGGACCCCCTTCACTGTGAGTGTTCGGAGGGAGAGCGTCCGAGTCGCGATTGACCGAATCTCCGGACTGCACCTGATCGCCCGTCGACCCACGTTCGGCGCTGTCGTTGGACCGTGTCCGGCTATCAGTGGTGTTATGCTCCACGCTATTTCGGAACAGATTCTCGAAGACCCTTCGAACGCGGTCGGCGTCGGCGGTGACAGTGGGAAGCGATCCAACGATGTCAAGCACTGCCTCATTAGTATCGACCGACTGCCACGCGTCCATCGCCGCGGTTGCAATTGAGACTTGGTTCGACGGGTCCACGACATCTTCCCCCCGCGTGAGGGTAAGGACGTCGCGAATGATCCGTTCCATCCGATCGTGTGCGTCGGCAACCGACTCGAAGTGTTCCGGATCTCCCGTCTCCCGCGCTGCTGTGAGATGTGCCTTGGCAATGTCGAGTGGGTTACGGAGGTCGTGGCTGATCACGCTACTAACCTGATCGACAGCGGGCAGTTCCTCGATGGTGGGACAGTCCTGCAAGTCTGAAAGGACGAGATATCCGGCGTTACCGTCGGAGGGGATCGCTCGTGCAAAAAACGTTCCTCGATCCTCGTCATCGAGATAGATCCCGACACGGTCTCCGCGAACGAGGTGGGTCATCGGGTCCTGACCGCCGGTCGTGACACTACGGCTAAACCGTTCGAACACCGTCGAGACGAGTGCCTCGGGTGAAGTCACGTCGAACCGCCGATCGAAGCTCTCGTTCGTCGTCGTGATGCGAGCATCACGACCGTCGACGGCGTAGGCAAGAACGGGATCCGGAAACGCGTCCAACGGGATCGCTGCAGTACACTCGTCGGTCATCGGTCTCCTGTTGTCCTCCCGTACAATCGTCGCGAGGCCACCAGCCTCGATAGCTGGCGCGGACACCCCCGGTGGAGACGGAGTCGAACGCGACTCATAACTCACCGTTAGTGCGGACGCGTGTTTATTATTACCCCCCTGACTCTGACTCGGAAACACCGTATTGGTGTCTCGCGGTTTGCTTTTCGAGTTTCCGGGAACATCGAATTGACGTGAACTTTACCAGGGTTTGCCGACCCATCTTGACCGACCCCGGTGTTGGCTCACACTACAAGGCCGCTTGTTGCTGGCACGGCAGCCTCTCTGTTGGTGTTCACGCTACGGTCCTTGAGCATCCTTGTGGGGTACCGACTGCGAAACGCGGATTAGATACAACAGTCAAATTGTAGAAAAGTAAAGATACACGACATTTTATTTTGATGGATTTCGGAAGTGTCTAGAACATCAGGTAGCCGTGCACTCGGTGTGCAGGGTAGTTGTCCCCGGTGTGGATTCGATCACTCACTGACATCCTCCCACGACTGAAGTCGTGGGGTTCCACGGTCACAGACCGCGTACCCACGACGGAGAGGTTTCCCACTCGTCGCATTACACGGTGAGATTGTGGGCCGTGCCAGTGCGGCCCCCGACTCGGATAGCGGGCTTCATCTACCGCCCTACTGGCGTGCATATCCTTACCCGAGACTCGGTGTCACAACTAATGGGACAAATCCAAATATCTGTTTCGGCTACTGTCGGATTCATCTCACGACTGAAGTCGTTGGCTTTCTCCTCGAGCCCCTGTAAGCGACGACCGCCGTCGCCGTGGGAGAGATCCGACACCAGTATTCTTGAGGATAGCTTCGATACGACACGGTGGTGCCATCGTACGTGCCCTCCGATACGTCCCGAGCGGGCTGGGCGAGCCCGGAGTACGTCGCGACTGTCGACGACGTGCTGTTCGTGGTCTCGAGTATCACCGTTCTAGTGACCCTCGCCTGCGAACTCGCCCGGCGCTGGCGATGAGTGCCGGGCGTTCGTCCCCGCCGTCATGAAATTCCGCTGGCTCCCGCATCCACGACTCGACTGACACATGCGCGTCCACCCGCCGACGGAGTGGCAACGACGTCGCGTCGGCAGCGTCGCGGCCGTCGCCAACCTCGTTCCGCTGATCGGCGTCCTGACCCTCGGGTGGGATGTCTACTCGCTCCTAGTACTCTACTGGACCGAGGGTCTGCTGACGGTGTTGCTGGCTGCGGCGAAGGCGCTGTTCGCCGAACGCGGTTCACCGGGGCTTCCCGATATCGAACCCCTCCACGAGCTTCGTGAGAAGCGTGGTGGCTGGCGTCCCGTCTCCTGGATGCCTGCGGTCTATCCGCGAAACGTCCCGTTCGCGGCGTCGATACTCGGGTTCTGGACCGTCACCGTTCTCCCGGCGAGCGTCCTCTACTGGCTGACGGCGGCACCGATGATACGCCTGTCACTGTCCCTCCTCGCCGGTGGTGGCGGACTGGTGGTCACGCAGATCCACGAATTTCGATCCGACTACCTCGCCGGACCGAAATACACCGAGACCTCCGCACAGGAGATCCTGCGTGAACCCGTACAGCTCGGCCTCGTGATCCTCGCGGTGGGGCTGGTCGCCAGCGCCGGCGATCGACCCGGTGGGCTGCTCCTCCTCACCGGCATCGTCGTCGTCAAGACGGCCGCCTCGATCTACCGAATCGTCACCGACTACACGGAGCTCCCAGTGCCGTCCGTCCTCGACGGGGCGCTCGACGGAAGCCACGCCGAACCGCTTCCGGACATCGACACCCCGGACGGACCCGTTCGTGGACGGGTATCCGTCGACGCGGCACCCGTCCTGCTCGGCAGCCTCCCGATGGTGGCGTTCGGGTTTGCTCACCGGTCCACGTTCGCCGTTCTGATCGGGCTGACGTTTGCCGCACTCACCGGTGGCTCGGTCTGGCTTGTCGTAGGGCTAGTGTTTGTCCTCATCGTCGCCGGCGCGCGTATCGGCAGCTACTACCTGCGGTACGGTACGATCGAGTACCGCCGGTACGAGGAGCAACTCGTAGCCTACGATACGGCACTCGAGGCCGTCCAGTGGACCGCCCCGGTGGACTCGGCGTCGTTCTCGATCCGCAACGCGATCCCGGACCGACTGCTCGACACCGGCACGCTGGACGTATCCGGAGCCGACCCCGGCGACCGTGACGCACAACTCGGCCCGGTTGCTGATCTCGACGCTACAATCGAGACGCTCGAGCTTCCCGTATCGGACCCCGCCCGCCCCGAGCGTGATTCGGCCGTCATCGCGTCCGCGTTGGTGCTTTCACTCGTCTTTCTCGCAGTTCCGGTCGGCCTCGCGCTCAGCCCAAAAATAGGCACCGCACAACTGATCGGACTCGCTATCGGCGTTGGACCGATTTTCCTGCTGCCGGTCGTACTGATGATCTGGGTGGCGCTCAGGCGAGTCTAAGGGGCTGCCTGTCGTATTTGTGAGCACCTGGACCGGTTCCTAAACGGGAAAGGAAACATCGATCCGACAGCAATTCGCACTGTCAACTCAGACGGGAACCGACCAAGCAGTGAGATTCGAACTGTCGATCCCGAGACGCGAATACGATACCCCACTCCCCGAACGATGACGGCCACCGAGAGTGACACTGGCGACCGGGTGGTTACGTGGACGGCGTTCCCGGACCGCGACGCCGACCGGTTTCGGCTCGTGGTGTTGCATCTCGCTGCCGGTGTCCCGGTCGTCCTGGGGCTCGCCGTGCTGGTGTTACTCGCGTTTGCCGTCGCGGACGGACTCGCCGTGGAAAACGTCGGAGGGACCGTCCTCGTCGTCGTTCTCGCGCTCATCGGCGGTCCCGCATCGCTGGTGTATCTCCTGCTCGCGGTCGAGTACGGCTCCGAGCGCGAGGTGAAGAAACTCACCCCGTCGGTTGGATGGATTCGCCTCCGCTACATTCCAGTCAGCCTGCTCGGTGGCGGCCTCCTACTGCTGTCGTTGGCAATCCAACCGGGGCTCCTGATCGTGTATCTAATTGGACTTGTCGTCTCTAAGATGGCCGTCGAGCTTCGATATACGGTCGGCCGGATACATCCGGAAACGGCAACGCTCCGGCAAGTGAGCGGCGTAACAGCCACGGAATATACCGATGACGGGGAGCTGGACACAACCGACAGACGGGTGCGGACGTTCGATCTCTCGCCGCTCAGGCAGCTCTACCAGCGGCAAATCGGCGATTATACCCTCTTCGTCCCCCGATATCAGTCCCGAGGCTGGTGGGGCCGTCCGCTCGTCCTCGTTGTCCCGAACGACACCGCCGTCGAGGTCGAGACGGCTCTCGATACTGTGATCCGGACAACCGACTGGACCCCGGGCGACGGACTAGACCGGGCGGTTCGAATCGTCCTCGGAGGCCTCGGGGTTCTCTTTCTCGGGACGACGGGAGGACTCGCTGCTGTCGGAGCTGACACTCTTCCTGTCGTTGCATATGCGGCCGCGACACTCGGGCTGTTGGGGGTAGCAATGCTCTTTGTCGCGATTCGCGGGTAAGCTGCTCGAACAGGGTATTCTTCGATTACGGACCCGTCGGAGACAAAATATCAAAGTAATACGGTCGGCCGACCGCGCGTGCTGCTCGGGGGCCCGATGGTGGCGGACGAACCACCGCACCGAACTGTGGATACCGGCGTCGCTACGGAACGTCGAGCCGTTCAGCGGTGTCGAGCGCAGTCGTGAGTCGGTGCTGGGTTTCGAGTCCGGTCTGGAAGCGGGCGAGCAGTTCGGACTGGTGTTCAGGGCAGGCATGCACGGCAACGGCGCCGTCCGCAACCGGAATGACCGGCTGGCGTGGCGTATGCCCTGCCAACTGACAACTCGGGCACCGAATGCCGCCGGCCGGTCGGTGCTCGATGAGTTTGGCAGCGCCGTTCGTGGTGTACCCGCAGGTAGAGGCGAACTGCGCTACGTGCTCCTCACACCCGATGATCGGTGTCGTGAGGTGATCGAGTAACAGAAACGAGTACCGACTCCGTTCGGGCGACCGGAGCGCAGCCTCACAGTCCTTGCAGGGAACCGGTGGGGTGTCCGGATCAGTGGCCGACTGATACTGCGGAGACTCTTCGGAATCCATCGTGAACCGTACCCGGATAGTCGGTTGCCAGATGGGTAAATGGTCGGTCTGAGAATTGTGTGGGAGTCTCTTGGTATTCCGAACGGGCGTGACAGTTCGATCCCGCTTCGGGGGTCACCGTTCTGCGATCCTCCCCGCTGGCGCGGGGGCACCTGCGCTCTAGAGGGGGAAACACAGCACTGACCGCATTTCAAACTGCGTTCGCAACGCCAACGCACAAACCGCTGCCGAGTGGCTCGAGTCGTTCGCTTTCGCATGGAACCGGCTTCTCTGAACACTCCCCCTCGTCGAGGTCGACGAACAAGTGAAAACAGCATCTCGTGAAGTGTTCTATGACACTCTCGGGCCTAGGTTTTAGCAACGGGCGGACCATTGATCCTCCGATGGGGCAGCGTGGTGTGGACGACTTCTCGTTCGGTGCCGTCGAGCCGCCGCCGTGTCGCCAGCCGCTCGAGGTGATCGAACGCGACGACGAGTGGGTCGTTCGCGAGTACTACCCGACGGAGGACGCTGTCGAAGAGCAGATCCGCACGTTCGGCACACACGCGGATCGGATCGATGCGATGCGGCAGGCCCGGACCACGATGGAGCGCGGGCAGTACCCGTGCGTGGTCCGATGGGACACACACAATAGCGTCGGCGGGTTGTACTGGAATCCAACCTTCGAGACGGTTATGGTCGAGTACAGCGACCTGCTCAGGGAGTGGGTTGTCGTACCGAAAGACGACCATTTCGTGTTCCAGACTGCGGGGTCGACGAGTACCGCCTTCCAGCTCGGGAAACTGGTGCTCGAACGCTTCGACTTCAAGACCGCCGAGTTCTACGCGCGCGACGGGACTCTCGAGGCGGAGCGTGACCACCGCTTCCTCCGGCACGAGATCGCCCAGTCGGGCGTCCGGTTCAATCGCGGGCCACTCCCCGAGAGCGTCGAACACCCGGCACCGGCGTCGGCGACCACTGCGGTAGACGACGCGGACGACGATGAGGACCCCTCCCCATCCGAGGACGGTTCCATGACCGCAATCAGTTCGATCGCGCCAGTTGTCCCCGACATCACCCGGCTGAAAGCCATCGACACCGAGGGCGTCCTCCACCAGTACGAGACCCCCTGGGAGGGAGATACTGCCCGGATCTGGATTCTGGATCCCGACTTCGACGATCACCGAACTGCCCTCCACGCGTTCGGGACCGCCATCGACGACTGGGCCGACCTCGCGAGTCACGACGGGGTCGTCTCGATCCACGAACGAGACGCTGATCCGTCGGCGTGGGTGATCTACGACGCTACCGGCACGCCGCTGTCGACATGCCGGGAGAAGCTATCGACTGCGGAACAGCTCTGGATACTCACGCAACTGGCGGACGTAACGCAGGAAGCTCAGCGACGGAGTATCTACCGGACCACGCTCGCGCCTTCGCGCGTCATGGTCAGCAGGGCCGAGTCGACGCGGGACCGCTCGTACATTGACACCAGACTGAACCGGGGGGAGGCGGAGCACTCGATCTCGACCCGGATTGCGAGTCCCGGTATCGAACGGCGCGTCCGCGATAGACTCGGCCGGCGGACCGGGAGTCGATACATGGCACCGGAACAGCTCCAGAACGAAGTTACGTCCACTACACCCGTCTATCGGCTGGGTGCGGTCACCTACTGGTTGCTCACCGGGTACGAACCGTTCCACGACCGGCAGGCATACACGAACGCACTCGCGGCCGGCGAGATAACGCCGCCACAGGAACTCGCGGAGCTCCCCGACGGCGTCGGTGACTGTATCCAGCAGGCGATGCGGGCCGATCCGGACGACCGATTCCGGACGGCCAAACAGTTCGCCGAACGACTCATCAAGCGGTTCGATCGCTCGTGAGCTCCCGTCGGACCTGCGATATCCGGCGTTTGCGCCGTCCGGCCTCACAGGCCGCGGCCGAGGACGGAATCTTCGGAACTCGCAAAGACGACGAGGGCCGTGATTTCGTCCGCGATGTCGAAGAAGTCGTGTTCGGCACCTTGTTCCACGTAGACGACGTCACCCTCATCGACGGCATACCGCTCGTCTTCGACGTGAACCATCCCCGACCCGGAGATGATGAAGTAGAGTTCGTCAGTTTTGTGCGGCGTTTTTGGCTCAGGGTTGGGGTACCGGGCGAGTTCGACGCTCAGCGCGTCCTTGCTCAGTACTTCCAAGTAGTTCGTGGATTCCTGCTCGAGTTGGTCGAGTAACTCGGTCGTCGAGATGTGGGTCATCGGGAGTACATATCAGCTGCATGGAGGATGAATACTTTGATTCCGTGCACAAGCCGTCGCTGTCGAGCTCGTGCCCTCGATTTGTCACAAGCGCTACTGACCCATTCAGCCCGTGTCAGAAGCGGCGTGCAAGATGTGAACCGCCTCAGGGTCGAGCCCCGAGGCACTCGCCTTGCCTATCTGCAGAATTCGACGACGTGGGTCCCGAATGCGAAGGGGCCAACAGCGAAGCTTCCGATCGAAAAATCCTAACAGAAAAAACGCCCGCCGACAAGGCCCGGCTGAAAAGATGCCTGCGGAGAGCACACCAAGACTGAACGTTCCTGCGGCGAGGACTCCGGAGGCGAACTGCCCCGCGGCAAGGACCGCGTATCCTTCCACAGTATAGATACCGGCCAGCGTCAACACCCACGCAATCCCCAACAACCCAAGCGCAACGATGCCACCGGCGTTTTGCCGGGCTACGTCCATCCGTTCCGATTCAGAGGATGCTCGCGTGAACTACTCACGAAACCGAAACTCAGTCCGAACAGCAGCCGACGGTCCGATGTCTGAGTGGCTCAATCCCCGGTCCGCAACTCCCGTACTTTCTCGATGTTCCACTCGTAGCCGTTCCCGTCCTCCGGTGTCTCGAGGACCATCGGCTTCTCGCGAAGAGCATCGTGGTTGACGAACTGGCGAAAGCCCGCTTCACCGATTTCACCCTCCCCAATGTGCTCGTGTTCGTCTTTTTCGGAGCCGAGCGGGTGCTTCGAATCGTTGAGGTGGAGATACTGCACGTTCTCGATGCCGACGGTCGACTCGACCTCGTCGACGAGATCGTCCATCGCTGCTTCGTCGGTGAAGTCGTATCCCGCAGCGAAGAGGTGGCAAGTATCGAGGCAGATCCCGAGATCACCGTACTCGTGGGCTGATCTCTCCACCATGTCGTCGAGGTCGTCGAGTCGCTTGCCGACGGTGGTACCCTTTCCAGCCGTGTTCTCCAGCAGAAGCGTCACGTTGCTCGGTACGTCGACCTCGGACAGTCGCTCACCGATATTCTCGATGCCGGTTCCCTCGCCGGCGCCGGTATGCGCTCCGGGGTGGAACACGTAGTACGGGATTCCCAACGTCGCCGCCGCATCAAGTTCGTCTTGGATGCAGTCGAGCGACTTACGGGCGAGGTCATCCTTCGGCGTCGCGAGGTTGATGAGATATGTGCCGTGGACGATCCACGGGCCGACGTCCTGTTCGTCAACCGTGTCCCGAAACGATTCGGCCTCTGTCTCGTCGATTTCGCGGGTCGCCCATCCTCAGGGAGAGCCGACGAAAATCTGCCCGCAGGTTCCGCCCAGTTCCACCTCGTGGCCGACGGCCGCCTCGAATCCATCCGAGATCGAGACGTGGGCACCGATTCTGAACATACTCGGACAATACGATGCTCGCCGTTAACGTTTCGTGAGAACACTGCCACGGGCAGGTGGCGACGCCAATCAGAGGATCACCAAGCTGTGAGACTCACTTTCGCCGGATGGAAGAAAGTAGCCGTAGGATTGCGATCCAGTTCAAACGGACCCCGGCGAGGAACATCCCCCACCGACGGCTGCTGTGGTCTTCGACCACGCTTTCGTCGGACGGAGCCGCTACCCCCCGTCCCCGGTCGT
>Ga0102935_1000876_pt1 | contig 11035 bp, 10 predicted proteins | sample SalPonR2_A_D2_MG_FD_78508 | JGI IMG/M metagenome (GOLD analysis project Ga0102935, IMG submission 78508) | Salt pond soil microbial communities from South San Francisco under conditions of wetland restoration - Salt Pond MetaG R2_A_D2_MG | ecosystem: Environmental > Aquatic > Marine > Intertidal... | reverse complement strand
TCGGACCGCCTCGATCCCTTCGACCGTCACGTCGGCGTCCTCCAGTTCGCCGCGGACCAAGGCGGCGTCGTCCGACTCCGCGCCCGCCGACTCGAACGAGAGCGGCTGGACGACGCGGGTGAGCTCGTTTTCCGCGTCCCGGAGGCTCGCGTCCGCGACCGCGTCGCTCACGAGGTCCCGCACGCGCGGTTCGAGCATGTGCGCCTCGTCGCAGACGACGAACGTCGAGTCGTCCAAGAGCGCGCCGGTGAACGTCCCCGTCGTCACGGGGTCGAACGCGTGGTAGTAGTTGCCGATGACGACCTCGACCTCCGGGACGAGCGCGCCCATGACCGAGTGGGGACACGAGCCGTGGCTCGCGGCGAGCCGAACGAGTTCGTCGGCGTCGACGTGGCCGATCTCGGTCACGTCGAACGGCACCGCCTCGGCGGGATCGCCGTCTTCGGGGAGATCGTCGAGGAACCCGGCGTAGAAGGGGCAGAACTCGGTCCCCTCGAACTCCTCGGTGTCCGGGCGATACGGGGTCGGCTCGCCGTCGACGGAGAGGTAGTCGGCCGCGGGCTCGGCGGAGCCGCCGGCCGCTCCCGCGCCGCCCGCGTTGCCCGAGTCCGACAGCCCGACCTGCTGGCTCCGCGCCTCGCGCACGAGGTTCGAGGTCGTCGTCGCGCCGCCGTCGCCGACGAGGTTGCGGGTGCGTTCGCGGAGCCCCTCGCAGCGCTCGTAGACGGTCTCGCGGTCGATGCCGGCGCGGTTCTGTCGGGCGTACGGACAGACGTCCGCCTTCCCGACGAGCGTGAGTCCGGAGACGGGATCGTAGCCCTCGGGGAGGCCCTCGTTTATCGTTTCGAGGTCCGTCTCGAACTGCCGAAGCTGCTGTTTGACGCTCGTGAGCACGAACACGCGCTCGAACGCGGAGTCGGGGTCGCGCACGCGGTCGAGGCCGGCCGTGAGCGCGAGCATCGTCTTGCCGGTCCCGCACGCGCCCTCCAAGGCGAGGAACCCCCCCTCCTCGGCGGCGTCGATGGCGGCGTCGATGCCGTCGGCCTGCTCGGGGTAGGGTTCGGGGTGGCCGAAGAAGTCGGCCCACGGCGGCGAGTCGGTCACAAGGACGGATTACGCGGCATCGGATTTAACGCTTCACGCTTCAGTCGGCGGTCGCAGACGCGGTGGCGCGGCCGCTCGCGGTCGCCGCTCTCGCAGCGAGCGATCGGCCCGCGCGGCTTCCGGAAGCCTCACCCGACGATGTCGTGGAGGTCGGAGAGCTGTTCTATCTCCCAGGTCGGCCAGACGTTCAGGTCCCAGTTGCGGCGGTGCGGGCGACGGATGAACGCCGAGTCGATTCCGGCGTTCTCGGCGGCTCGCACGTCGGACTCGTTGTCGCCGACGAACAGCGCGCTGTCGGCATCGAGGTCGCCGAGCGCCTGCTCGATGTAGTGGGGATTCGGCTTCCGAAGCTGGAGCGAGTGGATCGTCGGCTCACGGCCGTAGGCGGCACCGAACCGGTCGAATCCGTCGAAGTGGTCGACGAGGAAGTCGACGGTCGCCTGCTGGTTCGAGGAGACGATCCCCATCTCCACGTCGAGGTCCTCCAGTTCGTTGAGGTCGTCGTACGGGGTCTTCCGCCCCGCGCGCGCCTCGTGCTGTTGGGCCTTCGAGACCACGTCGTCGCGGGTCCGCCAGAACGACCCCGGATCGAGGTCGTACGTCTGACAGACGGTCCCCACGCTGCCGGGGGTTGCGCCGATCGTCATCTGCTCTACGTCGTCCGAATCGGGCTCCTCGACGCCGCACTCGACGAACGCGTCCCGGGTTGCATCCCGGAGCACGTCGAATCGCGTGCGGCCCACGAGGACACCGTCGTTGTCGAACACGACGGTATCGTACGTCATACACCACGTCGACGGCCGAGAGGGATAAGCGTTTCAGTCGGATTATCGCCGACGAGACGCGATACCGGCCGGGTTTACACCGCGTCCCGACGTGGCGTGAGGTATGCGCGTGAGCGTCATCGGCGGGAGTTCGATCGGAGCGGAGACCGCGGCAGTCGCCGCAGAACTCGGTGAGCGGCTGGCCGAGCGGGGCCACGTCGTCGTCTGCGGCGGGCTCGGCGGCGTCATGGAGGCCGTGTGTCGCGGCGCTCGCGGGGCCGACGGCGAGACCATCGGCATTCTCCCGACCGACCGACGCGCGGACGCGAACGACCACGTCACCACGCCGATCGCGACGGGGATGGGCCACGCGCGAAACGCGCTGGTCGTCTTAAACGGCGACGCGGCGATCGCGGTCGACGGCGGTCCGGGGACCCTCTCGGAGATCGGACTCGCGCTCGCGCACGGACGGCCGGTCGCGGGCCTCGACACGCACGACGTCGCGGGCGTGGCGGCGGTCGAATCGCCGGACTCGGCGGTCGAGTACGTGGAGGAGACACTGGATCGATGCTGATCTACCGACGAGGGACGTCAGATCACTCGCTGTCGGGTCACACGTGTTGTCAACTCACACGTGTTGTCAACTCACACGTGTTGTCGGGTCACTCGCTGTCGGCTCCATCGCCGTCGACGCCCGTTATCTCGAATCTGGCACCACCGCTCGCGCCCTCTGACACGGCGATCTCCCACCCGTGGGCGACGGCGATGTCGCGAACGATGTTGAGACCGAACCCCGTGCCGTCGCCGGCGGTCGTGTAGCCGATCTCGAACACGCGCTCTCGGTCCTCGCGGGGAATTCCCGGGCCGTCGTCCTCGACGAAAAAGCCCGACGGCAGGATGGCCTCCGCCCGCGTCGTCGTGTACATCGGCGATATCTCGCCGACGGTGACGGTCACGTCGTCGCCCCCGTGGTCGACCGCGTTGCGGAACAGGTTCTCGAAGAGTTGTTTCAGTCGACTCGGGTCCGCCAGTATCGTCCGGTCGCCCGCGACGACGAGCGTCGCACCGCCGGTCTCGACGTTCGACCAGCACTCGTCGGCGAGCGTCGACAGCGCGACCGGTTCGCGTTTCTGCGGCGTCTCGCCCTGTCTCGCGAGCGTCAGCAGGTCGGCTATCAGTTCGAGCGTGCGGTCGACCGCGGCCGAGGCGTCTCCGAGGTGATCGGAGTCGCAGTCGCGTTCCGCCAGATCGAGCCGACCCTGTGCGACGGTGAGGGGATTTCGCAGGTCGTGAGACACGCCGCGGACGAACGCGTCGAGCCGCTGTCGCTGCCGGTCGGCCTCGGCGGTGGCGCGAGCGGACGCGACGGCGTTCGATATTCGGTACACGAGGACGGCGGTCACCGCCGAGTCGCCCCCCGCCCGTGCGACGTCGGTGGCCCCCGCGTCGAACGCCTCGGCGACCGCCGCCGCGCCGCGCGCCTCGTCGAGACAACACACGATCGGGAGGTTCGGGTGTCTGTCGCGAACCGTCTCGACGACCGACGTTTCCGTCGCGTCGACGGGCGTCCCGACCACGAGCAGACAGTCGATCGCCGAGTCCCGAAGCAGGTCCACGGCCGCGCCGACTGCTGTGACCGATTCGACGACGAGACGGTCGTCTGCACGCTCCAGCGACGACGCCAGCTCCGCCGCTCGGTCGGGGGTACCGACGAGGACGACGGCGATCGAGTCGCTAGTCGATGGCATCTCGCGTGTGGGGTGTCTCGCGGTCACCGACGTATACTTATTGGCCGTGCCGCGGATCGTCACCGATCAGCGCCACGACGGGTCGTCGGTGTCGTCCGCGTCGCCGGCGGTTGTCCCGCCCGAACCGCCTGCTCTCTCGTCGTCCTCGTCTTGATCGGCGGCGGCGATGTTTCTGAACCGATCGTCTGGGTCGTCGCGGGGGCCGTCGCGAGGGTCGTCGTCGCGGGGGCCGTCGCGGGGGTCGTCGTTTTCGAGATCGGCCCGCCCGCTTCGACCCGCGTCGCCCGGAGACCCGCCGAGGCCGGAAGCGACCCGGTCGCCGTCGTCGCGCCCGTCGAGAACGCGGGCGACGAGGTAGCCGAATCCCATCGCGTTGAGCACGCCGGTCGAGGCCTCCGAGAACCGGAACGGCCCCGAGAAACGCCCACGCGAGCGCGCCGACGACGAGCGCCGTGGCCAACCCGTCACCGACGTCGGCCACGTCGCCGATCCACCGCCCGAGCGCGACGACGCCGACGGTAGTGGTCGCGATCCCGACGACCGCGAGCGCGAGCAGTCCGGGGATGACGACGAGGAGTCCGACGATCGTGATGGCAAACAGGAACGCCGTGACCGCGACGGCGATGTACGCGCCGAACCCGTAGACGAACGCCATGACCGGCTCGCCGCGCACGTACTCGGCTCCCTCGTCGGTGAAATCGGGTGCGACGGCGATCACGATCGCACCGAGGATGCCGACGACGGCGAGTTCGATCACGAACGAGAGCCCGGTACTGACGGCGATCCCGATCGGTTCGGTCGGATTCGTCGGTCCCGGGCCGATCCCGTCTATCGCGGTCGAAAGCAGTGTGGAGGGCATCGTCCACAGTGTGACGGACCCGTCTCAAGAGTCTTGTCACAGCGGACGGGCGAATACGGGAGACTCGGGCGAGATGCGGGCGTTTCGAGGGCGGGGCCGGGGTCGCGGGCGAGATGTGGGCGTTTCGAAGGGGAGACGGCGTCGCTGACGGCGGCGACTACCAGGTGTCGTGGAACGTGTCGAACTCGATCGAGTCGAGCGGCTTCTCGCCGATCGCGGCCTCGTACTCGCCGGGGGTCAGCATGGGCTTGTGGAAGCGCGGGCCGTCGTCGGTCGTGATCCGCGGACAGCCGGTGTTGACGAACGCGTCCATGTCGAAGTTGCGCAGGCGGTCCGGCGTCACCTCGTCCATGGTGATGAGGTAGGCGTTGTCGTTGTTATCGACTATCTCTTGGGCCGTCTCCCACCGCCCCTGTCCGATCTTCGTACAGAAGATGACGCCCCACTTCTCTGCGTCCATCGCCTTGTGGACCGAGGCGTACCGCTGTTTGAGGAACTGGTCGTGCTCTGCGACCTTCACGACGTTGTTGACCGGGTCGGCGATGATCACGCGCTTGTCGGGGTGTTCCATCGCGAGCCCGACCGGGTGGAACTTCCCGCCGCCGACGTACAACACCTGTTCCGCGTCGATGTCGGCGGAGGCGTAGTTACAGCCGAGCACCTGTCCCTCCTTCGTGAGCCGGTCGTCGCCCCGGCGGGTGTGAACCTCGTAGCCGCGCTCTTCGAGCCAGTCCGTCATCTCCTCGAAGCGGTTCATGTGCTGGGCGGTGGTGACGAGCCCGACATCGGCGTCCTCCTCCGGAGGCGACAGCTCCTCTGCGAGGGCGTCCTCCATGATCGGGAACGGGTCGACGTTCGAGAAGAGGGGGACGTAGACGATGCTGTCGGACTCTTTCATCGGCGTGTGCCCGAAGTGGACGAACACGTCGGTCCGGCGCATCAGGTACGTGTCGAGGTCGCACGCGCCGTAACACGGCTGGCCCGACAGCATGAACGTCACGTCGTCTGGCGCGACCTCGCGGAGGTCGTCCGCCACCTTCGGGCCGCGGCGCTTGAGCCCCTCGGGGAACTGGAGCCCGACCTTGGAAGCGTCTCGCTCCTCTATGGCCTCCAAGATTCGGTCGAGTTCGTAGTCCCACTCGCGGTCGTGTTTCAGGGCCATCCCCGTCTTCGTGAGGTCGCCCTCCGTGGAGCCGCTCATGTCGAGCGAATTGTGCGGCTGGACGGTTAAACCGCGCGTTCGACGCCGTCGGCGGCGGTCGATGATGACAGACCGGGACCGGCGGCTCCGCGGCCGCGGGCCGGGCCGATTACCGTTTCCGACGCGCCGCTCCACGTCGGTTCCGCGGCCGACGACGCGCCGCCCGTCGACGAGGAGCCGCTGCCGGGGTCGACAGACCGAAACCCCGAGCCCACGAACGCGGGTGTATGTCCGACCCACACGCCGACGTTCCGCTCGAACACGTCCACGTCGCGCCAGACACGGGTGCCGAGAACGCCCCGGCCGTCTTCGTCCTGCACGGCCGCGGGGCGGACGAGGAGGACCTGCTGCCGGTCGCGAGACACCTCCCGGACGACCTCCACGTCGTGAGCCTGCGGGCACCCGACCCGCTCCAGGGCGGGTACACGTGGTACGAACTCGACTTGTCGGCGGGTGGCCTCGAATCGAGCCAGCCTGACGCCGAGGAGTTCCGACGCAGCCTCGACCTCGTCGCCGAGACCGTCGAGGTCGCGGTCGACGCCTACGACATCGACGCCGACCGAGTCGGGCTGCTCGGATTCAGTCAGGGCGCGATCACGAGCCTCTCGCTCCTGTTAGAGGACCCGGACCGGTATGCGTGGGTCGTCGCGCTCCACGGCTACCTCGCCGACTCGCACGCCGATCTCGACCCGGCGGGAATCGAGGGCAAACCGGTGTTCGTCGGTGCCGGCGCGGGCGACCGCGTCATCCCGCAGTCGCGCTCGGCGGCCGCAGCCGACCGGTTCGAGGCGATCGGTGCCGACGTGACCCGCGACAGCTACCCCGGCGGCCACGGGATCGGCCAGCAGGAGCTGGCCGACGTGGTCGCGTTCGTGGAGTCACACGCGATCTGAGTGAGACATTCCGACACTTCGTCCCCCGGAGCGGCGCTCGTCAGCGGGGTCGGAGACGCAAACGATCGTTTGCGCCTCGCTGACACATTTATGTGAGGCGATCGAACGGCGTGTGTGCACGAACGAACACCCTCCAGACGGCGAGTGCTCGCCGGTGGAGTCGCGGCGGCGATCGGCGCGACCGCGGGCTGTCTCGGCGGCTCGCTGCGCGGTGACACCGCGGGCGACGACGGCGACGACCGCGTCCTCCGACTGACCCTTGATTCCGTGGGAGAGCGCCTGCGCGACCGCTTCGTCGACGACCCGAGCGAGGCCGATCCGACGTGGGACACCGCGGCGTTCGCGGCCGTGCGAGCGGGAGAGACCTACACTACCCAGCACCGGAAGCCGTTCTTCTCGACGACCGACGACCCCCGGTTCGCGGTCCACGCCGGGACGTACTACCGACTGGGCTCCGTCGTCGTCGACGAGGCGGAGGCGGTTCGGCCGGTCCTCCGGCTGTTTGCGGCCGACGCCGACGACGGCGCGGCCGAGTCGGGACCCGACGGTGGTTCCGGGTCGGGAGAGGAGAGCGGTTCGACGGCCGACTCCGCCGCAGTCGACGCGGCCTCGCTCCCGTCGGGGGACCGACGCGCCGTCGAGATCGCGCACTTCGCCGCGCGGGCACGCAACAACGAGGGCGGCGTCCCGATCGGATTGGTCGAGCGCGGCGGCTACGTCTACCGGCGCTCGGACGCGGTCGACGCGAGCGCGCTCCTGCCCGAAGACGGCCCGGATCGCGTCCGGTTCCGAGACACCCTCTACCGGGTCGAGGTCTCTCGCGAGCGGTTCTACGAACCCGTGTACCGCGCCACGGGAACGGTGGTCGCGGAGTCGCCCGAGCGGATGGAGGCGATCCTCAGAGCGCGCGAGGTCGACGCCCGGACAGCCGACGGCGATCTCTCGTCCGACGCGCAGCGGGTTATCGAGGCGGCGAGCCACGGCGGGTACGAGGAGTCACACCCGTACTCGGCGGCGTACCGGGACGTGTTGCGCGCGCTCCACGAGCGGCCGTACCTCGACGGGAACATCGAGTCCGACGCGATGGGCACCGAGGCGGGAGCGGGAATCGTCAGACACGCGGGGCGATACTACGACTATCGGCTCAGGTTCGGTCGATCGACCGATCCGAGTTAAAATCGGGTCCGTCCGCCGCCGGCGTCTCCGTGACCGAGCGCCTTCTTCAGGAAGCTCATCCACCGCTTGCGGTCGGCCGTCTCCTGCCGCTTTGCCTCCGTCTCCGGATCGGCCGCGTCGAGCCCCTCAAGCGCCTCAAGCGCGCGGTCGATCCCGATTATCGAGGCCGCGAGCGCCTCGCCCTCCGCGTAGCTCACCTCGTTGTCTTCGATCGGTTCGAGCCGTTCGAGCCGCTCGCGCCGGAGGTTCCGCTTCGCCTGCTCGACTCGCTCGCGCTCTCCCGAGGGGACCGAGTCGCGGCGCTTGATCTCGAAGACGAACGATCGGAGGTCGATCGGCTCGCCCTGGACCTCGATCTCCTCGGGGATGTCCGCGCCCACCGTCGCGGCCTCGCGGTTGACGCGTTCGAGGAGCCCCTTGCGTTCGTACTCCTTCACGACGAACGCGTAGGGGCGGCGAATACTTTCCTCCTTCGGCTGACTCCTTTCGTGCTCTCGGTTCGTTCCGCCGCAGCGCTTCCCGGTTCGATCGCCAAGCGTCGGCGTTAACCCGGCCGCGGCACAACCGAGAGGCATGGAGTCGCTCGAAGCCGAACTCGCGCGAGCGCGCGACCTCGACCCCGCCGAACTCGCCGATTCGATCGAGACGATCGGCTTCGAGTGCACGCGCTGTGGCGGCTGCTGTACGGGATACGCTCCGGACGAGCCGGGCGGCGCACCGGTCGGCGAGGGGGTCGGCGAGCGTCAGGCCGACGCCGAGGGTGCTGCGAGCGCAACCGACGACGGCGACGACGACCCGGCCGGCGGGGGCGATCGCGAGCCCCACACGGCCACCGTCTTCCCGGACGAGGTCCGCGCGGTCGCGGACGCGGCCGAGGCGGAGTTCGGCGAGGCGTACGACTGGCGCGATGTCGCGCGGCCGATGCCGTTCGGACTCTCGGCGGGCGACGACGGCGAGCCGAGCGGCGAGACGTTCGAGTGGGCGCTCGCGACGGACGACTGCGGCGACTGCACCTTTTACGAGGAGGTCGGCGGACAGGGCGCGTGTGCCGTCCACGACGCGCGGCCGCTGATCTGTCAGACCTACCCGTTCAGCGTCGGGAGCGAGGGTGACCAACACGAAGGCGGCGGCCTCGGAGCCACGGAACCCATGGGCGGTGTCGTCGAACAGGAGGGGGTGGTCCGAGCACACGAGTGTGAGGGCCTCGGGCGCGACATCTCGCGAGAGGACGCGGAAGAACTGGCGGCGGCGCTCAAGGAACGCGCAATTCGGGAACTCGAAGAAGCGATCGGCGTCCGCGACAGCTACGAGCCCACGGACGTGGATGGAGTCGTGGTCCACGACTCCGAAGGGCAGAAACGCCCCGACGGGAGCCGAGTAAATGAGACGAACACGTGACCACGGCTCGCGTCGATTCTATCTTCGATCCACTCGGGGGCTTCTGATCGATCATTTGTCCAGTACCCACCGGATCCATCATTATATGTTCTAAAGAATAATAGGCACCAAGTCATGTGTCTCGGTAGCATTGTGGAACATATGCGCCCAGAGTGCAACAGCAGTGGTGAAAAAGTGTACGAGTGTTTCGAATGCGGGTCGCGGTGTGCGACCGGTGGAGCCTGTCCGGCCTGTGGCGGCGAACTGCGTCACCTGGGGCGATCACGAGACCTATAGTCCGGGCCGGGTCGCGCGGTGTCACTCACCGTCGCCGGTCGGGTCGCCGTCGGCGTCCGTCCCGTCACCTTCCGTATCGCCACCGCCGCCAGCCTCGCCGTCGTCGGTCGCCTCGTAGTCGGGCAGCGACAGGACGTTCTCGCGGCCGAGTCGGAAGCCGTCGAGTTCGTTGTCGTCGCGGAGACCGGTCACGACCTGACTGGTCTTGGCCGCCGTCCAGTCGAGTTCCTCGGCGACCAGCTTCTGTTTCATTCGACCGCCGTTCGACTCGATGAGGCGGAGCACTTGCTCTTCGTTGCTCAACAGCTCCTCGTCGACGGGCGGCTCGTCGTCTGTAGCCGCGTCGTCGGCGTCGGCCGAGCTGTCCGGCTCGGCCGGCTCGGCGTTCGGGCTCACCGACTGCGAATCGGCCGCGTCGCCCGCGTCGGGAGCGGTGACCGTCGACCCCCCGGCGTCCGCGTCCGCGGAACCGCCGCGACCGAGGGCGACGTACCCGCCGCGGTGAGCAGCGGCCGCCGCGCCGAGGATGAGGAGGAAGAGGACGCCCCCGAGCAGCGGGAGACTCACGCCGCTCGCGATCCCGGTCGGTTCGAGCGAGACGCGTGGTTCGCCCTCGGTGAAATCCGTCGGCCCCCGCCAAACGACGGAGTGATCGCGGGTCTCCGTGGGCTCGGGCGTCGTCTCGGCGACCCGGTATCCCTCCGGCCACGAGACGATGAACGAGGTACCCTCGTCGAGGAACAGTTCGTCGACGGCATCGCCGACGACGAGACGGTCACCGTCGACCGCGGCGAAGTTCCGCCACTCGAAGCGGTAGGTGAGCACTCCGTACGACTGCGGGAGTTCGCGCCGGTCGGCGCTCACGGTGACGTTTGCCACCGCCATGTCGCGGCCGGTCGCGTTCTCGGCGGCGGCGGCCGTCGCGGTCATCCGCTCGCTGAACCGGTCGGTGTACGTCGTCGTGTTCGATTCGACATCGGTTCGGAGGTCCGCGAACGCCTGCTCTTCCTCCGCAGATGACAGTCGCACGCGGTACTGGATCTCCCACGTGGCGTCGCCGTCGGCGTCGACCGCAGTCTCGATCAGGACGTCGTCCGGATCGATCTCCGTCTGCTCGAACCCGACGGGGGCGACGCCGGACCCGCCGGTGGCGTCGCCGGGCGCTCCCGCAGTACCGCCGGTCGCGGCGACGCCGAGGGCGATGAACACCGCGGCGACGCCGAGAAGCAGGGCCGTTCGCTGCACAGAGTCGAGGTCACGCGGGGCGAATAAATCGTTTCTCATCTGGGCGGCTACGGCTGTCAGTCGTAGGGCGGCAAAAAACCGGGGCGGCTGGAACGGGACGCGACGACGACCCGGTCACGCCGGCCCGATCACGGCGACGGTGTTCCACGCGTTTCGGAGGAACGCTCCAGCCGAGCCGAGAGGTCCGATAGACGGCCTGTCGCGGTCGGAACCCGCCTCAGCGCCCGATCCCCGTCCGGTCGAGCCGTCGCCGCCCGCGCCGGCTTCAGCCGAGCCGTCACCGCCTGACCCCCGTCCGGCCGAGCCGTCACCGCCGTCGTCTCCGCCTCGATCCGTGGCACTGACGCCCGACGCGCCGTCACCGTCTCCCG
>Ga0102935_1000874_pt1 | contig 11044 bp, 12 predicted proteins | sample SalPonR2_A_D2_MG_FD_78508 | JGI IMG/M metagenome (GOLD analysis project Ga0102935, IMG submission 78508) | Salt pond soil microbial communities from South San Francisco under conditions of wetland restoration - Salt Pond MetaG R2_A_D2_MG | ecosystem: Environmental > Aquatic > Marine > Intertidal... | reverse complement strand
CCGAGCCCGGCCCGCGTCGTCGCCGACGCCGACGTGCTCGCGGCTGACCTCCTCGTCGGCGGCGCGGCCCGCGAGGCGCTCGACGCGCTGCGCGCGCACTCGTGGACGACGCTCGTCGCCAGCGACGCGCTCCTCGACGACGCCGAGGCGGTGATCGCTGCGCTCGCCGATTCCGCCCTCGCGGCCGACTGGCGCGAGGCGGTCGAGGCGTGGAGCGAGCCCGTCGACCACCCCGCGGGCGATCACCCGGCGCTGGCGTCGGCGTACCGCGGCGCCGCGATGCAGGTCGTGAGCCTCGACTCGTCGCTCACGGGTGCGCGGGCCGCGGCCGGGCTCCGGGACCGGCTTCCGGTGAGCGTCCGGGAGCCGCGGGCGTTCGCGACCGTATTCTCGGCCGAGAGCCTCTACCCCGAGACCGTCGGCGGCGCGTACCCCGGTCCCGACCGCGACCCGCGCTCGATGGCGCCGACGGGGTCCGGCGCGTACCAGCACCGATAAGCGACCGCCGACCGGATCCACGACAATGACGGATACGGACGCGAGCGCGGCGGGGCGCTCCGACGGGGACGCTCCCGCGCTGCCGGCCGACCTCAACGCGTTCCGCGGGGCGCTGGTCGAGTGGTACGAGGCGGACCACCGGGACTTCCCGTGGCGGCGCACGGAGGACCCCTACGAGATCCTCGTCAGCGAGGTGATGAGCCAGCAGACCCAACTCGAGCGGGTCGTCCCCGCGTGGGAGGAGTTCCTCGAAGAATGGCCGACGAGCGCCGACCTGGCCGCCGCCGACCGGAGCGACGTGGTCGCGTTCTGGTCGTCTCACTCGCTCGGCTACAACAACCGCGCGAAGTACCTCCACGAGGCGGCCGGGCAGGTGGAAACGGAGTACGGGGGCGCGTTCCCCGAGTCGCCCGACGAACTCGCGGAGCTGATGGGCGTGGGGCCGTACACCGCCAACGCGGTGGCGTCGTTCGCGTTCAACGCCGGCGACGCGGTGGTCGACACCAACGTGAAGCGCGTGCTGCACCGCGCGGTCGCGGTCCCCGACGACGACGACGCGTTCGAGCGGGTCGCCTCCCGGGTCATGCCCGACGGCGAGTCCCGCGTCTGGAACAACGCGATCATGGAGCTCGGCGGCGTCGCCTGCGGGAAGCAACCGCGGTGTGACGAGGCGGGCTGTCCGTGGCGCGAGCGGTGTCACGCCTACCAGACCGGCGACTTCACCGCGCCGGACGTCCCGACCCAGCCGTCCTTCGAGGGGAGCCGACGGCAGTTCCGCGGGCGGGTCGTCCGACTCCTCGGCGAGCACGACGAGATGGAGATAGACGCGCTCGGGCACCGGATTCGCGTGGACTACGCGCCGGACGGCGAACACGGCCGCGAGTGGCTCCGCGGCCTGCTCACGGACCTCGCTGACGACGGCCTCGTCCGGGTCGAGGAAGCGGACGGACGGCTCACCGCTCGCCTCCGGTAGCGGGCGTCTCGCCCGGGTCCGGGACCGAGCGGTACGGCGTCGAGAGGGGAAGAAGAAGTATCCGGGTGCGGCGCCCACGTGGCACGATATGTCAACGCGCAGGCCCGGGGGTGAGGCGAGGTGAGCGAGTCGAACGGCCTGCCCGCGGTCGTCGCAGGTGCCGTTCGAGGCCCCGACAGGGCGGCGTCTCGTTCCCGCCGCGCGGGACCGCGGCGAGGAACCGTCACCCGTTTATCACCGGAGGCGGAAGGTCGTGGTATGAGCGAAACCGTCGACTCCGACCTCTACACGCGGACGAAGGCGCTCCTCGAGCCGGGCGACATCGAACTCCTCGGCTGTATCGTCCACACGACGCTCGGCGGACAGGAGGACCTGGAGATGCACGAGCTCACGGTCGCCATCAACGACGTCATCGCCGACCACGCCGACAAGGGCGAGACGTACATCGAGGCCGGCAACGACGACACGAACTTCTCCTCGAACCAGTTCCAGGGCCTCACCCTCGACGACGAGGCGTTCGTCTGGGAGTGCCAGCAGCTCCTCCGCGACGGCACCTTCGACCTGGTGTTCTACTACGAGGCCGACGTCGATCAGGAGGCGCTCGCCGCGGACCTGGCGGCCCTCGACGACGTCGACCGCGTGACGCAGGTCCCGTAACGCGGCGATGCGCCCGTCGCCGAACTCCTGCTACCCGTGAGCGAGACCGTCCTGATCCCCGGCGGCCGCGACGTCCGAGCGACGCTCGACACCGCCGCGAGCGACGGGGGTCGCGCCGCGTCGGTCGTCGTCGCCTGCCCGCCGCACCCACAGCAGCGCGGTCACCGCGGCGACGAGCGCCTGACCGCCGCGAGCGACGCGCTGACCGAACGCGGAGTCGACTGCCTCCGGTTCGACTACGGCGACTGGGACGAGGGGTACGGCGAGAGCACGGACGCCGACAACGCGGTCGGGTGGGCGGCAGAGCGCTACGAGCGCGTGGGGCTGTTCGGCTTCTCGTTCGGCGCGACGGTCGCGCTCGTGACCGCGGCTTCGCGCCCCGGACTCGCCGGCGTCTGCGCGCTCGCGCCGACGGCGCGGCTGAACGCCGACGTCGACGCGGTCGCCGCCCTCGACGGAGTCGTCGACCTCGGCGTGCCGGCCCGGGTCCTCTACGCGACTCGCGACTCGACGGCGGACTGGGAGCCCGTCGTGGAGCGGGCGGCGGCGCTCGGAATCGAGGCGACGGCGTTCGAGTCGGACCACTTCTTCGTCGGCCGGTCCGGCGAGGTGGGGGCGGCCGTGGCGGGGTTTCTCGCGCCGCTGCTAGCCGACGACTTATAAATAGCGACCGGTTATCGGCGTGCTAACGGCCGGTGAACGAACTGGCAGGTATATACCCCGCACGGGCGACAGCTACGATCCGTGAGACCACCCCTCAACAAATTGAAGCGACGGGCCGCCGCTCTCGTACCGAAGCGAGCGTATCCGCTACTGAAGGGCGCGCACGCGTCGGTGTTCTACGATCCGGAACGGAGCGAAACCCCTCACGCACGGGACTCGGTCCCGAGGACGCTCCCGAGCGAACACGTCCGCGGCGTCGAGGTCGTCCCGTCCCGCGAAGAGATGCTGGAAGCGTTCCCGCGGGGCGGACGCGTCGCGGAGCTGGGGACGGACGAGGGGAAGTTCTCCGAGCGGATCCTCTCGATAACGGACCCCGACGAGCTGTACTTGATCGACGTCTGGGGGTCGAAGGAGTTCAGCGACCGAAGCGTGGAGGCGGTGGAAGCGAGATACGCGGACGAGATCGCGGAGGGAACCGTGGACGTCCTGGCGGAGCGACCGGAGGTCGCCCTCGACCGCTTCGAGGACGGGTACTTCGACTGGGCGTACATCGACACCACCCACACGTACGAACAGACGCTGCGAGAGCTACGGCTCTGCAGAGAGAAGGTGAAGCCCGACGGCGTCATCGCCGGCCACGACTACTGCCTCGGCGACGTCCCCGAGGGACGGTGGTACGGCGTCATCGCCGCGGTCCACGAGTTCTGCGCGGAGCGAGATATGAGACTGACGCACCTGTCGCTCGAGAGCCACGGTCACAGCAGTTTCGCGATCGAGCGGATCGACCCGTAGACCGGTCCGGTCGCGGTCGAAACGGCACGTCGGACTCCGCCGAACGCGACGGGCCCGGTCGGAGCTCAGTTGTAGCCGCGCCAGCGGCGGCCGCACTCCTTGCACTTAAAAAAGCGCGTCGGGGGTTCGTCGGCGGCGCCGGTCTGTTTGATCGTGTACCACGCCTCGCCGTGCCCGCACTCGTCGCAGACGACGTCGGTCGCGGTGGGTTTGCCCTCGAAGTTCGCGCCCTCCTCGGTCTCGATCACCTCGTCGCCGGTCTGCTCGGTGGTCGACTCGAACTCGGCGGCGAGCGCCTCGTCGCGCTCGGTCGTGGCGCCGCAGTCGTCGTTCTGACACACCATCTCCCCGTCGCGGGAGACCATCATCGAGCCGCAGTCGTCACAGAACTGCATATATGAGGAGTGTGTACGGCCGCGAGCGGTTTAGCTCCCGTGACTGCGCGCCGACCGCGGCGCGGGGCGTTCGGAGAGGCCCACGGCGCTCGGACTCGCCGGCGCCGGCGGCCGGTCGGGTCGCCCGAAACCCGGTCGTTCAGGCCCCGAGACGGCGGACGGACCGCGGTCAGTTCGGCTCGATTTCGGGCTCGATATACACCTTCCGAGCGTCGCTGCGAGCGTCCTTGATGGCGCTCTCGACGTCGGCGATGCGGGCCTCGATCGCTTCGGCGTCGAGGCTCGAATCGAAGACGACGTCACCGGTGACGAGCACGTTCTCCGGGCCGAAGTACACCGTTCGGAAGTCGGCGATGCCCGTCACTCCGTCCGACTGCCGGACGAGGTTGCGGAGTCGCTGTTCCTCGGACTTCGGGAGGCTCTCGCCCAACAGCAGGCGCTTGTTCTCCCACGCCAGCGCGACGGCGAAGCCCATCAACATCAGCCCGATGAGCAGGGCGGCCACCGCGTCGTATATCGGATTTCCGGTGAAGTCGGACAGGAACACGCCGACGAGCGCCAGCCCGAGTCCGACCAACGCGATGGTGTCCTCGGTGAAGGCGGTGAGCGTCGTCACGTTCGACGTCTTTTTGAACGCCTCGACCAGCCCGCTCCAGCCGTGCTCGTCGATGTCTGCCTGCATCCCCGCGTTCGCCTTCTTGAGGGCCCATCCCTCGAAGAGTATCCCGCCGACGAGCACCGTGTAGTTCACCCAGATTCCGGGGAACGAGAAGCCGAACTGCGTCACTTCGCCGGCCAACGCGGCCGACTCGTGGTGCATGACGGCGTTGTACCCGTGCTTCGTGCTCTCCCACCCCGCGATCCCGAACAGCAGGACCGAGACGAGGAAGCTGTAGAAGAACTGGGCCTTGCCGTATCCGAACGGGTGCGCGCGGGAGGCCGAGCGCTTCCCGTACCGGATGCCGATCAGCAGGAACACCTGATTCCCCGTGTCGGAGATGGAGTGGTACGTCTCTGAGAGCATCGCGGGGCTCTGCGTGAGCAGATAGCCGACGAACTTCAGAACGGCAATAGCGCCGTTCGCAACCAGCGCGGCGAGGACGACGGACTTGCTACTTGCCACGGAACGGCCGTTGTGCCGTGCGCGGCATATAGCTTTCCGGCGCGGGCCGTGGAGCGGTGCCGCGAATCTCGTCGTAGCGGCGGTTTCGACGGAGGCGAGGGGGTATCGCGGTGACGGGCAGAGACGCCGGGGCGAAGAGGACGGGCGACCCCGTCAGCGGTCGGCGTCGAACGTCGGGTCCTCCTCGGATATCATCGGGCAGTTCCGGACGCGGAACTCGTCGAAGCCGACCGCCTCGACGATGGTCGTCCCCTCGTGGGTGCACGCGGCCTCGGGCGGCCGGGTGAAGTGCGGGCACTGCTGGCAGTACGTGCGCTTCGAGACGACGTGCTCCGTGTCGCCCCCGCCGGGGACGGACGCCGCCCCGCCGAGCCCGGCGTCGGCGTCGAACGCGTTGGTCCCGGCGTCGGCGTCGAGCGACTCCCAGACGTCCTCGGCCGCCGGACCGTCGACGTCCATCTGCTCGAACGCGTCGTCGAGGTCGGCCATCTCGTCGTCCCACTCGCCCGAGGCGTCGTCGAACGGGTCCGCGCTGTCCGCGTCGGCGCGACCGATCGCGTCGAGGGGGTCGTCGACCGAATGCTCGCGAGCGTCCGAGTCCCCGCCCGTGTCCCCGCCCGCGTCGGAGCCGCCCGCGCCGATCCCCTCGCCGAGTTCGGCGAACGGGTCGTCTATCTCCGCCTCCGCGTCGTCGAGGGAGTCGAACGCGTCCGGCTCCCCCTCCTCGGCCGAGCCGCGGCGCGGACGGTCGGGGTCGTCGCTCATCGGCCGCCCCCGCCGTCGCGGGTGCTCACGCCGCCGCGGTCCTCGTCGACGTCGCCGTCGAGGGCGGGTTGCTCGGCGACGACGAGCCGCGAGGTGCCGAGGAAGCCGGGGTTCGGCTCCAGTTCGGCGAACGCCCCGCCGCAGTGGGGACACTCGGGCTCCGTCAACAGCCCGACGTCGACGGTCGACCCGCAGTCGGTGCAGGCCGCCTTGCGGACGCCGTTGCGGTTCGCGGTCGCCGAGATGGCGTCGAGCCGCTCGCGGTCGGCGCGGTCGCGCTCGGCCGCCTCCAGCCGGCGGCGGACTCTGACCACCGCGCTCGCGACGCGGGAGAGCTTGTCGTCGAGGTCTTCGGTGTCTATCGCGTCGACGCGCGCCTCCAGTTCCGCGAGGTCGTTCACCCGCGCCTCGACGCCGGTCAGCCGGTCGTCGATCTCGTCGATCCGTTCCCCGACCGCCTCGTCGACGGTCGACCGCGCCGCCGCGTCCGCCTCGACCTCGTCCAGCCGCTCCGCCGTCCGGTCGAGGTCGGTCGCGAGCGCGTCTAACCGCTCCGCCGTCTCGGCGTGCGCGTGATCGGCGGGCGCCGTCGCCTCCAGGTCGCGATAGAGCTCGACGAAGCGCTCTCGGAGGTCCGCGACCTTCTCGTCGAGGTCGGCTTCGAGGGCGTCGAGCCGCGACTCCATCGCCGCGACCCCCTCGGCGTCCGGCACGTCGACCCCCTCCGTCTCGGCGAGCGAGACGATCGCCCGCTTCAGCATCTCCTCGCGGCCGACGCCGGCCTCGGCGGCCGCGGCCTCGATCGCGGCGTCGACCGTCCCGTCGACCGGATCGAGGTCGCTCATCGCGGGTCCCCCGTCATCTACGCACCGTTTGGCGGGGAGACTTAAGTAATCTGTCGCGCCGTTCTCCAGAACGATATTCGGCGGGCGGCCGGCCGAGACGCCGCCGCGTGTCGTGGCTCACCGAATCTTCCGCACGTCGCTGATGTCGAAGCCGCCGTCGTGGATCTCGGTCTCGAACCGGACGATGTTCTCCGCCTCCAGCCGGGAGAGGACGCCGCGGAACTCGCGCACGAACATGGTCCGGGCGCGCTGGGAGCCGCCGCTCTCCCAGGTGAACTGGAGGGTCCCCCCGGCGGCGTCCATCAGGGAGCCGAACTCCCGCTCGGAGATCGAGTCGGTGTTCACGAGGACGAGGATGAGCCCGCCCCACCGGTACGCCGCCTTCTTGAGCCCCTTCATCACCATCGCCACGTCGCTCCACTCCGTGTCGTCGTCGACCATCGAGACGAGGTCGGTGACGGAGTCGATACACACCAGGCTCCCGTCGGCGTTCGCCGAGAGGTAGTCGCCGAACGCCGTGAGCACGTCCTCGTACTCGCCGCGGTCGCCGAGCTCCGTGATCGACCCCGTCTCGTCCTCGTACCAGTCGCGGGGGATGGGGCTTAGCTGGAAGTACTCCGGCGAGAGGTCCCGGAAGGCGATCTCGTCGATCGCGGCGTCAACGACCTCGTCGGCCATCGTGAACCGCATCTCCCGGGTGAGCGCGTCCGTGTCGGCGGTGAACGAGAGGTAGTGCACGTCACCGGGGAGTTCGGCGTCCGCGGGGAGGTCGCCGTAGTACAGGTCGAACAGCTCCGGGTCGGCGGCTCCGAGGGCGTTCATGGCCGCGCTCGTGTACAGGAACTCTCTCGCGCCCGCCCCCGATTCGCCGGCGAGCAACACGACGTTGCCGGGGGGCGCGCCGCCACCGAGGATCGAGTCGAGGCGGCCGACGCCGAAGGGAACGCTCGTCATGTCCCGTACGGGGTCGCCGGCCCGCTTAGTGTTGTTGCTCGGTCAGGGGGGAAAGCGCCGGGCCGCCTACTCCGTCACCCGCGCGCCGGCGTCGGCCGCGCGGACGACCGCGACGGACCCGGCCACGCCCGCCTCGTCGAGGGCGCGTTCGCCCGCGTCCGCCGCGGCGTCGGCGTTGGCGGCGTCGGTGACGCCGTACACGGTCGGTCCCCACGAGGACTGCCCGGCGCCGAAGACGGCCGCGGACGCCGACAGCGACGCCACCAGCTCCCCGACGGGCGGTCGGTAGACGCCGCCCTGCTCGTCGGCGTACCACGCGCCGTTGAGCCGGCCGATCTCTGAGACGGCGGCGCCGAAGCGCTCGACGTTCCCGGTCGCGACCGCGGGGAGCGCCCGCCGCGTGACGATGCCGCCGATCCGGTCGGCGAGCCCGGGGTCCGCGCGCTCGACCGCGGTCCGCATCGCGTCGTCCTCGGCGTCCCCGTCGCGACCGGGGTCGGCGTCGGGGCGCACGAGCAGGAACCGCCAGTCGTCGGGCACCCCGTGGCGGGCCGCCACCGGCGGCACGGTCCACTCGCCGTCCGCGGGGCGGTCGGTCGTGAACCGAGCGGTCGGGTGGCCGGCGTCGAGGACGAATCCGCCCGCCTCGAACGTGGCGACGCCGACGCCGGAGCGCCCGCCGCGACCGAGCGCCGGGGCGCGCTCCCGGACCCTCGGTTCCTCGCCGTGGGCGGCCGCGACAGCCGCGAGCGTCGCGGCGGCCAGTTGGGTCCCGCTCCCGAGCCCCGCGTGGCGCGGCAGCGACTCGCGGACGGCGACGCGAGCCCCCTCGACGTCGAGCAGGTCGACGGCGGTGCGGGCGTACGCGCGGACCTCGTCGACGGCGGGGTCGGCGGCGTCGACCGCGGGACCGTCGCCGTCGGTCGTCTCGACGCGGACGCCGTCGGCCGACTCGGCGTCGACGACCACGCGCGGTTCGCGGAGCCCGACGCCGAGCGCCCCGTACAGCCGCTCGTGCGAGAGGCTGAGGTTACAGAAGCCGAAGTGGAGTCGGGCACCGGTGCTCGCGCGTGCCATGGGTGCCTCCGCTTCGGGACCGATTGATAAAGGGTGCGTGACAGTGGCGGGCGTTGCCCCCGAATCCGATCGGGGACGCCCGTCGCTCACTCCTGCCAGTCCGGGTTCGCGCGCGGCGGCGAGAAGATGTCGTAGCCGACGACCGGCTCGTCGCCGTCGTTGCGCGCGCCGTGCGGCTCGCCGCCCGGGAGCACGTACGTGTCGCCGGCCTCGACGACCACCTCCTCGCCGTCGGCGACGAACGTGATCGTCCCCTCGGTGATCACGCCGATCTGCTCGTGCGGGTGATCGTGCTCCGGGACCTCGGCGCCGGGGTCGATGACGAACCGCTGGATGCTGGTGTCCTCGCCGACCGCGCCCTGCGTGAGGAACACGTCGTCGACCGCCTCAACCGCCTCGCGATCCGCGTCGGGTACGACGTCCATGGAAGAGCCGGCGGCCGGGAGCGACTTAAACCGGGCGGGTGGGGCGGGTGGGGCGGGCGGCGGCGGCGGCGGCGGGCGGCGGCGGCGGCGGCGGGCGGCGGCGGCGGGCGGTCCCCTCGACCTCGCGCCTACGGGAAGGGGTGGTACGCCTTCTCCAGTTCGGGTTCGAACCCCATCGACCGCGGCACGTCGCGGGCGCGGTCGCCGAAGAAGGGGTCGCCGGTGAAGAGGGGCTGCGCGCCGGGGACGAGCACGCGCACCGCCTCGAACCCCATCTCGGCGAGGTCACGCGTCGTGATCCGCGCGGCGTGCGGCTCCAGCCCGACGGTCTCAGCGCGGTCGACGACGGCCTCCAGCGCCGCGGTCCCCGTCAGCTCCGGCTCGCCGAGCGCGTCGGCGGGGACGCTCGCGTCCGGGTCGAAGAACGCCCGCGTCTCGTCGGGGAAGTCGGCGTGGTGTCCGATCGCGGCGCCCTCCTCAGCGGCCGCCTCCGGCCCCATCGACCGCAGCTCCGTCCAGTTCTGGAGCGCCTCGGCGAGGGCGCTCCGGGCCGCCGCGACCGGGTCGAGGTCGGCGCCGGAGCCGGCCGCGAACCGGGGCCAGTCGCCCTCGCGGTGGACGCCCACGGCGACGACGGGGACGTCGACGTCGGTCGTCACGAGCAGGGGCGTCACCGAGAGCGACTCGGCCCGCGCGCGCTTCTCCAAGTCGGCTATCGTCGGGTCCTCGACGTCGAGCCCGAGCGGCTCGGTGGTCGAGTACCAGCTCGTCATCGTCGCGTCGCGCTCGATCGACTCGTACAACCCCGAGAGCGCGGCCTCCGGCCCGGAGTTCCCGAGCCCGAGCCCGCTCGTGATCGCGGGGCGATACCGACGCTCCGGCGGCGGGAAGTGGACGAACTCCGCCGGGAGGCTCGCGGGCTCGCCGGTCGCGAGGTGCTCGCCCGTGACCCACGCGAGGCCGTCGTCGCGGTCGTACGCCTCGTAGTCGTCGGGCCGCACGAACGCGTCGGGAGTCACCGGGTTCGGGACGTTCGCGGCCGGCGCGCGCGTGAACGACGCCTCGCGGTAGACGCCGGCGGCGTACCGCTCTAACCCCTCTCCGAGCGCCTTCATGAACGCCGCGTCCCAGCCGGCGTCGACCCCGCCGCCGAACTCGGCGGCTCGGACGTCCGAGAACGGGGTGGTGTCCGCGACGCGCGCGACGTAGTACGGCACCGGGAACGACTCCCGCTCGCCGACCTCCGAGAGCGCGCCGATCCGACCGTCGACCGCCCGCTCGGCGCGGTCGATCGACTCGTCGAGCGAGCGCTCCGCGTGCTCCCGCGGGAGCGCGTCGCCGGGGTCGTCGCCGCAGTCGCACCCGGGCACCGGGAGGAGAGTCCGCTCCGCGCCCGGCACCTCGACGACCGTGTCGGCGACCGGGTCGCCCGCGAGCAACCGGATGGCCCGGCGCCCGGCGAGCGCGCCGGCGTATCGCACCGCCGACCGCCGCCCCTGCGGGGCGTCAGCCGGCTCCGACCCGCCGCTCGCGACCCGGGCCCGGAGGCAGTCGTAGCAGGCCTCGTCGAAGACGGTCACCGCGGCGTCGACGTCCGCGAGCGGGACGCCGCCGAGGCCGCCGACCTCGACGCCGACCCAGCGGTCGACCGCGGCGTTCGCGGCCGCGAACGCGCTCGATCCGGCGGTGTCGACCACGACCGCGAAGTCGAAGCCGTCCAGCAGCCCCGGGTCGACGGGCATCATGTTCACGTCGACGTCGCCCAGGGCGATCGCGACGGCGTCGACCGCGGGGCCCTCGCCGACAAGTCCGATGTCCATGTCCCGTCCGATGCGGAGGAGCGAAAAAAAGCCGCGGGTGGCGGGACGTCGACGGGG
>Ga0102935_1000871_pt1 | contig 11077 bp, 11 predicted proteins | sample SalPonR2_A_D2_MG_FD_78508 | JGI IMG/M metagenome (GOLD analysis project Ga0102935, IMG submission 78508) | Salt pond soil microbial communities from South San Francisco under conditions of wetland restoration - Salt Pond MetaG R2_A_D2_MG | ecosystem: Environmental > Aquatic > Marine > Intertidal... | reverse complement strand
GTAGGGGACGATTTCGTCGATGTCGACCTCCGAGAGGTCGGGTTGGCCGGGCCAGTCGGTCGGCATCGGCATTTCCTGGAACTGTTCGAGGGCGCGGAGGCGCCGTTCGAGCATCCATTCGGGTTCGTTTTTGTCTTCGGAGATGACGCGGATTGTTTCCTCGGTCAGCCCTTTTTCGGCCTCGAAGGCGGAGGATTCCTCTTTTTTGAATTCGAATCGGGCTTCGGTGTCGGTCTCCTGTAAGTGATTCTGTTCAGAACTCATCAATTTTTGTTTCGTGTGGAGTAACAAAAGCTTGGGCCCGGAAAACGAGACTATGTAACTGAAAAAGATTTCTCTGATCATAATTAGAATGGTATTTCAATTATATATTGCTCTGGAACCCAGTTGACTGTGACGAGCAGCGGGTTTCCATACAAGACATATTACCTTTTAGTTGTTTACCTATGGATGGTTTTAACATGAAAACACGCTTATGAACAGATATGTCCCAGTCGCTTGCAGATCAAGAATGTAAAGCGTGCACTTCCGAGGATGAACCACTTACTGAACCCGAGTATACGGAGTATTTGAGCGAACTCGATAGCGACGTGTGGAGTGTTATTGACGATCACCATCTCGAAGGTACGTACCCGTTCGAAGATTTCCGTGACGCACTGGAGTTCACGTATGAAATCGGCGAGCTTGCTGAAGAAGAATGGCACCATCCGGATATCCATCTCGAATGGGGGGAAGTCAAAATCGAGATGTGGACGCACAAAATCGATGGCCTCCACAAGAGCGATTTCGTTATGGGGGCACGGATGGATCGCATCCACGAGGACTACGCGCCGGAGTGATATTCTCCACACGGCTGAACGGTAGTTGCTGAATCGGGTTTATACTGATTTGATACTACGAACCTGGGCGATCCTGCTGTGCAACGTGTAGAGCGTACATTGGTCGACGCTGCCGGGTGGGGGGGAAGAGAGACTGGTCCCGAACAACTAATTCCGTTCGGTCTGACTACTGGCTATGGATATCGTCGATATCGACCACATGGCGATTCGGGTGACCGACCTCGAGCAAGCTCTCGAATTCTATCATGAGCTGCTCGGCTTGCCCGTCCGAGACAGAGAACGCTTCCACGCGGACGAAGTGCCGTATGTCGCGGTCGTTGCCGGGGGACGACACATTCATCTGGTGCCGACCGACGAGGACGAGATCGAGGTCGGCGGCGAACACCTCTGTCTGCTCGTCCGGTCGAACGACATGGAGTCTCGAGAAGAACTCGAGGAACTGTTAGCGAGCCTTCGCCAACACGGTATCGAGGTTGAGGAGGGTGAACCCTACAAGCGATACGGAGCGTACGGCCGTGCATGGGCAGCGTACATTCGCGATCCGGATGACCGGCGTGTCGAACTCAAAATTCACTGATATCCAACCACAGGGATACGAAGCGATGGGTCCACCTGCTCGATGAATACTCGCTAATTGTTCGGTAATCGGTCTCTCACAGAGTCTTGATAGACCGCGTCGGAGCAGCCAAGATGTACCGCAAGAATGTACCATAGGCCGCTCACAGGGTTCACTTCGCGTAACAAAACTACCGCTCTATACGCGCTGCTCATCAAATCGTGTCTCGATACCATCGGATCGATCTGGTGTCCACTGATTCGCGTTTACCGTCCCTGTCAATCTCCACTCCCAGTATCAGCTCCCCCGTCAGATCTAGCTTCATTGCCAGTTTCTGCAGAGCCTTCGTCCTTGTCGTCCGGGTTTATTCGATGTCCCCACAGCCCCTCGTGTTTCGTGACTTCGAGATCCGACTCAACGGACACCTGACAGGAGAGACGGAGCCCAGATCCAGGGTCGTGGGGTGGAAACGAGAGCCGCCACGCCTCGATATCTGTTGGTTCGCTTACTGGTCTCGAGATGTCCACGGCGCACGTTCCACAGGTTCCAAGCCCACGGCAGTTCGCGTACCGCATTACGCCATTGTACGGCTTGATGCCGGCTTCGAGCAGGACCCGCCGCAGGTTCGCCCCCTGTTTACATTCGATTTCGTGCCCTTCGAAGGTGACAGTCGGCATCGTTTCCGGATTGGTTTTGTTACTGATAAATCCTTGTGAGGTGTTCAGTGCCGCTGTTTTTGTTCGCTGTTCGGATTGAGAATAAAAAGCCTCGTGTATCATGTGTATTAATAATATCGGCGCCAAACCGCTCCGGTAGCCATCCGGAGTCGGGCGCTCGGCAACCGATCAATACGTATAAACGATGAACTGGCGCACTCCCGACGGCGAACCACCCAGCACAGTTCGCAATCAAATACCGAAGCGGTCAACATACCGGTCAGTCCGCCGCTTATGAATCCAAACGACCTGATCGGCTCGTCTGTTATCCACTCGATGGGATCGATCCAGTATGCAAACGAACAGTTTTGTGATCTCGTTGACGTGGGATTTCCGGACGAACTAAAAGGCGAGCCCATTGATGAATTTATCGCCCCGCCATATCAAGCTCCGCTACGGAATGCGCTGAAACGTATCGATAACAACGAAGCCGATACGCTCGGACTTCGGACCAAACTCACCCCAAGGAACTCTAGAGAGCGTAACGCTATCGCCGTGAGTTCCCGCGTCAGGTGGGAAGGATCACCGCAAACGCGGACGACGTTCATTCAGGTCTCCAAAAAAGACGAAAATGGCTCGTTGTCTCTGCAAGAAACAGCGCTGCATGAGGCACCCATCGGGATCACGATCGCGGATGTGACGCTCGAAGATGAGCCGCTCATCTACGTCAATGATGGCTTTGTAGAGCTAACAAAGTATCCGCGCGAGGAAATAATTGGGCAGAACTGCCGGTTTTTACAGGGCGAAAAGACGCGACAAGAATCAGCGGATAAAATGCGGGCGGCGATCGAGGCCAACCAGTCAGTTACCGCCGAAGTGCGCAACTACCGGAAGGACGGCTCGCTGTTCTGGAATCGCGTCACGCTTTCGCCGATCGAGAACGACACTGGGGAAGTTACACACTATTTCGGTTTCCAAGAAAACATCTCTGAACAAAAAACTCACGAGGAAGAGCGGTTTCTGTTCGAAACCTACGCCGAAACGGCTGATTCGATGATGTTTATCACCGATTCCGATAGTACTATTGAGTACGTCAACCCGGCTTTTGAGCGTACGACCGGCTATTCGGCCGCCGAAGCAGTCGGTCAAACGCCTCAGATCCTCAAATCCGACAAAAACGGGAAAAAATCCTACGAAGACCTGTGGGACAGTATTACATTGGGAGAGAGCTGGGAAGGGCAAGTCACCAATCAGAAGAAATCCGGTGAACTGTACGAAGCCACGCTGCGAATTACACCGATTGCAAACGAGAACGGGGACATCCAGCATTATGTCGCATCGGAACGGGAGATCACAGGCAAGCAGGTCAGACAACAGGTGTTAGACGTTCTCAATCGGGTGCTTCGGCATAACGTACGAAACTCCGTAATGGCGATCGATGGCTACGCGGAGTTCATCGAATCAAACCCGACGGATACAGAGGTGGGCGCCATGGCCACCACCATCCGTGACTATACGGACACGCTGAAAGAAATCGCGGAGAAAACTGCGACAATTCGCACACTCGTCGGATTGATTGATGGACGAGAAGCGTCGGATCCAATGCCTCTAGCAAATATAGAATCGATTATCGATCAATACAGACAACGGTATCCTGACGCCGCGATTGAGAGCGATATCACTGATAATGAAACGCTTCAAATCCGATACGGCGCGGTCTTCAACATCGTCATTGAGGAACTTCTAGAAAACGCAATCGAACACAACGACCAGACGACACCACAGATCGAAGTCGCCGCTACGAACACCTTAGAAGCGAACAAAGCTACTGTCAAAATCGCTGACAACGGTCCGGGAATACCTAAAGCGGAATGGGAAGTTATCAAGTCCGGACAGGAGACGCAACTAAACCATACCCAAGCCGTCGGACTCTGGGTGGTCTACTGGGCGATAACCGCACTCGGCGGGACGGTAGAACTCACCGAGAACGGTCCTCGGGGAAGCATCGTAACCCTACGAGTACCGCTCGTCTGAGGCTACTCTCTGGGGGTGACCACGCTCCATTCCGCTGGAGCAGTCGCTATGGCCACACCGAACCGTACGGTCAGAGAGAAATTACTAGCAACCTTGCCCCCCCGGCGGCATCGCTATCTTGATACAGCGAGAAAACCCCACCGGTTACGGTAGGCGTGAATCGCGTATCTCACGCAAACAGCCGTTCTGATTTCTGAACCCGGGGATTTATTTTTTCGAAGGGCTGTATGGCCCGTCCCGAGGCAGCCTTGACCGCCCGAGTAAACGGATACTATCGGCTTCGGTGGATCCATGTCTGGGGGAAGCACCCCTTCGGACCGCTGAATTCCCGGTATCACGGTAACCCCGAATCCCCCACCGGATAGGAGTACCGGCGGTCTGACCCCGATAGCAGCCCGGTCATGTCGACCGCCTGCAAACCAGAGAATCTCCCGAATCTGCGGGATGGGAAGCCCGGTCGTTTACAACGCGGAGGAGGTCACTCTGTTATCGACAAAGCCAGCCACACAGAGCAGCATGCAGCTAGTTTCAACACGACTCCCCACGAGCGGCCACACGTGACTGACGACCGCGAACACTGGAACAGGAAGTATAGCGGCGACGATGAGTTCAACCTCCCCGAAGATCCGATTCCCGAACTCGCACGACGGATCGACACGTTGCCGGAGGGCCGCGCGCTGGACGTTGCAACCGGTACCGGACGCAATGCAATCTACCTCGCCGAACGCGGGTACAGCGTCGAGGCTGTCGACATCTCCGATGAGGCTCTCAAGCGAGCCCGGCGCCGCGCCAACAAAAGGGGGGTCGACGTCAATTGGCATCGGGTTGACCTCACTGACCCCGAGTATGATCTCGAGACGGACGCTTACGATGTGATCACTGTGAGCTTCTTCGCCGCTCTTGACCTTCTGCCGACACTTAAAGAAGCACTCGCTCCCGGTGGCGTACTGGTGTATGACCACCACCTTCGATCGAGCGATCCGATCGAGATCGGTCCCTCGAACGATCGACACTGCTACCGGTCGAACGACTTACTCCGGGCGTGTCTTGATCTAACTGTCCTTGCATACGAAGAACGATGCCGCGAGGTCAACGGCGGCACTGCAGCGGTGGCGACGCTCGTTGCCCGGAACTCAACCGGCGGTGCCCAATCCTATCCCAACCTCCAGGACACGCGCTGAAACCCTGTCTCTTACGCATAAGTCACCTTCGCGCGTTTATAAGCTCCCGTCAGAGTGGACAAAGAGGTGGTCGATCTTCTCCATCAATCCGTCGAGATCTCGTTCCGGTTGATTACGAACCCATGAGAACAAATTATAGACGACTTCCTTGAGACCGTGTTCCAGCTGTGCCCGGAGTGAGGACGCTTTCGATGTGAGACGTTCCTCGGTCGAGTGTCGACTCGACACCGCTTTTATCCTCCAGCGATACGTCGGGCTGCGGCATCCATATCACGCGTTTCATAACGCAGTATTATACACATCAATTAAAACAAGACCGTCAAAACACCGCTGATCAATCGCTGTTAAAACCTACAAGTAATAATCCTCTGCTACCTATGACAGCGCCGGTGACGTTTTTACTGCGGCAAGCGAGCGAAGCAATCAGGCCGAAGCTCTCTCGGACGCCGTCCAGGACATCGACGACGAGACCCTCAACGACCAGGTGGCCGAGTTCACAGAGAACCTAAAACAGAACGCTGACGCTGTTCGGAGTAATCTCGAAGGCTCCCAGTTCGGGGAGTTCGACGTGGTGCTCTCCGCGCTGGGCTAAAACTACTCGTGAACGCTGTACGCGGCGCGCCGTATCCGCGCAGAGAAAGAGGACGTACTCACTGAACAAGCACACCACGCGTTCGACGGACTCGTCAACGCGCTCGAACTGTTCGGACCGGCACGCGAACATTTCAAGACGCTGTAGTTTCAGTGGACGCTCATCGATCTCTCCCGGATGATGCTGTACGCGTCCATACCCGCGCTTCTCACGGCGGTCGCGGGCATCGTCTACCTCGACACGGCGCTGTTTCCGGGAACCGTGTTCGGCGTACGCACGCTCCTCGTGATGGTGAGCGCGGGCGTGGCCGTCTCCTTGCTGCCGTTCGCGTTCCTGTTTTCATACATTCGCCGTATCATCGCTGTGGCGAAGCGCACGCTCTCTATCGGGCCGTTCACTCTCCGGGAGACCGACCGGTCGCGGAACCTCGACTGGGGCGGAACCGAAGCGAAAAGCGGGGAAAACGCGGGTATTGGCGACGGGGGTACGTAAGGCGGATGTCGGCAGTTTGCTCGGTTTGGCGGACGTTCTCGGAGCCGAGGTAGCGGCCATCATATCTTCGATGGGACCGTTCCGACAGACGCCGACAGAGAGTGATTAGTCGGGTACCTCGGAACACCTCACGTCGAAACCGTTCTCACTTCAGGCACACCCGGAAGATGACCTCAAACAACTCGTCTTTAATTTGCTCTCATGGGTCCGACTCAAATAGAACGAGACCTCAACGAATTGATCGAGAAAACCCCTCCATGCGAACCCGAAAGAAATGTCAATTAAGTAGAAAATCGGGCGATAGCTCCGCTCACGACTGTATCTCAATCCCGCATTGGTGGCGTAGAAATACTCAGTAAATCATTTTCAGCAAGTCTTGTCGAGCACTCCAGATGGTTTCCGTCCCGCATGATAACAAGACTCTCTTGATCGTGAATTATCTCCTCCAGTCCGCTATACTCTTCGACAAGGCGATTGAGCGCGTCTGAAACTGTTGCTTCCGGTTTGACAGTTATCTCTACACATTCGGAACCAGTTATCTTTAGAACAGTGCCGTAACATCGAATATTGATCTCCATACAGATTAGTTCATTTCTATCTCAAGTAATTGTTGTGGGAAGATCCTGATTCAGGCTCAGATAGATTGATACCTGTCAGATACGTAGATTGATTATGGACGTCGATTGTGTATTCTTCGGGCCGATACAGGAGACTACAGAGACGAAACAAATCACGTGTCCGGTCCAGCGGGGGACCACCGTGGCAGAACTCATAACAGAACTGAATGAAAAATATGAGGGTCTTGAAGATCAGCTACTGACCGATAGTGGCGACATTCGTGATAGTATCGTGGTAACAATAAACAAACGCCATAGCCGTCACTTGGACGGCGAATCCACGGAGTTGTCGGATGGCGATACGGTCCGGATTACCACATCGGTACAGGGTGGGTAGCTGAACAAGGGGGTGTACTCCCAGCTAGAAGTACCGAAACTGCTCAATCATCTCCGAGGGCAGATGAGCCTGTTTCGACCGGGTCTGTAACAACCCCGTCGTTGTCCCAGCCCCGGCGAGTGTAGTACTGCTCAAGCGCTGTCTCGAAGTCCGGCAGATCGTATGGTAGCCGATCGTCCTCGCGATTCATCCCACGTTGGTTGTTGAAATGGCGTTCAAGTTCAATGACGCGGCCGCCCATCGCATCCAGCCGCTCCCAGTCAGTGCCGAGAAGCGTGGCAATCTGACTTTCGTCGATGTAATCGTCGATCCCGAACGCACAAATGACCCCACTGTCGCGGACAGCCATCTTGTTTTCGCGGTGGATCAGCATGTCGACCTTCTCTTCGAACAGCCCTTCGGGATCAATCGTGCCAGCGTACTCCGGCCCGAGCATATTTCCGTACATGTGGTCGGCCCCCCGGTTGGCGACGGCGTACGAGAGTCCCTGCCCGTGGATTGCTCGTCCATCGTGAGCTGCGAATTCAAGGCCTTTGACGCTCCAGTTGTCGACGCCAAGTTCTTCGTGTGCGCGATCGACACCTTCGGCGAGCGTGTCGCCGATCCCTTCGCGGTGGGCGATTTTCGGCAAGAGTTCATGAACGAGTTCGGCGTTCCCGAACTCGTCTTCGCTCGCGAGATAAGCAGCGACGATGTTACCGGCGCTGATGGTGTCCATCCCCAGCAAGTCACAGAGCTCGTTTGATTGCATCACGTCGACGATATCGCCGATACCCTGGTTGCTACCGAACGAGAACACGGTCTCGAATTCTGGCCCCTCGGTCTCAAGGTCGTGCTCTTCGTCTTTGGTCGGGAGCTTGCAGGCGAACGCACAAACCGAACAGGCGGCCTTCTTGTACTTTTTTTCTTCTACAGCATCGCCGTTAATGCCCTCGACGGACTCGAATTCCATCTCCGAAAAGTATCGAGTCGGGAGCGAAAAGTTGTCATGAATGAACTGCGTTCCAGCGGTGGTTCCCTGCCGTTTCATCATGTCGTCAGTCGTTGCGGCCTCGGTGTGAATCTCGGATTGTAGCTCATCAGGAAGATCCACGTCGGGTGCTGAATCGCCCTGGAAGGAAATCGTCTTGATATTTTTCGACCCCAGGATGGCACCAAGGCCACCTCTCCCGAAGGCTCGGGAGTCGTATGTCATGACACACGCAAAGCGGACGAGGTTCTCGCCCGCTGGCCCGATGGTGACGAGATTTTCCGCCTCCAGCCCGTGGCGCTCGTTCATCACGTCCGTCACTCGTGGGACGTGAGCTTCGGCCAGTTCCGGCACTTCTTCAAACTCGACGCCCTCGTCAGTAACGTGGATGGCGAGGAGTTCGTCGCTCTCGCCAACGATCTCTACGACCGGATACCCCGTTCCGATGAAGTTTCGAGAGAGGTAGCCGCCAGCATTCGTAGAGAGCAACCCGTCGGTCAACGGCGAGAGACCTGTCATGTTCATTCGACCAGTAAAGGAGGTCTGAGATTGCTGCAGTGGTCCGGTCGAAATATATGCGCGGTTTTCCGGCCCGAGCGGATCAGCATCGAACGGGATTCGATCATGAGCGAGTTTCGTTGCAACGCCCCGTCCGCCAACGAACGACGTGAGCTGGTCTGTAATATCGGTTTCCCGGACGGTCCGCGTCCCGACGTCGATGGTTAGAAGCGGCCCTTTTGCGTGTTCCATACTTTACAAAAAGCTGGTCCAAACGTAATATATTTTTGCAGGCCCAGTCCGGGTTTGTTTATTAGACGTTTCGCTTAAAACCGCTCAATATACATAAAATCTAAAATTATATCAGACTTGGTTTGTAATGTACTCGTGGATAGCTCGCAACGGCAGGCATTTTTTATTCGCTGGACGGTTGGAGCGGAGTTATACATCTTTCTGCTTGACCGATTCTACCTCGGATGAAACGGACACCGGACACCCCCTGAGCCGTGGTTGTAACGTACAAAATCGAGAACACAAGTTAAGTGAGTCACATCTATACATATGGTATTGACAGTGCCAATCGTCGGTGAAACGCAGACGTACAGTGTATCGGACCCGAACAGGGTACCCTGGGTCTTAGGAACGCATCTGCACCCCGAGGTCGGTCCCTTGAGGCGGGCGCCGGAGGAGTCGCGTGTGTTGCTGATAGAAGCACACGGCTTCGCCCGGTCCAAACCCTACCACCACGACAAGCTCACCCTCGTCTTCAGCGGAATGCGTCACTTCCGGGACGAGCTCCGGGAACGCGGGTACAACGTCGAGTATATCAAGGCCGATACGTTCGGTGACGGATTAAAAACGTACTTCGAGCGGTACCCCGAGGACGAACTCGTCCAGATGCGGTCGCCGAGTCACCGGAGTGCTGACACCTTCGGACAGCTGGCGACGGCGGCCGGCGGGCAGCTTGACGTCGTCCAGAACGAGCTGTTTGTCGGGACGCGGGAGGCATTCGACGAGTGGTCGAACACTACTGGGAAAGACCCGTTCAGACACGAGACGTTCTACCGCTGGATGCGCCAGGAGACGGGGGTCTTAATGACTAATGACGGCGACCCCGTCGGCGGCGAGTGGAACTACGACGACGAGAACCAGGAGTTTCCACCGGAGGAGTGGGAGTCACCGCCGGTCCACGAGCCGGATCACGATGAGCTGACCGAAGAAACGAGCGAGTGGGTTGCCGAGGAGTTCGATGTTTGGGGCGTCAAGGATACACTCATCTGGCCGGTCACCAGAGCCCAGGCGCAGACAAAACTCGACCACTTCGTTGAGCACCGGCTCCCGGAATTCGGGCCGTATCAAGACGCAATGCGGAGCGACGACTGGGCGATGGCACACGCCCTGCTGGGCTCGTCGATCAACATCGGCCTACTCCACCCTTGGGAGGTCGTCCAGGCAATCGAGAAGGCCTACTACGAGCGCGAGGACATCCCGTTGAACTCGGCTGAGGGAGTCCTGCGCCAGCTCATCGGCTGGCGAGAGTTTATGCGGCATGTCTACCGCCACTCGATGCCGACACTCGATGAGGCTAACCAGCTGGAGGCGCCCCACGACCTTCCGGAGTTCTACTGGAACGGTGCTACGAACATGGAATGTCTCCGGCAGACGGTCGGCGAGGTCCAGGAACGCGGCTACTCACACCACATCCAGCGGCTCATGGTGCTGGCGAACTTTGCCACGCTGTGGGGTGTTGAGCCAAAACAACTGAATGAATGGTTCCATGCAACGTACGTCGACGCTTACCACTGGGTTACCACACCCAATGTCATCGAGATGGGACAGTACGGCGAGGGTATCTTCGCCTCGAAACCGTACGTTTCCTCGGCTAACTACATCAATAAGATGAGCGACTACTGTGGTGACTGCTACTACTATAACACAAAAGATACCGGCGACAGGGCGTGTCCGTTCAATGCCCTCTATTGGGATTTCCTTGATCGCAATGAGGACCAACTTCGCTCAAACCACCGGATGGGACTCATGTACAGCCATGTCGACTCGAAGCAGAACAGCGGCGAGATGGACGAAATCAAGGCCCGTGTTGAGGATCTACGCAAGAAAAACGGTTACGGCGAACTGTAGCACGCATTGTGAGCCGCGCTGTCAATGCCGATATTGCCACACTACCGGACCAGTTCATTCCGTGATGACGACTGAAACAACGTGATAACCGGCAGCTGCATGGCTGTGTTCGGTCGGTTTGATGCCGGTCACAATATCCGGGTTCGTCCGTGTAATTCCACCAGTC
>Ga0102935_1000868_pt1 | contig 11085 bp, 11 predicted proteins | sample SalPonR2_A_D2_MG_FD_78508 | JGI IMG/M metagenome (GOLD analysis project Ga0102935, IMG submission 78508) | Salt pond soil microbial communities from South San Francisco under conditions of wetland restoration - Salt Pond MetaG R2_A_D2_MG | ecosystem: Environmental > Aquatic > Marine > Intertidal... | reverse complement strand
GGTCTCGACCATGAGAACGTCCGGCAGGCCGCCGTCGATCCGCGGCGGCGCATTCGCCCCTTCGGATACGATGTAGACGCCCACCGACGAGCCTTCCGCATTGGGCTTCACGACATAGGGCGGCGCCATGACATGCGCCGCCTCGATCTCGGCGCGACAGGCCAGCCGGCTCTCGACCACCGGCAGGCCGGCGGCGCGGTAGATGTCCTTGGTGCGCGCCTTGTCCATCGCCAGCGCCGAGGCGAGAACACCCGAATGGGTGTAGGGGATGCGCAGCCATTCGAGGAGGCCCTGCACGCAGCCATCCTCGCCCCACCGGCCGTGGAGCCCGTTGAACACGACATCGGGAGACAGCTCGGCGAGCCGCTCCGCAAGGTCCGCCCCCGCGTCGACTTCGCTCACCTGAAATCCTTCACCCCTGAGCGCGGCGGCGCATTCGCGCCCCGTCGAGAGCGACACCTCGCGCTCGGCCGAGGGTCCGCCCATCAGTACCGCCACTCTCGGGGTTGCCCTGCTCGACATACCCGCCAACTCTGCCTGGGCCCTTTTCCGGGCCCTTTTTCAGTCGTTACCTAATTCCGGAGCGGGCCTGCCTCACCGACCCGCATGATTTCCCATTCTAACCGAATTCCGGAGTGTTGAAAGACCTTTTCGCGCACCTCCTCGCCCAGCCCCTCGAGGTCGGCCGCCGTCGCGCCGCCCCGGTTGATGAGGAAATTCGGGTGCTTTTCCGACATCTGCGCGCCGCCCCTGACAGCGCCTCTCAGCCCCGCGTCGTCGATCACCTTCCAGGCCTTCAGGTCGTGGCTGTCGTCGGCCCGCCCGGTCGAGGAGTGGCCGGCCGGGTTGCGGAATGTCGAGCCCGCCGAGCGGTCCCTGACCGGCTGGGTGGCATCGCGGCTCGCAAGCTGATCCTCCATTCGCGCGGCAAGCTCCGCCGGGTCGCCGCTCGGCGCAGCGAACCTCGCCTCCGTCAGAACGCTGCCCTCCGGCAGTTCCGAGTGGCGATACGCGAAGCCGAGGTCATCGCCCCCGAGCGTCACCACCTGGCCGTCCCGCGTCACCACGCGAGCGGCGCGGAAAACATCCGCGATGTAAGTGCCGTAGCAGCCGGCGTTCATCCGGACAGCGCCGCCGATCGAGCCCGGAATAGTGCGCAAAAAGGTAAGGTCCCGTCCGGCCTCGGCGGCCTTGCGCGCCACATGGGCGTCGAGCGCGGCCGCCCCCGCGACGATCGTCTCGCCCTCGACCCGGATACCGTTGAACCCCCGGCCGAGGCGGATGACGACCGCCCGCACCCCTCCGTCCCGGACGATGAGGTTGGAGCCCACCCCCATCGGAAAGACCGCCACATCGTCGGGAAGCGCTGCGAGAAAGGATACGAGGTCGGCTTCGTCGGCGGGCTGAAAGAGCCAGTCCGCCGGCCCGCCGACCCGAAGCCAGGTCAGCTCGGCAAGCGCCCGGTTCGGGGTCAGGACCCCGCGCGGCTCGTAGGAGAAGGATCCTTCTTTCATGGGGCCAGCGTGCCCCGGCTCGCCCTCAGACGCCAGCGGCTTTCCGCCGCCACCAGCCCTTCAGCCGCCGAAAGAACACGCCGAGCGGCCATGCCATGAAGATCGCGAAAAAGGCGATGGGGGCCACCGGCATCGCGGTCTCCATGAACCCGGCCAGTGCGACCGTCCCACCCTGCCCGAGCTGCACGAGAAACGCAGCGATAAGCGCCATCATCGTCGCGCTCGCGAAGGCGAACGCGAAGGATGGTGTGAAATACATCAGCACCCAACCCGAAACCACGACATACGTCATCGTATCCATTGGACTGTCCCTCCTTTTCCCCAACCCGACATGAAAATCGGGCAAAACTTGGGCATCGGCCCCCTCTCCGGCCTATCCGGCCGCCTTTCCTCCGAACATGCCGCGCAACCAGCGGAAGAGATACCGCACGGGCCAGCGCAGGATCGACGCGGCGGCCACGAGAAAGACCGCTCCCGCGACCATGCCGTCGGTCGCGACGAGCCAGGCCAAGAGCGGCAGGCCCACGGCGATGAGCACATAGGCCGAGGGCCAGTGCTGCCGCTTCGGTGAGGGAAACATCCCGATGACATTGGCGGTGACGAGCCACAGCAGGGCGAGGACCACGGGAAGGCTCATTTCCCGGCCTCCTGCAACTCCTTCGGCAGCGCGACGGGCCGGCCGAGAGCCCGCTTGCCGAAATAGATGAGCGGATTGCGGAACATCGACAGGAACCCCAGAAGCGCGAGCGCGCCGACGATCCAGCCATGCTCGGCCCAGAGCCAGCCGATGAGCACGGGGGCGGCGAGAAGCAATGTCACGCCCGGCAGGTACTGCCGCCGCATCGGCATCAGCGCGGTGATGGCCGAGGCGACGACCCAGAGACAGGCTGAGATTGCGGCGGCCGAAATGCTCATGACGCCTCGCGTTTCTCCTCGAGCCGGCCGGGCAGGTTGTTCGCCCAGGCCGAAATGGTGCCTGCCCCGAGACAGACGACGATATCGCCCGCCCGCGCCTCGGCGCGCACCAGCTTCTCGAGGTCATCTTCCGAGATTATGGCACGAGCATGGCGATGGCCGTGGCGGGTGAGCCCGGCCACGAGATCGTCCCGGCTCGCGCCCGGGATCGGATCCTCGCCGGCGGCATAGACCTCGGCGATACCGACGACGTCGGCCTCGTTGAATGAGGTGCAGAAGTCTTCGAAGAGTGTCGAGAGCCGGGAGTAGCGGTGCGGCTGGTGCACCGCGATCACGCGGGCCCCCTTCTCCACCGATTGCCGCGCGGCTTTCAGCACCGCGGCGATCTCGACAGGGTGGTGCCCGTAATCGTCGATGATCGTCACTCCGCCGACCTCGCCAACCTTTGTGAACCGCCGGTTCACGCCGGCGAAGCCCGCGAGGGCGGCGCGAATCTCGGCCGATTTCATGCCGAGATGCCGGCCCACCGCGACGGCGGCGAGTGCGTTCGAGACGTTGTGGTCGCCGGGCATCGGCAGGGTGCAGCCCTCGATCACGCGGCCCTCCGCGGAAAGCGCGATGTCGAAATGCGCGACCCCCCGCTCGTAGCGCAGGTTGACCGCTCGAACATCGGCCTGGGCGTTGAGGCCGAAGGTCACCACGCGCCGGTCGGTGACGCGTCCGACGAGGGCGGCGACCTCGGGGTGGTCGGTACAGAGAACCGCGAGCCCGTAGAAGGGAATGTTCGAAACGAACTCGTAAAAGCCCTGTCTGAGCCTCTCGATCGTCCCCCAATGTTCCATATGTTCAGGGTCGATGTTGGTCACGATCGCCACGGTCGCGGGCAGCCGGTTGAACGTGCCGTCGCTTTCGTCGGCCTCGACCACCATCCATTCGCCCGCGCCGACCCGCGCATTCGAGCCGTAGGCGTGGATGATCCCGCCGTTGACGACGGTGGGGTCGATCCCGCCGGCATCGAGCATCGTGGCCACGAGCGTCGTCGTCGTCGTCTTGCCATGGGTGCCCGCGACGGCGATGTTCGAGCGCAGCCGCATCAGCTCCGCGAGCATCTCCGCGCGGCGGACCACCGGCATGCCGCGCGCCCTCGCGGCATCGAGTTCGGGGTTGCCGGGCTTGATCGCGGACGAGATCACGATCACCTCGGCCCCTTCGAGGTTCTCCGCGCGCTGGCCGATCATCACCTTGGCCCCCTTGAGGGCCAGCCGGTCGGTGATCTTCGAAGATCTGAGGTCGGACCCCTGCACGTTGTAGCCGTGGTTCAGGAGCACCTCGGCGATGCCCGACATCCCGATCCCCCCGATCCCCACGAAGTGAATGGGACCCATCTCGGTGGGAAGCTTCGTCGCGGCCGCTGCGTTCATGTCTCTGCCTTCCTGTCGTTGAGCGACGGCGCCTTCACGCCCGCCGCGACCTCCTCGACGAGCGCGGCGAGGCGGTCGGCCGCGTCCGGCCGTCCCTTCGCGAGCGCGGAGCGCGCCATCGCCGCCGCGGCCCCGGAATCGCCGAGAATCCGCTCGATCTCCTCTGCCAGAACCGCCGGCGAGAGGTCTTCCTCGGGCACGAGAACCGCCGCGCCTGCTTCCACGAGCCCCGCCGCATTCGCCGTCTGGTGGTCGCCCGCGGCGGCGGCGAAGGGCACGAGAACCGCCGGCCGCCCGATCACCGTGAGGTCGGCGACCGACGAGGCGCCGGCCCGGCTGATGACGAGCTGCGCCTCGCTCATCCGGCGCGGAATATCCTGGAAGAAGGGTTGCACGTCCGCGTCGATGCCGGCCTCCGAATAGGCCGCCTGCGCCGCGTCGAGGTCCTCGGGCCGGGCCTGGTGCGACACCCGCAGATGGCGCCGGATCGCGCCCGGCAGGGCGGCCAGCGCCGCCGGCACGACCTGCGAGAAGATCCGCGCGCCCTGGCTGCCGCCGATCACGAGAAGCGACAGCGGGTAATCGCCCGGCGCGATGTAATCCGCCCCCGCCCGGTCGAGCACCGCCTGCCGCACCGGGTTGCCGGTATGAACCGCCTTGGCGCGCGCCGGAAGCACCGTCGGCCAGGTGCCGCAGGCCACGGCACTGACGCGCCGCGCGAAGACACGGTTGACCTTCCCGAGCACCCCGTTCTGCTCGTGGATGAGCCGGGGCACCCGCAGCGCCCAGGCCGCGCTCATCGCCGGAATTGTCGGGTAGCCGCCGAAGCCGACGACCACGGCCGGGCGGTCGGCGAGCATCCGTCCGGCCGCCGCGGCCACGCCCGCCAGAATGCGGAACGGCGCCGCGAGCTTGCCGGGAACGCCGCCCCGCGCGAAGGTCGCCGAAGCGACCACCGTCACCTCGACGTCCTCGGGAAACCCGCCCGCGAAGCGCGCGCCCCGCGCGTCGGTCGACAGCCGCACCCGCCAGCCGCGCGCCAGGAGCGTCTCCGCGAGCGCCTGGGCGGGGAACATGTGCCCGCCGGTGCCGCCCGCGGCGATGAGACAGAGGCGCCGCTTCACCGCGACCGCCTGAGGAAAATGTCCTCGATCTGACCCTGCGGCCTCGTCCGGGTGAGGGCGAGAAGCATTCCCACCATGATCCCGCCGGCGATGAGCGATGAGCCGCCGTAGGACACGAACGGCAGCGTCATCCCCTTCGCCGGCATCAGCCGGACCGCGACCCCGAGATTGATCATCGCCTGCACCGCGAAGATGCAGGCGAGCCCGGTGCCTGCCAGCCGGATGAACGGGTCGCGTTCGCGCATCAGCCGGAAGAGCGAGCGCACGGCGATCGTTATGTAAAGCGCGATCAGCACGAGAACGAGCAACAGGCCGTATTCCTCTGCCGCCACCGCGACGATGAAGACGGTATGGGCGTCGGGCAGCGACCATTTGACCGTGCCCTCGCCCACACCGACCCCGAAGAACCCGCCCTCGCGGATCGCGTTCGTGGCGTAGCCGAGCTGCGTCGTCGGGTCGACTTCCGCCGACAGGAACCCGTCGATCCGTCGCGCGAAATGCTCCGAATTGTTGTAGAAGAAGGCCCCGGCGACCACCACGCTTCCCGCCAGAACGATCAGCAGGGTAATCGGTGCGCCGCCCACGAAATACATCACGCTCCATGCAAAGAGTATGAGCGCGGCCTGCCCGAAATCGGGCTGCAGGGCGAGAAAGCCCACGATGATCAGCGCCAGCGCCAGCGAATAGCTCTTGCCGGGGGGGCCCGCGACCTCGGTCGAGGCGGCGATGAGCCAGGCCGCGACGACGACGAACGCCGGCTTGACGAATTCGGACGGCTGGAGCGAGCCGAAGCCCAGCGAGTACCAGCGGGTCGCCCCCTTGCCGAAATCGGTCCCGAAGAGCGGCAGGAACGCCAGCGCGACGAGCGCCGCCAGGAACCCGAGCACCGCGATACGGCGCACCTGGGTGGGCGAGAGCATCGACATGAAGATCAGCGCCGACAGCCCCATCGCTCCGAAGACGATCTGCCGCTCGACGTAATGGAATGGCTGGAACCCGTTGCGTTCCGCCAGCGGCGGCGAGGCGGCGAAGCCGAGGAGAAGCCCGATACCGAACAAGAGGAACACCGCGCCGAACGACCATTTGTCGAGCGTGCGCCACCATCTGGGAAGGATCGGGTCCCCGCGCCCCGCGGGAACGGAGCCATAGACCATCTCTGTCATGACGCCCGCCTCTTCTGCCTCTCGTCGCCCGTTTGCCGGGTCTCTGTGCAAGCCTACCGAATCAGGGCGCCCGATGCCAGCAAAAGCTGAAATCCGCTTGACCCTCCTGCCGCCCTCCGGCCCCATGGCCGCGCCTGCCGAAACCCGCCACGCCCGTCCCGACCCATGACCACAGACACCTGAAGGAGAACCGCGATGAAGATCGGAATCGTCGGAGCCGGGGCCGTCGGAAGCGCGGCCGGCTTCGCCCTCGTTCTCGAAGGCGCGGTCGACGAGGTCGTCTTCGTCGACCGCGACGCGAGGCGCGCCGCCGCGGAGGCCGCCGACATCGCCCATGCGGCCCCCTTCGCGTCGGCGACGAGGGTGACCTCGGGCGACTGGACCGCCCTTGCGGGCGCGGGCGCTGTGGTGCTGTCAGCCGGGGTCGCCCAGAAGCCGGGCGAGAGCCGGATCGAGCTTCTCGGGCGCAACGCGGAGGTGTTCCGCGCGGTCATCGGCGAGATCGAGGCGGTGGCACCCGACGCGCTTCTCATCGTCGCGACGAACCCCGTCGACGTGATGACCGCCATCGCCACCCGGCTCTCCGGCAAGACCCCGGGCACGGTCATCGGCACCGGCACGATCCTCGACACGGCCCGGTTCCGCGCGCTTCTGTCGGCTCATCTCGGCGTCGCCTCGAAGTCGGTGCATGCCTATGTGCTGGGCGAGCACGGCGACAGCGAGGTGCTCGGCTGGTCCGAGGCCCGCGCCGGCAACGTGCCGCTCAGGGATTTCGCCGCCCAGATCGGCGCGCCCCTCACCAATTCGGTGATGGACCGCATCGACGCAGGCGTGCGGCGCGCGGCCTACACGATCATCGAGGGCAAGGGCTTCACCAATTACGGCATTGGCGCGGGCATCGCGCGGATCGTCCGCGCGATCGACCGCGACGAGCAGGCGGTCCTGACGGTCACCACGCTGACGCCGGAGATCGCCGGGGTTCCCGACGTCGCCGTGTCGGTGCCCCGGATCGTCGGGCGCAGCGGGGTGAGCGCCGACCTCCTGCCGCGCCTCGACCGCGACGAGCAGGATGCCCTCGGGCGCAGCGCGGCTCTCATTCGTGCGCTGACCGAGGCCGTGCCGCTCTGATCGCGGACGGCGCGCGCGCCGGTGGGCGTGCGGTCGAGTATTTGAAGAACGAAGAACGACCCCGGTCAGCGGTCGGAAGAGCGGCCCAGCGCCTTCTTCACCTCGGCGACGAAATGATCGCCGCGCTGCTCGAAATTGTCGTAGTGATCGAAGCTCGCTCCGCCCGGCGCGAGAAGCACCGTCTCGCCGGGCCCGGCCTCCGCGGCCGCGCGGGCCACGGCGGTTTCCATGTCTCCCGCGATCTCGTGTGCCATGTCGCCGATCATCAGCGCCACATCCTCCGCCTCGCGCCCGATGACATAGGCCTTCACGACATTGCCCCGCCCGGGGCCGATGTCGCCGAGCCCGCCGTCCTTCATCTGCCCGCCGACGATCCAGCGGATGCGCGGGAAGGCTTCGAGCGCGCGGGCCGCGCTTGCCGCGTTGGTGGCTTTCGAATCGTTGACGAACACCACCCCGCCTCTCTCTCCGACGATCTGGGAGCGGTGCGGCAGCCCCTCGAAGCTCGCGAACCCCGCCTCGATCTCGCGCGGGCCGAGGCCCAGCGCCCGGAGCGCGCCCCAGGCCGAGGCGGCGTTCTGGTGATTGTGCGCGCCGGGCAGGCCGCGAATGGCGCGCAAGTCGACCGAGGCCACCTGCCGCGCCTTGCGGGTCTCCGCCAGAAACCCCTTCTTCACCGAAACCGACCAGCCGGGGCCTCCGGCCGCCTTCGACAGGCTCACCCGGATCACCCGGTCGTCGCCCGGCCCCTCGGCGAGCTGGTTGGCGAGATAGCGCCCCTCGGGCTCGTCGATGCCGATCACCGCGCGGTCCGGGCCGCCTTCGGCGAAAAGCCGGCGTTTGGCGGCGAAATAGCCGCCGTGGCCGCCGTGCCGGTCGAGATGATCGGACGAAAGGTTCGTGAAGACGGCGATATCCGGCGTCATCGCCCGGGCGAGATCGATCTGGTAGGAGGAAAGCTCCAGCACCACGACGCCGCCGTCGCCCGGCTCCTCGATATCGAGCACCCCGCGCCCGATGTTTCCCGCAAGCTGGCTCTCGCGTCCCGCGGCGACGAGGCAATGATGCACCAGTGCGGCCGTCGTCGACTTCCCGTTCGAGCCGGTGATCGCGACCACCCGGGGTGCGAGATCATACCGCTCCCATTCGGGGTCGCCGAGCGAGCGGAAGAAGAGGCCGACATCGTTGTCGACCGGAACGCCCTCGTCCATCGCCCGCGCGACATGGGGGTTCGGCGCCGGGTAGAGATGGGGAATGCCGGGGCTGACGATCATCGCCGCCACCCCCTCGAACGCCTCGCGGCGGGTGAGATCGTGAAGCGTCAGACCCTCCGCCTGCGCCCGCTCCCGTGCCGGCGCCCCGTCGTCCCAGGCCAGAACCTCCGCGCCGCCGGCCCCGAGCGCCCGCGCCGCCGCGAGCCCCGAACGGCCGAGCCCCAGCACGACGACGCGCCGCGCCTCAAATCCCCTCACCGGTATCATGGGTCCGGCTTAACCGGTCACGGGACCGGTTTCCAGCGCCACCGGCATGGCCTCACCCCTCGTCGTCGTCGACCTCGAGCTGGCCCGAGAGCCGGCGCCAGAGAATGCCCCAGTACATGCCCATCGCCAGCACCACGGAAAGCGCCGCGATCACGATCCAGGTCACCGCGCCGGGGTCATCGAGACCTATCCAGCCGAAATCGACGAGCACCCAGACAAAGGCGGCGACGACCGCGAGAACGAGCAGCACCCCCAGGGCGCCGATCCCGCGCAACACGGCGGTCACGAAGACGACATAGACCACCGCCAGAAGCAGCCCTGCGAGGACGATGACGGGCATCGCGTCCGCCCAGTTCTCCCGCGCCCAGCGAACGTAGTTCCACCCGGTCGGATTGAAGGTCACCGAAAGAAGCGCGAAGGCCGCCGCCCATCTTGCGAGAAATCCCATGCCGCTCTCCTCGAACCGCCCGCCCCGGTGTTCCGGCAGGCTCCTTCATCCTGGACCAAATACCTCGGGGGGGCCCGATAGGGCCGGGGCGGAGCCCCTACCGCACCTTCAGCGTCGCGAGCCCGATCAGCGCGAGAATGAGGGAGATGATCCAGAACCGGATCACGATCTGCGGTTCGGCCCAACCCTGCTTCTCGAAGTGATGGTGAATGGGCGCCATCAGGAAGACGCGCTTTCCGGTCGCCTTGAAATACCCCACCTGGATGATGACCGACAGCGCCTCGACAACGAAGAGCCCGCCGACGATCGCCAGCACGATCTCGTGCTTCGTCGCAACCGCGATCGCCCCCAGCGCGCCGCCGAGCGCGAGGCTGCCGGTGTCGCCCATGAACACGGCCGCGGGCGGGGCGTTGTACCACAGGAACCCGAGGCCGCCGCCGATCAGGGCGGCGGCGAAGATCAGGATCTCCCCCGTTCCCGGCACGTAATGCACGTCGAGATACTCGGTGAAGTCGACCCGTCCCACGGCATAGGCGATCACCCCCAGCGTGCCGGCGGCGATCATCACGGGCATGATCGCGAGCCCGTCGAGCCCGTCGGTGAGGTTCACCGCGTTCGCGGCTCCCACGATGACGATCATCGCGAACGGCACGAAGACGAACCCGAGGTTCAGAAGCACGTCCTTCAGAAACGGCAGGGCGAGCTGGAAAGACAGCTCGGCGGGGTGGATCATGGCCGCCCAGTAGCTTGCCACCGCGGCGACCGCGAAGCCGATGACCAGCCTCAGCCGTCCCGACAACCCCGAGTAATTGTCGTTCTTCCTGATCTTGGCGTAGTCGTCGGCGAAGCCGATAAGCCCGAAGGCGGCTGTCACGAAGAGCACGATCCAGACATAGCCGTTGTCCAGCCGCGCCCAGAGCAGGGTGGCGAACAGGAGCGCGGAGAGAATGAGAAGCCCCCCCATGGTGGGCGTGCCCGCCTTCGTCGTCAGGTGGGCCTCGGGGCCGTCCGCCCGAATTGGCTGGCCGTGCTTCTGGCGCTTTCTCAAAAGGTTGATGAGAGGCCGGCCGAAAATGAAACCGAAGACGAGGGCGGTGAAGAACGCCCCCCCCGCCCGGAAGGTGATGTAGCGGAAGAGGTTGAACACGTCCCCCCCGTCCGAGAAATTCGTCAGCCAGTAGAGCATCGCCTCTCCCTTACCCCCGGCCGCGGCCGAGCCCCCTCAACGCCTCTGCGACGAGGCTCACGCGGCTCCCCTTCGAGCCCTTCACGAGAACGACGTCCCCGGCATCGACAATCTCGTGCGCCCGGCCCGCAAGTTGTTCGGCGCATTTTACGCAAAGCCCGCGCTTCTCCGCCGGCAGCACGTCCCAGAGCGCGGCCATGAGCGGGCCCACGCAATGCACCCGGTCGACCGTTTCCATGCCCCGGTGGCTCGCCAGGGCGGCATGCATTTCGCGCTCGGACGGCCCGAGCTCGAGCATGTCGCCAAGGATTGCGACGCGGCGGCCTTTCGCGACCCGGCCCACGTTGTCCTCGGGCGCGGTGAGCGCCAGCACGTCGAGCGCGGCGGCCATCGAGGCGGGGTTGGCGTTGAACGCGTCGTCGATGAGCTTCGCCGACCATTCCTCGACGGGGTCGAGCGCCAGCCGCTCGGCCGCCCCCCGCCCCGGCGGCGGCACCCAGCGCCCGAGACCCTGCGCGGTAAGCGCGATGTCGGCACCTGCGGCCGCGGCTGCGGCCAGCACCAGCACGCCCGGGAGCGCGAAATGCACTCCGGGTGTGGCCAGCTTGAAGATCGCGTCGGTCTTTCCGATGCGCGCCTCCGCGACGGTCACGGTCTCCGAGGCGGTGACGCGCTTCAGCCGGGCATAGACGCCCTTCTTCTCCC
>Ga0102935_1000867_pt1 | contig 11090 bp, 11 predicted proteins | sample SalPonR2_A_D2_MG_FD_78508 | JGI IMG/M metagenome (GOLD analysis project Ga0102935, IMG submission 78508) | Salt pond soil microbial communities from South San Francisco under conditions of wetland restoration - Salt Pond MetaG R2_A_D2_MG | ecosystem: Environmental > Aquatic > Marine > Intertidal... | reverse complement strand
GTACACCTCCGAGGTCGAGCAGATGATGCAGTCCGACCCCGAGATCTGCGTGCTGATCGCGTCGGTCGAGGACAGCATCAAGATCACCGAGGCGGGGTTCCAGGCGAACTACGACGGCAACTGGTTCGCCACGCAGGACCAGACCAACCAGGACTTCCTCTCCCAGAGCGAGAACGCGGTCACCGAGGGGATGCTCGGGCTGAACGCCGCCTCGTACCAGCCCGCACAGGAGTCCGGACGGCTCGACGACTTCTTCGGCCGCATCACGGAGTACGCCGGGTGGGACGAGGGCGGGCGGACCTTCGCGACGAACACCTACGACGCCGTGAACGCCGTCGGGCTGGCGCTGAAACAGGTCGCGACCGACGGCGCGGCGTTCACCGGCCCGAACATCGCGTCGGCCGTCCGCACGGTAGCGACGCCGCCCGAGGAGCAGGTCACCGCCTACCCCGAGGGCGCCGCCGCCATCGAGTCCGGAACCGACGTCAACTACGAGGGGCTCGTCGGGCCGGTCGACTTCGACGAGAACGGCGACATCGTCGCGCCGTTCTCGATCAAGATCGCGCGTGACGGCGAGTGGACCGAAGCGGCTCGGCTCCCGCCGGAGGCGCTGTAAATCCGCCACACACGTTGATGCGCCTCCACCAACGTCGGCCACACACGTCTCCATGAGTTTTCACGACTTCCTGCAGGTCATCGTGTTCGGGCTGATCGAGGGCAGCGTGATCGCCGTCGGCGCCGTCGGTCTCACCCTGTCGTACGGCGTCACTCGGTTCATCAACTTCGCGTACGGCGAGTTCCTCACGTACGGCGCGTACCTCACGCTGTTTCTCGCCGGCGGCCTGTTCGGGCTGTCGCTGCCGCTGCCGGCCGCGGCCGTGGTCGCGATCGCCGTGGTCGGCGGGCTCGGGGTCGCCGTCTCGCGGACGTTCTTCGAGCCGATCACCGACCGCGGCGCGCTCCCGCTTCTCATCACCTCGATCGGCGTGTCGTTCGTCCTCCGGAACCTCCTCCAGGGGTGGGTCGGCGTCGACGCGCGCCAGCTCCCGATCCCGCTGCTCCGGCGGCAGGAGTACTTCGGGCTGGTCGAGCTGACCGACCTCGAACTCGGGGTCGTCGTCGCCGGCGTGGCGACGATGGCGGCCATCCACCTGCTGCTGCAGCACACGATGCTCGGCAAGCGGATGCGGGCGACGAGCGGCAACCGGTCGCTCGCGGAGGTCGCCGGCATCGACACGACGAACGTGGTTCGCCAGACGTGGTTCGTCTCCGCGGCCGCCGGGGCGCTGTCAGGGGTGCTCTACGCCGTCCTCTTCTCGCCGTTCCGGCCGGGTGTCGGGTTCGAGTACCTGATCGTGGTCTTCGCCGCGACGCTACTCGGCGGGATCGGCCGCCCCTACGGCGCCATGCTCGGCGCGTTCGCCATCGGGCTCGCCATGAACTTCGGGTCGACGTACCTCTCGGCGAACTACACGCGGGCGTACGCCTTCCTGATCCTGGTGGCCGTCCTGCTCGTGAAGCCCGAAGGCATCCGCGGGGGTGAGTTCTGATGGCGCTTCTGACCGGATGGGCGGCGTTCCTCGTCGGGTTCGCCACCATCGCGGCCATCTACGGCCTGCTCACGCTCGGGCTGAACGTCCACTACGGCTACACCGGACTCCTGAACTTCGGGCACGTCGCCTTCTTCGCTGCGGGGGCGTACGCCGCCGCGATCGTCACGATGCCGCCGCCCGCGACGGTGACCAACGCCAGCTACGTGGTGTGGTTCAACCTCCCCATGCCGTGGGGGTTCCCGGTGAGCCTGGCCGCGGCGGCGCTCGCCGGCGGCGCGCTCGCGCTGCTCATCGGCCTGACGAGCGTCCGGCTGGGCACCCACTACCTCGCGATCGCGACGTTCGCGCTCGCGGGCGTGTTCGGTGACGTCCTCGTCAACGAGGCGTGGCTGACGAACGGCTCCTTCGGCATGAACGGCGTCCCGAAACCCGGGCGGGCGGCACTCGGCGCGGACGTCTGGCAGCTCGCGTACCTCGCCTTCGCGCTCGCGAGCCTCGCGGCGGTCTACCTGCTCGTCGAGCGGGTGATGAACGCCCCGTTCGGCCGGCTGCTGAAGGGCATCCGGGAGAGCGAAGCGGCCGCGGAGATGCTCGGGAAGAACGCGACCGTCGCGAAGCTGAAGTCGTTCGTCATCGGCGGGATGATCGCGGGCTTCGCGGGCGGCGTCTACGCCCACTACCTCGGCAGCGTCGTCACCGCGCAGTTCCTGCCGGCGGTCACGTTCACGGTGTACGCGGCGATGCTGCTCGGCGGAGCCGCCTCGAACACGGGCGCGGTGGTCGGCGCGTTCACCGTGGTCGCGTTCCGGGAGTCCACCCGGTTCATCACGACCGCGTACGACTGGGTCCAGGCGACGCTCCCGGAGCCGTTGACCGGCGTCCTGCCGGCGCTCGTCGGCCCGCTGCCCAACAACCCGTCGTTCATCCCGAGCATGCGGCTGGTCGCCGTCGGCCTCCTGTTCGTGCTCGTCATCCGGTACCGCCCGGAGGGGCTGCTCGGCAACCCGGCCGAGGTCGACGCCCTCGGCGACGAGGGAGGTGGCGAGTGATGGGTGCGACCGACGGCGACGCACCCGGGAGTACGGACGCCGTCGGCGTCGACGGGGCGGCCGACGCTGACGACGGGAACGCCGGCGACCCGCTCCTGGCGGTCGACGACGTCGTGAAGGCGTTCGGCGGCCTGGTCGCGGTCGACGGTGCGACCTTCGACGTGGAACGCGAGTCGATCACCGGCCTCATCGGGCCGAACGGCGCCGGGAAGTCGACCCTGTTCGACTGCATCACGGGCGTCCACGCGCCCGACGGCGGCACGATCCGTCTCGACGGCGAGGAGATCCAGGGGCGCTCTCCCACCGCGGTCGCGCGCCGCGGCGTGGGGCGGACGTTCCAGACGCCGAAGACGTTCCGCGGCATGACCGTCCGCGAGAACCTCGCGTTCGCCGCGCGGGGCCAGACCGGCGAGCGCGCGCTGAACACGCTGTTCCGGCCCGGGACCGTCGACGCCGAGGAGGCGGACGTCCGGGAGCGCGTCGACGAGATCCTGGCGTTCCTCGAACTCGAGCACCTCGCCGACGAGTACGGGAGCGCGCTCTCCGGCGGCCAGCGGAAGCTCCTCGAACTCGGGCGGGTGATCGTGATGGACCCCGACATCATCCTGCTCGACGAGCCCATCGCGGGGGTCAACCCGTCGCTGACCGACGACCTGCTCGACCGACTCGAAGAGCTGAACGACCGCGGCCGGACCATCCTCCTCATCGAACACGACATGGACGTGGTGATGGAACACTGCGACCACGTGGTCGTGATGCACAACGGCGAGACGCTCGCGTCCGGGCCGCCGCGGATCGTGCGGGAGGACGACCGCGTCGTCGACGCCTACCTCGGGGGGTACGACGCGTGAGCGACATCGAGACGGTCCGCCGGTACGACGACGCCGCCTTCTCCGCCCGGGGGGTCGAGACCGGGTACGGCGACCTCCAGGTGTTGTACGGCGTCGACGTCGACGTCAGAGACGACGAGGTCGTGTTGGTGTTCGGGCCGAACGGCGCGGGGAAGTCGACGCTTCTGCGCGCGCTGTTCAAGCAGTTGCCGCTGTGGGCGGGGACCATCCGGATCGACGGCGAGGACTACTCGCACCTGGAATCGAACCAGATGGTCTCCCACGGGGTCGGCTACGTCCCACAGGCGGGGAACGTGTTTCCGAACCTCACGGTCGCGGAGAACCTTGACATCGGCGGCATCCACGCCAGCGACCCCGAGCGCCGGCACGAGGAGCTGTTCGAGCTGTTCCCGCGGTTGCGGGAGCGCCGCAGCCAGGACGCCGAGACGCTGTCGGGTGGGGAGCGGCAGATGCTCGCGATGGCACGCGCGTTGGTTCCGGACCCCGACGTCCTGTTCGTCGACGAGCCGTCCGCGGGGTTGGCTCCGCAGCTCGTCGAGCGGACGTTCGAGCACGTCGATCGGATCCGGGAGGCCGGGACCGCGGTACTGATGATCGAGCAGAACGTGGCGGCGGCGCTCGACGTCACCGACCGCGCGTACGCCCTCGACATGGGGAAGAACAAGTTCGAGGCGGACGCCGACACGATCCGGGACTCACAGCGGGTCAGAGACCTCTACCTCGGACGGTGATCCGTCTCGGGCGACGGTAACCGCGATCCTCGGCCGCACCGACGCCGCCTTCGGACGGCCGCGACCTGGCGGTACGCACCGGCGCACGGACCGGCACACGCCCGGGCGATCAACAACAACCGGTTCGGGGCTGGTATCGGCGCTCACAGTTCGGGCAGGTCGCGTTGAACGCTCCCGCCGCGGCCTCGAACCCCTCGCCACAGTTCTCACAGACTAGCAACATCATCCGTCCGTTCGACCGCCCGCCACGTCAGTCCACCGGCCGTCACGGACACTGCTCCGTCGGTGGCGTCCGCGGGGGTGGCCCGGGTCGCTCCGGTTCCGGCCGTAGCGGCGGTTCGTGCCGCGATCGGGTGTGCGAGCGCTCCCCCCGGCGGCGGCGCCGATGCTTCCCTTGCGCTTTATGTTCAACCGACGGTATCCGTCCGGTATGACGAGGCTACGCGTCACGAACGGGCGGGTCCTCCGAGCGGACCACGACGTAGAGCGCGCTGACGTCCTGATCGACCAGTCGGAGGGCACCATCCTGGCGGTCGGAGACGTGAGCGGCGGCGACACCGTAATCGACGCCGAGGGAGGAATCGTGATGCCGGGGTTGATAAACGCACACACGCACGTCGCCATGACGCTGCTCCGAGGGTTCGTCGAGGACGAGCCGCTCGAGAGTTGGCTCAACGACGTCGTGTGGCCGGTCGAAGCCGCACTCCGGCCGGCCGACGTCCGGGCCGGCGCCCGTCTCGGCGTCGCCGAGATGATCCGGTCGGGGATCACCGCGTTCTCGGACATGTACTTCGAGGTGTCCGAAACCGCGGACGTCGTGGCGGAAGCCGGGGTTCGGGCCTCGTTGGGGCACACCGCCATCGGCGTGGGAAAGGAGCCCGACGCGGCCCACGCGGACATGGAGCGGAGCCTGGAGACCGCGGCCGCGGTCGACGGGCGCGCGGGCGGGCGGATCCGGGCGACCGTCCAGCCGCACAGCACGTCGACGGTCGGGCGGGAGTGTCTCGACGCACACGTGCCCACGGCGCGGAAGGCGGGGTTCCCGCTGCACTACCACACCAACGAGACGCGACGGGAGGTTGCGGATCTCGTCGAATCGGCCGGGACGCGACCGATCGTCTACGCCGACGAGCTGGATATGCTCCGACCTGGGGACACGCTCGCACACTGTAACCACGTCGACGAGACGGAGATCGAACTGCTGGCCGACCGGGACGTGACCGTCGCGCACAACCCCGCGGCGAACATGAAGGTCGCGAGCGGCATCGCGCCGGTGACACGGCTGCGGGAGGCCGGCGTTCGGGTCGCGCTCGGGACCGACGGGCCGGCGTCGAACAACGCGCTCGACCTGTTCGACGAGATGTGCGACGCCGCGATGATCGCCAAGATCGACACCGGACGGGCGGACGCGCTGCCCGCGTCGGCGGTCGTCGACATGGCGACGAAACACGGCGCGGCGGCGCTCGACATCGACAGTGGTCGGATCGAGCCCGGGGCGAACGCCGACGTGATCGTGGTGGACACGAGCGAACCGAAGTTCAGCCCGGGACACGACCCGATCAGCGACCTCGTGTACACCGCCAACGGGAACGACGTCCGCCACACGATCTGTGACGGAGCGGTTCTCATGCGGGATCGCGAACTTCGCACGATCGACGGCGAGCGCGCGAAGCGGGAGGCCGCGCGGCAGGCCGAGCAGCTCTTCGAGCGTGCCGGAGTGACCCGGGAGTGAGGCTCGGAACCCGCTTCGTTCCGCGGCGTCGGGCACGGACGTGTGCGTCCGATCCCGGCGACGGGCCCGGTCCCGCTTCGGGGTGAAACCCGCCGCGGCGTCCCGCGCTGACCGACTCCCGGTACACCGCCCCCCGGAGAACGGCCGTCTGCCTCCCACAGCCACCGCGCGGTCGTCCCGCGTGAGCCGCCGGGCGGAACGTTTTTGCCGAGCGTGAGTTAGTGTTGGCTATGCCCGCGCCCTCCGCGTTCGACCCGGCATCTCCCACCTACGGGATATCGACGGTCGACCTCACTGACGACTACTACGAGGTCACACAGTCCGTGATCCGGAACAAGTACGTCGTCCGCGATAGCGCCGGTGACGTCGTCTTGCGCGGGAAACAGAAGCTGTTCAAGCTCAAAGAGCAGTTCCCGTTCGTTACCGCCGACGGCGAGGACGCCTTCAGCGTGAACGCCGGCGGCATCATGGACATCGCGGGAAACTACACCATCGTCGACGCCGGAACCGGCGAGGACGTCGTGGTTCTCGACGAGAACCTGTCGCTGTTCGTGGAACACTGGACCATCCGGGATCCGGAGACGGGGGAGGCGCTGGCGACCATTCGGTCGAAGAACAAGCTCCTTTCGGCGCTCCGTCATCTGGTCTCCGCGGCGAACCTCGTCCCGAACAAGTACGAGATATTCGACGCCGACGGGGTACACGTCGGGAACATCGACGGGCAGTTCTCGCTACGGGACACGTATACGGTCAGTATCGACGACGCCGGAACCGTCCCGAAGGAGGCGGTCCTCGCCACCGCGTGTATCCTCGACGCGCTGGAGAACCAGTAGCCGGTCGCCGGGTCTCGTGGGGGACCACACCCGGGTTCCCGCGGCCGAATTATCAAGATCACCACTGCTCGGAGACGGCGGGAGCTGCCGGCTCACGCCGAAGCGGGGCGAGTCGGCGTGGCTTCCGCGCGATCGAAGGGAGAGCCGCCGAGGAACCCGTCTCGGGGCCGTATCACCCGGGGTCCGGGCGGACTTTCCGGGCGATCCACCCGCCGGCGGCGCCGCCGAACACCCCGATCAGCGTCCCGATCATCCCCACGCTCACGACGAAAAAACACAGCAACACGGCCGCGACTACCGGCCCGCCCTCCGAGGCCGACGCGACGAACCAGGTCCGGATGCCTCGGGACGACCACGCGAACGCGGGCACCGTTCCGAGAAGGCCGGCGCCCACACCGGCCCGGTTGAACCGTCCCGACCCGCGCGCGGCGAGGAATCCGGCGACCCCGCTGCCCACGAACACGCCCGAGAGGTTGTAATACGAGTCGGCGCCCACGACTAGGTTGTGTGCAGTCACCACCAGAATCCCGAGTACTCCGCCGAGGATCGTATACACGTACGTTGGCGTGTCCTCTGCGAACAGCCACGATGGTTGCATACTCCCTCTGGGTGGACGACGGGCATATCCGCTCCGGTGGGTCAAGCGAGCGTTGAAGCTACCGGCCGGTCCCTCGAGGGGTGCGGGCGCCGGGTCCGGACGTCGTCCGACGCCGCCGCCGTCTCGCAGGACTGCGATCTGCGACTGGTTCCTCGGCGGACGCACCGAGCCCGTTCGACGGCTTCTCGCAGGCCTAGGGACGGACTCGGATAACCTAAGCAGAGACACGCGTATGCGCGCTTCGACCCGCGTTTCGGTCCGGGCGGCCACAACACGCAGCATCCTAAGAACGCATACACCGGCTTCCGACCCACGTGGTATTGTTACTTCTGTCCAAGATGAACTGTCGGAGCCGATCTTCCGGGGGACGTCGGCGCGCGGGTCCGCAGGGGCTGTACGTCCGGTCGTATGGATGTGCGACCGGGCCGCCCTCGGAGGGGCCGCCGGTCCGTGTACCGGCGGTGTCTGGAAGTGCGAATTACGTACAAACGAGAGCCGAAGGAGGTGCCGGAGGGGGGCTCGGACAGCCACGCCGCCGGTACGGCGACTACGCCGCGGTCGGCGAGCGATGTCAGCTTTCGGCGGCGGACGCCGCGGTTTCGGGGTGCTCGTACTTGTTCTCGAACTCCTGGATGAGCTGGCCCATCTTCGCGTACCAGTCGTTGAGCATCCGCTGCATGTCGTCGGTGATCTTCGACGGGTCGGTGGGGGAGTACACGTGGTAGTAGCCGCCCTGATCGTAGTTGATCTGCTCCTTCTCGATGAATCCGGTCTGAAGCAGCCGCTGGACGGCCCGGTACGCGGTCGAACGCTCCCGGTCCACGCCGTCGGCGATCTGATCGACCGTTAGCGGCTCCTCCGCGTCGACGAGCGACTGGAAACACTCCCGGTCGAGGTCTTTGAGCCCGTGGAAGCACTCCAGCAACCCCTCACACTCCATGTCTTGGCGGAGTTGTTCGGCCATCGAGTCCGGCATTGGTATCGATAGAACCTACGCCCCGAGCTGTTAAAAGACTTTTGTACGGGTCGTACAATTTTGTGGCGGGGGCGTGAGCGGACACGCCGCCGGGGAGGCCGTTCTCAACCGGAGTCCGGATGCGCCGGAGTCCGTTCGCGTCCGATCGCAGCCGCCGGCGTCGGCAAGTATCCGAGGCCGTACTGCACCTTCGGACCGCGCAACCCGCGGACGAGCCCGACGGCACCAACCGGTTCGGGCGACGCACGCGCCGCGGCACCGGGGCCCTGCAGTAGCGTCTCGATGCCGTCACGGGTGTCGTCGCTCGCAGCGGTCCGTGTGCTCCCGCCCAGTGCCGCGCCGGTGCTCGCCAACGAGGAGGCCATCTCGTCGTCGAGCGCAGCGGAGACCAACCATCCGACTTCCGCGATCTCGGCCAGTTGGTCGAGCGTCCCACTCCGCTGGAGCACGAGGAGCGTGGTCAGTGCCTCCCGCAACCCGTCACCGTTCTCGCCGATCGTCTCCGCGAGACCACGTCCAGCGGCTCGTTGGCCGCGTCGAGGCGCTCCGCGAACTCGACGATCGCGTCGGCACTCCGGATCTGGTCGATGAGGTCCACGAGCGGGTCGGGGCAGGCTGCGCCACGTGCGTCGACCCTCGCGTCGGGGTCAGCATCGGTCAGCGGTGCCTCACGGAGGAGCGTACTCGGTTGGGGCGATAATATTGTGTACCAGTCTGAATACTATGGACTAGTGTCCGTCGCGGAACATCCACCGGTCGTCACACGCGGCCGCTACTCCCCCGTGGAGCCGTACTCCAAGACGTCGGTCATCGGTCGAACCCATCAACCGGAGGCCAGATCCGCCAGACCGCGACGGCAACGGTACCGAGCCACCAGCCCAGGAGGCCGACAGCGTTCGCCAGCGGGTGCCCCGCGGACACCTCCGCACCGCCGACCACACCGACTGCCGTCGACAGTACGAGTCCCCGGAACGCGGTGTTCGGGCTTAGCGCCAGCAACAACGGAAGGCCGTTCTCGGACACGACCCCGGAGGCGAGTCCGGCAATGAGCGCCGTGTCGAGGCCGAGCACGAACGTCGCTGCGGACGCCGTCGCCAGCGCGAACGCGGTTCGGACGGTCCGCGCTGCCGCGGAGATGGCGACCATCACCGCGAGGACGACGAGCGTGAAGGCCGCCGAAAGCACCACGAAGCGGACGTACCGAACGCCTGAATCCGCCGCGGCATTGATCGCGAGGAACGTCGGAACGTCCGCGGTGAGAAACGGGACGGACAGCCCGACCGCGAGCAGCGTGCCAACCACGACACTCACGAGCGCCAGCGCGCGGCCGAGGTATACCCCCCCGACGTAGGCGAGCCGGGACACGCCGAACGTCCGCAGGACGTCCAGTTCGCCCGTCTCGCGATCACCGAGAATCGAGCGGTACCCGAACGCCACGGCCAAAAGCGGCACCAGAACCTCGACGAACGTGAGCAGATCCAGCGTGAGAGGGACGAACCCGCCGCGGCCACCCGTGCCGGCCCAGGCGACGGCGACGACGCTCACACAGAAGACCACCGAAAGCGCCAGCAACGCGGGCGTCCGGGCGATCGTCCGAAGCTCGCGGGTCGCGACGACCAGCAGATCGGACCGGAGCCGCTCGGACCGGGACCGCGCGGCCGTCTCGGAGCCACGATCCTCGGCGTGGGTCACTCCTGTTTCGGCCGCGTCGTTCGGGCCGGAACCGGTCTCACTCATCACCGTCCACCCCCGTCGTCTGGCTGTCGCGCGTGCTGCGGCGACCGTCTCCGTCAGCATCCGTGTCGGCACCCGAGCGCACCGTCGACTCGCCCGCCTCGCCGCGGACGATCCCGAGGAAGGCCTCCGAGAGCGACCCCGTACCCGTCTCTGCGAGAAGTGCGTCGGGCGAGCCACTCGCAACGAACCCACCGCCGTCGAGGACGGAGACAGTGTCGGCGTGCGTCTGCACGGCCGCGAGCTCGTGGGAAGCAACGACGACGCCCGTTCCGCCGGTGGAGAGGGTTCGGACGACGCCGAACAGCCGCTCAACCATCGCAGGGTCGAGCCCGCTCCCCGGCTCGTCGAGGATCAACACCGCCGGATCCCCGAGGACCGCCCGACCGAGGCCGAGCAGTCGGATCATGCCACCCGAGAGTGAGCCGACCGCGCGGTCGCTCACGCCGGCGAGACCGACCCGATCGAGCGTGTCGGTGACGGCGTCGCTCCCGACCTCCGGGAGCAGCGAGGCGTAGAACGCCAGAGTGTCGTGGGCGGTGAACCCTTGGCGGAACGCGGGCTGCTGGGGCAGAAAGCCGACGTTCCGTACGCCGCCGTCGGTCGGGACCTCGACGTCGCCAGTGACCGGCCCGTCGAGCCCGGCGAGAATCCGGAGCAGCGTCGACTTCCCCGACCCGTTCGGGCCGACGACCGCCGCGATCTCGCCGCGGTCGACGGTCAGGTCGACGTCGGAGAGCACGTTGACGTCACCGAAGGTCTGCTCCACGCCGCTCGCGCGAATCGCGACGCCGTCCTCGGAGTTGCGACTCATACGACCTCACCGCGGCTCAGCCGAGGGGTGGACTGGGAGGCAGGCGTGGTCGGCGTGTCGGTCGGGGTTGCCGTGTCGACCGGGGTCACCGTGTCGACCGGGGTCGCCGTCGTCGTGTCGTTTCGGGCGGCCGCAACGTCGGCAGGGTGAAACGGCGTCGTTCGCGCGGCGGTGTCGACGACGCCCGACTGTCGGAGACCGGAGACCGCACTCTGGGCC
>Ga0102935_1000864_pt1 | contig 11098 bp, 11 predicted proteins | sample SalPonR2_A_D2_MG_FD_78508 | JGI IMG/M metagenome (GOLD analysis project Ga0102935, IMG submission 78508) | Salt pond soil microbial communities from South San Francisco under conditions of wetland restoration - Salt Pond MetaG R2_A_D2_MG | ecosystem: Environmental > Aquatic > Marine > Intertidal... | reverse complement strand
TCGCTGAGGTTGACCAGCTGTTCGCGGACGATGAACGGGATCGTCCACCCGGAGTCCATCATGAAGATGTCGGGGCTCGAACGCCCGGCGTCCAGCGCCGAGGTGAAGTCCGTCTGCCGCGCGCCCGTCTCGAAGTCGCCGGGGAGGAACTCGACGTCGATGTCCTCGCTGAGCCCGGCGTCGTACAGCGCCTGGACGACCGGTTCCTGTGCGTCGGCCCACTCGCCGTCCATCGACATCTGGATGGCCTGGCTCCCCTCGTCGCCGCCGCCGCCCATACAGCCGGCGACGCCCATCGCGGCGCCCGTGCCCGCCGCACCGAGGAACTTCCGTCTCGAAACTCCGCTCTCACCTTCGTCTTGGTCTGGATGAACCATTACAGGTGTGGTTAATTCTCATCATTAATATAGCTAATGGGGATAACTTCCATCGGAGTAAATATAATTCGACGGCTCGGTCGGCGAAAAACAGCACTCAGAGACACTAAACGGTTTCTCACGCGCACTTCGACCGAAGCGCGGTTCCGGAGCCGTCGAACGACTTATGATTCTCCGGTTGAAACCCACGCGGACTAACGATGAGTGCGTGGCACACGCGGTTCTTCGACTGGTTGGAGGGGATCTTCTTCGGCGGGATGGAACTCTCTTTCCTCTCCTCGCCGGCGTTCGCCCTCGTGGTGGTTTTCCAGGACGTGTATCCCGACGCCGTGCCGCTGGCCGGCCTGCTCGCTATCGGCTCCGGGAGCGTCGCGCTCGCGGAGTTCCGGAACCGGACCGTCGACGTCGGCGCGTGGCCGCGCCGGAGCGAGCTGACCTCCCTGCCGCTTCGGGCCGGCTACTTCAGCCTCCTGTTCCTCGCCTCGTCGATGGGCGTCGCCGCCGTGGTGATCGCCGTCGGCAACTGGTGGCTCACGCTGCTCGGCGCCGTCGTGCAGGTTGCGGGTCTCGCCGCGTTCCCGACCGCGTACAACCTCGTGTACGGGGAGCCGCTCGGCGACAGCGCGCTCCGCGCCTGACCGTCCGATCGTTCCGGTGATTTATTCGGCCGCGGCCTCGCACTTCGATCAATGACTGGATTCGAGTCGCTCCGCCGGACCGCCGACCGACTCCGACGCCCGGAGTACACCGGCGAAAACCGCTGTCTCCCGTGTACCGTCCTCAACGCCGCCATCGTCGGCGTCGCCGCGATCGCGCTCTCTCGTCGAAACGGGCCGCTCGGCGTGCTCGCGCTCGCGGCCGGCGCCGCGCTCATCTCGCTCCGCGGGTACGTCGTCCCGGGGACGCCCCGGTTCGCGCCCGCGCTCGTCGACCCCCTCCCCGTCGCGTTCGGCCACGAGTCGCCCGCTGGCGTCGACTCGGGCTCCCTCGCGGACGACCGCGACCCCGAGGCCATGATGGAGGCGCTCGTCGAGGCCGGCGTCATCGTGCCGGACGGCGACCAGCTGTACCTCGACGACGAGTTCCGGACCGCATGGGAGGACCGGATGGCCGACCTCCGCGACCGTCCGGGCGAGGAGCTCGCCGATCGCACGGCCGCGGCCTCTCACGAGTCCGTCGCGGGGGAGTTCCACGGCGAGCGGATCCTGTTGGCCGGGGACCGGGACGCGTGGCTGAGCCCGGCGGTCGCCATCGCCGAGACGGCGGCCGTCGAAGCGCTGGCGGACCGGGGCCTCTCTCGCGAACTGCGGGTGCAGGCGGCCGAGCCGCTCCGCACCTTCGTCCGCACCTGCCCGGTCTGCGGCGGCCGCGTCACCGACACGACGCTCCGGAACTGCTGCGGCGGTCCCGGCGGCGTCAGCGGCGACCCCGAGCGCCCCGTCAGGGCCTGCGCCGACTGCGACGCCGTCGTCTTCGCCGAGTAGGGCGGAGCACGCGCCGCGCGTTCGCTACTCCTGTCTTCTCTTCTCCTCTCTTCCCCTCCCTTTTCCTCTTCTCCTCTCTTCTCCTCCCTTTTCCTCTTCTCCTCCTTTCCCCTCCCTTTTTCTCTCCTCTCCCGCTCCGTCCTCCGGACCGGCCGTTCCGACGGGTGTTGCCGACAGCTACAATCCGCTCCGGTCCGATCGGACCGTATGGGTGTCGGTAGCACGATTGAGCTCGCCGCCCGGCTCGCGGTCGCGGCCGTCGCGATCGTCGGTCCGACCCTCCTCTACCTCGGGCTCTGGCGATTCCTCTCGTGGCTCCGCGACGACGCGCTGATCGACCGACTGGCGGCCCGCGGCGCGGTCGAGGCGCCTCGGCCGGCGCCGGCCGACGTCCTCGCGTCGGCGACGGCCGGGCTCGACCGCCGCCGCTGTCCGGCCTGCGGGACTCGCCTCATCGCCGGCGAGACGCGCTGTCGGGACTGCCTCCGCACTCCCGGCGACGAGACCGCCGCGGGCGACGGCGCCTCTCGCCGCGACTGACCGCCCCGTTCACGGCGCTCGTTCGCCGTCGCGTCCCGGCGCGCTCCTCCCGCCGACGGCCGGGTGTCCGGTCGGCCGCTCGCCCGTGGCCCCGACGTCCGGGTCCCCGCTCGCGGCGATCGTCACGTCCCGCTTCGGGTACGGGATCTCGATGTCGGCGTCGTTCAGCGCCTTGTACAGCGCGCGGTTGAGCTCGTGCTGTGCCCGGCGCCGCCGCGTCGGTCCGTTGACCCAACAGAGGATCTCGTACTGGAGCGCCGAGTCCCCGAACGAGCGCAGGCGGGCCCGCGGCTTCGGGGAGTCGAGGACGAGCGACTCGCCCTGGACGACCTCGATCGCGAGCGCCTCGAACTCGTCGATGTCGGTCCCGTAGGCGACGCCGATCGGGACCCGGACGCGGCGTCGGCGCTGCGGCGCGGACTCGTTCGTCACCTTGGCGGCGTTGAGCGCCGCGTTGGGGACCGTCACCAGCACTTCGTCGCGGGTGAGCAGGGTCGTCGAGCGGACGCCGACCTTGATCACGGTCCCGGCGGTGCCGTCGTCGAGGACGATGTAGTCGCCGATCTTGTACGTGTCGTCGAAGTAGAGCGCGATGCCCCCGAAGAAGTTCGCGACCGTGTCCTTCGCCGCGAAGCCGACCGCGATGCCGGCGACCCCCGCGGCGCCTAGGAGGGGCGTGATCTCGATCCCCCAGAGCCACAGCAGCGACCCCGCGCTCCCGAGGAGGACCGCGAGCGTCCAGACGTTCGAGAACACGGGCGCGAAGTCGAAGCGGTTCCCCTCGGCGTTGACGGCCGCGACGAGCCGGTTCACGACGGTGTTGGCTCCGTACGCCCACACGAGGACGATGACGGACAGCGACGGCCGGCCGAAGACGGTGTCGAGCACCTCCGGACTCACGAGCACCGACGACCGGACCGACGGCAGTTGCGTGAGGACGAACACCCCGGCGAGCGCGGCGGTGACGACGAGCGGGGCGCGGAGCGAGGAGATGACGATGTCGTCGTACGCGGAGTCCGTGGTCGCGACGTACCGGCGGGCGAGTCGCAGGACGGCGAACTCCATTCCCACGGCCGCGACGAGCGAGATCACGAGGACCGCGACCGTCGCCTCGAGCGCCGTGAATCCCTCGAACAGCGTCAGCGGCGACGGAATCATACCGTCCTGACGCCGCTCCGTGAGATAACCGTTTCTGCCCAGGGAGACGCCACGAGACCCCCGGTTTCGGCGCGACCGAGCGGCCGCGCGGCCCGACCGCGCTACGCTTGTATACGCCGCGGCCCTTGTCGCCCTCATGAACGTCCCGTCCACGGCGTCGTTCGCCCGGCGGTTCCGCGGGCTCTCGGCCCCCGCACGGCGCGACTTCGTCGCCGCGCTGTGGGCGGCGCGGGGCTGGGAGACGACGGTGGGGGAGACGGAACCGAACGTGGTCGCCGCCCGCCGCGACGGGCGGACGCGGCGGATCGCGGTCGGGACGCCGGTCCCGGCCGACGCGGACGTCGTCGTCGGAGACGGGACGCGCCGCGTCCGCTCGGCCTCTCCGCGCCGGCGGGCCGAGTCGGTCGGGGCGACGTACGTCTCGCCGGCCGACCTCCGCGAGCGACTGCTCTACGGGACCGAGCGCGACGCCGCGGACCGGCTGTTCCGGCGGCACTTCGGCGTCGCCCTCGCGGCCGCCGGCGCGGACGCCGATCCGGGGTCCGACGGCGTCTCGCCTCGGGTCTCGGTGGGCGCCCGATCGGTCGCCGCCGGGAATCCCCTCGCCGCCGCGGTCGCGGTCGCGGCGCTGCTGTCGGTCGCGGTCGCCGTCCTCGCCGTCGGCGGCGTCCCCGCGCTCGCCGGCCTCCCCGGACTCGACGGCGCGGAGCCGGCCCCCACCGCCCCGGATCCCCCGGCCGACGGGGAGTACGCGGCCGCCGCCGCCATCGGAACGGCGGCGTCCGCGGAACGCGCCACGGCGGCCCTCGACGACGCGGCGTACCTGGGGCTGTATCGAGAGGCCCTCGTCGGCACGGTCGGATCGACGGCGAGAACCCCGCCCGGCGTCTTCCTGACCGGCGTGTACGACCCGGAGACGCTGGCCGCGGCCCACGTCACCACCGCGGGGGAGCTCTCGTCCGCCTCCGTCGTCCTCGTCGCCTCCGGGCCGGCGAACGCGACCGACCTCGACGCCGCGACCGGCGGGCGCGTGGGCATCGCGGGCGACGGCGGCGTCGAACTGGCCGTCGCGTCGGACGCCAGATACCGGCTCACCGGCTCCGCGAACGAGTCGATCGTGAACGCGACCCACGACGGCGTCGCCGAGGTGTACGCCGACGGCGAGCGCGTCCACGAACGGACCGCGGGTCCGGCGGGGGTCGAGACCCGTCGCGTCCCTCCCGCCGCGGCCCCGAACGCGACGGCGCTCGTCGGCGAGGTCGCCGAGGAGCCGATCCGCCGGTTCCTGAACGGGAGCGAGTCGACGGTCCGCCCGGCGGCCACGTCGGTCCCGCTCTATCGGGTCGAGGTCGGCGGGGACCCGGGAGCGCTCGGCGACGAGGTCAGCGACTTCCGGTCGATCGCGTTCGTCACCGCCGACGGTCTCGTCCTCGAACTGTCGGCCAGCTACGTCCACGAGCCGACCGGCGAGCGCGTCCGGGTCGCCTTCCGGTACGCGCGCCTCGACGACACCGCGGCGGTGCCCCCGAGTTGGTACTGGGAGGTCGAGTCGAGCGACGAGTAGGGGACGGATGCGCGACCGGGCGACGAGTAACCCAGCCGACCGGCGGGCGACCCGGCCGTCGCCCGCGCCTCACTCGAAGCGTTTCCGAACGCTCTCGGCGTGCGCCTCCAGTCCCTCGGCCTCCGCGAGGGTCGTGACGGTCTCCGAGAGGTCGTCGAGCGCGTCCCGGTCGAGCCGCTGGACCGTCGACGACCGGAGGAAGGTGTCCACCGAGAGGCCGCCGTAGCGCTTCGCGCCGCCGTTCGTCGGCAGCACGTGGTTCGTCCCGGTCGCGTAGTCGCCGGCGGCGACCGGCGAGTACGGCCCGAGGAAGACCGAGCCGGCGTTGGTGATCCGGTCCAAGAGGGACTCGTCGTCCGCGGCCACTATCGAGAGGTGCTCGGCCGCGTACTCCTCGGCGAACAGGACGGCCTCGGGCATCGACCGGGCGCAGAGGACGCCGGAGGCGTCGTTGTCGAGGGCGGCCCGGATCGTCTCCTCGCGCTCGCGCTCGGCGGCCTGCGCCTCGACCGCTTCGGCGATCGCCTCGGCGAGGTCGGGGTCGGCGGTGACGGCGACCACGGAGGCGTTCGGGTCGTGCTCGGCCTGCGCGACGAGGTCGGCCGCGACGAGGTCGGGGTCGGCGGTCCCGTCCGCGAGCACGAGCACCTCGCTCGGCCCCGCGAGGAAGTCGATCTCGACGTCGCCCTGCACGGTCGCCTTCGCGGCGGTGACCCACTTGTTGCCGGGGCCGACCACCTTCTGCGCGTTCGTCACGGTCTCCGTGCCGTACGCGAGCGCGGCGATCGCCTGGGCGCCGCCGACCTGATACACCGCGTCGGCGCCGGCTTCGTGAATCGCGGCGAGGGTGACCGGGTCGAGGTCCTCGGCCGGCGGGGTCGCGACGGCCACGTGGTCGACGCCGGCGACGGTCGCCGGAATGACGCCCATCAGCGCGCTGGAGGGGTACGACGCCGCGCCGCCCGGCACGTACACTCCCGCGCGGTCGATCGGCCGGAACCGGCGGCCCAGCTCCCGGCTCCCGAACTCGTCTCGCCAGTCCTCGGGCCGCTGTCGCTCGTGGAACGCCCGCACGTTCGCCGCGGCGTCGCGGACCGCGTCGAGCACCGGGTCGTTCGCGTCGTCGAGCTCGGCGTGGGCGCGCTCGGCGTCGTCGGTGACGTCGATGTTGCCGACGCTGACGCCGTCGAACTCCTCGGCGAACTCGCGGAGCGCGACGTCGCCCTCCGTGCGCACTCTGTCGACGATTTCGCTCACGTCGTCGCGGACCGCGTCGACGCCGGCGTCGCGCTCGAAGAAGGCGCGCCGCTCGGCCGGCGAGAGGTCGGCGACGGTTCGTACGTCCATACGGCTCCTGCGAGCCGCGGTCAAAAGGGCGTTCCGACTCGGCGCACGGGGGACGCGACCGCCTCGGCGCTCACCGGACTCACTCCAGCGGTCGGATCCCCGTCACGTCGAGCGTCGCGAGGACGACCAGCGCCGCCAACAGCCCCGCGGCGGCGAAGAGGATCGGCGCCGACAGCGCCACCGCGAACTCGTACGGTGCGAGGAGGCGGGTCGTGCCGCGGACGACGAACGAGACGAAGACGAGCCCGAAGGCGAGCAGCGCGAGGCCGACGAATCGGGACTTGTTCATGCGGGAGACCGGCTCGGACTCCCCTCAGTCCGACTGCGCGACGCCCGAGCCGTGCGGCCCGTGATCGCGGTGGTCGTGCGTTCCGTCGAAGCCGCGGCACACCTCGTAGAACACCGCCTCGGGGTCCTTGTTCCACTGCCACTTCCAGCGCGTCCGGACGAGCAGCGATATCTTGCGGGCGAAGGAGAGCTCCGGCGTCGTCGACACCGTGTCGTACCCGAGATTCCGGATGAGTCGGTGGTGGTCCGCGTACAGCACCGCCGCGAGCAACACCGCCAGCTGGCAGTCCTCGGGGAGGTACTTGATCCCCGCGACGCCCTCCTCGTAGAGCCGCTCGGTCCGGGCGAGCTCCTCGCGCATCGCGGCCGCGACGTTCGAGTCGAACTCCAGATCGAGGATCTGTCGCTCGCTCACGTCGTGCCGCCGGAGGGTCTCCAAGGGGAGGTAGATGCGGTCGCGCTCGACGACGTCCTCCCGGACGTCGCGGAGGAAGTTCGTCATCTGGAAGGCCTCGCCGAGCTTCGTCGCGTGCGGGAGCGCCGCCGCCGCCGTCTCGTCGTCGAGGTCCATGATCGCCGTCATCATGCGGCCGACCGCGGCGGCGGAGCCGTCCATGTACGTCTCCAGCTCGTCGTAGGTCTCGTACCGGTCGGTGTCGATGTCGCTCTCCATCGCGTCGACGAACGAGTGGACGTCCTCGTCCGCGATCCCGTGCTCGGCCCTGACCGCGGCGAAGGCGTCGAGCACCGGCTCGTCCGTCGGCTCCTCACCCAGCGCTCCCCGCCGCAGCCGTTCGAGCTTCGCCCGCTGTTCGGCCGGGGGCGCCGTCTCCTCCGCGTCGACGACCTCGTCGGCGATCCGGAAGAAGCCGTACAGCACGTACGTGGCGTGACGGATCCGCTTCGGAAGCAGCCGGGTGGCGACGTGGAAAGTCTTGCCCGTGCGGCGCTGGATGCGCTTGCTCTGGGCAACCTGGGTTTGCTCTACCATGGTGACCCCTGACGATCGACGAGGAGGGTCGAAAGCGGGTCGCCAGTCATGGAGAAAAATTCGCTCTCCAAGAACATAACAGTTCGCACATCCATCGTTGCTTTCATATTATTCCCCGCGAATCCGCCCCCGAAATCCGCGACACGCGGCGGGGGCGTCGGACGTCGAACGCCGTTCGCGGCGACGCCGACCGCTCAGTAGAACGTGTCGCTACAGTCGTAAACGACGCCGTGAGCCGGGCAGACGTACTTGCAGTGCCTGTGGTACATCGGCGTCTCACAGAGCGGGCAGGGCCGGCCGCCGGCCCCGCTCGTCTCCTCCCGCCCCGCGTCTTCGCCGCCGTCGCTCTCGCTCATACGCCCGCCACGCCCGCCGAGTGCATAACCGATCCCCTCCGTCCGGCGTCGCCGTCGCTCGCGTCCCATCCGTCACCCGCCCGATAACCTGACCAGTCAGGAAGACGCCAGCGACTCGTACACCGACTCCGCGACCTGCCGCTCGCCGAACGGCAGGGTCAACACGCCGCCCCACTCGTCGCCGGTGAGCGCGCCCACCGTCGACTCGTCGAGTTCGACTCGCCTGACCTCGGCCCCGTCGAGCGTCATCGACACGACGAACCGCTCCGGGTCGTCGACGGCGCCCGCCGCCGCCAACCGCTCCTGAAAGGCGTCGACCCCGTCCGCGCCGAGCGACACGTACACGAGGTACTCCCCGTCGTCGTCGAAGACGCCCTCGACCTCGTCGAGGTCGCTCGCGCCGAACAGCCGTCGGTCGTCCTCCCCGTCGCGGCGGAGTCGCGCCTCGAACGGCGCGTCCGGGTCGACGGCGACGGCGCCGCTCGCGTCGCCGCTCCCGCCGTCGTCGGTCGAACCGACGCCGACCGGACTGCCGTCGACCGCTTCGCGGGCGGTCCCGTCGCTCATCGCCGCCGCCCCTGCGAACCCGACCGTACCCACCGCGCACGCGGCCCCCACCCCGGCGAGCATGCCGCGTCGAGAGAGTTCCATACGCGACCGTTCCCGCCGGGGTTGAAAAGGGTTACACGCCGATTCACGCGGCTGATAACGACCGGTCCTCCGCTTCCGCGGCCCGCGGAGCGCCCCCGCGGACTCACGCCTCCGCGAACGCCGCCTCGTCCAGGGTCGTCGTCTCGCCGAACAGCCAGTCCGCGTGGTCGACGGCGTACTCGCGGTGGTCCTCGGTGATGTAGCCGAGCGCGTCCTCGACGACGACGGGGCGGTAGTCGCGGAGGCCGGCGCTCCCGGCCGTGTGGAGGACGCAGACGTTCGCGAGCGTCCCGCAGATCAGCAGGTCGTCGATCCCGTGGGCGTCGAGGTACCCCTCCAGATCGGTCCGGTAGAAGGCGTCGTAGGTGTGCTTCTCGACGACGTGATCCGCCTCGCGCACGTCGAGGTCATCGACGAGTTCGGCGTCCCACGACCCCTCGACGACGTGCTCGCCCCAGCGGTCGAACTCGTCGTAGTAGTGGGCCCCGTCGAACTGCTCCGGCGGGTGGACGTCCCGGGTGTAGACGACGCTCGCGCCGGCCGCTCGGGCCCGGTCGACGAGCGCCGTCACCGGCTCGACGGCCGCCTCGCTCGGCTCGGCGTAGAGGCTCCCGTCCGGGTGGCAGAACCCGTTCTGCATGTCGACGACGATCACCGCGGTCTGGGTCGGATCGTACGGCATGGACGACCGTTAGGCGTCGCGGCTCAAAAAGGCGAAGCCGGGTCCGGCCGCCGCACCGACAAACTACTTATCGGGCCAGCCGTAACCGCCACTATGCGACGGGCTCTCACCCTCTCGGTCGTCGTCGTCGCCGCGATCGCCCTCCTCTCGCTCGGCGTCGGCGGGGTCGCCGGCGCCGGGTCGACGGGCTCGACCGTCGACGGCGCCCCGGCCAGCGCGACCGCGGCCGAGTGCGACGTCGGCGACGGCCCCGACCTCGTCGGCTGTTGGAACGGGACCCACTACGAGTCGGAGCTCCCGTTCAACCAGAGCGACGGGCTGAACGAGTCCGAACTGGAGGCGCTGACGCACCTGACGATGGCGCGCGTCGAGCACGTCCGCGAGCGACCGTTCCGGGAGGACGTGCCGGTCGAGACGGTGACCCGGTCGGCGTTCATGAACGAGTCGACCGGCGGGAACAACACCTCCGACGAGGCGTTCCGGCGCTGGAACGACCAGGTGTGGGAGGCGCTGTTCGTCGTCGGCGAGGGCGAGAACGCGAACGACGAGATAGACACGGTGTTCGGCGGCGCCGTCTCCGGCTTCTACTCGCCGTCCGAGGACCGTATCGTGCTCGTCGTCGCCGAGGGCGAGGAGCCGCAGGTCGACCCGTCGACGCTCGCCCACGAGCTCGTCCACGGGATGCAGGACCAGTACCACGACCTCACTCGGCCCCGCTACGCCGGCGCCACGCAGGACGGCGACCTCGCGGTCGACGGGATCGTCGAGGGCGAGGCGGTCCACATCGAGGAGCGGTACGACGCTCGGTGCGCGGCCAACTGGAGCTGCATCGAGGCGCCGGCCGCCGGCGGGGGCGGCGGGTCGGCGGCCGACTTCAACTTCGGCATCCTCCAGACCGTCCTCCAGCCGTACTCCGACGGCGCGCTCTACGTCGAGGAACTGGTCGACGAAGAGGGATGGGCGGCCGTCAACGAGACGATGAACGAACCGCCGGGAAGCACCGCTGAGGTGATCCACCGCGACCCCGACTACGACACCACCGAGATCCAGTTCGAGGACACCGCGACCGGAGACTGGCAGACGTACCCGGACCAGGGCGTCGACGGCGCGGAGACGGCCGGCGAGGCGTCGATGTTCGTCATGTTCTGGTACCAGAGCTTCGAGTACGGCTACTCGGTACTGGACCCCGACGCGAGCGCCAGGGAGAACGTCCGGATCCACACGCGGCCGGACGAGGAGCTCCGGACGCGCGCGAACTACAACTACGCCGCCGACGCGACCGACGGCTGGGCGGGCGACGAGCTGTACCCGTACCGCGCCGGCGCCGGCGACGACGCCCGCGACGGCTACGTCTGGGTGACGGAGTGGCAGACCGCCGAAGACGCCGCGGACTTCCGCGAGGCGTACCTCGCGATGCTCACCGCCCACGGCGACGACGCCTACGAGGCGGGGCGGGTGTACGAGATCGAGGACGGCGACTTCCCCGGCGCCTACGGCGTCGTGCGCGCGGGCAGCACCGTGACGATCGTTCACGCTCCGGAGCCCGCCGGCGTGCTCGAACTGCGCCCCGGCGCGGACCTCGCGCTCCCCGCGGCCGACGGGACCGACACCGACGGGAGCGACGACGGGACCGACACCGACGGGACTGACACCGACGGGA
>Ga0102935_1000860_pt1 | contig 11120 bp, 10 predicted proteins | sample SalPonR2_A_D2_MG_FD_78508 | JGI IMG/M metagenome (GOLD analysis project Ga0102935, IMG submission 78508) | Salt pond soil microbial communities from South San Francisco under conditions of wetland restoration - Salt Pond MetaG R2_A_D2_MG | ecosystem: Environmental > Aquatic > Marine > Intertidal... | reverse complement strand
TCCTCGGAGTCGACGCGGCCGCCCTCGCCGCTGACCTCGAACCCCTCGTACACGTTGAGCAGCACGACCTCGACGTCCTCGGCGGCGTTCGGCAGCGACTCGACCGCGTCGGCCGCGGCCAGCATGTTCTCCACCTTCCCACCGATAGGCAGCAGCACCTTGTACATGCGAGCACGTACCAGAAAGCGATTTATAAAAGTGCCTGCCGGTCGAGAGCGACCGATCCACCGACGCGGCGGCCCGCCGCCTACCGCGTCACCGGCGCGTCGACGGTCCCGATCGATTCGACGGCCGCCCGCACCTCGTCGCCGGGGTCGATCGGCGCCGCGCCGGGCGTTCCGGTGCTGAACAGGTCGCCGGGCTCCAGCGTCATCACCTCGGAGTGGAACGAGACGATCTCCGCCGGCGGGAACAGCATGTTCCGGATCTCGTTTTCGGCCCGCACCTCGCCGTTGACCTCGGTCCGCACCGAGAGCTCCTCGAGGTCGAGCGGCTCCTCCGGCACCGCGAGCGCCGCGCCGGGCACGAGGAACGTGTCGTAGCTCTTCGCCCGCGTCAGGAACCGCGGGTTTCGCTGGAGGACGTCCTCGGCGGTCATGTCGATCACGGGGAGGAACCCCGCGATCACGTCGTCGACGTCGCCCTCGTCGACGTTCCGGCACGTCCGGCCCATCACGACGGCCAGCTCCGCCTCGGCGGTCACCCGCTCGCTCTGCGACTCCGGCGGCAGGCGGATCGGGCCGCCCGGTCCGGTCAGGACCGACGACGGCTTCATAAAGCTCGCCGGCTCCTCGGGGCGCTGCTCGTCGAGGTCGCCCGCGTGCTCCTCGTAGTTCAGCCCGATCCCCCACAGCTTGCCGAACGACGCCAGGGGCGCGCCGAACGAGACGTCGGCCGCCGGGACGGGGTCGGCGGTCGCGTCGTCGACGTCGCCGAGCGTCCCCGCGGCCGCTCGGGGGAGCGCGTCGCGGACGCTGTCGAGGTCCGGCTCGACGGCGCCGAGGGGGACGTAGCCCGTCTCGTCGCCGAGCAGGGGGTCGCCGGTCGCCGTGCGTGCGAGGTACTTCATCGCTGGCTGGCTCCGTTCATCTCACTCCTCGCGGTCCGTCCAGAAGTCGAACGAGCGCCCGGGCGCGAACACGTCGAGCCCGACCGCGAGCTCGTCGCCGGTGTTCTCGACGCGGTGGGCCTCGTCGGACTCCAGGAGGACGGAGTCGTTCTTCTGCAGGGTGACCGAGTCGTCCTCGGTCGCGACCGTGAGCTCGCCCTCCAGACAGAGGCACACCTGCTCGTTCTCGTGGTCGTGCATGGGCGAGCTGTGCCCCGGCGGCTTCTCGAACCACTCGAAGGAGAACTGGTCGCTGCCCGCCATCGACACGCGGCGCCAGCCCTCCTCGGGCTCGTACGTCTCCGCCTCGTCGAACGCGACCGGCTTCATAGGTTCGCTCCGGTGGAGCCCCCGTCGATCGGGAGCGCGGTGCCGTTGACGTACCCCGACTTCGGCGACGAGAGGAACGCGACGGTGTTGCCGAGCTCCATCGGGTCGCCGATGCGTTCGAGCGGGTTGCCGGCCCAGTCGTCGAGCCCCTCCTCGTAGGAGTCGTAGTCGCCGCGCTCCACGGCGGCCTCGACGAGGTCGCGGATCCGGCTCGTCTCGTGGGGGCCCGGCAGGACGGCGTTGGCGCGTACCTCCGGGGCGAACTCCTTCGAGAGCGTCTTCTCTAACCCGATGACGCTCATCCGGACGGAGTTCGACAGCACGAGGCTGTCGATGGCCTCCTTCACGCTCCGGGAGGTGATGTTGACGATGGTGCCGCCGTCGCCCTCTTTGAGGTGCGGGTACGACTCGCGCGCCAGCCGGACGACGCTCATCACGAGCAGGTCGTACGCGTGCTGCCAGTCCTCGTCGTCGGTGTCGAGGAAGGCGCCCGAGGGCGGGCCGCCCGCGCTGGTGACGAGGTGGTCGATGGTGCCGAACTCGTCGACGGTCGCCTCGACTAAGGCCGCGACCTCGTCCGCGTCGGTCAGGTCCGCGGGCTGCGCGACGACCTCGCCCGTCGCGACCGCCTCGACCTCCTCTTTGGCGGCCGCCAGTCGCTCCTCGTCGCGGCCGTTGATCACGACGTCGACGCCCTCTCGGGCCAGCGCCTTCGCCGATGCCTTGCCGAGCCCGCTGGACGACGCCGTGACGAGGGCCGCGTTCCCGTCGATCTGTAGGTCCATGTCTCACTCATCCCCAGTGCGGCGTGAAAACGTTTCCCTAGAGGCAAGGGGACGAACTCGTCCCTACTCCCCCGAGTCGTCGTCGCGCAGCGCCTCGAACCCCGCCGTCCCGTCGTCGAACCCGACCGCCTCCCGGCCGACCACCGTCGCCGCCGCTGGGAGGTCGTCGACCACGGCGTCGGAGACGCGGAGCTCCCCGAGGTCCTGCGTGTTCCGTATCCAGACGATCCGGACGGTCTCGGGGTCGTAGCCGCCCAGCGCCGCCAGCGCGGTCCGGAGCGCGAACTCGTCGTCCGGCGCCACCACGGGGAGCTTCGACTTCGAGAGCGACCCGCTCGTGAGCGCGTTCGCGTACGTCTTTTTTAAGTCGAGTTGGTCGACGGCGCGCTGCCGGGTGAGGTCCGCGAGCCCGATCCCGTTGCCGTTTCCCTTCGTCGACTCCGTGAGTCCCCGGACGTAGATGAGGTCGACGTCGGGGGTCTCGGGGTCGGGCGCGTTGAGGACGCGGTAGCGACCGATGACGTTCGTGTCCATCCCGGCGCCCGATATCTCCTTGCCGATCTCGTCGACGACGAGCAGGTCGACGTCGTCCACCGGGAGCGTCGGCATCTCGTCGTACGCGCGCTCCAAGAGCGCCGGCTCGCGGTCGAGGAACGACCCCGCGGGGACGGCCTCCAGGTGACCGATCTCCTCCTCGAAGTTCTCGACGAGCGCGATTCCCCCGACCAGCGGCGTCTCGCGCTCGATGACGTCGAGCGCGGCCGTCAGCGTCTCGACGTACCCCTCGGCGATCGCCGTCGAGTGGAACGACTTCGCGCCGCGCTGCTTGCCGAGGCCGACCACGGTCATCTTCGCGAGCCCGCTCTCTATCGCCCCGGTGAAGTTGGTGTGCGCCTTCACGCGATTGACGACGAGGACGGCGTCGGCCGCCAGCGCCGCCTCGGCGAAGTACACCGGGAGGTCCGCGTCGCCGACGGCGACCGTCGCCAGCTCCTCGGCCGCCATGCGCGCGTCGATGGGCGCGCCGACGGTCTCCTCGGTGATCCCGAGCGCCGCCAGCACCTCGCGTTGCCCCTCCGCGGTCGCACCGCCGTGACTGCCCATCGCGGGGACCACCACGGGGTCGAACCCTCGCTCGGCGACCTCGGCGACGACCGCCGCGGCGACCTCGTCGATCCGGTCGATCCCGCGGCTCCCGACGCCGACCGCCACCGTCGCGCCCGCGGAGAGGTCGTCGAAGTCGAGCGCGTCCAACTCATCTCGCGCCGCCCCGACGGGGTCGTCGAGGCGCTCGGTCCGGGGCTCGTACCGGACCCGCGCGAACGCCGGGAGCGGCTGGGGGTCGATGAGCCCGTCCACGTCGGATCGGTCGGGGAACTCCATGTCGGCATCCTCGCGACCCCCGTACAAAAATGCGGCTGCGCGGCGGCCGCGAGCCGGGACCGAGGTGAGAGGCTTGCCGATACAGGGGTCTACTTGTACGTGTGTGACGCCGCACCAGCCATGCAGATAACCGAAGTCGAGTCGTTCCCGATCAAGCTGCCGCTGGAGTCGCCCGTCTCCTTCTCCAACCGCACGCTCACCTACCGGGACCACGCGATAACGTACGTGCGCACGGACACCGGGCACGAGGGGGTCGGCTACTCGCTCGGCTACGAGGGGGCCGGCCTCATCGCCGACGCGGTCGAGTCGATGCTCGAACCCCTCCTCGTCGGCGAGGACCCCCGCGACACCGAGCGCCTGTGGCACGAGATGTACGACGGCAACGTCCAGATCGGCCGAACGGGGCTCTTTCTGCGCGCCATCTCGACGGTCGACATCGCGCTCTGGGACGTGAAGGCGAAGGCCGCCGACACGCCGCTCCACAAGCTGCTCGGCGGCCACTCCGAGTCGGTGCCGTCGTACGCCAGCGGCGGGTACTACCGCGACGACAAGGGCCACGAGGCGCTCCGCGGCGAGATGCGGCGCTACCTCGACGAGGGCCACGACGCCGTGAAGATGAAGGTCGGCCGCCTGTCGGCCGACGAGGAGGCCGAGCGCGTCGCCGCGGTGCGCGACGAGATCGGCGACGAGCGCACCCTCCTGCTCGACGCCAACGGCGTCTGGGGGTCGAGCACCGAGGCGCTCCGCAACTGCCGGGCGTTCGCGCCGTACGACCCGTACTTCATCGAGGAGCCCGTGATGATCGACCGCGTCGACACGATGGCCGAGGTCAACGACGGCCTCGACTACCCCGTCGCCACCGGCGAGCTGGAGGGGACGCGACACAACTTCGCCCGCCTCGCCGACACGGGCGCCGCGACGATCCTCCAGCCCGACGTCACCGTCTGCGGCGGCGTCACGGAGTGGCTGAAGATCGCCAACTACGCCTCGGCGTACGACATCCCCATCGCCCCCCACTACAACTGGAACATCCACGCCTCCCTGCTCGGCGCCATCGAGAACGGCCTCTGGGTGGAGTACTTCTACCGCGACATGGACGTGAAGGCGTTCGACGACGTCGTCGCCGACCCGGTGAAGCCGGGCGACGACGGCAGTATCGACCTCCCGGACCGTCCCGGCCACGGCGTACCGCTCGATAAGGACGCGCTCGCGAAGTTCGCTGACGAATAGCAGTTATCGACCCGATTCGGACCAAACACATGAGAGACTACTCAGACCAGATCGACACCCGCGACCCGGACCGAGACGTACAGATCACCGGCCTCGACGCCTGCGTCGTCGAGGGCAACTTCGAGTGGAACCTGATCAAAGTGGAGACGGACGCCGGGGTGACCGGCATCGGCGAGGCGTACCGCGGCGGCGGCGTCCCGGAGCTCGTCGAGTACACCAACCGGTTCCTCGTCGGCGAGAACCCCCTCGACGTCGAGCGGCTCGTGCGCTACATCTTCCAGGAGATGTCGGGCCACGGCGGCACGACCGGGAAGGTCGTCACCGCGGCCTCCGGCATCGAGATCGCGCTGTTGGACGCCGCCGGGAAGATCCTCGACCTCCCCGTCTACCAGCTGCTCGGATCGAAGTACCGCGACGAGGTCCGGCTCTACTGCGACTGTCACGCCGGCGAGGCGTACGCGGTGGAGGACGGCGCGACCGCCTACGCCGGCGCCGAGGCGTACTCCCCCGAGGCGTACGCCGGCGAGGCCGCCCGCGTCATCGACATGGGGTTCGAGGCGCTGAAGTTCGACCTTGACCTGCCGGCCGACAACGAGAACGACCCCTACAACGGCCGCCTGACGAACGCGGCGATCCGGGAGAAACGCGAGATCGTCGCGGCCGTCCGCGAGGAGATCGGCGACGACGTCGACCTCGCGTTCGACTGCCACTGGGACTACTCCGTCGAGAGCGCGAAGCGGCTCGCCCACGAGCTAGAGGAGTTCGACCTGATGTGGCTCGAAGACCTGGTCCCGCCGGAGAACATGTCCGCGCAGAAGGAGGTGACGCGAGCGACGCGCACCCCCGTCGCCACCGGCGAGAACCGCTTCCGCGTGTTCGAGCTGTCGGACCTCATCTACGAGCACGGGGTCGACGTCGTCACCCCCGACCCGGCCACGGTCGGCGGCCTGACGGAGACGATGCGCATCGCCGACCGCGCCGAGGAGAACTACATGCCGATGTCGCCGCACAACGTCTGTAGCCCGGTCGGGACGATGGCCTGCGTCCACCTCGGCGCCGCCACGCCGAACTTCGACCTCTTGGAGTTCCACGCGCTGGAGGTCGACTGGTGGGACGACCTGCTGTCGCGCGAGGAGCCGCTGATTCAGGACGGCCGGATCGCGGTGCCGGAGGCCCCCGGGCTCGGGATCGAACTCGACATGGACGTCGTCGAGGAGCACCTGCTGGAGGGGACGACCGGGTTCTGAGGCGGCCGCCGTCGGCCTCGGGGCCGGCCCCGCCGCCGACCGCGGTCCGCGCTTCCCGTCGCTCCGGCGGAGAGACTATACTTATTTATTCTTGGGATCGCTACCGATCGTATGCTCGATTACTTCGACATGGAGTCGACCCTGTCCGAGGAGGAGCGCCTGCTCGTCGACTCCGCCCGGTCGTTCATCGACGGCGAGGTCGACGACATGGGTCAACACTGGATCGACGGCACGTTCCCCGAAGAGCTCATCCCGAAGATGGGCGAGATGGGATTCTACGCGCCGAACCTCGAAGGGTACGGCCTCCCGGGCGTCAGCGAGACGGCCTACGGCCTGCTGATGCGCGAGCTCGAGTCGTGCGACTCGGGGCTCCGCTCGATGGCGAGCGTGCAGGGCGCGCTGGTGATGTACCCGATCCACGCGTTCGGGAGCGACGAGCAGAAGGAGGAGTGGCTCCCGAAGCTCGGCACCGGCGAGGCGGTCGGCTGCTTCGGGCTCACCGAGCCGGAGCACGGCTCGAACCCCTCCGCGATGGAGACGCGCGCCGAACGTGCCGGCGGGCACGCAGACGACGGCTACGTGCTGAACGGCTCGAAGACGTGGATCACGAACTCCCCAATCTCGGACGTGGCCGTCGTCTGGGCGAAGGACCACACCGAGGAGGGCACCCCGGTCCGCGGGTTCCTCGTCGAGACCGACCGCGACGGCGTCACCACCAACAAGATCGACGAGAAGCTCAGCCTGCGCGCGTCGATCACGGGCGAGATCAGCCTCCAGAACGTGAGCGTCCCGGCGGAGAACCGGCTCCCCGGCGTTTCGGGGATGAAGGGGCCGCTGTCGTGTCTGACGCAGGCCCGCTACGGCATCGCGTGGGGCGCGGTCGGCGCGGCGCAGGACTGCTTCGAGGTCGCCCGCGACTACGCCACCGACCGCGAGCAGTTCGGCAAACCGATCGGCGGCTTCCAGATGCAACAGCAGAAGCTCGCGGAGATGGCGACGCAGATCACGCTCGCGCAGCTGCTCGCCCACCGGCTCGCCGACCTGAAGGAGGCGGGCGAGATGCGCCCCCAGCACGTCTCGATGGCCAAGCGCAACAACGTGCGGACGGCCCGCGACCAGTCGCGGATCGCCCGCGAGATGCTCGGCGGCAACGGGATCACGGCCGACTACTCGCCGATGCGCCACATGGCGAACATGGAGACCGTCTACACCTACGAGGGCACCCACGACATCCACACGCTGATCCTCGGCGAGGACCTCACCGGGCTGCAGGCGTACCAGTAAGCCGCTGCTTCGGTCCGCGCTACCGATCTCTCTTCAGGTGACCTGATTCCTCAGCCCCTCGTACTCGCCGCTCTCCGCCACACGTTCGAGGTTCTCGACGAGGATGTCCGCGCGCCGCTCCCAGTACTTCGGCGTGTGACCCGCGACGTGCGGCGTGATGAAGGCGTTCTCGAACCCCCACAGGTCGTGGTCGCTCGGCAGCGGCTCCGGGTCGGTGACGTCGAGCGCGACCCCGCGGAGCGCGCCCGCCTTGAGCGCGTCCACCAGCGCCGGCGTGTCGATCACGCCGCCGCGAGCGATGTTGACGACGACGGCGTCGGTCGGTAACCCGTCGAGCTCCGGCTTCCCGATCAGTCCCTCGGTCGTCTCCGTCAGGGGACACGCGAGGACGAGCACGTCGGTCCCCGGGAGCACGTCGGGCAGGTCGTCGTAGCCGACCACCTCGTCGGTCGGGCCGCCCTTCGCGACGCTGTGGCGGACCCCGACCGTCTCGACGTCGAACCCCTCGAACCGCTCGACGATCGCCTCCCCGATGGCGCCGAGGCCGACGACGGTGACGGTGCTGCCGGCGAGTTCGGCGAACGACTGGAAGCGGCGCCACTCGCGGCGTCGCTGGCGGCGGCACCCCTCGTCGAGCCGGCGCGTGAACGTCAGCACCGACCCGAGCACGTGCTCGGCGACGTTCGGCCCGTGGACTCCGGAGGCGTTCGTCACCGCGACGCCCCGCTCGGCGAATTCGTCCAGCGGGAGGTGGTCGACGCCGGCGCTGTTGCACGCGAACAGGCGCAGGTTCTCGGCGGTCGCGACCTCCTCGGCGTCGACGTTCCGCCCGGCGACCACGGCGGCCTCCCGCAGGTACCGCCGGCGTTCGTCGGGGGTCGCCGCGAGGCGAACCTCGCGCTCCGGGAGGCGCCGGTCGAGTATCTCGGCGTACTCGGCCGCGGGGATCCCGTGCGCGTCCTGGTCGAGCACCGCGACGTCGATCGTTGTCATGGCCGACGCGTCGGGGTCGGCGGGTAAAGCTCTCGGGGTGGCGGTCATCGGGACCGCGCGGGCGCCTATCCCTCCATCCGGATCGGCGGCGACGCGCTCATCAGCAGGAGACAGGCGATACCGACGCCCGCACCGAGGAGCCCGGTGCCGACGCCGACGGCGCGGACCGCCGCCTCGAACCCGAGCGGCCCCGTCGCGACCGCGACGGCGACGCCCATGACCACCGGGGTCGCCGTCGCTCCCGCGCGTCCGCTCCCCTCGCCGAGGCTGACGAGCCCCCCGCGCAGGTCCGCCGGCGGGAGCGTCGTGATGACGCTCCGGTAGATGGAGAGGACCAGCCCGAACCCGGCCCCCATGAACGCGACGCCGACGGCGGCGACCGCGAGCGACTCCGCGAGGAAGGCGAGCGCGAGGCCGCCCCCCATCGAGAGGTTCGTGGCGACGAGCGGGTAGAGCCGGTCGTCGAAGTGCGCCGCGACGCGACCGGCCTGCGTGGCCGCGAGCGCGTACGTGAGGCTCGCGAGCGCCGCGAGGATCCCCGCCTCCGTCGGCGTGCGGCCCAGCACGCTCACGACGAGGATGGAGTTGTACGTGAGGAAGCCGAACCACGCGACGTTCGCGCTCCCCCGCGCCAGGACCATGGTCCACGCCCGGCGGTGCGCGACGAGCGCGCGCATGTCGGCGAGCTGCGCCCGGACTCCCGCCGTCGACTCCCCGTCGGCCCCCTCGTCGTCACCCTCGTCGAGCGGCTCCTCGAAGTAGCGATAGACCACCGCCGCGATCGGAAACGCGACGGCGTACAGGAGGAACGGGTACTGCCACGCCATCCCGACGAGGACGCCCGCGGCCAGCGGGAACGCCGTCTGCGAGAGCCCCGAGCCGGTGAACCGGAGGCCCTGCGCGGTCGCCTCCTTCGTGCCCGCGTACAGGTCGCCGAGGCTGGTGATGATGATCGGCGTGAGCGCGGCGAAGCCGATCCCCTGGAGCGCCCGCAGGGCGAGCGCCGCGGCGAAGGTGGAGACGAACGCGATGGCGGTGCCGGTGAGCCCGAACCAGACGAGCCCGAACAGCAGCACCGGGCGCCGCCCGTATCGGTCGGAGAGCACGCCCGCGACGGGGATGACGACGATGGACGGCGCGGTGAACGCCGACATCATGAGGCCGATGTTCGCCGTCGACGCGCCCAGCGGCTCGACGAGCGAGCCGAGCACCGGCGAGAGGAGCGCGGTGCCGAGCGGCGGGAGCACGTTGATGAGGAGCAGGAGTTGGAAGGGCCGCTCGCGGACGATCCCCGAGTCGGCTCCCGCTATCGACGAGAGCGATACCACGCCTGCTCGCATGCGGTCGCCCCGATTAAACCTACGCGTTGGGGCAGTCGAGCGCGCTCCGGCACGGGACGGCCGCGCTTCGTTCGACCGTGTCGAACACTTATTATACTCGGGGCGGGGATCAACGATCATGAACGAACCGGACGTTGAACGCGTCGAGGGCGGCCGAGGCACGGTTCGGACCGCCGAGACGATGTTCGACATCGTGGAACGACTCGTCGAGAACGACGGCGCGACGCTGGCCGAACTCGCGACCGAACTCGACTACGCGAAGAGCACGGTTCACCGCCACCTCCACACGCTCGAGGACCTCGGCTACGTCGTCCGTCGCTCCGACGGCTACCACGTCGGACTCCGGTTCCTGGAGGTCGGCGTCACCGCTCGCAGCAGCTATCGCGGGTACGATCTGGTCCGCAAGAAGGTCGAGGAGATCGCGGACGCCACCGGCGAACGCGCCCAGTTCTTCGTCGAGGAGCACGGCAAGGCGGTGTACCTCGCCCGGGCCGCCGGCGAACAGGCGGTCCGCACCGACCCCGGCCTCGGTAGCCGGATCCCGCTCTACGCGGCGTCGGCGGGGAAGGCGATCCTCGCTGAGCTCCCGGAGCCGGAGCTGTCCGACATGTTCGAACGCATGACGTTCGAGCCCGTCACCGACCACACCATCACCGACCCGGACGAGCTCCGCGCGGAGATCGAGGCCGGGCGCGAGCGCGGCTACTACATCAACAAGGAGGAGTCGCTCCGCGGGACGCACGCCGTCGGCGTGGCGATCTGCGGACCGGACGGCGACGTCATCGGCGGCCTCAGCGTCACCGGACCCTCCCACCGACTCACCGGCGAGCGGCTGGAGTCCGAGCTCCCCGACCTGCTGCTCGGCGCCGCGAACGAACTCGAACTCAACATCGCGCACTCGTAACGCCGCCGCGACTCGTCGCCACGCCGGCGGTCGCGTGCGTTCGACGGAGTCGAACGGTGTGTTCCTCGACCGCCCCGCCGACCCCCTCGACCGCTCAGAATAACATATGTACTACTGTTATAGTAACTCGGCCCGCGGGACCGGCCGCTCGCCGTGGGGTTCGCGGAAGTTCGCGATCGACGGCTCGGGTCGGACTCGTATACGTTACACTTGACTGGTAGTTCCATCTAACCATATGAAAATTTAAATATACTGCCTTCTCAGCGGTCGCGGGCCCGTCGGCCCGGAGCGCGTTTCGCGTCGTATTCGTAAACTCCGAGGGAATACTCTCTCACGGCCCGAAACGGCGTTTCAGCAACTCCGATTCGGCTCGGTCGCGGGTTTCGGTTCCCCCGTACCGTCTGTTCTAGTCGGACTCGCTCGTTCGCTTCGGAAACGGTTTAAAACGGCCGGAGCGCCTTTAAATCGGATTCTCGACGAGATCGCACCGCCGAAGCCATCGCGATCCACCCGCTC
>Ga0102935_1000857_pt1 | contig 11145 bp, 16 predicted proteins | sample SalPonR2_A_D2_MG_FD_78508 | JGI IMG/M metagenome (GOLD analysis project Ga0102935, IMG submission 78508) | Salt pond soil microbial communities from South San Francisco under conditions of wetland restoration - Salt Pond MetaG R2_A_D2_MG | ecosystem: Environmental > Aquatic > Marine > Intertidal... | reverse complement strand
GCACTTGAAATGGTGCTTGACTCAGTTGCGGTGGTGAGTGACTTCCCGCCGGAACTAGTTAATGAGTTACCTAACGATCAGTTTATCCAGCTGGTCGAATCAGTGACGACAGTGCTCCGCGGCGAGAAGCCAACTGTTGATAATCGGGACCCAAAAAATACTGCTTCAACAGACGCACGCCAAGATGTGTTCGGTGACGACACGACTGACTTTTTCTGAGCACGCGCGTCCGTTCCCACAAGAATAAAGTGCGCTAAGTGCGTACATCAGTTGCGATGGATACGAAAGGCGATATTCCGCCACGAGAAGAAATCGAACCAGACGTAGCCTTTGGCGGGCAGGCACAGAACGCAGTCACACTTGTCGACGAGATCATCGATGCGGGCGGTGTTGCACACATCTATCTCGACTCTGTTGTCGGCACGGAAGATGACGACGATGATGGTGGTGAAGACTACCACGTCCATGAGTACAACAGTCATCGCTTCCCCGAGAAGGGCCTCATCTTCTTCCACGGAGAGGATGTCGACAAGTGGGTGCCAGGCTATAATATCGGTCTTGTCGAGCGTCACTACGAGTAATGTCTTAAGAACAGATGGCTAGCGATACACGACAGTTACAGCAGTTGTTCGTCGGCGACACTGACACAGTTCGCCCACCAACACTGCAGTACTGTTCGTTGCGACTCATCCAAACTGAGACCCGAGACGAGTACACCGTCCAGCTAGAAGATCACACTGACGCGTTGCTCACGGTTGATGTACGCGAGTTCGACGATGTATTCGAGCTCATCGATCACTTAAACCACATAAACACCCTCGCACACGTCTACGAATATCAGTTGCCCGACGAAGAGTTCGCAGACTGGGCGGGCAAAAAGCTCACTGCAGACAGCACCAAGGCTTCGATGCGACCAGAACTATACCAATCTGTTGACGACATCATGCCGTCGTCGTCAGATAGCTAGCGCAGGTGCTGTCACACACGATTGTCGCATGGCGCGCACCAAGGGTCGCAGCTACGAGAATCAGCTCTGTGTCGATATCTATCGGGAGACAGACGGCCAGCTCATCCCGGAGCCGATTGGCTACTCTGGCAACCACTTTGCGCCGGCTCCAGACATCCACGTCGATGACGGCACGAAAATACACGCGATTGAGTTGAAGCGAACCGCACAAGATCGCATCACCATCGGCTACTATCCCGATAACTACCAGCGCGATGATCTCCAGCAGCTGTTCACGTACGCCCGCAACCACCCACGCACTGTTGTGCCGTATGTTGGGGTTCGGTTTAACAACCGACAGTTGTTGCTCTGTAAGTTGTGGCTTGGTGCCCCAAACGATGTTGCTATCGTCCGGTCGGCAACTAACTTCACACCAACGGATGTCCGGCTAACAACTCAGAACAACCTGTCGATCCACAAACCGTCACTCGAGAACTGGCCGTCAGCATCGTCTGGTGATGACGTGACACATGTTCTCGAAACGATTGGCTTCCGGTAGCAGGGTGTCAGCTGTCTCGCCAGCGCGATTACTTATAGAAGTGGCCCCCGCTCAGTTCGCTCACCGGCCCATCATGTTCGTCACTGTCAACCCAGTCATAGGGGAACAAAAACCCACCCGGTAAGCGAACTCGACCACTGTTGTGATAGCGAGGGCGTTCCTTTCGATACCGCTCCCACGGGTCGTCGACAAACGTTAGTCGACGTCGTTGGTCGAGATCAACGGTATGTGAACACCGTCCACACACAAGCGTGTGATCGTCATACCAGAGCGTGCCTTCACAGTGTCGTTGATGACACGTTGCGTCTGTTTTCCGATACCCGAGTTCCGCGAGTCCATTGCCACTTCCGATTGCATCTGGCCCGCTCTCTTCGGACGCTGCATTCGTATCTGTCTCCCCAGACATGCGACAAGCGACAGGACGACCCGCGACCGCCTGTGGAGACGGTCACATTTCTTCGCGCAACACACCGTCATCGCTGGCGTCTGCATCTTGGATGGTGTCGATGATGGTATGCAGCTTCTGTTGTTCGAGCTCCCCACGCAGTCGACAAAACTCATTGAACAACTCGTCTTCGTCTTCATCCCACTCGTCATCGCTGAATACTTCCCAGTCACGGTTGTCCGGGTTCATCCGGATGACCTCCATCCGATCGATTGCCATCGGCACAGCGCGTTTGTACGCAGTCAGCTGTAGCAGGTGCTTTTCATAACAGGCTTTGGATGTTTTCAAGTCAGCCAGTACTGTCTCGTCTGTCGACTCGTCGTGATACAGCAAGTCAAACTGCCCTGCATACCCAATATCGGTGTTGGTCACAAACGTCTCAACATCGACAACGGTATCGATGTCTGAAAGCATCTGGATAAGCTCGAAGGTCTCGAGTGCCCACTGTTCTTCTTCGTCGTAGCGCCCGCTGTAGTTACCATTGTGCCACAACTCCATGGCAGAGTTGCGCTCATCATCGCCCCAGATGCGCTTGATTGGATCTCCATCGGGCGTCGTTGGTGTCAGCTGTGAGAGCACCGCTTCGTGGATCAGCGTCCCCCGGTTTTGTTTGAACGACATGACTGCATCGTAGTCGTCCTGGCGCTGTTTCCATCGCTTCAGGGCCTCTGGTGTCTCACGCATCCCCAACACAGTCGAGACGGACGGTAGCCACAGGTCCTTTCCATCCGTGTATAACCGTCCGACCTCATCGATTGTGTATCGATGCAGATCCTCTGTGTTCATTGCGACAACGAAACAGCGTCCCGATGCACCGACGACCGGTTGTGTGGGTATCTTTGTCTACGTACCCAATTGAATTAAGTGTGTTGGTCACGTACACCGAGTGAGTATGGACGACACAGATCTCACTGCTATCCAAGGTGTTGGTGACTCAACTGCTGAGGCACTACGCGAGGCGGGATACGAATCTGTTGCTGACGTAGCAACAGCGGAACCTGCTGATCTCGAAACTGTCTCTGGGCTCGGTGACGCAAGCGCGCCTGAAGTGGCGTACAATGCAGTGACGTTGATCTGGGACGGTCGTGAACTCTCTCAGACAGCGGACACTAAATCCGCTACACCTACAGTGCCCACCGTTGATGGTGGTGGTGTTACCATCGAGCTCGATATCGAGAGTGATCTCCTCCCGTTTGTGTTCCACGCACTGTATGAAGAAATGATCCAGCAGCACAAACGGCGCGACACGACGCAAATGGATGAAGCAATCGAGTGTGCACAGGCGCTCGCTGTTGTGACACAGGACGTAGATACTACGCAGGGTACCGGCGATAGTGTTACACACAGCTGTGAGATGGATATCTCCCCGTCTGCGTTAACAACGATGTACCGTGGGTTGTCTCGAACAGCATCAGTGTATGCCAGTGAATCCGGTATCAGTAGTGTGTATGGACAGATGCGTAGCCTTGCTGCAGACGTTGATGAGTATCGGTAGTCTTCGTTACTACCGATAAGACACTGCTCAAAGTAGCCCCCGCTACTGTAAGGATTCTAACACGACAGCCCAACTGATTAGTTACTCAACAGATTCAGACACAGCTGTGTCAAGACCACCTGCAGTTGTCTGTGTAACTGACCCTGCTTCTCGTGATCGCTCGAGTTGTTGTGTCACTTCGTGGATGTAGTTTTCAACCAGTACGCGCAGTTCCTCTTCATAGTTGTCACCAAGCTCAGCGCGTAGCATTGCGTGCTGTTCATTGTAGGTGTCGCCAACGACAACAGATATTTCTTCAGACATCTACCTGCTGTTGGTTCTCAACACACTTTACTGTGTTGTAGTAGCCATTACGAGTTTTTGTTTTCATTTGTCGTGCCAAACTGTGGGTTCTCTTGTGACGGCAACCACAGCGAAATAAGTTCATTCACACGGCTCTGCTTCAGCCCTTGACACAAAAAGAAGCCAAGTAGAAATGCAATCTCTGGTGGTGTACTTTGGAGTGAACTGAATATCATGTTAGCGGTGTCTTATTTTGCTACAGACGGAAACGTCGATGCAAGTTGTTCTGTGATCTCTTCGCCATCGTGTGCTCGCTCAACCGTAGCAATATATCGTCCATACTTGCCTTTCTTTTCTGTCCGCACAATCAGTGGCCACGTCTCGTTTGACTCAGCACTGGCCTCTTGGTCAGTGTCAACTGCATCTGCAAACCAATCTTCAACAAATGACGCGTGTTCCATGCCAGACTGATATTGTTCGCTTGAGTGGTCAACACCGAATATCTCTGCCGTATCGACCCCTGCGAGTCGGAGCCGAACCGTCCTGTGGATATGGAATCCTAAGTCGACTTTCACATCGACAGTGTCGCCATCAATCACTTCAACAAGTTGCGCTGGGTACTCGTACATTAGGTGCTTACTCCAGGATCATCGGGGTCGATCAATGGCCACACAATAAGCAAGATAGTTGAAATGGCGACTCCAATTGACAGTCCAACGTACATGCCGTACCGCTGTGTTAATGCGTGTGCAGCAAGGTCACCCAAGAACTTGCTGAACAGAACCGAGATCGTGAAGACCCCAATCAGTTTCTCAAGTCGTTTGTCTAGATAGTCGTCTAATGAGCGTGTCATCGTATAATACGATCGTAAGTATCTCCGAGTAACCATCCAGCACGCCAATAGTGTTTTTCAGTCCCGTACTCATGTTCGCGAGACCCGTGGACACCACAGTAGATGCCATCAATAACGGCGTGCCATTCACGATACGTCAGCTTGCCAAGCAGTGGTGCATCAATGAGTGTGTCTTGTTCAGAAACCATTAGTAACTGTTTGTCGCACGCTTACGTTTGCTTCAGTCGCAACCCAAGCACTCCGTGCGTTGGGTGGTTGATATAGAAATCAGCAACGTCTTCATCCGACGGATCAACGATATCAAACGCAAGTATACCACCGTTTTCGGTGTACGTTCGGAACGAATTGTACTCTAACGCCTCGTCGTTCGGGTCAACAAGTCGGCCCTTTCCGACTGTTGATCCATCGTAGTATCCAACAGTATCTATTTCAGTTGGATATGCAACTTCCCAATCAAATCGAATACGGTAGTAGCCTTCACCACTGTCGCCGATGTTGTGTGAGAACGTATTATCACCTAGTCCAAACCCAGAGAGCGACTGCCACGAAGAGGTTTCGTTGTCATCCAACGATGCTGACGATGAAGCACTTACGTCACCACCGACACTGGGGTTGTTAGTGTAGTTGGTAAACGTGTTCGTATCTTCCCCGCGCGTTTTCATTTCGAGTGAGCGCGTTACACTCGTGTTGTTCGAGGTTACAGACCGTGATTGACCGACTTTGTTTGAGTAGCTGTAATCCGAGTCTACGTATGAGCCGTTTTTCTCTTCACGATAGTAGTGACGCGAAAAGGAGTACCCGTTCGGCACAGACGGGTAACTGACAGAGGTTGTGTCAGAACTAGTGTAGTAGTTCGTTTTCGTTCCGTGGGTCTCGAGCGTCACCGCAGCATAGAAGTCTGTGCTGTTTGATGTCTGTGAGACAGTCTCACCGACTCTGTTTGTGTAAATTTTTTCTGTATCTTCTAACGTTTTGTTAATTTCGTGGTAGTCAAACTCATATCCGTCGGGAACGGGTGGGAAGGTCGTGGACGCAGTTCGTGATTCTACGACTTCAGGGTAGTATTCAATATCAAGCGTCAGTCGTACCCCTGATTCAAGTATGTCATTTTCGTTTTCATCTTTTGCGTAGAGTTCCATCTCAAACTCATCCTTCGGAAGGTCACCACTACCACTTACAGTAGCAATATCTAGCCAATCCCCCTCAGAGTCATCTAAGTCACCGCTCCACTCGACATATGAAGATGCGGTGTCGTATTTAACGTAGATTGTCGTAAAGGTTAGTGTATCGCCTGCAACTGCGTCTGTAAGGCGCGCTTCATACGTGACCGTCCACGACTCTACGTTCGGTCGTAATCCTTGTAAACCCGACAGACGTACTTGTGGTTGGGTTGGTGAGTCATTATCAAGTGCAGTGCTATTCATTTCGTCTTGAAATGTCTCTGTTGTGGTGGAGTCAGCTGGGACCTCCTGTGCACTCACAATACTACTTTGGTTGCGGTTGAACTCAGTCGAGGTATTACTCTCTGTCGTCGCTGTTGCAGACCCCGTGTTCGTGTTGGTGCTGTAACTGGTGTTGCTGCTCGTTGTCGTTGAGCCTTCCCACTGGATTTCAGGGTTGTTCACAACAATTGCATTGTTCCCAACTAACGCAGCCGGGTCTTCTGTTGTTGACTGTCCGTTCTGAATAAACTGGAATGAGCTGGTGTATGTATTACTCATCAGTCAATAATCCACAGCTGACCAGGGTCTGGATTGTCTGGATCGTTGCTCCGTACTTCAATACCTTCTGCTGTTGTTGCAGTCTCAGCAGTTTCTGCTGCATCAACCGTCCCATCATTGTTTGAATCAATTGAGCTGACGTCTGATTGCAAATCACTCACAGCACTATCGAGATCAGTAACTGTCCCCGACCCAACGGAAACATTTTCGTTTACAGCACTCACAGCTTCTGTGTCAGTGTAGCGCTCATGGACATCAACACCGAGCGATAGTGACTCACCAAGCGAGACAGACCCGCCACCTGTGAGATCACCAGTCGTTGACACAGTGATGTCTGTGTTCGCTATTCCGCTGTTGGGAACAGGATATTGGTGGTGATCGTCTGACTGGACATTTGCTATCTGTTCGTGCGTATAATCACCACTCGCTGCTGTAACAGCCCCTGTTCTGCCATACACGCTTGTTACTGGAACATCAGTACCAAGCGTCAATGAATCACCAAGCGAGACCGTTCCGCCTCCAGTAAGGTCACCTGAGGTGTTGATAGTAACAGAATCTGATTCAATTTCAGATGTTGGGATGTCAGTGTTTGGCCCCAAGAGAACTGTGCCATCTGCCCGTTGTAGCGTGTCTTCAAGTGTGAGTGCACCTTCAACGGTTAGTTCACCACCCACCGTTGTGTCACCAACAACAGTCAGCGTTTCTGCGTCAATATCGGGTGCTCTATTATATGTCGTAACAGTACCACTGTTGCAATCAATGTCGGCGATTGACAGTGCTTCATCAGGAACGCCCGCTTGTGTGTCGTAGTAATCAAGCGTGGCAGCGTCAGGTGTCGAAAAGTCCGGCACAACAGCAACGGTTACCGTGCCAGTAGACGGAATCGATAGAGTCTGCGTGTCTATCTGAACAACATATCCGAGATCTCGAACAGACTCGTCTGTCCCGACGACGGTTTCACTTTCGACGCGAATATAGCACGTTCCTGACGAGAAGCTTGCTTCGTTTGTGCTAGTATCAACACTAATCGTTAGTCCATCACCGACAAAGTCAGTTGCATTCGGATGGCCTGCAAGTAACGCAAAGAGTGCTGCTGCGTTTGCAGACCCATTCGTTGGAAATACAGTTGTCATCGTTCTTACTCACGCATGATTGGTGCAAATTCTAGTTCCGAGTCGATCTGCAGACTCTGTCCGGCAGCCGTCTGTAGCGGTGTCTCTGTAACTTGCCGATACAGTAGTTCCCCACTCTCATCAAACAGTCCGAGCTCAAAGATATCTGTCTCTGCAGGCACTGACGTCCCACCAACAACAATAATTGAAACACGGAGAAAACCGCCCCCACTAACTGGTGTCACGCTAATCGCGTCGGTGTCAGTTGAGCCCCGATACAGCTCAGAATCAAGTGCTGTATCTGTCTTCGTAACAGCTGCTGTTCCAGAGCCAACGGCAACAGCAGCAACGCTATCTGCAAAGGCTGCAGCTGCTGCATCTAACCCGGCGTTTGTAAGCGTGTACTCCATTGCGACAACAGACAGACGTCGTCTGGCAAAACTACTGATATACCTGCATCACTACCAACGCGATCTAGAGCCCAAGCGACTGGTAGCCACCCAACGATCCAAGCTGCGTATCACCAATTGTAGCTGACCCAAGTCCAAATGCAGATGTCTCTGTGAGTGACTCAAACCGAATTGCTGCAACAACAAGCTCATTCCGGACAATCGGATCATATCGCAACGCAACACCTGGTGGCAGTGTTTCCTCGATAATCTGGCTAAGCTGTGCAGCTGCATCGACAACCACGTCCGACGAGATGACAACTGCTATTTCAACGTCATCTGTGTATTCTTCAACAGTGATCTGTTGTTCTGGTACACCAGTCGCTGCACTAACGGCAAACTTAATGTCGGATATCGTTCCGCGTGCAGCAAAGCTCGGTACAACAGAGCGGAGATACGATCGATACACACCGTCTGGGCGTCCCGATCGTGTTCCAAAGCGACCAAACTGCGTCCCAATCAAATCGAGTGCTTGTGACGATGCAGTCTCGACTGACTTATTCTCGAACACCGTATCAAGTGTCTCACCAACAGAATCAATATCGTCGTTATAGACGGAGGCGTATCGACCAATAATTGGGTCAATATCATACACAACTTCAGCCGTGGTTCCTGGACGTGGTGTAACACCAACAAATGCGATGGCGTCCGACTGCCCGTCATTGTTTGTGTCACGCGCCACAACCGTATCCCCAACAGAGAGATCTGTTTTGACTCCATTGACGACAGCGGTCACCTCTCGAAGCCGTATGAACGGTGCTTTTGGAAGTGTGTATACCGTCTGTACAGATCCGTCGTCTTGCTGTTGAATATCTATTGAGCGGGTGATTGTGATTTCAGACGTCGGCACAGGCTCAGGCAACGAACCCGCAATTGTTCCATCAATACTCATTAATTACTCACGTATGTATCGATAGTCGTCCCGCGCTCTGCAAGACGGAAAATAGTGATGTCACCAGCTGACACATCCGTATTGAAACTCCGTGCTGGTCGATACGATACAAAAAAGCGCTCGTTGTCTCCAGGCGCCATTCCATCAGTAATCCACTGCAAGCTTTCAACAGCACCATCTCCATCTGTGTCTATGAGCTCGAAGTCTGTGCCTTGAGTATACGTTGTCCCAGAGTCACTAACAACCTCAATCAGTTCCCAATCAGTGTGCTGATAATTAATAGACAGAACCGATCGCGGTGGTGCAAACGCACTCCCGTCAATTGTGATGGCATCACGCTGCCCATCGCCAGTGCTGTCAACAATCTGATATTCACTGTCTGAGAGAACAGTATCATTATCGGCATCCGTCACAGACACCGTGACAGTTCCTGTCTCAATCTTACTGAACTCTAGTGGATAGGTATCCTGTTGTTCAGTCACAACATATTCTTCGTTTTTGACGACACCGAATGGCGCATACGACAGTTCATACGTATCCTGGCCTGTAGTGTAGGTATACTGATCGCGAAGTACCTTCGTAAAGCTCGTGTTCAGTGTCGGTCCAGAAAGAATACTGGCGTTTGTGTTGAAAATATACTGGAGTATGTCACTCCGATAGATGTTTTCACCAACACTGTACGATTCTAATTCCTCGTCAACAAGCGTTTCAATTGCTGCATCATCGACACTGCCATCAACAACTGTCGAGCCGATAATACCGATTGAGACAGCAACGGGGCGCTCAAGATTGTACTCAATGCCGGGTGGTTTTGCGTCAGCAATCAACTCCCGCAGCTGACTATCGTCACCACCGTCAACGACAACATCTACGAATGGTGGATCAAATTGAGTGAACTCATTAATACCGACTGAGTCCACTTCATCTGAGGTATTTGTAACAATTGCGTTGATAATCCCGCGCTCAGTGCCACCATCAGAGGCACTGAAGAATGCGTTCCGAATATCAGAACGCAGCTCTGCATTCGATTGTTCGTTTTCACCACCACGGCCGGCTTCAATGTTCCGAACTGACTGAACGCCTGGTTGCGGGATTGGAATTTTTGTCAGCGTGTTTATGCCAACATTGTACTCCGTTCCAACAGCAGCTGCAACAGCATCGACGGCGACAGTTGTTTCGCCAGCTGGTGGTGATATCGTCGGTGCTGGGTCCGTTGTAATTTCACCATCACCATCTACGTCAACAATGAAGTCGACTTGGTCCCCGCTTGACTGTAACGAATTTGACACGACAGTTCCTTCTTCAATTTCAACGGCATCAGTTGCAACCTCGAACTCTAGCCGTGTCGTAGCGCGCGATCCCGCGCCCCGCTGCTGTCCAAAGTTGCGCGCAAGTAAGTCGAGATGCTCGCGCTGCATGTATGTGTTGACCTCAGCTGGTGTAACTGTTTCAACACCGAGTTGATCGAGATCGCCTTCAGTGAGGTCTTTACCAGCATACTCAACGACACCCGCAAGCTCTGCTGCTAATGATTTGATCTCTGCTTCACGTATCTGCTCTGCATATGCTTGCAGGAATGATTCGTTAAAACTACCCGAAAAGTTCGTTAACGAATCAATCTCAGCCTGTAGTTCCGTCTCTAATGCAGCTGTAATTTCGTCAATAGTGCGCGGTTCTGTTACCATCGGTACTCAGTCAGATTGTTGTTGAGATTTCTGTTCCATCTACAATTGCAGTAATTGTTCCACTAATATTACCAGATGGTTCGCTACGAACAGATACGTCAGGAACAGCGTCGACAAGTTCGTGATCTTGAATTGCTGATGCAACGAGCGACTCGAGCTGCAGTCGTGCGGTACCAGTTATTACAATTCCGCTTGCACGACGATCGAGGACGGTAGCAGCGATAACACTCAGATCTTTTTCAATATCAGCAGCGCCACGTGTAAGTGCTACATCACCGGCATCATTCACACGAAAGTCAAAGTCTTGATCGAGTAAGGGGCCACTCATGTGCGACTGCAGACGCAGCCGTCGTACTGTATCTATAGTCACTGTGACGGCCAAAAACGCGCTGTATATGTACCATCCGAGAACAGCCGTTGTTAATCAATAAGCCGTATACGGTGTACCAACAGAGCGCTTTGTTTGAACGGAGCGCCTTGTGTGCCCAATCCAGGGCCCATTATTGCCCAAGGGAACACTCACTGCGTACCAAGGGACGCCCACTATGTACCAAGGGTGCGCCCCGTGTGTTTGGAGGGGACGCCCCTCTGTATCCGACCGGGACGCCTGTCCGTATTCGACCGGACGCCCCTCTGTATCCGACCGGGACGCCTGTCCGTATTCGACCGGACGCCTGTCCGTATTCGACCGGACGCCTGTCCGTAT
>Ga0102935_1000856_pt1 | contig 11150 bp, 8 predicted proteins | sample SalPonR2_A_D2_MG_FD_78508 | JGI IMG/M metagenome (GOLD analysis project Ga0102935, IMG submission 78508) | Salt pond soil microbial communities from South San Francisco under conditions of wetland restoration - Salt Pond MetaG R2_A_D2_MG | ecosystem: Environmental > Aquatic > Marine > Intertidal... | reverse complement strand
GACGTCTGTGACATCGCCTTTGTCGACGACCCATCCCTCCTCGGTGAGCTCGCCGATCACTTCGACGGTGATCTCGTAGTTGTGACCGTGTGGCCGCGAGCACTTCCCGTCGTGGTGGAGGATACGGTGGCCTGAGCTGATCCGGATAGGTTTGTTTTCTCCGATGTGGAGGGTTCGTTGGCCAGCCTCCTGTAGGATACCTGTTTTACTGTCTTCCTCTGATAATCTCTGTATCATATTGAAGTAATATCGAGGGCATACTTAAAATTGTCCTGCGACGGTCTCATTATAGGTACTCCGTTATCTGGGTGAACGCAACCAAGTTAGTAGAATTTATTTAAAGGTATAGATATTATGCAGCCTTATTGTATGAATAAATAGGTCTTATGTAAATATGGTTGGGATTCATATTTGTTTCTCGACCGTTAACATTGGTGTTCCTTTCTTTGTTTCCCACTCTGACTGTACCTCGTATCCAATCGATTTCCAAAATCCCACAGCAGGTGACCCCTCTACTACATCTGCTATCATTTGCTTTTTTTCATGCACCTGAGCAAATCCTTCTGCTTCTTCACACAGATACCGTCCAATTCCTGCTCCACGGGCAACGTTAGTAACAGCAACAAGACGTATTTGTGCCTCCTCTTCCTCCAGGACCCTTGACTCACACCACACCATTAACGCCCCAATAAGTGTGCCAGATTTCTCTTTTACGTAGTAGAGATTTCTATCATCTCTTTCAAACGCTCTCTCTAGTGTATCCCGGTATGTAAACCAGTGAAGTTCATTTTTGATTTCAGCTGAATTGAAAAAATCGTTAACCTCTTCAACGTCATCGATTGATGATGCAGCTTGGACGGGAAGAACGGTTTTATCGAGCTTTGACTTCAAGCCTCACCACCCCCATGCTGACTTTTCCGGGGGCGGATCGTAACCATCTGGACAGTCTCCTCGTCGTCATCAACAAAAACGGCCTCGCCAACATTATCAATCTGCCTGACGTACGTTTTCAGATTGTTCCCCATGTAATCTTGACTCAGCTTGTCCAGAGATCTTATGTCCTCTTTCGTGGTGATCTTGTGGCAGAGTGTAATATCACACTGAGAGAGGACTTCGCTATCGATTGCAGAGGGTTGTTGACTTGCTACGACGATCGAGAGGCCTGGCTGGCGGCCTTCTTTTACCCACCGGATTAGCATATCTTTCGCCAAAGATGAGGAACCGCTCGGAACAAAGTTGTGAGCTTCGTCGATGAAAAGCCACACCTTCGGAATCTCAACTCGCAGTCCCATTTCTTCACGACGGCGAGCAGCTTGCCGTTGTCTGAAGAGTTCCTTCCCTAAAACATCAACCACCAAATTGCGTAATCCGTACTGCCCCGGGTCAAGGACACTCACATCGAGAACGTTGATCCGGGTTTCATCAAACGTATTCCACACGTCCTGGTACTCATCTGCAAAAATATCCCAATCACGGGCCATCGCTAGCCGGTTGAGAAGAGCCTCTTTCGTGCGATCAGATGATGATCCATCCATCTCGACTTTATTAATAATATCAGGGAGATAGAATGGTGTATCATCCTCATTAAGCTCTCTTATCGCACGATAGAGAGTGATTCCCATCGGCTTGTTAATATTTAGATCGAATAGTTCACACCAACCATCAGGGGTCATATCTGATGGGTTTAGCAGGAGTGGATTTAGATCAATGCCGCGAGACCGGAATTCGCGAACGATATCATCACCATATCGATCCACGGGATCTCCGGGCACGAGAAGATTTACTGGGAATCCTTGTTCCGCAACTCCCCAGTCCCAAAGCAGGTCTCGTTGGTCGTCGTTCTCTTCAGCCATCGTCCAGTAGATACCCATAGGATCAATAACAAGAGGTACTATATCGTCGGTCTCTGTGTGTATCTCTTCTACTACATTTCCGAGTGTGTAGCTTTTACCCGTCCCGCGCTTTCCACACGCGAGTATTGAACGGGCGTTCGATGCGTCAATGTAGACGTCTCTCTGGTCCTCGATTTCTTGCCCAATGTACAGCTTCATAGTGTATCATCCTCAGTGACTTCGATGAGTGGAACTATGGATTCATAGTATGAGAACCCCCCGTGTACTCCCCACTCAGTATTTGCCAATTTCCTCGTTAGATGTGGATAGCCAAGACCAGTGGTCTTGATCCCATCTCTGCTAAAAATTGTTCGACCCTCTTTGATGCTTATCCCCCCCTCTACGAATCGGGCATGCGAGTGGTAGTCCTCACAAGCAATAGAGGGTTCAGGAGGCAACTGGTCCCTCCACAGAATTCCGTGGTCGGCTGTGAGGAATATTCGGAACTGGTCTGAAAGCTTGTTCGCAGTTTCATGCATCATCCCGAGGTCATTAAGTATGTCCTGAACAACTGCAGACTTATTTGGTTCTTCTTTTCTGTTATGAGAGTCCTGATCTAGTCCCATGCGTGTTATTTGAACGAACGTTTTCTCATCTAGTGGATATTCCTCGCGGAGAACATCGACTACCTCGGTAAAGCTACTGATCCGGGTCACACTGCTCATAGAGGAGTGAAGATCAGTGGAAAGATCTTCGTCGCCACGTTCCCAGTATGTAAAACCGAGATCATTATAGAACCGGTTTGCATCGAGGAGGTCTGCATATACAGAAGTAGGTGAGTATTGGCCTTCGCCGTATATTACTCGCCGATACCCTGGTTCCGTGGTCGAGATTCCATCAACGAAAATCGGGGTTGCGTCCACAGCTGTCCCCCGTACTGATTCAAACGAGAGACCATCAACGATAATCAATATTACTAGGTCTTCCGAAGAAATAGAATCTAAAATATGTTCCTTGATTTGAGACTGGACCAGCAATTCGTCTTTTAATCGCTGATGGTCAGTATTTGATGCCCAATCAACGACCGTATTCAATCGTGGCTTTACCGTCTCCTCATCGCACGATAACCTAGCGAAATCAGGGTGGTGCTCGTCAGCGTCAATGATAACATCGTTTTGAAAGAGATGGTCTGGATCATAAAGATCTATCTCAAAATCATCAACAGAGGAGTAAATGCTGAATTCCTCAAGATAGAATTTAGCTAGCTTTGGCAGGGGAACTATAATGGGGTGTTGGTGAGCAAGCTCCTTGATTTCCTCAAAGTATGCCATCGATCCGTGATTAGCGCCCCCGTCGCTGTGAGATTTCTATGTCAATCTGGTTGAGAACGAAGAGTCGCTGAATACGGTCCAACAACTCTTCCGGATCAACTGTGTCTCCATCATCGTGATATTCCATAAGAAGGTCTTTGAAATCCACTTGACGATGGTCCATGATTCGGTCTAGCGTTTCTTCGACAGCCTTCTCATCCGGATCCTGTTCATATCTAAATTCTTTTGCATCATCATTGATGTCGTCGGTCGTATCAAGGAGATCCCTTCCCCCGGTTCCAAGGTTGGTTTCATTACCAATATCTGTAAAGGAGAATTGGTCAAGTTCAGACCGAAGTGATTGGAGCGTTGATTCTGCCGTTAGTATCCCTTCTTCAACGTCGTTAGGATTGGCATCAACTGTCTCTTCTATTCCAACGACGCGAGCGTACTCAATCTCACGACGTGCATCCTCGATGTTCTCTTCTGCTCGTTCTAGTACGCCCTTTTTATATGTGTTCTTGAATTCCTCTAGTAGATTTCGACGTGATTCTTCTGGGTTTCGAATGCTGAAATTGGCTGAACGGAGCCCCCGTGCTTTGCCGTCAGTTGCCTCTTTCAGAATCTCTTTTAGGAGTTCTCGCTTCTCATCGAAGACTTTCTGATGTTCCTTTCGCTTGCTCTTGTACTGGCTCTCAATCCGGTTCAGATTCTCTTTGAATCCTTCTATGTTATCAAGAGCACCGACTGGGTCTTCAGCAAACCGTTCCGATATTTGTGAGATGAATCGGTTGATCTCGTCTTCTTCATCTACTGAATCCTTATCAAACGTTCTTGCGTAGTCCGTAATTTCCTCTTTGACGCCCGCGACCTGTGCCGTGAACGCTTTCCAATCTTTGAGCTTCGCGGCGTCTCCCTCGAGCTCTTCAATCTCCTTCTCAACCGAATCTAATTCTGATTCAGCCTCTTTTTGTTTCTCAGATAGTTCTATTGCGCCGTCAACCCCTTTTCCAGCTTGAGTCTCAAGGGTACTCTCCAACTCGGAAGCTGCTTCAGTTAGTTTATTATTGATATTTGTATATTCGGCACGAATAGACGCACGCGCGTCGTTGACCCCTCCAACGAATTGGACACCACCTTCGATAGTGTTGTCAAGATGGTTTGGCACAACCTGACGTGATTTTCGTTCGATCCGATCCTTGATATCTTGACACGCTTGATGATGACGGGTGTAGAGTATTTCTCCCCGTTGTTCTAATTTTTCCACCTGTTCTTTTACATGATAATATAGCGTCTCTAGGCGTTCTCCATCTTCTGGATTTGTCTCCTCAAGGATTTCTTCTACCTCGCTAAACGCTGTTTCTACACCAGCAGGAACCTCATTCTGGTCTAGTTTCTCGACTTTACTCAGTAGGTCTCGTCCAGTATCAAGAACCTCCTCCACTTGTGCAATCGAATAATCGGTTTCAAGCAGGACGAGAGAGTTATCCTCGTTTACTCCAACAATACGCCGACGAGAGAGAAATTCAAATATGAGATCCAGTTCCGCTGTTTTGTACCCCTTATTATACCCGATTTGCTCGATTTCTTTAAGCGGGAATTCTTCTCGATCTCCCGACTCCAGTTCATCTACAATGAACTGTTCGAACGGGTGTAGTGTCGCTCGTACCTCATATTCGTCTTTACCCGAATTTTCGACAGTGAGAATGTCAGAGTAGTGCTTCTTAATCCGTCCATCGAAGGGGGACGTGTTCTTGAGACCAAATCGCTGGGCGACCTCATCTTTGGGCTCTTTGAGAGGCTCTATCCCACGACAGAGTGACACTGTTTGTAAGGAGTCTAGGAAATCCGAATAATCGCCCATTACCGATTCATACTGTGTGCTGGTGATGAGCGTGCTATAATCGGGATAAATATCGTTTATTGCTTTACTAAACACTGTACTGACCGCCATTTTCCCCGCACGGCGAATCTCAAATGGAGCGTTCTTGATTAATTCTTCTCCAAATAACGTTTGAATGGCCTGTTTAAGTAGGCTGTTCTGGAATGAGTCGATTCGTTGCTTTTGCTGCGGATCGAGTTCTTTGTCAGTAGTATCGAGATAATCGACTAAAGCCAACATCAGGAACGGATTGACTGCTTTTGGGTCCATCGCGTCTCGGAGGAATTCGATCCCATTTGGCAGTTCCTCAAACGTCTTGCGCCCATTCAACATGAATGTGTATTCGCGCGAAGAATCTCGCCGGATGTGCGGATCAACCGTTTCATCAGCCTTCTCCCATCCGAGGACGAAATTGAACGCGATGTCATTATCCGCTTCAGCGGGTCCAAGATTAGCCGAGCCAACGACACCCTCCTCGTGAGCTGGGTCGGTTACCGAAATCGTCGCGCTCCGCTTGGGATAGTTTGGATCAAAGGTACCGATCATCCCATGCCTTCTGTAGACTTGTGGTGCCTCCTTGTCGAGTCCGTCACCAACGCCCCAACCCTCCAGCTTCCCGCGCTGGGGTTCGAAGATCTCTCCACCAACAAGACGGTTTGCTAGTGCATTATGAGCATATTCTGCGTTAGGGTGATCCGTATCGTATTCGCTCCAGAAGTCACGAATTAACTCTCGCACAACGTCTTGTGGCCCATCGCTTCGTGTAACGTCGATGAGTGTATATCCTTCATCAATGACTTTGATGACTTCTCCATGCAGCTTTTTTGAAAGATGCCTCCGCGCATCAAGAAGTCCATATTCTTCTACGGCAGCTTCAGGAATCCCCTGTTCAGGGAAAACCGCACAGAGCATGATGAAGGTCTTTTGATCTTCAGTAGCGACTGAAGAGTGATCGAGGGCATCTCCAATAGCCGATTGGATGATAGTCGAACTTCCCTGAAAACGAACCTCACCATTATAGAATGCCTCTGCAAGATCAAGTGCGGTAAACGGCTCACGACTTGTTTGATGATTCAGGAGTGCGATTCGGAAGATATCGATAACTGTTCGCGGGCCATTACTGAGTTCTGGTCGAGAACAGATCTGCCCGATTGCATTGAGAGTATGGGCAGTAATTACACCATGCTGTTGGTCTTCAAACCCAAATCGTGAAGAGTACTCACCCCATAGTTCAGTGGGGAAATTTTGCCCGTAGACATTTTCCAGATTAAGCATCAGGTTGTCGCTTTCTAATCTGTTGAGGACATCGCCTGCGCGTGTATCCAGACTACTTTTTGTTTGAGCGGGCATTGAGACAAAGAACCCAAATTCACTATCAATCTGAGCTCCGGAATGGATGTCCCAGATCAGGTCACGGAAATTTGCTTCTGCGTCCTGCCTGTTATCAGCGCTCTTGAAGTACTGTTGAAGTTCATCGCCAAGAATCACAAGTCCCTCGAAACCAGCATCGGTGGCCAGTTTCGTACACTCATCAAAGAAGTCAATTAGAGTATCAGCATTAATGCTGAGGTCAAGTTCACCAGTTTGTTCCATCTCCTCAAACATTGTGACCAATTTATCCACCCCGACATTGTGGACATCTTTCTTTTCTTCAGCATAGCTACGAATCTCTTTTTCTAGATACGACTCGCGGATGTCTTCTAACTCATCCACATAAGGTGGAGCTTCAGTTCGCAGTTTATAATGCATCCATCCGTATGTTGCACGCATTATCGCCGAAAATGAGCTAACAGTAAACGGGGGAACAGCGATAATCTCGTTTTGATTTAACTTGTGCCAGACACTCACCGATGTGCTTGTCTTCCCATAACCAAACGGCCCGTAGAGATAGCCTTTCGTGGGCTTTTCATTCTCTGTGAGGGAGTCGTATACCTTCTGCTCAAACCCACTTGTATCCCCAAGTGAAATATGTGTCTCTGCGTACGTCCGGTACTTCTCTTCAACAGATTCAGCAGAGGCCTCAAGATCACTTGCCGTGTGAGTAGAGATGATCCCTTCGTCTTTTCTGATCAGGTCGAGCAGTTCGTCTGTGTTTGATGACGGTGTTGTTTCACTCATTGCTTTGATTGGTGTTGACGGTGGCATCGACACTCGAGAGGGTCGTTATGTCGAGGCCCAATGTGTCCCAGTTGGCAGCTACCGATCGATGATGCTGTTCACCGGCTGAAATGTGAACTCTGGGATAGACCTCCTTAGCGGGTGATCTTGTAACATACACCACGTTAGAAAGTCCACTCAGGACCACATTATTTCGTAACTGACGGGTAGTCGAACGATCAGGTTTCCCGTGGTCGTATATTACCGCAGTCACATCCGGCTCAGTTACCCGTTGGAAGTGCGCCTGCTGGTATTTCCACCCGTGTTCACGGAGAGCCCAACAGAGGAACGTCTTTCCGCTGTTTCTCGGACCATAAAGATTGATGAACGGTTCTCCGTCCTCACGGTGTTGCCTGACTTCTTCTAGCGCGCCCTTCTGTTCCGATGTGAGGTACTGTTTAATATCGACTTGCTTGAGACTGTTCATCCGTTTGAGGATATCAGCCTCAGGCAAGGTCATCGATATTCACCTCTTCTGTAAGCCGTATTCTGATAGAGTAGTCAGATTCAATCGACAATCTTCCATCCATTGAAGCCGTGTGTTCCAATAGCTCGGGGAGATTATCCTCGTGTACCAGAAGGACGGTACTCAAGAATTCTTTAGATTCCTTTGACAATTCTAGACGATCACCGTACCGTAGGCTTTTGAAAATAGCATCGCTCCGATACAGAGAATCAACTGCACCAATAACCAGTTCAGTCTGTCCAAATGAACGGAGATCAAACGTTCCGTCCTCTAGCACAGGAGGATCAAGCTTCTCAATGAATCGCTTGTAGCTATTGAGGCTTCGTTTGCTTAGTGGACCTGGGTTATCAAATACTGGCGAGCCCATCTGATCTGCTTTCTCCATTACTTCCTCTATCACCTCTTGGCGTGCGTCAGCGAAATTTGTCGGTGACCTACGACGGTAGGTATCCGAGATTTGATAATAGGACCATGAAATACCCGTTTTGCTACTCGGATTGCGATAATATGCTGTCGAATATAGGAGATGGAACAGGGCAAAGAAAGCATCCTCGTTGTAAATTATCACATCAATAAATTCCTCTCCGAGTTCAGTGAGCTGCTGGCGATTGTCGTCTTCAACCAATCCCAACTTTGTGAGGGTCGTCAACATTCCTTTTGTGTCCACCTCGCGATCTGTCTTGTCTGGACGAGTAAGGTTGAATTCGACATATGCATCTTCCATAACTGCACTAGCAGAATCGTACTCTCGTCTGTCGATCAGATCGAGATAAGATTTGATTGCATCAGGACGACCAGTCCCCCCTTCAATATGAAGTTTTGTTGACGACATAATTATTTACAGGCTCACCTCCTTTCGGGGCGTGATATTTTCTAACCGCTTTCGATACTGAGAGGATTGGTCCATCAAATCTATTACTTCTTGCTGAGTCATGTCATCAATCCGTTCAACAACCTCCTGTGTGACGATGAGATTGTGTAGAATCCGGTCCCACCGGTTGTTACTTAAGCGAGACATATCCTCGCAGAAGGCACAGCTATGATCGGTCTCTGCTTTCAAATGAGGAAGTTCCTGTCTCGTTAGAACATTCCCACTGCGGTGCTTTCTATGAGATGCATTAAGCCGGCCTTTGAACGGAAAATACACGTTTCCATATCCGCTTGTTCGCATCCAGCTTGTGGTATCAAAGCTGTCGACGCCAGCCTCATACAATAATGGAATGCTCGTAGGACCACCGACACCAAATGCATGGACAGAAAGTTCATTTTCATGTGCAAGTTCGGTTGCCCACCGGAGATTCTTGAACGCCTCTGAGGTGATCATATTGACGCCCCCATTCACACCCCCGGTTGCAAAGCTACCGAACCCAACTTTTGTTAGCCCATCAAGATTCTTGTATTCATCAATACATCGAGAGATTTGTTCGCGTGTGTGGCCTTGGATGACAGCCAATGAGTCTTCTCTCACATCCTCAGGCAAGCGGCGGAAGCACATCCGAGTCGCACTAATTGTCTCATCGACTTTCTCTTGGACTGTATGAGCGTCATCATCGCTCATTGGAACGTTATCCGGGAGGACATATCGCTGGCCCCATGTGTTCACCCTATAATACTCTAAAAGATATTCATAGAGTTCATCAAAGGTTTTGTTACCAACCTGCACCTCATATCCGCCCGAATCGAACATGAGATTGAGGTCGAGTTCTTTACTTAGAGACTCGATCTCGCTATGCGTCCCGTTACCATGAGCAATCGGCGTGAAAATGACGTTCTCTAACGGTGCAAGAGTATGGTGTTCATTCCGAAGCCGAGCGAAGAGCTTCCGCATTGAGCTCGGTGAGATATTCATCCCGGCATAGAATGTGAGCGTCATTTTTCTGAGGCAATTCTACCTAGATTCTCTTTTCGAGTCGCGTTGCTGTTCGGAATGTTATCCTCATCAAGTTCGCCAGATTCTACAACGACATCGGTTGTGATCCCCCCTCGGGTATTGAACTGCGCAGTAATGCGCATCCAGTGTGGGGAGATACAGTTAGTAAGGTGGTCTAAGATCTGGTTTGTCGCAGCTTCATGGTATATCTCGACATTTCGATATGACGTGAGATAGAGTTTAAGCGATTTGAGTTCGATAATATGATCGGCAGGAACATATTCAATAAATATTGTCGCAAAGTCTGGCTGACTTGGTTTTTCAGGACATAAACATGAAAACTCGGGAGCAGCAAGTTCAAGTTTTGTTTTTCTGTCAGGGTATTCGTTCTCGATCACGTCCAAGGTGTCCGGGTTAGGCGAGTTCATAATTTATTACTGGAGGGTATGACACCGAGCGTGAATTACACGGCGTAGTGTAAATCACGAAGTGTCTCCTTCTAGCTAATATGTCAAACTAGACCATCATAAAACCAACCTATCTAAATTTCCCTGACAATTATAATTAAGGTAATTGTTATGTTCGCCAATTAGTATAGGTATAGAATTAGTATAGGTATAGAATTCAGAACACGAAATCAAACTATTAGAACTTAATTTAGGTTATAATCGTAATTGTCATAATTGGGTTATTCGACGGGGGGAGATCCCCAACCATTCCCCCAAAATTATTAATACATTCCAATAGTAAAATAGATAATGAGCAAAAAAGATAATAATCAAGAAGCAAGTCTATCTCTATCCGAGATTGATTCTAATAGGGATCCTGAAGACAGACAGCGAGACGGGAAATCTGGAGATGTATTATATACGCTAAAATTTCATAAAAGTCAACAAGAATCTATAGAAGAAGGCAAAGTAACTGAGATAGGTTCGCTAGAAGATTCACCTCCCGTTGATCTTCATGCACTCAACACAGATATCTACACCCATTATGCGATCTTCCGGATGAAAGATCGATCAACGACAATGATCGTTCAAGATAAAAGTGGGTTTACCTACAAAGCACTTTCACTAGGTAAGGATACTGTGAAAATACCGTATAAAGTAAGTATCAACTCATGATATAATCACTACCTCACAGAGCATCCTCAGCAAACTGTCTCTGAAGTTCGAGTTCTTGGTGCAGTGTTTACACTGATGGCCCCAACGGGATCAAAAAAATCTGTGAGGACGCTGCTGGCGGGTTCGCCCACATGCTTCCCCAGCGCTTATCTAGCCAAGTTACAATACTGTTTCATCTAATTGAGGATATTGGTTTAACTAGTGGGTTCGATTTCCTCGGCTTCACCCCTCAAAATCTGTGATGTCGACTGATAAGATCGCTAATCAACACAGCAATCTGAACATCACCTCTGTACAGAATTTCACGTTCTATCGAGTCGTGTCACGGCTGGGTGTCGAGTGAGTGACTGGGTATCCGTCAATGCGAAAAGCCAACCGTCTCCCGTTCGTACGAAGAAGTAATGCGTGAGTCAGAAGACGCGGCAACGGGACCACACATATCGGTTGCAGTTGTAGACAACTCACACACAAACGAGATCCCAGATAATATCGACGCCGACTTGTACACG
>Ga0102935_1000854_pt1 | contig 11157 bp, 7 predicted proteins | sample SalPonR2_A_D2_MG_FD_78508 | JGI IMG/M metagenome (GOLD analysis project Ga0102935, IMG submission 78508) | Salt pond soil microbial communities from South San Francisco under conditions of wetland restoration - Salt Pond MetaG R2_A_D2_MG | ecosystem: Environmental > Aquatic > Marine > Intertidal... | reverse complement strand
GTGGCGGTGGTTGTATTTCCGTGAACTGATGCCTTTGAGCCAGTTGGCGAGAAGTGACGGAGCGTGCTTCGGTGGGCTACTGACGAACAGGTGAATGTGGTCGGGTTGGACGGTGAGGTCGATGATCTCTAAGCCCTTCTCGTCGGCTATTTCGTGGAGGATGTCTCGCACACGGGTCGCAACGTCACCGACGAGTACCGACTGCCGGTACTTCGGTATCCACACTATGTGGTAGTTGAGGTTGTATGTTGCGTGCCGCGTGGTCTTCATCAGTACCACACACTATATCTCTGTAATGTCTTGAAAATACGGTTCACGGTGGGAAATACAGCCGTGCCATCGTCGGTGGAGATGTACGCTATTGTCCGCTGGACCCGCGCCTGAAGACGCGGGTATGCGCTCGCATTATAGATCACGCTCCGGACTCGGCAGAACCGGAACGGCTCTTCGCCGCCCCGTACTCCGCTTTTCCTCACCCCCTCTCAGGGCAAATACTCACGAGGGAGGAGTCACGTATCCGAGTGACGCAAAGAGTCGCCGACGCGGAAAAGTACGAAGAACTCTGAGTCGAGTTCGTCGAGGAGGCCGTCGAACAAGCGGAATATCCGGATCTGAATGAATTCGCTACGTCGTCTCTCCGCAGATACACTCATGACCTTGGCGAGACCGGCCAGTCACGTATGCGTGGAGTTCGGTGGCGAGTTCGTACATCGCGTCGGCACGCGCCGCAGAGGCGAGGCCATCTTGATAGTACGTCTTTGCTCGGTGGTCGCGCCAGAGATCCGCGAGGTCCGCAGCCATCGACTCTCCGAAGACACCGGCCGCTGCGGCCTCCCGATAGACACCAGGATGCGTGCCAGGGAGACCATCGGGTTGCATCGTGCCGCGCTCGAGGAGCCGAAATTCGACAGTTCGTTCGATAGCGACGAACGATGCCTCGATAACGAGCGTGTAGTAGCTGGCATCCCGGAGTGCCCGAGCGCCGGCGAGCAAGCGACAGGCCTTCCGCAGCTGGAGCAGGGCAGCATCCTCGACATCAAGTCCGGCTTCGATGTCTGTTGGACGGCGGTCGAATGCGGCTTGTACCTCATCGATGAGGTGCTCGATACGCGTACTACTCATCGGCGACGATCTCCTTGCGAAGCGAGCCGAGGCGATCGCTCCCGTACATAGTAATCCCTTCGGCAAGTATTTTGCGGAGTTTCGACCCGGCTCTGCGGGCGCTCTCCGCCGATTCGACGTACGGTTCAAAAATAAAGCGGTCACCGTCGAACCGTTCAGACTGGAGGTCGGCAACGATGTCGGTGATCTGTCGGCGGGCTGTCGTTCGATCGCCATCGACGACCACGAAGCAATCGATGTCGCTCTGTCGGTCGGCCTCCCCGCGGGCGACGCTCCCAAAGATGACGATTCCGAGGAGATCGTCGATATCGTCGGCGTCGGATATCATGGTTTCGACGCGGTCGACGAATGCTCGGATCGGGGCGTGGAACTCCGGTTGAGAAATGGCGAGGATGGGGTCGTCTTTCTGGAGACGATCCGAATCAATCGCGATGTAGTTGCGCTGGGGGGTCTCTCGAACCTTGATCGTGCCAATACTCTCGAGGAGGTCGACGGCTCGCCAGACCGTCGAGCGGGTAACTTCCGTGGCGTCGACGAGTTCGGGAATCGTAAACTCCGTATCATGGGCGTCAACGAGCAGGCGGAGGATGTCGTCCGCGACGCCGATACGAAAGATGTCGGTGTCTGTGTCGGGATACGCATCGATACAGACCCTTATATCCTGTTTCGTCATATCGGATGCTATCTGATTTTGTGCAACGACATATAAATAAGGATCGGCGTGACGAAGCAGGACAATATACAAATTCGAGGAGAATACCCGCGCCTTTGGGCGCGGGATGAATCCGACAACTTCTCTACAACCCACCGGCGATGACAAGGCCGGATATTCCACCGTCCCCAATCAGAAACTTTGTTACAAAAACGATAATAAGTGCTTATACAAGCGTTCAGAATGCTGGAAGTCCACCGCACCTACCGAGCGAAAATCCTCAACCACGGTCAGGTAGAGGACCCGCTCAACCGGCACGGATGGTCAGCCAGCAAACTCTGGAACGTCGCCAACTACCACTCCCGCCAAGTGTGGGAGGACACCGGCGAGATTCCCGACCACGGCGACCTCAAAGACGAGTTGAAGACTCATCCAAAATACAAGGGACTGCAAAGTCAGTCCAGTCAGCGCGTTCTGGAGGAACTCGCTGAATCCTTCAACTCGTGGTACGGGAAGCGGAAGTCAGACAGTCGCGCGAATCCGCCCGGCTACCGCAAGAAAAACTACTACGACGACCACGACAACCGAGTCCACGAAGAACACCCGCGTTCAACCGTGACGTGGAAGCAGAACGGTATTCGGCACGACACCATGAACAACCGAGTTAGGCTCTCGAAAGGCGCGAACCACAAGGAACACCCGAAAGCGTGGGAATACATCCTTGTCGAATACGAAACGCGCCCCGGCGTAACGGTTGAGAACCTGCAACAAGTCCGTGCAGTCTACGACAAGGCGAAAGGACGCTGGGAGCTCCACCTCGTCTGCAAAGACGAAATCGAGACACCTACTGCTCCCGGTAACGAGACGGCAGGCGTTGACCTCGGAATCTGCAACTTCGCCGCTGTTGCGTACAGCACCGAGCAAGCCGACCTGTACCCCGGAAATCGCCTCAAACAAGACGGGTATTACTTCCCGAAGGAGATCGCCAACTGCGACGATTCGGGCGGGGAACGGGCCACTCGTCTGCACGCGAAGTGGTCGGAGCGCCGAACTCACTTTTTCCACAGTCTCGCTAAACACATCGTCGAACGGTGTGTCGAGCAGGAAGTTGGCCGTATCAACGTTGGGAAGCTCGCTGGTGTCCGCGAGGAAGAGAACGGCGAGTCAAAGAACTGGGGTCGGCACGGTAACTTGGACTTGCACGGGTGGGCGTTCGACAGGTTCTCGAATATCCTCGAATACAAAGCGAAGGTCGAGGGCATCGGAGTCGTAGAAGTGTCCGAGCGCGACACGAGCAAGACGTGTTGCGTGTGCGGTAGAGAAGGCGAGAGTCAGCGTGTCGAACGTGGTCTCTACGTGTGTGAGTCGTGTGATGCGGCGTTCAACGCTGACGTGAACGGGGCGGAGAACATCCGGCTCAGCATCAACGACACAGAAAGTAACTCCGAGTCTGCACCTGTTTTGGGTGGGGATAGGAGTACCGGCTGGTTGGCACAGCCCGGAGTCTACCTTCATGACTTGTCCCACGGATTCTCACCGAGGGAACAAGTGGTAGACTGCAAACCCTAATATCCCAATCCAGCGGCGCGGTGCCGTGGGATTCCTCCGCCTTCAGGCGGAGGAGGATGTCAATGAGGACATCGTTCACCCGAAGAAACGAGAGAAGACGCCCCGCTGTTTCTGGCGTTCACGTTCGTCGGCCTGGATTTGCTCGTTCGCCTCCTCGTACTCGCGGAGGACGGCGTCGAGGCCGGTGAGCGTCTCTTTGGCCGTCGCGACATCTTCGCGGCGAACCATCGGGCGGAGAATCTGCTTGAGCCGCTTCACGGGGTCATCGGGAAGTTCAGCGTCCGCCTTCGAGAGGAGACCCGCCCGCTTGAGCTGGCTGCGGTAGCGTTCGCGCTCGCCCATCAGCTCGTCCATCGTCTTGAGGTAGGTCTCGGCGGTGAATTTGTAGCGGTCGCGTTCTTCTTCGACATCCGTGAGATCGCGAAGCCGTTCTTCAAGGCGGCTCTGATGCCGCGCGAGCACGCGGTTATCCTCACGAGCGACCTTCATCGCCTGCGCAGTGGGCGTCCGACCCTCGATGGGGCCGACAGTCCAATCGGTGGGGTGCTTCTCTGCGTCGTCGAGATGGGGATTGGTTCGCGACCACTCTTGGCCGGCTCTCGCGATGGACTCGGACATCATCCGCCGGGTGCTCTCGTCGAGGTCGGGATCGGTGTCCGTCCCGTCGGGGGCGGCGGGCTCAACACCCTCAGGAAGCACGGCCCCACTGGGCACGCCGACCTGAGTGTTCGCGTCGGGCGTGGTCGTCAACGACTGGCCGGAAGCCCCAGAGCCAGACACAGAGCTGTTCGCGACTGCGTTGGCAGCGGCCGCCGGGTCGTCGTCGAGGTCAAGGAGGACATCAGGGGAACCCCCAGCCGCGGTCGTAGCGTCGTCCGTGTGCAGCGGGCCTGATCCGTTCGAAGCGGATTCAGTCGGTGAAGACGCGCCATCTCTCTCGGGAGAGACCTCGGGCGTATCAGCCGTGTGCCGGGAGTGCTGAGAAGACGCTGAAGAGGATGCGTCGTCAGTAGTGACTACGGTGTCGTCGTGGCTGGTGGTCGTCGACGTTGACTCGTCGGCCTTCGAGAACTTCACTCCCTCTTCGCTCGGGAGTTCGTAGTGGTCGTTGACTCGGAGGAGTGAACGGGCGAGTGTGACGCCGCCGTACGTTGCGCCGCTTGAGTAGTGCTGGACATCCCACTTGGGACGCATCAGCCCGGAGTTACGGAAGAGCGCGTCCATCCGATCGGGATCTTTCCCGGTCCAGAACGCGAGGATGTGAGCGAGTGCCATATCCGCTTCAGATTGGCTCGGATAGTCGGCGTCGTGAGACCCCCACATTGAGGAGTCACCTTTGTAGAGACGCTCTTTACGGTCGCCCCCACGAGAATCGTACATACGGTTCAAAATCTCGCTATCTGACAGTTCGACGCCGGGCCCTGCGAGGTCGTCGAACGTGCTGGGGCACGCAGGTGGTAGGTACTTCATCTGAACCCGCTCGAGGGCTTCCCGGATAGCCGGGTCGCGGACATTCCTGAAAGCATCACCATAGCGTTCGACGAGGGCGCTTTCGCTCTGGCGACCGGGGGCTTCCGTGGGACGACGACCACGACGATCACCCCGACGTTCTGAGGTATCGGTGGCGGCGGTATCCGTGAGACTCAACTGCCCATCGGAGCGGGCCTCACCTCGGATGTATTCCCGGTGGACGGCGTCTAATTCTTCCTGATAGTTCCGAATCTCGGTGGGCGTTCCATCGAGGTGTGCACCGGTTACGGTGAAGTAGCGGTCGGAGTCATACATCTCGACACGACCTCGGCGGTTGCCGGCGGCGGTGAGTTGTCCCCCGACGAGGATATGCACACCCGTGCCGGACGGTGACACCTCGGTGTATGAGTCGATCCGGTCGATGATATCGAGGGCCCAGTCTTCGAAGTCACCTGTATCAGGGTCACGACACTTATCGAGATCGACGCCGGTGATGGAGACGGTGTCGGTGAAGACGAAGCCGAGGCCATCGCCGGTCACCCGGGAGTCGTTGAGGGCGTCCCAGGCAGTGTCGAAGTCGCGCCGGTGTTTGGGATCGGTGACGTCGCAGTTGATGTCGCCGCTAGTGCGATACGGCTTAGTCGGAATTTTAGTAGGTTTCCCATCGCGCTCTCCTTCGCGCCAGAGAATCCAATTCTCGATGGAGCGGATATCGTCGGGGATTGCGTCGTTTGTTACGTCGATTTTCGTCATGATTTCATCGTGATGTCTGGAAGGGTCGTCGCCACTCGACGGCGGGCGAAACAAATCCGATTGGTCAATCTCGACCCAGATTCGGGGGAAACCGATATCCCGCGCGCGATTTGCGCAGGACTGGTAGGCCCCTCCCATCCCATACTATGATATGTAGCATCGAAGGGGCGATATGGAGCCACCAGGTTGCTCAATAGATCCTCTAGGCCGTTTTGCGTGCGTGCGCTAAGTCCCGACGGTTGAGGAGCCAATCCAAACCCGGATTCTGGAGGTAGAAGGCTCTTATCTGGCGCGCGCGCCGTGCGCGGATTTTGCGCGGACTTACGCGCGACCAAATCACCCTCGAATTGGTCGGTTTGGGTCTGAGCCACGAAACCGCTTTTTAGACCTTTTAAGCCGTTTTGCGCGTGTGTGCTAAGTCCCGACGGGTAGGTGGTGGTTCGGAACCGGGATTCTGGAGGTAGAAGGTTCTTACCCTTCGTGCGCGTCGTGTGCGCACTTTGCGCGAACCTCCGGAGATGGTTATTCGAGTTCATCGAGGAGGTTGGCCGCGCTGACGAACTCCCATTCTCCGTCCGGTCCCCAGATCGACTCGGTCAGTTCACCGTGTGACCGTCCCCGTCGCTTGGCGGGGAGTTCGTCAATCAGGCCGGCGTTCGTGAGAGCCCGTGCAATGTTCCAAGCTTCTGAGAGATTCGGGACAACCCAAATTTTCTTCTCGACGTCGAAGCGGTTGAAGTCCTCGTAGTGCTTGACGATGTGCTCGTGGCGAACGTTCCAGATTGCCTCCCCGATTACAGCTGGCTTGTCGTCTCTGTACGCAACGACATCCGGCTTCACGTCGGTCCCGAAGATCGGGGTGTATCGCTTGACGAAATAGTGATATTTTTCGTCGTTTGCGAGTGTACGAGCGAGTGCCTCGACCATCACCTTGTGGTACGTCTTCTCGTTCACGTCCCCCTGGTCTTCACCGAATGCGACGCGTGCGCCACACACACACTGACCGTCCTCGGTGACAGTATAGTAGACACGGAGATTCTCGGTCAGCTTCTCGAGGTAACCACGGTTGATGAGGCGCTCGACCTCTACATCAGGGAAGTGACTGTTGATCGGCTTCATCGTCTCGACGATGTCGAACTTGGGGTGTCGACCGTTGACAGTCGTCACGATAGCTGCGAGAAATTGCCGCTCTTGAACTGACAGAGTCTTGTCTATGCCTGAGCCAACGCCACCGGCCCGGGTATTTTGCCGGTCGGTGTGCTCCGCGTCTGAGGGACTATCCGTGGCCGTCCTCGTTCTATTGGCGGGGATCGTGTCCCTCACCGCCCCATCGTGTGTACCGGTGGTATCGGTCTCGTCCGTGCTTGTTGAGTCGGCGCCGTGGTAGAGGAAGTCGTTGATACGATCTTCCAGATTACTTACCGAATCCTCACCGCCATTTTCAGCGAGTGATTCGGCCTGAGCGCCACCGTTTCCATCGAGGACTGCTCGGCGCGAACCGGAGTCGTCCGTGAGCTCGTCTGCGGGTCGAGTGAGACGGCTTGAGGAGTTAGTCTGAACGTCACCAGTTGCGGGTTGCGTCCCGACCTGAGTTGCTGTGTTCCGCCGGCTCTCCCAGACGTCCTCTTCAGAGTCGGAGTCGGTACCGGACACATCGTCGTGGTGTGCGTTCGGATCGGTGGAGTCGCCTCCAGATTCGAGGTGGGACGCCGAGAGTTGCTCGGCGGAGGCGTCCGTGTTGCTTCCGGGAACGAGACAGTAGTCGTCCCGCGTTTGGCGTGTTTTCTTCGCGTCGATCTCCCCGAAGAAGTCACCGTAGGGCGAGAGTGAATCCCCGCTCACGGGGTCGTCCGAGTCCCAGTGGCCGGCGGGGATGCCGACCGGCAGGAGCGTGACAAGTTCGGGAACATCCGTCATGAAGCCCGTATCGGGGAGTTGAGCCACCCACTCCCCACGCGGGAGTGACGTAATCCGGTCGACGAGTTCCTCGTCGTCGATCCCCTCGTGGAACAGCGTCATGACAAGCTCTTCGTCGACGGCGAGCTTGCCGATGAGTTTCGTGTTGATGTTCCGCAGGATCTCTTTGTAGGAGGAGACGTCGAGTGCGTCGGCTTTCACCTGCTCGGCGAAGTGAACGATTACCTCAAGTGCGAGGCCGAACTCACGGCCGTCGGGAATCATATCGTCGCGGACGAGTTCCGACTGGAGTAGCGGCGCAGCCTCGTCGATAATCAGGTTGATCACGTAGCCATCACTGACGGAGGGGGTCTTTCCGAGGCGGTGGCGGAGCCGGGCGCCGGACCAGATGTAATCGAGCAACATGAACGCAAAGAGGTTGCTCGAGGCGGGCCGGAGGTCGCCGGTGTCGATGAGGACGACGCGCTTGCTCGCGAGGATATCTTGAATGTCGAACATCGGCGACTGGTGGGCGTAGTGGCCGCTCTCGTCGTCCCACTCGGGGACGAAGTTGAGAATCCGCCAGATGAACGACCGCTCGGCGAGCTTGGTTATCCGATTCATCACCGCGTCGATAGAGGTCATGAACCGCTGGCGGTCGGCGTCGACGTGACGCTGAAGGGTCCGCCTGAGCGTGTCGTCGCTCACATTTGGGAGTTTGCCTTGGGCCTTGGTCGCCTCATCCATGCTCCCCAGTTTCTGCAGATCCATCGCGGCCGTGAGGAGTTCGCTGATGGGCCACGCGTCCTTGCCGTAGACGGGGTCGAACTTCGTTTTGATGAGGCTGTTGAGGATTTCTTGGGCGACAAACGCCTGGTCAGCCATTTCTCGACCGAGGACGTACACGAGCAGTTCGTTGTAGCGGTCGATCTTCTCTTGGACAGCGACCGTTCGACTGACGCCGGCGGCGAGCTGCGGGCGAATATCGAAGTAGGGGAACGCGAGGACTTCGTCGTTCGGCCCCGGGACGGGGATGTGGACGACGTCGTCGAGGTTCCCGAATTTCTTGAAGTGGGCGCGCTTGTACTGCTCGGTCATCGAGCCACCCTTCTTGTCGAAGACGAAGATGGGGCCGTCGAACGAGTCGTAGGCACTGAGGGCGTCGTTAATCATCGCGGTGGTCTTCCCGCCACCCGTCGTGGCCGCGCGCATGATGTGGTGAGTGAGCTGCTCCGCGCTCAGGCTGATCGGGATGTCGGCTCGGTTATCGACGGCAGTCTCGGCGTAGCCGATGTGCATCCCGTGGTTGTACTGCGAGAGAAGGTCCTCGTCGGTCGCAGTGAGTGGTGAGCGAGCGTCGGGTGACCCACCGGATGACCCTCGGCTCGCGCGCGGGAGAGCGTCAGTGTGGGGGACGACGACGAAGTTCGCGAGTTCGTCGGGCGAGGCACACAGGATGGGATCGCCTTTGCTGAAACGCCCGGAGAACCCGCTCGAGGTCGCAAGGCGGGCGTGACAAAGCGCAGCCAACTCCTTGTCGCTGATGCCGAGGAGATCGCCTTCGATGCCGTAGTAGGGCCCTGACAGCGAGGTGAACGCGTTCGAGATGCTCTGGATGGTCTGTTCGTTACATGCGGCCCGGAGCGTGAGGTCGAACGTCGTCGTGGGCTGTTTGTGGTCGATCTGTGCCATCCGTGAGCCGGTGATCTTGTCGCTGTCTCCAGCGGTGACAGTCCCACCGACTTGTTCGGAGATATCGCCTCCGTGGATGTTGCGGCGTTCCTGTTCTGAAGTGCCGAACATCTGTCGGGCGAATTCGTTTTTGAATGCGCTGAGCGTCCCGTGGTTGCCCATCTTGAGGTTGCGCTTGTGAACCTCGGCTTCACTCGTCCAATCTGGCCGTGGCTTGAACACAGTCTGGAATATAAACGGGTCGTCGGAGTGTACGGCCTGTTCAAGGAGGACGCTGAGGGGTGACCGATACTGGTCGTCGTTGTCCGTCGCGATGTCGCTGAACGGCCGCAAGAGCGTCATCCAGTCGTTCTTTTTCGATGAGATTCCTTTCCAGCGAACTAGCGAGGGGCGCTTCTCCTCGGGAACTTCCTCGGGACGGAGCGGGACACCTTTCTTAATGAGCTGCTGTTCGGCTTCTTCGGGAGAGGGACCATCGCCGCGACCGATATCGTGGTCCTCGAACACGGCGGGGTCCTCGAACCCGCTGAGGCGTTCGAGGTCGCCAATATCATCGAGGGTGGCGATGCGTCTCCCGCCGACCTGTGCGTTGCCGTTGTCGCTGGCGAACGCAGCCACAGGGTTGAACGGGACGATCTCGAACTCAAAGGACTCAGGATACATCGCAGCGACGTTGGCAGCGAGTGTCTTGAACGCGGTTGCGTCGTAGGGCGTCACCGAGAGGTAGAAGTCGAAGCGTTTGGTGTCTCGCGGCTTGTGGACGATGAACTCGAAGGTTTTCTTCGTGTCTTTGAGTCCAAGACGACCGACGATGTTGAACCGCCCAGTGTCGGTGACACCGGCCCGATACAGGCCGAAGAGCCCAGCGATGATGTTACCGGGCGTGACCTGCTCGCGGGCAGGCGAGATGTGGATGTACGGGCGGGCTTCAATTGGGTCGCCAAGTTTCGTTCCCGGCCCTGACTCGGTCTCGACGTCCTCGTAGGCGGTGAGGCGGTCGTCGCGTTCACCATCGGCGGTGTCGCTATCGATGGCTGCGGGCGTGTTGACGCAGTCAAGATCTGATGATTCCGTACGAGTCTCTGCGGAGAGTCCATCACGGCCACCCTGGGCTTGGTACTCGCTGTCTATATCTGACTTCGTCCTCTCAGATACCGACGTATCGGTGATTGTGGCGTCGACTATCGGGGACCGCTTTCGCCCTCGTAAGGCTGAATTCGGTTTGGCTGTTCCGATGTTCGAGATGTCGATGCCTTTCCGCTCGAACACACTCTCAGTTGGTCGAGAGCCGTTCGAGGTGCCGGTCTCGGCGTCGCTAGCTGCCTTCTCGCGGTCGGAAGGGTCTGTGGTCATCGCGCCACCGCCACGGGGGAGGGCACGGGGACAGGCACCATCGCGGGTGCGGGGGTGAAGTCATCACCCAAGCGTGCGTGTGCAACGGTCGAGAGCGTACCCGCAGAGGGGTCGATTCGATTGCTGTGGATGCTGCTGGTCATTTTTGTGATTTGCGTGTGAGCGTCTCGTCTCACGGACGCCGGTGGTTCAGGTAGCTCGGAGGCTACCGCTCCCGAGCGGCGAAACAATCCCGCCCAGAAAGGACCGCTTGGTGGGTCAGGCACGGTGGGGTGGTGATAGTCTGCTATTTGTATCTGTACTTGACAGATCAAGGGGTAGCGATCCACTCAAGCAGCGCCACAAAGACGGTAACGCCAAAGTAGAAGACTGTCATGCTGCCCCCACCGATCATAAGCCACATTCCGTTCTCTGCACGGTCGGAGTTCTTCCGTGCGGTAAACCAGACGACTGCGCCCAGCGCGAGTCCGACGAGACCGGCGTACTTCAGAACGAGCAGTACAGTGTCGTACAGGTTAGTCATGATGCTTTCCAAGCCACTCGTGCCAGCCCCAGCGGTCTGTGCCGCGACGGGTTGGACGAAGAGGATCAGCGCAATGAGCGCTACGAGGATGGGAACTCGGTGCTTCTTGAGGTGCTTCGTTACTGAG
>Ga0102935_1000851_pt1 | contig 11172 bp, 12 predicted proteins | sample SalPonR2_A_D2_MG_FD_78508 | JGI IMG/M metagenome (GOLD analysis project Ga0102935, IMG submission 78508) | Salt pond soil microbial communities from South San Francisco under conditions of wetland restoration - Salt Pond MetaG R2_A_D2_MG | ecosystem: Environmental > Aquatic > Marine > Intertidal... | reverse complement strand
GGGTGTTTTTGGCCCAGCTTTTTACAAGGAGCGGTGCGCCGCAGGCGCACCCGACGCAGTAAAAAGGTGGTTTAGAAGCTATTCTTGATCTTCTCGAAGAAGCCCTCCGAGATGTCGATCTCCTCGCCGCCGGCCGCCGCGAACGCCTCCAAGGCCTCGCGCTGTTCCTCGTTGAGGTCGTCGGGCGTCACCACCTGCACCTGGACGTGGAGGTCGCCGTGGCCCCGGCCGCGGAGGTGGGGCATCCCCTCGCCGCGGATCCGGAACTCCTCGCCGCTCTGGGTGCCGGACGGAATCTCCAGTTCGGTCGCCCCCGTCACGGTCGGCACCTCGACGGTCGCGCCGAAGACGGCCTTGGGGAACGACGTGGGGTGGCGGTGATACAGGTCGTCGCCGTCGCGCTCGAAGTCGGGGTGGTCGCGGACCGCGACGTCGATCAGCAGGTCGCCGTTGGGGCCGCCGTGCTCGCCGGGCGCGCCCTCCCGTTCCATCCGGAGAGTCTGGCCGTCACGGATCCCCGCGGGGATGTCGACCGTGAGCGTGGCCTCCTCGCGGGTGACGCCGTCGCCGCCGCAGACCGAACACGACTCGCTGTAGGTCTCGCCCGCGCCGTCGCACCGCGGACACGTCTGGGTCTGCTGGACGCGGCCCAGCGGGGTGTCGCGGACGGTCGTGGTCTGACCCTGGCCGTTGCACTGCGTACACGTCTGGACGTCGGCGTCGGCGGGGTGGCCGCGGCCGCCGCATTCGGAACACTCCTCGGGCCGGGCGATAGTGAACTGTTTCTCGACGCCCTCGTACACTTCCTCGAGGTCGAGGGTGACCTGCGTCCGGAGATCCTGGCCCTGGCGGGGGCGGTTCCGGCCGCCGCCACGGCCCTGGCCGCCGCCGCCGAAGAACTGGTTGAAGATGTCCTCGAACGGGCTGCCCTGGCCGCCGCCGCCCATCCCGCCGAAGGGGTTGCCCTGGCCGCGGCCACCGGCGCCGCCGCCCCCGCCGTTGTCGAACCCGCCGCGCTTCTCGGCCTGCTCGAAGCGGTCGTGGCCCAGCTGGTCGTACATCCGGCGCTTCTCGTCGTCGGTGAGGACTTCCTTGGCCTTCTTGACCTGCTTGAACCGCTCCTCGGCGTCGGGGTCGTCGGAGACGTCGGGGTGGTACTTTGCGGCCTTCTTGCGATAGGCCTGCTCGATCTCGTCCTCGGTGGCGTCCCGGGAGACACCGAGCACGTCGTAGAAGTCCTCGCTCATTCGTTACCCCCAGGTAATCGGTTGAACCACTTCAACCGAACGGGTCGCTGGTGCTGGTGCTGCGGAAGCTGTCGTGCTGAGAAGGACGTTGTCGGAGGCGTTCTCCGGCGGCCCACTTCCAGTCTCGCCTCTCGGCGGCCCTCGGACAGCAGTCGCCGATCCGCACGCGACATCGCGGCCGTGGTGGGCTATTTAGTACCCGGCGAGCCACCTCCGGGTATGAAAGCCGTCCAGTTCACCGCTCACGGCGACCGCGACGTCATCGAATACGCCGAGGTCCCGACACCGGACCCCGGCCGCGACGAGGTGGTCGTGGACGTGAAAGCCGCGGCGCTGAACCACCTCGATATCTGGACGCGACGGGGGCTCCCGGGGCTCGACCTCGACCTCCCGCACACGCCCGGCAGCGATATGGCGGGCGTCGTTGACGCGGTCGGCGCGGACGTGACCCGGTTCGAGCCGGGCGACCGCGTCGCGCTGCTGGCGGGTGTCGGCGGTGCGGCCGACACCCCGGCGACCCCGCGTCGCGACGACCCCACGCTCTCGCCGGGGTTTCACATCATCGGCGAGCACACGCCCGGCGTCCACGCCGAATACGCCGCGGTCCCGGCCGCGAACCTCGCGCCCGTCCCCGACGGCGTCGACTGGGACGTCGCTGGCTCGGCCGCGCTGGTGTTCGGGACCGCGTGGCGGATGTTGACCCACCGGGCCGACGTCGACTCCGGCGAGCGGGTGTTGGTCCACGGCGCCTCCGGCGGCGTCGGCCACGCGGCCGTCCAGATCGCCGCCCACGCGGGGTGTGAGGTGTTCGCCACCGCGTCGTCGGAAGCCAAACTCGAGTACGCCGCCGACTGCGGCGCCGACCACGGCATCAACTACGAGCGCCGCTCGTTTCCGGAGGCCGTTCGGGAACTGACCGACGGCCGCGGCGTCGACGTCGTCGTCGACCACGTCGGCGAGGCCACCTACGAGGGGTCGCTGCGGTGTCTCCGGAAGGGCGGCCGGCTGGTCACCTGCGGCGCGACCACCGGCGGCAACCCCGACGCCGACCTCCGGCGGATCTTCTGGAACCAACTGTCGGTGATCGGGTCGACGATGGCGACGCCGGAGCAGGCCGAGACGGTCCTCTCTCTCGTCTGGGACGGGGCGTTCGAGCCGCGGATCCGCGAGCGGCTCCCGATGAGCGAGTCCGCGCGGGCCCACGAACTGATCGAGGACCGTGAGGGCTTTGGCAAGGTGGTCGTAATTCCGGACAGTGAGTTCTGACGACGACGGCTACGTCCACCGGCCCGGCAACGGGGACGTGTCGACTCGGACGGCCGACGGCGACGTCACGGCAGCCGGCGCCTCCGGGGCGTCTGCGGACCCCGAGGGGTTCGGGTCCCGCGGGTGGGTGCTCGTCGGCGTGCTGGTGGTGTGTATGCTGGTGGTTCCGGGGATCATCTACCTCCGCCCCGGGCTCCTCTCGGCGGTCGGGATCCCGTACATCGCCTCCCTGCTGGTGCTGCCGCTCGCACCCGCGGTAGTGCTCGGGCTCACCGCGGTCTGGGCGATGACCGCGGCCACCCGCGGCGAGGAGTGAGATCGGCGACTCCGGAGCGGATGGGCCGATACTGCGTCCGGAACGCGGAGTTCCGGGTGCCGCACGCTCTACGACCCCGGAAAAGCTTATGATGGTGTGTGTACGATTCACACACGGATGTTCGAGACGTTTTCGGCGAGCTACTACCTGGGGCGGCTCTACGTCGAGCCGTCGGACCGCGACGTCCCCGCGATCCGGCGCGAGGATCACGAGCGGGTGAACGAGCGGCTCTACGGCGACGAGGGGCTGTTCCGCGTCGACGCGCCGCTCGTGATGAAACTCGACACCGGCCACATCCCGGTGTTGGGTGACGAGGACGTGCCATCGGGCACGCTCGCGGTCCCGGAGTCGGTCGACGGCCGCGACCTCCCGGGCGAGCGCGACGTGCTCTTGGCGAAGTCCGAGCGCGCCGCGGAGCTTCTCAAATACTCCGGCTACCGGTTCGGCGACGACGGCGCGGTGGCGTAAGCGCAGCCGGACTGATCCACCGACGACCTCCGACCGCAGCCGACAGTATAAGTACCCCGAGTTCGCGCGTCGAACCATGCTGGACGAACTCCTCGGTCGGGCCGAGCTGAAAGACCGGATCGAGGAACTCGAGGAGGAGAAACGTCACCTCGAGCGCCGCACAGAGGCCGAAGAAGAGCGGCGCTCGGAGGCCGCGCGGAAGCGCCAGGAGGCGGATGCGGAAGTCAACCGGTTGGAAGACAAGATCGAGGGGCTCGAAGAGCGCGTCGAGCGGCTCTCGGCGACCGATGACGTCGAGGTGTCGGTCCGCGGGACCGAGACCCTCCACGGCGACCGTCGGGACGAGGTGCTCGCGCGGCTCCGCTCCTTTGGGACCGGTTCGGAAGGAGCGCTGACCGCGATGGTCACGGACGACGTTCCCGACGCCCTCGGCGACGTTCTCGGCGAGCGCGCGGCGCTGGTCAGGCGGGCGGCCCCGTGTCTGGTCTGTGTCGACGACGCGGGCTTAGTCGCGGCCGCACTCGCCCCGCCGACCCCGCCCGCGCCGTTCGTGGAGTGGGGCGACTCCTTCCGGATCGACCGCTCGTGGTTCGCCCCCGTCGAGCCGACGTGGGTCGCCTTGGTGCGGTCGGACCGCTTCGCGCTCGGCGTCTACGACGGGGAGACGGTGACGCCGGTCGACGAGATCGAGTCCGACGTGCGGGCCTCCCACTCGAAAGGCGGGTTCTCGCAGGCGCGGTTCGAGCGCCGGCGCGACCAGCAGATCGACGACCACCTCGACCGCGCCCGCGAGGTCATCGAATCGCACCTCGGCGGCGACGCGAGCGTGACATCCCGGGGCGGCGCCGACCGCAGCCCGACGCCCCCGCCCGACGCCGCTGTCGTCGTGTTGGGTGAGCAGACGGTTCTGGGGCGGTTCACCGACCTCGCGGACCGGACCGCCACGGTCGACGCCACGGGCGATCCCGCCGACGCGCTCGACTCCGCGGTCCGGGATTTCTGGGCGGTCCGGCTGTCGCTTCTGTGAGCCGCGTCACGCCCGCCACACCGCCGAGGACGCCCACCGCGAGAATTAAGAGCCGGACCGTCGTGGCTGCGAGTATGACCGAAAGGCGGGGCGCGGCCGACGAGCGAATCGTCGTCCTCGCACACGGGAAGTTTCCCGAGCGGGCGAAGACCGCGGTCGGCGTGCTCAAATACGCGGACAGCGAGATCGTGGCGGTGCTCGACCGCGACCGCGCTGGCACCGTCGCCGCCGACCACCGCGCGGACCTCCCCGAGGTGCCGATCGTCGCGTCGATGGACGACGCCCCCCGCGCCGACACGCTGCTCGTCGGGATCGCGCCCATCGGCGGCGGGTTCGACGAGTCGTGGCGGCCAGACGTTCGAGCCGCAATCGAACGCGGCTGCGACGTGGTCGCCGGGCTCCACTACTTCCTCTCCGACGACGAGGAGTTCGCCGCCCTCGCCGAGGAGCGCGGCGTCGCCCTCCGGGACGTCCGGCGACCCGACCCGGACATCGGCGTCGCGACGGGCCGGAGCGCCGAGGTCGACGCCGACGTGGTGCTCACGGTGGGCACCGACTGCTCGGTGGGGAAGATGACGGTCTCGCTCGAACTCGTCGACGCCGCCCGCGAGCGCGGCGTCGACGCGGGGTTCGTCCCGACCGGCCAGACGGGGATCATGATCGCGGGGTGGGGGAATCCGGTCGACCGGGTGGTCTCTGATTTCACCGCCGGCGCGGTCGAGGAGATGCTCCTCGAAGTCGGCGACGACTACGACGTCCTGTTCGTGGAGGGGCAGGGCAGCATCGTCCACCCCGCATACTCTGCGGTCACCTGCGGGCTTCTCCACGGCGCGATGCCCGACGCGATGGTCCTGTGTCACGAGGCGGGCCGGGAGTCGGTCCACGGGTACGACTCCTTTGACCTCCCCTCGGTTCCGGAGTACGTCCACCTCTACGAGCGGCTGGCCGCGCCGGTCCACGGGAGCGAGGTCGTCGCGGGCGCGCTGAACACTAGCGGAATCGACGCGGACGAGGAGGCGCGGGCCGCGGTCGGCGACTACGCCGACGACCTCGGCGCACCCGCGACCGACGCCGTCCGGTTCGGCGTCGACGAGATCCTCGATCCGATTCTCGGGGGGCGGTAGCGTATGCTCGACACCCAGTTCGAGCGCGTGTCGCTCCCCCTGGCCAACGAGTTCACCATCTCTCGCGGCACCCAGGAGACCGCGGAGAACGTCGTTGTCCGGATCACCGACGATGCCGGTACCACGGGCGTCGGCGCCGCCGCGCCCTCCCCGCACTACGGCGAGACGGCAGCCACGGTCGAGGCGGTTCTTCCCGACCTGCTCTCGGTCGTCGAATCCGTCGGCGACCCACACGCACACCAGCGGATCGAGCGGGGGCGCACTGAGGTGATCGCCGATAACCCTGCGGCCCACGCCGCGGTCGACATCGCACTTCACGACCTCGCTGCGAAACGCCTGGACGTCCCGCTGTACCGCCAGTGGGGGCTCGACCCCGACGCGACCCCGAAGACGTCGTTCACGATCGGGCTCGACGCGACCGACCGGATGCGCGAGAAGGCGGCGGCGGCGGTCGCGGTGGGCCACGACGTCCTGAAGGTGAAACTCGGCACCGACCGCGACGAAGAGATCGTCGCCGCCATCAGAGACGCCGCGCCCGACGTCCGACTGCGCGTCGACGCCAACGAGGCGTGGACCCCGAAAGAGGCGATCCGACGGATCGACGCGCTCGCCGATTACCGCGTCGAGTTCGTGGAACAGCCCGTACCCGCCGAGAATCCACAGGGCTTCCGGTACGTGCACCAGCGCTCCGGGCTCCCGATCGCGGCCGACGAGTCGTGTGTGACCCTCTCGGATGTCCCCGCGGTCGCCGACCGGGCCGACATCGTGAACATCAAGCTGGTGAAGTGCGGCGGCCTCGGCCCGGCCCGCCGGCTGATCCACGCCGCCCGCGCGCACGGGCTCGAAGTGATGCTCGGGTGTATGATCGAGACGAACGCCGCGATCGCGGCGGCGTGTCACCTCGCGCCGCTTCTCGACTACGCCGATCTCGACGGCGCGCTCCTGCTCGACTCGGACCCCTACGCGGGCGTCCCGGTCGACGGCGACGGGATCCACCTGTCGGCACTCGACGACAGTGGACTGGTCGGAACGGGCGCGCGACAGGAGGAGTGAGCGGCGCGGCCGACGGTCGGTCCGCCGGGTTCCGCGAGCGAAGCGCTTAGGCGTCGTTCGACCCTACGTCGAATATGAGCGAGTCCGACCCACAGATCACGCTGTACCGACTCCAGGCGTGCCCGTTCTGCGAGCGCGTCGTGCGGGTGCTCGACGCCCTCGATCTGGACTACGAGTCCCGATTCGTCGAGCCGATGCACTCCGACCGCAACGTCGTCAAGCGCGTCTCCGGCAAGCGGAGCGTGCCAGCGATCGTCGACGAAACCACCGGGGTCACGATGTCGGAGTCCGCCAACATCGTCGAATATCTCGAACACACCTACGACGACGGGGGGGCAGCCTGATGGACCTGGGATTCGAGGTCACCGACCTCCCGGCGAGCGACCACCCCGAGCCCGGCGACGTCGCCCCCGACTTCACCCGGCCGCTCGTCGCCCCGGAGTACTGGGCGGACGCGTCGCTGTCGGCGGTCGTCGCCGAGGGGCCGACCCTGCTCGTCTTCCACCCGATGGACGGCGCGTTCCCCACGACCTATATGTGGAACGCGATCGACGACCACGGGTTCGCCGCGGACGTCCAACTGATCGGCGTCTCGGTGTCGTCGCCGTACGAGCACACTGACCTCCTCGACGAGCGTGCCGCGGACGCCCGACTCTTCTCAGACCCCGACGCAGGCGTCGCCGCGGCATACGGCGTCGAGAACCACCTCGACGGGATGGCGGGCGTGACTGAACACCGGCCGGCGGTCTTCCTGCTCGATTCCGACCGGACGGTCGAGTACGCGTGGGTCGCAGACGAGTGGCCGGCGTTCCCGGACTACGAGGCGGTCGCCGCGGCGATCGACGCGCACGCGTAAGCGGTCACGACGGCCCGAACGGCGCCGATCAGACGTCTCGAGTGAGGCCGTCGCGGAGGTCCCGGCCGAAGTAGTGGCCCGCGAGCGACACGAGCAGCCCCGCCCCCGTCCCGACGCCGACGATGGCGACGCCGTAGTCCGCGAGCACCTGCACCGCAATCGGCGCGAAGATGCTGGTGAGCGTGGCGAGCAGGAACGCCGTGCCCGCAGCGATCGCGCCGGCGAGGCCGACCTCCAGATACCGGCTCCGGGATCCGACCGCCCCCACGGCGAACGCGACCGCAAACAGCCCGAGGAACCGCCCGATCGACCCCACGATCGGGATCGACCCGCCGGCGACGACACCTGCGAGAGAGGCAACGAGAATCACCAGAAACGACCGGGGGGACAGCGAGGGGCCGATCCCCGACAGCGCGCCGCGGATCCCGCCGCCCGAGGTGTTCTCGCGCGTCGGCTCCGAGCGATGACTCGCGTCTCCCTCGTCGTCGAGTACGCTCGAGACGTCGATCTGCTCCCGCTCGCCGGCCTCCCGTTCGTCCGAGCGTTGCATACGAGTACGTGGACGCGATGGAACCTGACTCTTGTGCCTGTTCGGGAGCCAGGATCCGGGTGTGCGATTGCGGACCGAGACGCTCCGTCGGGTGGGGGCTTTCGGGCCGTTCGGCACCCCGTTCGGATTGCTCCGTACTCGTGCAGTCCTGGAGTGGGGATTACTCCGTACTCGTGAACACCAATGGAGTGGATTCAAGTCCGCGCCCGCGGTAGCCGGAGGTATGAACCCCGGAGACCGCGTCCGCGTCGAGCGCGCGGGCGTCACGAACGAGGGCGTGTTGATGCCCTCCTCGACCCCGGAGCATCTCGTGGTCAAACTCGACGGCGGGTACAACGTCGGGCTCACACGCGACGGCGCCGACGTCGAGATACTCGAGTCCAACGTCCACGACGTCGCGTCCGCACAGTCGGACTCGGACGCCTCCGAGATCGCGTTCGACGAGGCCCTCCCCACGGTCTCGCTCATCTCCACCGGGGGGACCATCGCCTCGACGGTCGACTACCGGACCGGCGCCGTCACCGCGCAGTTCGATGCCGAGGACGTCCTCCGTGCGGTTCCCGACCTCGCCGGCCGCGCCAACTACCGCGGGCGGGTCGTGACCAACATCCTCTCGGAGAACATGACGGCCGACGTGTGGCAGGACCTCGCCGTCGCGGTCGCCGAGGAGATCCGCGCGGGCGCCGACGGCGTGGTGGTGATGCACGGCACCGACACGATGCAGTTCACCGCGTCGGCGCTGTCGTACATGCTCGACACGCCCGTCCCGATCGTGTTCACGGGCAGCCAGCGCTCCGCAGATCGGCCCTCCTCCGACAACGTGATGAACGCGGTGTCGGCCGTCGAGGCCGCAAAGTCCGACGCGGCCGAAGTCCTGGTGTGTATGCACGCCGCCACCGACGACGACGCCTGTGCGCTTCACCGCGGCACCCGCGTCCGAAAGAACCACACCTCTCGCCGGGACGCCTTCGAGACCGTCGGCGCCGAACCGCTCGGGACGGTCGACTACGACTCCGGGACCGTCGAGTTCCGACGGGCGTACGCCGAGCGCGGCGCGACCGACCTCGACGTGCGGACGGACCTGAACGGCAACGTCGACCTGCTCAAGTTCACGCCCGGGCTGGACGTCGACCGCTACGCGGAGCTGCTTCGGGGCGCCGACCTCGACGGCCTCGTGATCGAGGGGACGGGGCTCGGCCACGTCCACACCGATCTGATCCCGGTCATCGAGTCGCTGACCGACGCGGGCGTCGTGGTGACGATGACGAGCCAGTGTCTGGAAGGGCGCGTCTGCGATCGGGTGTACGACACCGGCCGCGACCTGCTCGACGCCGGCGTCATCGAGGCCGGCGACACGCTTCCCGGGACGGCGAAAGTGAAGTTGATGTGGGCACTGGCACACCTCAACGACCCCGCGGCGGCGATGCAGCGGCCGCTCGCGGGCGAGCTCCAAGAGCGGTCGGTCCCCTGGACGTAATCGAGCGAGAGCCGCATTCGACACCGACAGGCAGGCAGACGGAGGCGACCCACGCATCCCACGATGACTGACGACGACCCCGATCACGTACTGCGAGGCGATGAGAGCGCCGCCGGCGCCACGTACGTCTGTAGCGACTGCGGCCGCGCCTTCCACACCGAGGACTTGCGGGTCCTCCACCGCGGTGTACGGCATCCGAGCGCGCTCAACGCGGCGGAACAGCAGGCGTACCGTGCGGTCTATTCGGAGGAGGAGCGGGCGATCCGGTCGTTCCGCATCCGCGCGCTCGGGATCCTCGTCGTCCTGTACTTCGGACTGCTGTTCCTCTACGTGGTCTATGCGTCCTGAGACGACGCCGCGGCGGGTCGCAAGCGTTGCGGGGGCCGCCGCCTTCGTGATCGGCGTTGCGCTCCTCACCCGCGGGGTCGCCGCGAGCAACGCCGCCGTCGGGCTCTCGGACGCTGCCGGCGACGCTCTGGCGGTCCCACGGTGGCTCTACGTCGCGACCGGCGGCGCCGCCATCGGCGCCTCCGCGCTGCTGGCGGGCTTCGTCACGGACCGTGGGTTCGTAGCGTGGATCCACGGGTGGCGGCGCGACCTCTATGGGGGTCGCTTCCGCCGGGGGGCCAGCACCGCAGCGGGCGTCGGCGGCGCTGTGCTCGTCGCGCTCGTGGTCTACCGCGGGTTCGTCGGGCCGCAGGTCTCGACGATCAACTTCGCGGTGGTCGTGGTGTTTGCGGGCGGCCGGGCCGGGCTGACGATGGCAACGTACCTCCTCGGCAACCTCTGGCCGGCGGTGAATCCGTTCCGGGCCGTCGATCAGCTCCCGACCGGCATCGTGGAGTACCCCGACCGCCTCGGGCGGTGGCCCGCACTCGCCGGGATCTTACTCCTTGTGTGGGTGGAGACGATGACCGGCGTGACCCGCCGCCCCGACGTGCTCGCGACCGCCGTCGTGGGGTACGCGGTCGTCGTCGTCACCGGCGTGTTACTGCTCGGCGGCGACGCGTGGTTCCGGAACGCCGACCCGATCACGACCGCGTTCCGGTTCTACGGCCGGGTCGCGCCACTGGCGTGGGAACGCGGGCGGCTCACCGCGTCGATTCCCGGAATGCGGCTGGTTCCGGACGTGGATCCCGACGGCACCGCCGCCGGCCGAGTCGACACCGGGACGCACGACCCCGGTGGACGGGCCGCCACCGACCACCTCGTCTCCGGGCTTGACGACGTCGCGGTCGCGGTGGCGCTCGTGTGGGAACTGACGTTCAGCGGGTTCGTCACGACCGAGCAGGGCGCCGCGGCGGTCCGCGCGGCCGCCGGAGTCGGGCTCCCACCGGTGGCGATCTACGCGGCGCTCTTCATCGGGGGATTCGCCGCGTTCTATCTCGCCTTCCTCGGGGCCGCGCGAGTCGCGACCCGGCGGGTCCGAACCACGCGATCCGCCCGGACGCTCGCGGTCGCGTTCGCGCCCTCGCTCCTGATCGTCGCCGCCGGCTACCACCTCGCACACTACTTCGGCTTTTTCATCTCGCTGTCGCCCTCGCTCGCAGCGGCGCTCACGTCGCCGCTGTCGGCGCCCGCGAACCCGGTGGTGTTCACGCTCCCGGCGTGGGTGTCGGGGCTCAACATCGCGTTCGTGCTCGGCGGCCACCTGGTGGCGATCTGGGTGGCCCACTCCACTGCTTACCGGCTGTTCCCCAGCCGGCTGCAGGCGATCCGGAGCCAGTACCCGTTCGTGCTCGTCATGTTCGGCTACACCGCCGTCAGCCTGTGGCTGATCTCGCTGCC
>Ga0102935_1000850_pt1 | contig 11184 bp, 10 predicted proteins | sample SalPonR2_A_D2_MG_FD_78508 | JGI IMG/M metagenome (GOLD analysis project Ga0102935, IMG submission 78508) | Salt pond soil microbial communities from South San Francisco under conditions of wetland restoration - Salt Pond MetaG R2_A_D2_MG | ecosystem: Environmental > Aquatic > Marine > Intertidal... | reverse complement strand
TCGACGGAAAAGTGAAGGCCCTTAACAACCATGACCCTGCCCTTCGACGGCGCGATCAGCGCCTTTTTTGAAAGCGAAGCCCCGGACCCGGTTCGCGAGGCCATCGAGAAGAACAAGAAGGGCCCGGTCCTCACCGAGGCCTATCCCTACGATGAACGCCTCGACCGCGACGAATACCATGACCGGCTCTACGGGCTCCAGCTCGAACTCGCCAAGCTCCTCGCCGATGTCCGGTCCACCGGCAAACGGATCGTCGTCGTCTTCGAAGGCCGCGACGCCGCCGGAAAAGGCGGCACGATCAAGCGGTTCCGGGAGAATCTCAATCCGCGCGCGGCGCGCGTCGTCGCCCTCTCGAAGCCCTCCGAGCGCGAAGCGGGCGAGTGGTATTTCCAGCGTTACATCGACCATCTGCCTTCGGCGGGCGAGCTCGTGTTCTTCGACCGTTCCTGGTACAACCGCGCTGTCGTAGAACATGTTTTCGAGTTCTGCAGCCGCGAGGAGCGCGCCCAGTTTTTCCGCCAGCTGCCCTCCTTCGAGAACCTCCTCGTGGACGAGGGCATTCATTTTCTGAAGCTCTGGCTCAACGTTGGCCGTGCAGAACAGCTGCGGCGGTTCCTCGACCGCGAGAAAGACCCCTTGAAGCAGTGGAAGCTTTCGTGGATCGACGTCGAGGGGCTGAAACGCTGGGATGCCTATACGGAAGCGATCGTCGAGACCTTCGAGCGGTCCCACACCCCCGTCGCCCCCTGGACCATCGTGCGCACCGACGACAAGCGCCGCGCCCGGGTCGCCTCGATCGCGGCGCTGGTTTCGGCCCTCGACTATGCCGGGAAGGACGAGAAGATCGCCCACGCTCCCGATCCCATGGTATGTGGCGGTCCCGAAATCTGGCATGGTTAAGCGCGGCTATCACCACGGCAACCTCAAGCAGGCCCTCGTCGATGCGGCGCTCAAGCTCATCGAGGACAGGGGACCGACGGGGTTCACGGTCTCCGAAGCCGCCAAGCAGGCCGGGGTGACGCCGGCCGCCGTCTACCGCCATTTCGACGGTCGCGAGGACCTCATCGCCGAGGCCGCGCGGCAGGGATACGAGATTTTCGCCGACCTCATGGACTACGCCTACGAGACCGGTCAGCCCTCCGCACTCGCGAGCTTCGAGGCCACCGGCCGGGCCTATCTCGCCTTCGCGCGCCGCTATCCCGGCCATTACGTGGCGATGTTCGAGAGCGGCATCTCGATCAACCGCACACCTGAACTCGCGGCAGTCGCGCGGCGCGCGTTCGGGGTGCTCGAACGCGCCGCCGAGCACCTCTCCGAGCATATTCCACCCGAAAAGCGCCCGCCGCCGCAGATGTTCTCCGCGCATATCTGGGCGATGAGCCATGGGGTCGTGGAACTCTTCGCCCGCGGTGCGCCGGGAACCAAGGCGCCCTTCCCGCCCGAGGACCTTCTCGAAACGGGGATCGGGATCTATCTCCGGGGGCTCGGGCTCGTCCCGCCGGACGACCTCGTGCCGGATGCCGGTGAGGGGCATTGATGGGGCTGGAACCCGATCGCCGGAAGACAGGGCCTGCAGGGCCCGCGGGGTGCGCCGAATGAAGATCACCGCGCTCGAGACAATCCGCATCGCGGAACGGCCAAACCTGCTCTGGGTCGAGGTTTCCACCGACGAAGGCCCGGTGGGGCTGGGCGAGACATTTTTCGGCGCCGAAACCGTCGAGGCGCATGTCCACGAATGGATCGCGCCGCGCGTGCTCGGCCGCGACCCCCTGCAGATCGACCGGCTGGCGGCGGACCTCGCGGGATACGTCGGGTTTCGCTCGTCAGGCGCCGAAATGCGCGGCAATTCCGCCTTCGATATCGCGCTTTGGGACATCTTCGGGAAGGCGACCGGGCAGCCGGTCGCCCAGCTTCTGGGCGGGTTCACACGCCAGGCGATCCGCACCTACAACACCTGCGCCGGGAGCGGCTACATCAAGACGGCCGACGGCCAGTCCGTCGCCAACTGGGGTATCTCCGCCGAGGCCGGATACGACGACCTTGACGGCTTTCTGCACCGCGCCGACGAACTTGCCCACGCACTTCTCGAGGACGGCATCACGGCGATGAAGATCTGGCCCTTCGACATCGCCGCCGAGCAGTCAGGCGGCCGTCACATCTCGGCCGAGGACCTCAGGCGCGGACTCGAGCCCTTCGAGAAGATCCGGAACGCCGTGGGCGACCGGATGGATGTGATGGTCGAATTCCATTCTCTCTGGCAGCTCCTGCCGGCCATGCGCATAGCGAAGGCGCTCGCGCCATTCGATACCTACTGGCACGAGGATCCGATAAGGATGGACAGCCTCGCGAGCCTGAAGCGCTACGCCGCCGTCTCTCCCGCGCCGATCTGCGCCTCCGAGACGCTGGCGACACGCTGGGCATTCCGCGACCTTCTGGAGACGGAGGCGGCCGGGGTCGTGATGCTCGACCTCAGCTGGTGCGGCGGCCTGTCCGAGGCGCGCAAGATCGCGTCGATGGCCGAGGCGTGGCACCTGCCCGTCGCTCCGCATGATTGCACCGGGCCGGTCGTGCTCACGGCGTCGACCCACCTGTCTCTCAACGCGCCGAACGCGCTCGTGCAGGAAAGCGTTCGCGCCTTCTATCGCACATGGTACCGCGACCTCGTCACAGCGCTCCCCGAAGTGCGCGACGGGATGATCACCGTCCCTCCCGGACCGGGCCTCGGGCTGGAACTGCTGCCCGATCTCGACCGCGGCCATTCGGTATCCCGGCGCCGCTCGACGCTGGGCGAGGGCTGAGCGGGCAACGAAGGGCGGCGGCGGCGCCTCAGGCTTCGGCGCCCGACGCCCTCAGGGCGGCTGTCACGGCGTCGGCGTAGGGGATCGGCGCGACCGCCCCGTAATCGGTCGTCGAGAGCGCGGCCGCGGCGACGGCGTAGCGCCCGGCCTCGACGGGGTCATCGCCGGCGGCGAGGCGGGCGAGAAACGCGCCGTCGAAGCAATCGCCCGCGCCGGTGGCATCAACCGCGTCGACGGCGAGACTCGCCACTTCCGTCACCCTGCCCTCTACCCCGATCAACACACCGTCCTTGCCGAGCGTGAGCGCCACGATTTTCGGTCCTCGCGCCTGAATCTCGGCGAGGATCTCATGGGGGTCGGTCAACCCGGTCAGGCTGCGCGCGTCTTCGAGCCCCGGCAGCGCGACATCGGCGCGGGAAAGCGCGTCGAAGATGACCGGGCGCGCCTCCTCGAGCGGCCAGAGCGCGAGGCGGAGATTGGGGTCATAGGAGATGCGCGCGCCGGCTACCCGCGCCGCCTCCATGGCCGCGACCGAGGCCACACGCGCCGAGGCGCTGATCGCCTGGGTGATGCCCGACAGATGCAGGGTTCCCGACGCGGCAATGGCGCCGCGCGGCAGTGTTTCGCCCGTCATACCGCTCGCCGCGGACCCGCTCCGGCGGTACTCGAACGCGTGTCCCTCCGGCCCGTGGCGCACGAAATAGAGGCCCGTGGGCGCGTGCGCGTCGTAAGAGACCGCCGAGGTGTCGACGCCTTCCGCCGCCCACATCTCCATCAGCGCCCGCCCGAACCCGTCGTCCCCGAGCCTCGTGGCGATGCCCGCGCGCGCGCCCTGCCGGGCAGCGGCCACGGCGACGTTCGACACGTCGCCACCGAACCCCTGGCGCCATTCTGGTCCATCGACCTGATTGAACTCGACCAGCGGCTCGCCGAGGCAGAGAATGTCGCAGCTCATGCGGACCTCAATGGTTGTTGCGAGGCAGGTACTTGCCGGCGATGTCGCGGTACTGCGTCGCGCCGTCGAACACCATTCCCTCCGCGAAGGGCCGGACCCTCTCGCGGAAGAGTGCCTGCCACGGCGATTGGCTATCGGGGCACGGATACCCGCCAGCCGCCTCGAGTTCCGAGCGGCGGCGGGCGATTTCGTCTTCGGACACCAGCATGTCGACCCGGCGCGTGTTCAGATCGATCCGCACCCGGTCGCCCATGCGCAAAAGCGCGAGCCCGCCACCGTCGGCGGCCTCCGGCGAGGCGTTGAGGATGGATGCCGAGCCCGATGTGCCTGACTGGCGCCCGTCGCCGATGCAGGGCAAGGCCCGGATGCCCTGTCGTATCAGGTAGGAGGGCGGGCGCATGTTCACCACCTCCGCGCCGCCAGGGTAGCCCTTGGGGCCCGCCCCGCGCATGACGAGGACAGTGTCGCCGTCGAGCCCGAGCGCCGGGTCGTCGATGCGGGCATGGTAGTCTTCCGGACCGTCGAAGACAGCCGCCGTTGCCTCGAACGCCATCGGCTGTTCGGCGTTCGCGAGATAGCGCGCCCGGAAATCCGCGTCGATCGCGGACGTCTTCATGATCGCGCTGTCGAAGAGGTTGCCCGAGAGGTTGAGAAAGCCGGCATTGGGCAGGATCGCGGTTTCGACCGTGCGGATGACGTCGGCGTTCTCGATGGGCGTGCCTTCGTAAAGCTTGCGCATGCTCTGGCCCGAGACGGTGGGCGCGTCGGGATGCGGCAGAAGCCCCGCGCGCAGAAGCTCGCCCACGACCGCCGGCACGCCGCCCGCGCGGTGAAAATCCTCGCCGAGATAGGTCCCCACCGGCTGCATGTTCACCAGAAGCGGTATCTCGTAGCCGAAGCGCTCCCAGTCGGCGTTCGTAAGCTCCAGCCCCAGGTGCGCCGCGATGGCGTTGAGATGGATCGGAGCGTTGGTCGAACCGCCGAGGGCGGAGCAGACGACCACGGCATTCTCGAAGGCCTCGCGGGTCATCACCTGCGCGGGCCGGAGGTCTTCGTGCACCATCTCGACGATCCGCTGGCCGGTGCGCCACGCGGACTGCCCGCGCTCGCGGTAGGGCGCGGGGATCGCGGCCGCCCCCGGCAATTGCATCCCGAGCGCTTCGGCGAGCGAATTCATCGTGGTCGCCGTGCCCATCGTGTTGCAATAGCCTACCGACGGTGCCGAGGAGGCCGCGATCTCGAGGAATCCCTCGGCATCGATCTCGCCGGCGGCAAGCTGCTGGCGGGCCTTCCAGATGACCGAGCCCGAGCCCGCCCGCTCGCCCTTGTGCCAGCCGTTCAGCATCGGCCCGACCGAGAAGGCGAGCGCGGGGATACCCACCGTCGCCGCCGCCATCAGGAGCGCCGGGGTGGTCTTGTCGCACCCGATCGTCAGCACCACACCGTCGATGGGGTAGCCGAAGAGGCTCTCGGTCAGCGACAGGTAGGCGAGGTTGCGGTCGAGCATCGCGGTGGGGCGCTTGCCGGTCTCCTGGATCGGGTGGCAGGGTATCTCGATCGGCACGCCGCCCGCCGCGGTGATGCCGTCGCGCACCCGTTTGGCGAGCTCGATATGGTGGCGGTTGCAGGGAGAGAGGTCGCTTCCGGTCTGTGCGATGCCGATGATCGGCTTGCCGCCGCGCAATTCCTCCAGCGTCAGCCCGTAGTTCAGGTACCGCTCGATATAGAGGGCGGTCATCTCCGGGTCGTCGAGGTTGTCGAACCACTTGCGGGAACGCAGGTCTGTTTTCCGGTCGGTCATGAGATTGCTCCGAGGTTTAGCGTCCGGTGATGCCGGGAAAGGCGATCAGGAGGCCGAGGGCCAGGATCTGCAGGGCGATGAAGGGCAGCAGCGAACGGAATATCTCGCCCAGGGAGATGTCCGGCGGGGTCACGGACTTGAGATAGAAGGCGGCCGGCCCGAACGGCGGCGACAGGAAACTGACCTGCATGTTCATGGCGAAGACGACACCGAACCACACCGGGTCGAGCCCGAGGTCGCGGACGATGGGCACGAAGATCGGCATCGTCAGAAGCGCGATGCCGACCCAGTCGAGGAACATGCCGAGCACGAACAGGATCAGCATCATGAACAGCACGATCACGGTGGGGTTCTCGGACACGCCTATGATCAGCGACGAGACGAAGTCTATTCCCCCCATGAGGTTGAACACGCCGACCAACGCCGAGGCCCCGATTCCGATCCAGACGATCATGCCGACGGTCGCGAGCGTGCGCCGGGCGGCGCCCACCATCAGCTCCAGCGTGAACTCGCCGCGGATGACCGTCGACAGCATGACGCCGATCACCCCGACCGCCGACGCCTCCGTGACCGAGGCGATTCCGCCGTAGATCGAGCCGAGAACGAAGATCACCACCATGATCGGCAGGATCAGCCCCTTGAGAAGGCGGAGTTTCTCTCGGGCGGGAATTTCGTCTGGCTCGGGGATCGGCGCGACCGAGGGGTCGAGATAGGCGCGCACGAGAACGTAGGCGATGTAGAACGAGGCGAGCATCAGCCCCGGCAGGAAGGAGGCGGTGAAGAGGTCCCCGATCGAGACCGAGGCGGTCAGCCCGTAGATGATGAGCACGATCGAGGGCGGCACCATCGTGCCGAGCGCTCCGCCGGCGCAGCACACCCCGATGGCGAGCCTGCGGTCGTAGCCGAGGCGCAGCATCTGCGGCAGGGCGAGAAGCCCCAGAAGCACGACCTCGCCGCCGATGATCCCCGACATGGCCGCGAGCACGACCGCCACGAGGAGGGTCTGGATCGCGACACCGCCCCGCAGGCGACCGCCGACGACGCGCATCGCGTCGAAGAGGTCGCGCGCGATGCCCGAGCGGTCGAGGATCGCCGCCATCAGCACGAACATCGGCACCGAGACGAAGACGAAGGAATTCACGAAACTGAAAATGCGTGAGGTGATCAGCGGCACCGCCATCGGACCGAACCAGCCCAGAGCGAAGATGAGCGCGACGAGCAACGTGACGAAGGCGAGCGGCATGCCCGTGAGAAGCAGCGAGAACAGGGCGACGAACATCCAGAACGTCGCCCACTCGATGCCCATCGCCTTGAAGTCGGGCAGGAAGGAAAGAAGCTCCATCAGTCGTGCCGCTTGCGGGCGTAGTTCCACGCCAGAACCGCGAATTGAACCGCCATCACGATCAGGGTCAGAAACAGGAAGACCTTGAGCAGTCCCGGCGTGGGCGGGTCCCAGGCGCTGCCGGTCGTCTCGAGGCGGAAGTCGCCGCCGGGTGTCCAGGCCGCGCGCTTGACGCTTTGCCACGCGGCCCAGGCAAAGAAGGCGGTCGAGACGAGGCAGGCCAGCGAGATCGCCACGTCGAAGCTCCGCCGCCGGCGCGGGCCGAGCTGGTCGTAGATCAGCACCACCCTGATGTGGGCATTGCGCGCCGCGACGTAGAGCCCGCCGTAGACGAAGGCGCAGGCATTGAGGAAGATCACCGTCTCATGCGCCCATATCGTCGGTGCATGAAAGACGTAGCGCAGCACGACCTCGAGACCGAGGATCGCCGCCGAGGCGAGGATCGCGACGGCGAAGACGATGCCTCCGCGGTTTATCGCCCGCCCCAGCGGTCCCGACTCGGGCGCCGGTCCGCCGAGGCCCGGACCGGCCTCGCGGGCATCGAGATCGTCCTGCATCGAAGATACTCTCCGTTGGACGGCCCCCGGCGCGCGTGGCGTCCGGGGGCCGGTCCGATGGGATCGGTCAGTTCATCAGACCTGCGCTCTCGAGATAGGCCGTCAGCGTCTCGTAGACCTTGCGGGCGTTCTCCGAGCCCTCGGCGGCCTGCTCCCACTCGGTCTTGGCGATGGCGCGGAACTTGGCGCGCTCCGCCTCGGGCCAGTCGTGCACCGTGATGTCCGGGTTCGACCGCGCCGCGGCCACGGCGGCCTCGTCGCGTTCGGCGAGGGTCGCCACCTGCATGCGGGCCCAGTCGCTGACCGAAGCCTCGAGTGCGGACTGGATGTCCTCGGGCATGGAATCCCAGACCCCCTTGTTGATCGAAACCTCGACGAGCGGCATCGAGTGGAAGCCGGGGTAGACCGGATGATTTGCGACGTCGTGCATGCCCTGCTCGTGGTTGGTCGAGAACACCGTGTAGTCGGCCGCGTCGATCACACCCTTGTCGAGCGAGGTGAACACCTCCGAGCCCGGCAGGTTCACCGGCGCGGCACCGGCCGCCGCGAACACCCGCTGCACCATGCCCTCGGGGGCACGCATCTTGACGCCCTGGAGATCATCGACCCCATCGAGAGGCACTTTCGAAAGGAACGCCTCGAGCCCCGGCGTGGTGGCGCCGATGAAATGCAGCCCGTAAGGCTCCAGAAGCTCGTTCATGAGTTCCCTGCCGCCGCCGTTCTCGATGAACTCGAACATCTGCTCGGGGTCGGACCATGCGCCCACGGGGTTCGCGATCAGCCCGAAGGCGGGGTCCTTGCCGGCGAAATAGGACGTGTCGGTGAAATGGCCGTCGAGAATGCCGGCCGCCACCGCGTCCTGGGTCTCCGAATGCGCCACGATCGTCTCGACCGGCAGAAGCTCGATCTCGACACGGCCGTCGGTACGCTCGGCCACGTCCGCCACCCATTCCTGCTGAAGAATGTAGTTGGCGTTGCCCGCCGGGTCCGAGCTCTGGAATTTCAGGGAATAATCCTGGGCCGCGGCAGCACCCGCCATGGCGCCCATCATCGCGGTCGTGGCCGCGAGAGTTGCGATCAGTCGCATTGGTGTCCTCCTCCATTGGTCGGCCGCGACGGAAGCGCCGCATGGCCTCGGCGGACCGTATTTGACAGCGCTGTCATGTGTCAATCTTCACCCGCCGCGCATGTTCGGCTACAGTTCGCAAATGCAGCGCCAACCCTTTGAAAACGCACGGATCACCCTCGCAGATGTCGCGCGGGAGGCCGGTGTCAGCGCAATCACGGTTTCCCGGGCCCTTAGGCAGCCGGACAAGGTCTCGCCGAAGGTTCGCGACCGGATTCTCCGGGTGGTGAGCCGCCTTGGCTATGTGCCCGATGCGGCGGCCTCGGCGCTCGCCTCCACCCGCACCAACGTGGTGGCGCTTCTGGTGCCCTCGCTCACCAACGCGGTCTTCTCCGACCTGCTGCGCGGCGTCTACGACGCCGTGGAGACCACGCCCCTGACCGTGCAGATCGGCAATTTCCGATATTCGCCGAGCAAGGAGGAGGCGCTGATCCGCACCTTCCTTCATCAGCGCCCGGCCGGGGTCATCCTGTCGGGCGTCGACCAGACCGACGCTGCCCGCACCATGCTCGAGCAGGCAAGATGTCCCGTGGTGCAGACGATGGACCTCAGCGACCGGCCCATCGACCGGATCATCGGCTTTTCGCAGCGTGACGCCGGACGGTGCGTCGCGGAGCACCTTATCGCGGCGGGCTACCGACGGCCGGGTTTCATCGGCGCGCGGATGGATCCGCGCTCGCACGCGCGGCTGGCGGGCTACCGTGATGCGCTTGAAGCGGCCGGTCTGCTCGACCGGCATCGCTTCGTCAACACGCCGCAACCGTCCTCCGTAGGCCTCGGCGGGCAGCTCTTTACCGACCTCCTCGCCGCGGCGCCGGATACCGACGCGGTCTTCTGTACCAACGACGACCTTGCCGCCGGTGCGCTCTTCGAAACCCAGCGACGCTCCATTCGCGTGCCCGACGACATGGGCATCTGCGGCTTCAACGATCTGGAGATGAGCCGTCACCTCGTGCCACCACTGACAACCGTCGCGACCCCGCGCTACGCGATCGGGCGCGGCGCGATCGCGCTCGTCGTGAACGCGGGCGATCCGCAGGTGGATGCCGCCGAGACGGACGTGCGCCTGAACGCGAGCCTCGTGCCGAGGGGCACGACGCGGACACTCTGAGGTCATTTCCTGCGGCGCTGTGCATCTTGCAAGCCGGGGCCACAGGCCGACCGCTCGGTGCAATTCGTCAGGGAACCTGCGCCGGCTTCAGGGCTCTGCCCTGCGCCGCAGGAGGAGCGGCCCGTAAAGGAAGGCAAAGCCGCCGAAAGCGACGATCCATGCCGCGCCCGACAGCGCGTGAAACGGTTGTGCGCTGGCCGGCCAGAGCCCGGCGATAAGGCGCGCCAGGACGGCGGCGACGAGCGCGAGAAAGATCGCTCCCGTGCCGGGACCGGCCGTCAGCGCCTGCCCGGTATGGCCGAGTGTCGCCCGGGTCATCACCGCGAGCGACATCAGCCCGATGGCCCCGCCCATCCAGAGGTGCTGCGCCGCCGCCATCCCGAAGGGTCCGGGTTTCAGGATCTCGGCGCCGAGGGCGAGAGCCCCGAGCGGCAGGAAGGCATAGCCGACATGAAGCACCAGAACGAGCGGCTCGCGCAAAGTGCGGTCGCCGGCCCAACGCACGAGCCGGGCGAGATGCAACGCCCCCGCCAGCGTCAGCGACGCTCCGGTCGCGGCACTTGCGGGAGCCGCGACCCATGCCACGAGCGCCGCGAAGAGCACGAGCAGCGCGACCTGGTCGAACTTTCGCATCGGCGGGACCGGCAATCGTCCGGGCCCGCGCCGGACGAGCCAGTTCCGGGTAAAGGATGGCACGATCCGCCCGCCGATCAGCGCGATCATCCCGAGTGCCGCGGCAAGACCGAGCCGGACACCGACACCGCTCGCCGCATCTCCGCCCTGCCCCGACTCCAGGTGAAAGGTCGCGTTGGCCAGCGCGAAGAGACCCAGAAGCGCCAGCACCGGCAGATTGCGCCAGTTCCGCCCGGCCAGGATCTCGCGCAAAAGGAGCGCGCCGAGCGCCAGTGGAAACGCAAGGTCGACAGCGGCGGTCAGGGCGACGGGCAGATGCGCCGAGACCAGAACGGCGAGCCGACCGGCGGCCCAGAGAAGGGCGAGTGCCCCGAGCGGCCGGCCGACCACGGGCAGCCCGCCCGTCCAGTTCGGCACCGCGGTCAACAGAAAGCCGGCCATGACCGCGCCGAGATACCCGAAGAGAAAAGCGTGGGCATGCCAGGCGACGGGATCGAGATGCGTCGGGAGCGCGGTCGCGCCTGTCAGCGCCGGAATCCAGAGCGCCATCGCCAGCACGGCCCAGAGCGCACCCAGCAGGAAGAACGGACGGAAGCCGAAGGACAGAACCGCCGGGCCCCTCCAGTCCCGGATCTGCTCGGCCGATGATCTTGCCATGTGAATACCCCCTATTGCCGTCGAGCGGCCCGCCTCAGGCGTGGTCCGCGGAATCGTCGCTGAAACACACCTGCCCCCTCTGGAACGATCGCAGTTTGCGCGAGCGCAATGTTTCACGGGTATGCCGACATAGGCTCGGGGCGACAGGAGGCCCCATGTCCCGCCCGGATCTGCACGACCCCGACCTTTCCCTGAGCGACCTGA
>Ga0102935_1000849_pt1 | contig 11188 bp, 10 predicted proteins | sample SalPonR2_A_D2_MG_FD_78508 | JGI IMG/M metagenome (GOLD analysis project Ga0102935, IMG submission 78508) | Salt pond soil microbial communities from South San Francisco under conditions of wetland restoration - Salt Pond MetaG R2_A_D2_MG | ecosystem: Environmental > Aquatic > Marine > Intertidal... | reverse complement strand
CGGGCCTTCATCGTGGCGGCATGGGCGGTGACGTCGAGCACCGGCGCGTCGAGCCCGAGGTCGATATGGGTGGCGATGAGGGCAGAACCGCCCGCCGCGAGATGGGCGCGCAGGATCTCGGCGAAGCCGGCGGTGGCCACCGTGTCGAGCGAGACGGTGGGCTCGTCGAGCAGCCAGACGGGTCGGCCGGTGACGAGAAGGCGCGCAAGCCCGAGGCGGCGCTTCTGGCCGGCGGAGAGGTTGGCGGCGGGCCGGGCGAGGAGCGGGCCGAGACCGAAGGCCGCCACGGCGCGCTCGATCCCGTCCGCACCGAAGACGGCCGCCCAGAACGACAGGTTCTCGGCCACGGTGAGCGTCGGCTTCAGCCCGTCGGCATGGGCGGCGTAGGCCATCGCCTCCGGGCCGGGACGGAACGCGCCGGCGTCGGGGGGCTGGAGGCCCGCGAGCGTGCGCAGGAGCGTCGTCTTGCCCGACCCGTTCGGTCCGCGCAGGACGAGGGCGCCCCCCGTCGGCACATCGAAGGCGAGCCCTTCGAGCAGCGGCAGGCCGCCGCGCGAGACGGCGAGACCTTCGACGGAGAGGCTCAAGCGGCGGCCCCCGCGTCCGGCCGCGCCGGCGGAAGCCTCCGGCGGGGATATTTCAAGGCCGATGAAGACACGGGGGGGGCCGGTGCCGCGTCAGACCGGCAGGAGGGCGACGCCCACCCGGCGGCCTTCGGACAGCAGCACGTTGTAGGTGCGGCACGCGGGCGGCGAGGCCATGACCTCGACCCCGAGCCCGCCGACTTCGAGGACCGAACGGAACGCAGCCGGGACGGGCGCGATCTCCGCTCCGGTCCCGACGAAGAGCACGTCGATATCGGGTGCGGCTGCGAGAAGTGTTTCGGTGTCGTCGAGCCCGCCCCAGGGGCCGGCCCCGGAAGGCAGCACGACGAGCGGGCCTTCGTGGACCACGCCGCCGATGCGGAAGAAGCCGGGGCCGTAGCCCTCCACGGGCAGGACGTCGGAGAATTGGACTTCGTTCATGCGCATGGCGACAAGACTAGTCCCAGAGCGGCAGGCCGGAAAGGGCCGATGCGGCGATAACAGCGTAGGCGACGCGGCGATAAAGGGTCGCGCGCCGCGGATCGAAGAGCGCGGAGCCGAGGGCGATGCCGATTGCGTTGGGGACCGTCAGGACGAAGCCGATGAGAATCGCCTCGGCGGCCAGTCTGCCCGCGAGGCCGAAAACCGTGAGCGCGAGGACCGCCTCGGCAATGAGAAACAGCAGGATCGTCGCGCGGATCGTCTGAGGGGCGCGGGTGCTGGCCATGTAGAACAGGATCACGGGGGGCCCGGCCATGCCCGCCGAGCCGCCGAGGAAACCGGCGATGCCGCCGGTGCCCAGCACCGCCGTCGTCGATGGACGGCGCTGGTAGCGCAACCCGCCGACGAGAGCGGCGAGAAGAACGAAGGCGAGCACCGACACCGCATAGCGGAACACTTCGGGAGCGACGAGGCCGAGCGCGATCACCCCGAGCGGCAGACCGATGATCGAGCCGCCGACGAGCCGCGCCATCTCGCCCAGGTCGGCCTCGCGCATCGCCCTCCGCGCGGCAACGAGGGGGGCGGGAATGTCCATGACGAGAAGCGTGGTGATCGCGGCGAAGGGAGGCAGGATCGCGCCGGCGACGGGCAGGTAGACAAGGGCGGTGCCGAAGCCGGCGAAGCCCCGGATCATGCCGGCCGCGAGGGTCGCCGCGACGAGCCAGCCGAACCCCGGCGTGGCGAGAAGCGCCGGAAGCGCCTCCCGGGCCGCGTCCATCACGCGTCGATGTCGGCGAACTGGTTGCCCTGGTTGGCGTCGGGTTTCGACCAGTCCCGCTTGACGCCGAGCATCAGAAGGATCGTCGACGCGACGAAGACCGACGAATAGGTGCCGACGATGACACCCCAGATCATCGCGAAGACGAAGCCGCGAATCACGTCGCCGCCGAGGACGTAGAGCGACGTCAGCGCGAGAAGGGTGGTGACCGAGGTCATCACCGTGCGGGAGAGCGTTTCGTTGATCGAGGTGTTGAGGACCTCGCGCAGGGGCTTCTGCTTGTATTTTCGCAGGTTCTCTCGGACCCGGTCGAAGACGACCACGGTATCGTTCAGCGAATAGCCGACGATCGTCAGAAGCGCCGCGATGATCGCGAGGTCGAACTTGATCTGGAGTTCCGAGAAGATGCCGATCGTCAGGATCACGTCATGAACGAGCGCGGCCACCGCGCCGAGCGCGAATTGCCACTCGAATCTCAACCAGATGTAGACGAGCACCGCCGCTATGGCGAGCACGACCGCGATGATCGCGGTCTGGATGAGTTCGCCCGAGACCTTCGGCCCCACCGATTCGACCGACGGGAAGGTGATGTCGGGGGCGACGTCGCGCAGGGCGTCCTGAACCGCGTTGATGACCTCTGGCGAGACGCTTTCCTCACCCTCCTGGGCCTGGATGCGGATCATCGCGACATTCTCGTCCGGCCCGAAGGTTGGATCGAAGACTTCCGTGATCGAAACGTCGCCGAGCCCGAGGGGCGCTATGGCGTCGCGGTAGGCGCCGACATCGACCGGCTGCGCGCTTTCGGTGCGGATGGTGGTGCCGCCGCGGAAATCGATGCCGTAATTCAGGCCCTGGATGAGAAAGCTGACCAATGCGAGCATCATCAGGAACCCCGAGATGCCGAGCCAGAGTTTCGCGCGCGAGAAGAAGTTCCAGTTCGTCTCGGTGGGGACGAGTTTCAGACGCATCTCAGACCTCTATCGCCTTCGGGCGGCGGCGCTCGAACCACATCACGATCAGAAGCCGTGTGACGAAGATCGCGGTGAAGACCGAGGTGATGATCCCGAGCCCAAGGGTGACGGAGAAGCCGCGCACCGGCCCCGAGCCCATGGTGAAGAGAATGACCGCGGTGATGAAGGTGGTGATGTTGGCGTCGATGATCGCCGAAAGCGCCTTTTCGTAGCCGAGCTCGATGGCGCGGGCCGGACCCTTCGCCGTCTTCAGCTCTTCGCGGATGCGCTCGAACACCAGCACGTTGGCGTCGACCGCCATGCCCACGGTGAGGACGATGCCGGCGATGCCGGGCAGCGTGAGCGTCGCGCCGATGAGCGAGAGAAGCCCGAAAAGAAGGCCGATGTTGATGATGAGCGCGATGTTGGCGAAGAGCCCGAAGAGGCCGTAGCTGAGCCCCATGAACACGAGCACCGCCGCGAAGGCGACCACGGTGGCGACCTGCCCCGCCTCGATGCTGTCCTGCCCGAGTTCGGGGCCGACGGTGCGTTCCTCGAGAAAGGTCATCTCGGCCGGCAGCGCCCCGGCGCGCAGCAGAACCGCGAGCTGGGTCGATTCCTCGACCGAGAACTGGCCGGTGATGATGCCCGAGCCGCCCGGGATATGATCCTGGATCACCGGCGCAGAGATCACCTCGTCATCGAGCACGATGGCGAAGGGTGAGCCCACGTTCTCGAGCGTGTAGTCGCCGAACTTTCGGGCCCCTGCCGGATTGAACCGGAAGTTGACCGCCGGCCGCCCGTTCTGGTCGAACGCCGGCTGGGCGTCGGTCAGTTCCTCGCCGGTGACGACGGGGGTCTCCTCGATGATGTAGAAGGTGCCCGCCTCGTCCATCGACGGCAGGACGAGGTTGCGCCCACCCCCACTCGCCTCGGGGTCGGAGGTGCGCCCGATCACGGGATGGAAGGTGAGTTTCGCGGTGGTGCCGATGAGCGCCTTCAGCTCCTCCGCCGAGCCGATGCCGGGCACCTGGATCAGGATTCGGTCGGTTCCCTGACGCTGGATCGTGGGCTCTCGGGTGCCCACCTCGTCGACCCGCCGGCGGATGATCTCTAAAGATTGCTGGATGGTGCGGTTGTCGGTCGCGGTACGCTCGGCCTCCGAAAGGGTCACGATGACCGTGTCGCCCTGCCCTGCGACCTCGATGTCTCTCTGGGCGATGCCGGTCAGGGTCTGGGTGGGGGTCGCGAGGTCGCGCACCACCTCGACGGCGCGCGCAAGGCCCTCGGGGCGCGAGATGCGCACGCGAAGTTCGTCGGGCGGCCCGTCCTGGCGGCGGATCGTGCCGATGACATCGCGCTCGTCGCGCAGCGCGTCGCGGACCTCGGGCCAGAGCGCGTTCATCCGCTCGGCATAGACATCCTCGACATGCACTTCCGCGAGAAGATGCGCCCCGCCCCGCAGATCGAGGCCGAGGTTGACGAGGGTGCCCGGCAGGAAGGTCGGCCATTGGCTCGCCTCCGCGAGCCGTTCCGGCGTGGCGCCCAGAGCCTCGATCTCGGCCTCGGCATCGTTCGACCGTTCGACGGTGCCGTAAAAGAAATTGGGCATCGCGAAGGCGAGGCCAAGGGCTATGGTCAGCCAGATGGCGGCGCGCTTCCAGCCCTCGATCTGAAGCATTGGGGGTGCCCTCGCGGCCTAGCTTTCGGCGGGTTCGGTCTTCGAGACGACCTGGGCCACGGTGGTCTTGACGACGCGGACCTTGACGTTCTGCGCGAGTTCGACCTCGATCTCGTTGTCGTCCTTCACCTTGACGACCTTGCCGATCAGCCCCCCCTGGGTGACGACCTGGTCGCCGCGGCGCAGCCCCTCGACCATTTTCTGGTGTTCCTTGACCTTTTTCTGCTGCGGACGGATGAGCAGGAAATACATGATCGCGAAGATCAGGATGAGCGGAATGAAGCTGGCGAAGGCCCCGCCGGCCCCACCGGCGGCTTGCGCATAGGCTGGTGTGACGAGCATGCGTAGAACGGTCCCTGAATTGTTCCGGAGGTCGTGCCGGCGAAAAGTTGGCGCACCCTATAGTCAGCCATCTAGGGGCGCAAGGAACCTTCCGCCAGTCCACCGCGCACCGCGCCGCTGACAGCCCCGGAAAAACACTGCATAAGGCGGCGCGGCCGACGAGTCGGTCCGGGACGATGGAGAAAGACATGCACGACATCCGCTGGATCCGGGACAACCCCGACGCCTTCGACACCGCTCTCGCCCGCCGGGGGATGGCGCCGGTGTCCGGCGAGGTGCTCGCCATCGACGAGGCGCGCCGCGCCGCCATCTCCGCCGCGGAGACCGCCCTGGCCGAACGCAACGCCGCGTCGAAGGACGTGGGCGCCGCGAAGGCGCGGGGCGACGAGCGGGAATTCGAGCGGCTGCGCGGGCTTGTCGCGGCCAAGAAGGACGAGGTCGCGGCCCTCGAGGAGACCGCGAAGGCGGAGGATGCCCGGCTCACCGATCTTCTCATGGGCCTGCCGAACCTGCCGCTGCCCGAGGTACCCGACGGCGCGGACGAGGGCGACAACGTCGAACTCCGCCGCCGGGGCGAGCCGCCCGCGTTCGACTTCACCCCGAAGGAGCATTTCGAGATCGCGGGCGTGGCACCGGGAATGGATTTCGAGGCCGCCGCGAAGCTCTCGGGGTCGCGCTTCGTGGTGCTGTCGGGCGCCGTGGCGCGGGTGCACCGGGCGCTGGCGCAGTTCATGCTCGACCTGCACATCACCGAACACGATCTGGTGGAGACGAACACGCCGGTGCTCGTTCGCGAGGAGGCGATGGTCGGTACCGGGCAATTGCCGAAATTCGGCGAGGACAGCTACCGCACGACGAACGGCTGGTGGCTCATTCCGACCTCCGAGGTGACGCTGACGAATATCGTCTCGGGGCTCATCGTCGACGAAGCCACCCTGCCCCGTCGCTACGCCGCCCATTCCCTGTGCTTCCGCTCCGAGGCGGGCTCGGCTGGCAAGGACACCGCCGGAATGCTGCGCCAGCACCAGTTCGAGAAAGTCGAGATGGTGACTGTCTGCCGCCCCGAAGAGGCGCTGTCGGAACACGAGCGGATGACCCGCTGCGCAGAGACGGTGCTCGACCGGCTGGGGCTGGCCTACCGCACGATCGTCCTCTGCACGGGCGACATGGGGTTCGGCGCGGAAAAGACCCATGACATCGAGGTCTGGCTTCCGGGCCAGGGCACCTACCGCGAGATCAGCTCGGTCTCGACCTGCGGCACGTTTCAGGCCCGGCGGATGAATGCGCGCTACCGCCCCGACGGCGGCAAGCCCGAATTCGTGGCCACGCTCAACGGGTCGGGGCTGGCCGTGGGGCGCTGCCTCATCGCGGTGCTCGAGAACGGACAGACCGAAGCAGGCGAAGTGGTGCTGCCCGAGGCGCTCGCACCCTGGCTCGGCGGCAAGACGCGGATCACGGCCACCGGAACGCTGGTCTGAGCCGGAACCCCGGTCACGGCCCCCGCGTTTTTCCGCAATGGAGAAGATGATGGACAAAGACACCGAGCGGATGAAGGCGATTCTCGTGCTGACGGCGTCGATCGCCTTCGCCGCGGTTCCCTTCTTCGTGCCCTTCGACGGGTTCGACCCCACCGCCTACCCCGTGCCGCAGGAAGACCCGCCGGTGCAGCCCGCCGGCTATGCCTTCTCGATCTGGGGGCCGATCTATATCTGGCTTCTCGTGTCGGCCGGCTACGGCCTTTTTCGCCGCGCAACCGATCCGGTCTGGGACCGCACTCGCTGGCCGGTCTTCATCAGCCTCGTCATCGGTGCGGCCTGGCTGCCGGTGGCGCAGTTGAGCCCGGTCTGGGCGACGGTGCTGATCTGGGCGATGCTGGTCTCCGGGCTCGTGGCCCTCGTGCGCGCGCCGCGCGACGAACGGGCCTGGCTCGCCTGGCCGCTGGGGCTCTACACCGGCTGGCTGACGGCGGCGAGCGCGGTGTCGCTGGGTCTTCTCGTCGCCGGATACGGCCTTGTCGGCGAGGTGACCGCCGCATGGGCCGGGATCGGTCTTGCCGCGCTCATCGCCGCCGGCATCGTGCGCTGGACGGCCAACCCTCCCTATGCCTTCGCCGTCGTCTGGGCGCTCGTCGCGCTCATCGTGCAGAACACGGGCGGCCCCGGAGGCGTGGCGTTTCTCGCGGGCTTCGCCGCGCTCGCGCTGGCGCTTCTCTACGTGACGAGCCGCGGCCGGCCGGGCCGGCTGCACTAGAGCGCGTCGCGTTCACACGATCCGCTCGAACCATCCGGTTTCGCACCTTTCGGAAGCTCAGGACCGGTTCGCGCTTTCCGGCGACATGCTCTAATCCCCGGGCGGGCGCCGCGACTTTCCCTCGAGGTGCTTTCTCAGCCGCGAGGGCGTGGATTTCCTGCGGTCCTTGTAGGGGTTCTTGTCAGCCTGGCTGCGGAACGTGAGGCGGATCGGCGTGCCCGGCATGTCGAAATCCTCACGCAACCCGTTGATGAGGTATCGCGCATAACTCTCGGGAATCCTTTCGGGATGCGAGGCCATCACGATGAAGCCCGGCGGGCGGGTCTTCGCCTGCGTGGCGTAGCGCAGCTTGATCCGCCGCCCCCCCGGCGCCGGCGGCGGATGCGCGCCGACCATGCCCTCGAGCCAGCGGTTCAGCTTCGCCGTCGGCACCCGGCGGTTCCAGACCTCGTGGGCCTTCAGCACCGCCGCGCGCAGCCGGTCGAGGCCGCGCCCTGTCTTCGCCGAGACCGTGACGAGGGGCGCGCCCCGCAATTGCGGCAGGAGGCGCTCGAAGGCCTCCTTCAATTCGGCGAGCTTGGCGCCCCGGTCCTCCTCGAGATCCCACTTGTTGATCGCCACGACCACCGCGCGGCCCTCGCGCTCGGCGAGATCGGCGAGGCGCAGATCCTGTGTCTCGAAGGGAATCGCGGCGTCGAGCAGGACAACGACGACCTCGGCGAACTTCACCGCCCTGAGCCCGTCGGAGACAGAAAGCTTCTCAAGCTTTTCATGAACTTTCGCGCGCTTTCTCATCCCCGCGGTATCGAATATCCGCACCGGCCGGCCGTCCCAGTCGAGATCCAGCGAGATCGCGTCGCGGGTGATGCCGGCCTCGGGGCCGGTCAGCAGCCGCTCGTCGCCCAGAAGCGCGTTGACCAGCGTCGACTTGCCTGCGTTCGGGCGGCCCACGACGGCGACCTGAAGGGGACGGGAGAGGTCGGGCACATAATCGCCGCCGCCCTCTTCGTCCCCGACGTCGAGGCCGATGTCGGGCGCTTCTTCCAGGGCTGTCAGGGGGGCTTCGTCGGCGGCATCCACGAGGGGCATGAGCACAGCGAGAAGATCGCTCATGCCCTCACCGTGTTCGGCCGAGAGACCGATGGGCTGGCCGAGGCCCAGTTCCCACGCCTCGATGAGCCCGGCTTCGGCGGCCCGCCCCTCGGCCTTGTTGGCGGCCAGAAGCACCGTCTTGCCCGAGCGGCGGAGGATTTCCGCGAAGACGCGGTCGGCGGGCAGCACCCCGGCCCGCGCGTCGATGACGAAAAGACAGGCGTCGGCCATGCCCACGGCGCGCTCGGTGAGCTTTCGCATCCGTCCCGCGAGGCTTTCGTCGGTGGCCTCCTCGAGCCCGGCGGTGTCGACGACGCGAAACCGCAGGGGTCCGAGGCGCGCCTCGCCCTCGCGGAGGTCGCGGGTCACGCCCGGCTGGTCGTCGACAAGCGCCAGCCGCCGGCCCACGAGCCGGTTGAACAGGGTCGACTTGCCGACATTGGGTCGGCCGACGATGGCGAGTGTGAAAGTCATCGGGCGTATCGGTTCCGGAGCCGTTGGACAGGGCTCTCTAGCGGGGTTTCGCGCCTAGCGAAAGGCGTGAAGCCGTCCGTTCTCGGTGACGAGATAGAGGGTGCCGCCGACGACGATGGGCTCGGACGTTGCCCCGGAGGGAAGCCGGACGGCCCCCGTGAGCCCGCCGGTGGCGGGGTCGAAGAAGCGCAGGTTGCGGTCGTCGGACGCCACGACGAGGCGGCCGCCGGCGAGAATCGGCCCGTAATGGGCGAAGAGCGCGTCGAACCGGCGCGGGCGGCTCGAACGATAGAGCGGCAGGGGTTGGGACCAGACGAGGCCACCGGTATTGCGGTCGACCCTGATGAGCGCGTTGCGGTCGGTGACCTGGAAGACATCGCTCGGGGTGACGACCGCCGGCGACATGGCGCCTTCGTCGAGGGACCAGAGCGGCGTGCCGGTCGTGCGGTCGAAGGCGGCGGTCCGCCCGTTGTGGGTGCCCGCGACCACGACGGCGCCCGACAGCACCGGGTCGCCGGTGACATCCTCGATGCCGGCGGCCACCGGGCCGATCCTGCGGCCCGCGATGAAGCCGCGCCAGCGGGCCGTGCCGGTCGCCGCATCGACACCGGCGAGACCGCCGTCGGAGAAGGCGAAGACCGCGAGACCGTCCTCGCCGACTGCAGGCGACGGCCCGCCGACGATACCGGCGGGCGTGCTGACGCCCGGAACGGTCCAGAGCACCCGGCCGGTGGCGGCGTCCAGCGCCCAGCCGATGCCGTTGCGGGTGATGGCATAGACACGGCCGTTCGCGACGGTCGGCGCGCCCGAGGCGATGGAGTTGAAATCGTGGGTCCAGACCGGTGCGCCGCTCGCGGCGTCGATGGCGACCAGGGTGCCGAACCCCGTGGTGGCGTAGACCCGACCGCCCACGACCGCGAGCCCTCCCCCCGAGGCGCTGTCGGTGCGGTCGCCCGGCGGGGTCAGGTTCCGCGACCAGACCCGCTGCCCGGCCGTGCTGACGGCGGTGACGGTCGAGCGGCTGTCCATGGCGTAGATGCGCACCCCGTCCGAGACCGGCTGCGCGGTGATCCGGTAGCGGCGGGCGTCGCCCGCGCCGATATCGGCGCTCCACAGAAGCGAGGGGCTGCCCGAGAGCGCCGCATGACCCGCATCGTGGTCGGGACGGCCGGCGAGATGGGTCCAGCTGCGGGTGACGTTGGCCGGCCCGAGCGTGACGGGACCTCCGGGTGCCCGCGCCCGCTCCTGCGGGCCGAGGACCGAGCGAACGTCCTCGCGCTCGCCGGGCAGGATCAGTTCCCGCTCGGCACAGGCTCCGAGCACGGCGAGACAGCCGATCACCATCGCTTTGCGCAGAAAGCCGCCAGTCACTCCGAACGCCCCCTCACCGACCCGTCGGCCGCTCATGCCGCCTCGGGGTCACCCCCGAGAGCCACAATCAACTGCACCGCCCGCTGACGCAAGCCCTCTCCGGTCGCGTCGTCGCCGACGATTTCGCGCAGGACATCGAGTGCCGCGCCGCTTTCGCCGCGCGACAGCTCCGCCAGAGCGATCTGCTCGAGCGCGAGAAGGCGATAGGGCGCGCCGGGAAGCGCCAGCGGCTCGAGCCGTGCGATGAGTTCGGCGGACGGCATCTCGCCCGAAGCCGCCATCGCCGCCTTGAGGGCCGCGGTATCGCGCCAGAACGCGGGCAGGTCGGGATTGTCGGAGATATTCCAGAGACGCTCGGCATCCGCGCCCCCGGTCCCCGCTTCGAGAAGCGTCACCAGAGCGGCCGCCCGCGGGTTGTCGATGTCCTCGATGGCCGCGAGCGCCTCGGTGCGCGCATCTTCCGTCGGCGCCTCGAGTGCTGTGAGGATCGCATTGCCCAGCGCCTCGGCCTCGGCCCGCGCCTGGGCTTTCAGATATTCGTTGACCGCCGCGCCGCCGACGAGGACGACGATCACGAGCGCCCCGATCCACCCGTATCGGCGAAACAGCGCGAACAGCCTGTCACGCCGGACCTCTTCGGTGACCTCGTTTATGAAGCTGTCGTTATTGGCCAATCTCTCGCCTCCGGCGCGCAAATTCGCCTTTTTCTACAGCAGGCTCCCGTCGAAAGCCAAGGGCAGACGCCCCGAAATGGGCGAAACTTGCACAAGGTGGCCGAACAGACTAATCTGAACCGAACGGTTTAGCGTATAACGCAGGAAAGAAGCCGAGGGGGGCCCGCACCGGTTTTCGCCGCCCGATTGGAGTTGAAAGACAGGATATGCGTTTTTTCTCGATTGCAACGGCGCTGGTCGTCGTCGGCGTGCTTTACCTCGTCGTCTTCGAACGTGATCGGTTGCTGGAGTTCGCGGGGCGCGGCGATGGCGCCGCGACCGACTCCTCGCAAACGGAGATGGCGGCCGAAGCCGCGCCCCCCGCAGAGGTGGCGGAAGACGACAGGGTACAGGTCGTGGCATTGCGCTCGGAACCGGGGGAGATCGACCGCGCCGTGGTGCTGCGCGGACGCACGGAGGCGGCCCGCCAGGTCGACGTGCGCGCCGAGACGAGCGGCAAGGTTATCTCCGAGCCGATCCGAAAGGGAGCCTTTGTCGACGAGGGCGATCTG
>Ga0102935_1000848_pt1 | contig 11198 bp, 15 predicted proteins | sample SalPonR2_A_D2_MG_FD_78508 | JGI IMG/M metagenome (GOLD analysis project Ga0102935, IMG submission 78508) | Salt pond soil microbial communities from South San Francisco under conditions of wetland restoration - Salt Pond MetaG R2_A_D2_MG | ecosystem: Environmental > Aquatic > Marine > Intertidal... | reverse complement strand
TGTATGCGATTCAAGAACGCGAGCGTGTCCAAGAAATCTTAGAAGAACTCACGGGGCAACGGCTCATGTTTAACTATTTCCGCCTTGGTGGAGTGGTCTGGGATCTGCCAGACCCACGTGAGGCGTTTTTTGAGTTGGTGCGTGAATTCTTAGATGGGCTTCCAGACCGACTACAAGACATTCATACTTTGACGACAGGCAATGAGATCATCCAGACACGAACGATCGATACCGGTGTATTGCCGGCTGAAACAGCCAAGGACTATGGTGTCACCGGCCCTGTCGCCCGCGGCTCAGGCATCGATTATGATCTCCGACGCGATGATCCGTATGGTTACTATGACGAACTTGACTGGAATGTAATCACCGAGCCTGACGGTGACAATTATTCTCGCTTTCTCGTGCGGCTGCGGGAAGTCGAAGAGTCAGCAAAGATCATCGCACAGTGTATTGATCTACTCGAAGACTGGCCCGAAGATGATCGTACCGTCCAGTCGAACGTGCCCCGCACAATCAAGCCAGATGATGATACCGAAATCTATCGGGCTGTAGAGGCCGCAAAAGGCGAGTTGGGGATCTACATTCGTGCTGACGGCACCGAAACGCCAGCACGGTTCAAGATTCGCGGCCCCTCATTCTCGAATCTACAGGCCCTTCCAGAAATGGCGACTGGCGGACAACTTCCTGATCTGATTGCAACGCTTGGAAGCCTCGATACGATTATGGGGGAAGTGGATCGCTAACAATGACTACACTCACGCTGGGGAGGAATACTTCCGATGGGAAGGTGACCTGTATTGCCTGCGGCGAGACAGTCACCCGAGAGAAAGCCCGTGAATACGATAAATACGGCGACCGGTGGAACCGCGACGGCAAAGACTTCGAGTACCTCTGTAAACCGTGTCATCGTCAGCACTGTCATCAAAACAGGAAGGGATTGGAAGAAATCCTCATGACGGCTGGGGCCGGCCGAACCGACCGCAAGACGTTCCTCCGACAGTTCTGCGAATCGATGACTGATGACGATCCCACCGGGAAATCGATGCAGTGAGCCGCTGTCATTATATAACGAGGACAACCCATCCCCACACGCTTCCACACCAGTCATCGATGCAATCAGATACCCCGACGGAGACGCTCGACAGGTCAAGGATTTTTATTCAACCAGAAGTGAGTCTTTCTAATGGCCGAGTACGACGCATTCGATGATGGTGTTGAGGTTCACGGGCAGACCATCCGCACTGTGATCGACGATGCATTGGCACGGTTCTCGGCGGAGTACCAGCAATTGGCACGTGACGCATTGGCAGAAAACGGTGTGGTTGAGCCATCATCGGATGAGTGGTATCCCCAACAAGCGTGGTTGAACGCGTTTGAAATACTCGCCGAAGAAACAGAACCACATATTCTGGATCGACTGGGGGAACAAATCCCTGATGTCGCTGACTGGCCGTCCGAACCTGCCACCGTTGAAGAACACCTTGCTGCGATAAACGAAGCCTATCAACTGAACCATCGTGGTGATGACATCGGTTCCTATCAGTTTGAGCGAGTTGATGAGCAAACAGCGAAGGTAACAAGCAGAACCCCTTATCCATGTCCCTACGACCGGGGACTGATTCGGGCAGTCGCTCAGCAAAATGCACCTGTTGAGTCGTTCGTATTTGTTGAGGAACGAGGAGATGAGTGTCGGCGATCAGGCGGAGACACCTGTACGTATACCGTTTCTTGGTAACGACTCACTCCGACAGGAACTCTAATCGAGATCAGACTGCTCAATCGCAGCAATCACGTCTTCCGCCGAATTATCCATTGCAACCGAAAGAAGCGTTTGGAGTTGCTCATACGTGTCTGCTAACTCAGCAATTCGCTCACGATCTTGTTCCACAGCGTCTATATCACGTTCTGCCAAGTCGTCAAGTGCTTGTTGCAGTGTTCGTTGTGTCATCTCCATTTCCCGGTCTACGTACTGGGTGAAGACATCTTGAATAACAAACCAGAGGTCGGTTTCTGGGGCAAACCGAACACGTCGACCGCCTCCTTCGGAGGATCGGCGGTGGATCATCCCTATGCGGGTTAATTTGCGTGTGATGTTACTGATGGTGGATTTCGCATAGCCCGTTTCCTCAACGAGTTCGGGGATTGAAACCGGATCGTCAGCAAAATACAGCACACCATAGACACGACCAGCGCTCCGACTGAGACCATAGACCTCCGCTGATCGTTCCATTGATTCGATCACATCTTCTTTGACAACGGCTATTTCGTCATCCATGATCAGTGGGTAGCGGGATGTACGGCGGGATATAATTGATTTACGGGCATTAGAAATCACCACGGATCGAAAGCATTAAATTGTTTGGATCGTTTGTTCGATACGAGCCGAACAAACAAAATAACCTGTTCCACACATACCACCGGCCTCCAAAATTATGTCCACCCCACTCCCACTTCGGCCCTCCATCGAACACAATCCTCAATCTGAGTCAGCTTTCTTTCTGGAAGACGACGGAGCAACAGCCATCCTCGAGACGTTGGCCTGTGAGAAAGCCAGAAAGATTCTCACGTCGTTGGCGACTAAGCCCGCGACAACCTCAGAATTGGCTGATCGGGTGGATACTTCCCTCCAGAATGTGCAATATCATCTCACTAATCTCCTTGAGGCGGAGCTCATCGATGAGGTTGGGACGTGGTATTCCGCTAAAGGAACCGAGATGACTGTGTACGCTCCAACGAGTATGAGGCTGGAACTTCGGCTCAAATCGACTGACGGCTACAAATCTATCGGGCAAACCCTCTGATTTGGCCGCGCTCATGTTCGCTACATTCCCCATTCAGGCCCGTTCCATCGCGGGCCCTTCCGGTTGACACCCCACCGCCAGCTCAATGGATTACATCACGCACAATTACGACCCCAGACTCATGACCAACTCCCAATTACAACCTAATCGACGGGCAGTGCTTGCGACGGTTGGTACAACACTCGCTGTCGGCAGTGCTGGCTGCAGCGCACTCGGTAAAAATCAAAGCACAGAAGCGAACATATCACTCCCGTCAATCGTCACGACAGGTGAGTTCCCGTCCGGCGAGGTCGTGTTGGTTCCCGACAACACAGTAACGTTGTTGAACTTCTTCGCTACCTGGTGTAAGCCCTGTATTGAGGAGATGCCGGTCTTTCGTCGTCTCCGAAGCGAATACGATCCGGATACCCTTCATATGGTGTCAATAACACCGGAGGTAGATGAAGAACTCATTACAGCCTTTTGGGAGAAACACGATGGTACATGGCCTGTTGTCAATGATCCTTCATTAAAAGCTACTGACAAATGGAACGCCAACAGCTACCCAACTAATCTCTTGTTCGATCGAGATGGGACTGAAGTCACAGATGACGGACATGGTATCCTTGCTAGAAGCTTCAAGAATTTGAACGAACAAATTGCCCCGTTAATCGAAAACACATGACGACACCGAATACACTCTCGCTACTGTCACTATCCTTCTCAGCAGGGACAGCGACGTTCTTCGCTCCCTGTGCGTTTCCGCTGCTGCCTGGATATCTGTCGTATTTTCTCAGCGATACCGCATCGGCAACCGTGGGCGATGGCGAGTCTCCGGATGCTCCATTCGTCTCCCGTCTGAGCAGCCCGCTTCTCCGTGCTGGAATTGTCAGTTTAGCGGCGGCACTCGGGATGACAATGGTCTATGTGGCGTTGGCCGGAACGACGATCACGCTCGGTGCTGCGGCCCTCGCTGATATCGCAGTGCTTGAGGTCGTCGTCGGAACAATATTCATCCTCGGTGGCGGTGCGATGGCACTCGGCTGGAAAATCGATCGATCGCTGGTTCAGCTTCCGGAACGTCGCCGCTCCGTTGGTGGGTTCTTCGTTTTTGGTGTGTTGTATGCGGCGGCCGCCGCGGGGTGTACCGCACCGCTTTTCATCGCAATTATACTCAAAGGCATCGCAGCTGGCCCGTCATTTGGACTCGGATTGGCACTCGCTTACGCACTCGGGATGAGTGTTGTGTTGATCATCCTGACAGTCGCGTCCGCACTCGGCAGTGCATCCGTTGTCTCCAAACTTAGCAAACACACCAACACGATATATCGTTTGTCTGGTGGCTTACTCGCCGTTTCAGGGATCGCTGAAATATACTATTTCGTCTATGGCTTCCCGCCGGTGATCGCGGCATGAGTCCTCACCGATTGGGAGCCGTATTGATAGTTTGTCTCCTCGTCGCTGGCTGTGTCGGTCCGTCTGGTTCACCAACTCCACCTGGGATCACAGATGAGGGTGTCACCGACACGACAGCCCTAATCGAAGCCCATACTGAAGCGCTTGAATCAACCTCATTTACTGTCACAGCAACGCGTACAATGCGGGGTACCGACCCTGAATTTGCTGTGACAACAAACCGAACGTGGCAAATTAATAGGGGTTCCTCAATCCGAGGGTATTCAGTCCAAACTACGACAGTGTCAGGGGCTGCACCCCAACAGTACGCGGTGATCCCAACGGTGGAAACATACCGTAACGGAACCACGACGGTTGAGCGGAGAACGACAACTAATGGGAGTAACATCCGTGCTGTAGACTTGCTCAATTCCTCAGTTCGGTTGAACTCAGCCCTCCATCGGCCCTTATTGTACGAACTAACAACGCATGAAAATGTGACCGTGGATACTGTCTCAAGAGATGGGGCTGAATTGTACCGACTTTCGGCCGCATTGAACGATACCGGAATTCGTTCAAACGCCTCAATGACACTGTTTGTGACAACAGAAGGCGTCGTCCGTGAGCTGCGTTCAACTCGAACAGTACGCTACCGATCAGGGCCTCGGGAAATAACTCAACGAGTTCAGTTTTCGGATATTGGAAGGACTGCAGTCGATCATCCGTCGTGGATGGCAGCATCGGAAAATAAGTCGCGTTGAAATCTAGCTCAGCTACCGTTTTAAGATAAATCACCTCTTGAATCGACGTTGATATTCTCACCAAGTGAGGTATCTTGTGAGAGGACGGTCACGTTTTCACCCATATCTACATGCTGCAATGAGGCCAATTTCTGTGTGAGAAACAGACTCTCCACATTTTATACCCACCCTGTGGTACCAGGCTTGTAGAGTCGACGTGTTGCCATAATTCACTCTGGGCGGAGCTGTATTCCGCCTCATCCGTTCAAGAATCGCTGCCAGCCACGTCGACTCTGGTGGTGTCACACCGTTCAGAAGCAGAACCCGGTGGTGGGCTCTCACAGACCACAATCGAGCAGAACATTCGATCTACGAAAGATATCGAACCCGTGTTGGACGTTGAGATTATCTTCCGGGCGAATGTTCTCATCGATGGTTTCGCCGTTGGCATGGGCGGCAGCCGCAATCGAGCCCATCGCCTCATAGAGACCGTCCCGCGGCGAGGTATATAAAGGCGACTCCACCAGTGTAACTGAGAGCAGATCAGCGTTGCACGGCCAGAAACACGGAGTAACGTTTCAAGAGGGTTTACAACAAAATTTGAACTGCCTATGACGCTCAACAAGAAGTACATTGCCGGTATCATTGCTGTGGTACTCACCGTAGCGTACGGTCTCAAACGACGAAGTAACGCTACAGAGCTTGAAGAATTCTCAACGGGCGAAGACCAGACTGCCGCTGCTGACAGCTAGATAGGGTTCGTCTCCGCCAATGGTTCCAGAAGAAGTCGCTGACGAACCAGCCGTTGTTGACCCGTCGACGATCACACTCGAGAATGGCGATACCATCGCCTATGGCGAGTACGGCGATCCGGAGGGGAACCCGATTGTGTTGTTCCACGGTACGCCTGGCTCTCGATTGTTAGGGGCACTGTTTGACGACATTGCGGCAACAGCCGGTGTCCGACTGCTCACGTTTGATCGACCGGGGTTTGGCCAGTCAGATCCGTGTCCAACGCGATCGATCACCGACGCGGGGAGGTATGTTACGACTGTCCTTGACGATGCTGAGATTGAGACAACGGCCCTGCTTGCCTTCTCAGGGGGCAGTCAACATGCGATTGCCACCGCGGCTACCGATGATGATCGAGTTGCAAGGGTCGACATCGTCTCCGGAGCAACCCCACCAGCAGCCAGTGACGCTACGCCTGCGATGCAGCGGGCTCTCGGAATGCTTGCTACACACACTCCGACAGTGCTTCGTGGCCTCTTTCGAGGACAGGCTTGGATGGCAAACCGACGTGATCCCTCGTTTGTCGTATCGCAGTATCGAGGTGCCGACCCTGACACCCCAACTGATGAGCAGGTGGCGGCAGTCGTCAAGGCGGATTTCCTCGAAGCAGTTGCGAACTCACGACAGGGTGTGGTCACTGAATTCCGGAATACAGCAACAGAGTGGGAAATTGAGTTCAGCGCACTCGATGTCCCGATAGTCATCTGGCATGGCGACAATGATACAAACGTCCCAATCGAGAATGCCCAGCAGTTTGCCGAAGAAACGAATGGAGCGCTAAGAGTAACCGAGAATGGAGATCACCTCCAAACACTTGTTGAATCCGTTCCTACAATATGTGAGGCGTGGGGTAAGTGATCAATCCCTGCCTAAGCTACCTAACAATGAGGTCAAACAGGGGCAAATAGTTGGTTAGCTATGTTTGGCAGTATATTGTTTGAGGGCCTGTTTGATTGCTTCCGATCGGTTGGTAACACGGTTTGCAGCCACACGCATCAATGCTGGCGGCGAATAGCCGTCCGCATAGCCGAAGATCCGATGGACTGCTGCTGTGGGAACGGCGACCGGAATGAAATCCGCTACTGTGTAGATTAGTGGCGTGGATGTATCGTCCCACACTGTCGTCGTAGCCCACTCGTTGTCGTCCTCGAAGGTGGTTTTGATCCGGCCAACGCCGACGTATTCGCCATCCTGATGGAATGCAACCAGATCACCCGCGGTCATTTTTTCGAAGGTATCGGCCCTACTTTCCGGGGCCCCGAAGAAACGTACTGACTCCAGTTCAGCAATCTGTTCAGGCAGCTCTGGGTATTCATCGGTCTCGACTGCTGAGCGAACCGTCGCATCGAAATCCGTGGGTGTGGATCGTGCCAGAAAGATATTGGAACTCACACAGATTTGTTACGTTAGAAATGATAAATACTCTCTGGAACGTTTTTATCTCCACTCCAGGTGCAACCATCAGCCGCAAATCGATAACGCCACGATCAGGGTTGCTGACGATAGTGTCGAAGTCGAAAGTGATTGATTCCAGCAGTGGTAACCTCATATCTACATTGTCTGGCTCTGCCTATCGTCACAGGTTGTACGTGAGCCCCTGTCGGCTACAAACGATGAGGACGTACAGTTAGCTTACAGCCGAAATCTCAATTCCACCGCTGTTGAACGTGGGAGTTGCACTATCTACGACGGCGTGAAATCGTTTCCGATGGTGGCCGTCGTAGATAGTGCAACAGTACTCTCGATCAGCCCCGTTGATTCAAGCGGATTAAGCCGGCGGGAGATCGTCGGACGTGACGCATCGAGTTCGTCAGCTAATACCCACCACTATCCTCAAAACATCGGCCACATTTTGTCGTCGTTGTTGAGACAAGTTGATCAATGGCGGCCTGACTGAGTTGGTCTTTTGAGAGGTTATTCGTTGCTCCACAGGGACTTTCGAGTGTTTGTTTGCCTACCTCTTGTTTGTGGACTGTGTTTGATGCCTCGTTTAGAACACCATCCATGGGGTCATTACTCAGACAGGACATATGATCTATCTGCTTGTCTGACCAAGATGATTAAATATGGCTGTCTGAGGGGGTGCATAGGGTGATTGAGAGTATCCATCTAGCCGGTTCTTCGTGACAGCCTACAGGTAAAGCGGTTGCATTCGTGGTAGCAAAATCCAGTAAAAACGAACCTCAAATTTCACTGGCTACCTCTCTTGCATAATTATCGGTATCCACCATGCAATTTGCATAAGTTGCGCAAAGTCGATCTTTTGACCATGGTAACACGGCGTGTCACACTCACCGAATCTGTGGGGTCGTATCCGGTTGGCACCACTCTTGAAGTATCAAACGTGTATGGCTCGTATCACGTGTACGATTACAGGCTCTCAGGGCCAGACACTGATAGTGACACTGTCGAGGTCACCAGTGATATGATTAAAGAATCAGTCGAAACAGTGCGAAAAGAATAGCGGAAAGACTGGCCTTTCACATGGTGGTTATTATTGGAAGCAAAGCCATCAAGGGTAATTGCCAGATAAGCACCGTGTATTCAGCACTGGCGTATCATTTAATCTGGTAGTTGACAAATCCCGGGTGACCGATACAGAGGCTGTATTCAGCAAATCAATCGGTCGGTATCGTACTCTCTGCTCACCTGGTCAGGAACGATATATGGCGAATCTAAATCATAGTGAAATAAAACCGAGCACATCATAGATTTGGTTCATTCCGAAAACGAATGGGCGCTGCAGGATTTGAACCCGCGACAACTTGGTCCGAAGCCAAGCACTCTGTCCAAGCTGAGCTAAGCGCCCGCACTGCGTTCTTCCGATGCTCGAATAATAAGGGCGTCGGTCTCGCTATCGTGGGCCAGTCGATCACACGGCTCCCGGAACCACCTCATTTATTCACCATCACCGACCACCGGAGCGTATGGCGTCGTTGTCGCCTCCGCTCCGAGCGGCGGTCGAACTCACCCGCCCCGGCAATGCGGTCGCCGCCGGCGTGCTCACCTTTACCGGCGCGTTCGTCAGCGGCGGCGTCGCTGCAACGCCGGCTGCCATCACCGCAGCAGTCCTCGCGACCGTCGCCGCGACCGCCGGCGGCAACGCGATCAACGATTACTTCGACCGCGATATCGACGCGGTCAACCAACCTGATCGCCCGATCCCTCGCGGTGCGATCTCAGCCCGTGGCGCACTCGGCGTCAGTATCGCCTGCTTCGCCGTCGCCACCGTCGCCGCGCTGACGCTTCCATTGGTCGCTATCGGGATCGCCGTCGTCAACCTCCTCGCGCTCGTCGCCTACACTGAGTGGTTCAAAGGCCGCCCACTCGTCGGCAACGCGCTTGTTGCCTATCTTACCGGCAGTGCGTTTCTCTTCGGTGGCGCGGCCCTCGGCGACCCCCTTGGCGCGGGCGTGTTGTTCCTGCTGGCCGCAGTCGCCACGCTTACCCGAGAGATTGTCAAGGACGTGGAGGACATCGCTGGCGACCGACAGGAGGGGCTGCGAACGTTTCCGATCGTTGTCGGCCGAACCCCCGCGCTGTGGGCCGGCGTCGCCGTGCTCGTGGTTGCTGTCGCCGCGAGCGTGCTCCCGTATCTCGACGGCACCTTCGGATTGAGCTATCTACTTGTGGTCGCCCCTGCTGATGCAGTCATGCTGTGGGCCGCACTCTACTCGTTCCGCGATCCGACCGTGAGCCAGCGATGGCTCAAACGTGGTATGTTCCTTGCGACCGCGGCGTTCGTGGTCGGGCGAGCGATGGTCGTCGTTGGCTGAGTTGCTGTCGACGCCACCGCCGGTGACTCTTTGTCGCGGGACGTCGTAGTTCCTGTATGCCAGTCACTGACGATGACGCGCTCAGCGACGTGCTCCACCTCGATTCAGTTGCTGTCGTCGGCTGTTCGACGACCGCCGGGAAGGCCGCCCACGAGATCCCCGCCTATCTCCAGCGCCAGGGCTATGAGATCCATCCGGTCAATCCCTATGCCGACACCGTCCTCGGTCAACCGGCTGTCGATTCACTCAGCGACGTCGACGCGGCGGTCGATCTCGTCAACGTGTTCCGGCCGAGCGAAGAGGTCGCCGGTATCGTAGAGGAGACGCTTGCCCGTCATGACGCTGCGGGCGATATCGAGGCCATCTGGCTCCAACTCGGCATCACCAACGACAAAGCCCTTGCCGACGCCGAGGCTGCTGGGCTCACAACGGTTCAAGATCGATGTATGAAAGTCGAACACCAACGGTTGCTGGCTGAGTAATTCGGCAGCGTCGAATCTGGACAAGTCAGCCGTCGCTTATTGGCTCGTCTCGGCGTCGTCGCTGTCGTCGCCGTCGGCAGCAATCGAGTCAACCGGGTCATCGTCGTCATCAGACTCTTCGACCGGAATCTCTTCGCTATCGTCTGTCGTCGCCCCGCTGTCGCCATCGAGATCGGCGTCGTCGACAGCGGCTTCGATATCGACGTCGAGTTCCTCGCCGATAGCTTCCAGAATCACGCGCTGTTCGGCGATCTCGGCTTCGAGCGACTGGACTCGGCCGCCGGTGTCCTCGACTGTCCGTTTGGTTGATTCGACCTCCTTGCGGAGGGCGTTGAGTCGGCGATACATCTTCTCGGCGGTGTCAGCCACCGTTTGGATCTTCTTGGCGGTGCTTCCGAGTCCCATGTCTCATCGTTGGCCGCCCACGTTGTGTGTGTTGTGGTTGTCGTTGTGACCGCGTGTGTCGTGGCTCTCGCCCCGCCCGAGTGTTTTTCGTGCTGCCGCTGTGACGGGATGTATGGACGCGCCGCGAATTCTGTTGACCAACGATGACGGGATCGACAGCGTCGGGTTCCGGGCGCTCTACGAGGGACTCTCTGCGGTGGGCGACGTTGTCGCCGTCGCGCCGGCTGACGACCAGAGCGCGGTCGGTCGAACGGTCTCGGAGGTAGTCGAGTTCGCCGACCACGAGTACGGGTATGCGATTCATGGCACCCCGGTCGACTGTGTGATCGCCGGCCTCGGCTCGATCTGTCCCGACGTTGATCTCGTTGTTTCGGGCTGCAACAAAGGTGGGAACCTCGGGGCCTACGTCTTGGGACGCTCTGGCACCGTTAGTGCGGCCGTCGAAGCGGCGTTCTTCGGCGTCCCCGCGATCTCAGTGTCGATGTATATCGAAGGTGGCGACGACTGGGCGTCGCTGGCGACGGAGCCGGATGATTTCACCACCGCACGCGATGCGACGACCTATCTCGTCGACCAAGCCACGACGAGCGACGTTTTCGACGTTGCCGACTACCTCAACGTGAACGTTCCCTTCCGCGACAACGCTGGCGTCACCGGCTCGATCCCGATGCGGGTCACCCGCCCCTCGATGCGGTATGAGATGGGTGCTGAACAGAACGGGGGCCGCGAGATCGAACTCAGGGATGGCATCTGGGATGTCATGCGTGGCGACAGCGTCGACGACCCGGTCGGCACCGACCGCCGGGCGGTCGCCGACGGCGAGATCAG
>Ga0102935_1000842_pt1 | contig 11225 bp, 16 predicted proteins | sample SalPonR2_A_D2_MG_FD_78508 | JGI IMG/M metagenome (GOLD analysis project Ga0102935, IMG submission 78508) | Salt pond soil microbial communities from South San Francisco under conditions of wetland restoration - Salt Pond MetaG R2_A_D2_MG | ecosystem: Environmental > Aquatic > Marine > Intertidal... | reverse complement strand
CGAGCGCCACCGTGTGGTCGGGCAGGTCGCGCCGGGCGAGCAGGTCTTCGACATGTTCGCCGGCGTCGGCCCTTTCGTCGTCCCCTTCGCCAAGGCCGGCGCAGACTGCGTCGGCACGGACATCAACGAGGCGGCTGTCGCGTATCTCCGACGAAACGCCGAACGCAACGGCGTCGCTGACAGCGTCACGGCCATTCACGGCGACGTGCGTGAGGTGGCGGCCGACTACGAGGGGTGGGCCGACCGCATCGTGATGAATCTGCCACACAGCGCCGACGAGTTCCTGCAGACGGCCGTCTCGCTGGCCGGCGACGAGTGTGTGTTACACTACTACGACATCCAGCCCGAGACCGACCTCTTCGGCCCGGGCGAGCGCGCTATCTGTGAGGCGGCCGAACCAGCGTACGATGTCGGTATCGACACCCGCCGCACCGTCCGCTCGTACGCACCGGGTGAGCACAACGTCGCGCTAGACGTGACATTGCATCGCCGAGCCAGTAGCAAAAGTTAGGGGCACCGCCGTCGAAACACCGAGTAACGGAGCCATCTCCAATGTATCGGATACTCGTCCCCGTCGATGCCGACATGGACCGCGCCAGAAAGCAAGCCGCCTACGTCGCGGACCTTCCTCTCGCCCCGGAGAACCTCGAAGTCATCGTCACACACGCGCTCTCGCCCGAGGAACTCGACGAGTCCAACGACTCCATCGACCACGTCGACACCGTCCAACTGGTCCGCGACGAACTCAGCGATGCCGGCTACGCGGTCACGCTCAGTGAGGGGCGGCTGCCGCCGGCCGACGCTATCCTCGATTTGACCCGCGAACACGACGCCGACCAAGTCGTCATGGGGTCGCGCAAACGCTCCCCGACCGGGAAGGTCATCTTCGGCAGCGTCTCCCAACAAGTACTGTTGGAGTCGCCGGTGCCCGTCACTATCGTCGGCGCACAGGAGTGAAATCGCGGCCCGGATTCGCAATCCTTATTGCGGTTATCGGCACTATCACCTATTGCCGAGTGGCACACCATCGAGGGCTTGTCGCTACGAGAGCTTGGTCGTGTGTGCCAATCGCGCCGGTGTAGCTCAGACTGGCTAGAGCGAATCCTTCGTAAGGATTAGGCCGAGGGTTCAAATCCCTCCACCGGCTCTCTGTCGCGAACAATTCGTGAGCGACGAAACCGGAACGAGGGATTCGAATCAGGGAAGTCGCAGCGCCGAACGGAGTGCGGCGACCGTCTTCCCGTGGTTCAAATCCCCCCGGTCGAATATTTGTGATATAATAGACTCTGACTGTTACCACTTACAGCGTTGGCCTTCCTCGGGCGGGAACTCGCTCAGTCTGACGTTCCACGGATACGGGTTTGCCAGTATCTCCCGAGGGTCGCGAATAGAGTGCGCCGTGGGGTCTTGCAGGTCCTCCGAGGAGAACGTGGCGACGAGTGCCCCTTCGGGATAGTCCCGTAGCGGGTGTTCTGTGAGGATGTCCTGCAGTTGCTGTTCGGCGTCGTCCGGCAGGATAGCTACGTCTTTTCCGTAGGCTATAGCAGCCATTGAAAATCAATGCACACCCGACCGCACGACTGCAGTGCGGTCGGTGTGTAAATCGTTTCAATTGTTACTATAGTAGTTCTGCGTCGTCCATCGTCAGGATACGGAGGTGGACGCGGGTTCGGACGTCTTTCGTATCGGTACGAACTATTTTCACGCGTGTCGGTACCGTGGGCAAAGTAATAGCTAGCGGGGCGGCCCCCGCCGCTGTGTATCCCAGATAGCCACGCAGTACGGCCCCGAAGCCGGCGGTGCCGACGGCGAAGGTCACGACGCTGACGGCGGGCTCAGGACTACGGCGTGATGACGGCGCGGCCGTCGATTTCGCGGTGTTCGAGCTTCTCGGCCACCTCGTTGATGTCTTCGAGGTCGTACTGGGTGGTGTGCAGGTCGACTTCGTCGCGTTCGACGAGCGCGACCAGTTCCTGCAACTCGGCGTAGCGGCCGACGATGTTGCCCCGGAAGGAGAATTCGCCGTTGACGAGTGCTTGTGCGGGTTCGTGGATGTGGCCGCCGTAGCCGATGATGTGGTGGTCGCCGCCGGCCCCGCAGATGTCGGGAGCCAGTGCCGTCGTCTCGTCGGCTCCGACGAAGTCCAGTACTTGGGCCGCGCCAGCGCCGTCGGTGATGGCCTCGATTTCGGCGGCCACGTCCTCGCTCTCGGGGTCGATGGTGTAGCGGGCTCCGAGGTCGGCACCGAGCTGGCGGGCTGATTCCTTGATGTCGACGGCGACGATGTCGGCGGCGCTCATCGCGTCGAGACATTGGAGGCCGATGTGGCCGAGCCCGCCGACGCCGATGACGACGGCGGCGTCGCCCGGATTGAGGTCGCCGACAGCCTTCTTCGCGGCGTGGTAGGCGGTGATACCGGCGTCGGCGTGGGGGGCGATGTCGGCCGGGTCGACGCCGTCGGGCAGCGGGATGACCGACCGCTCGCTGGTGTGGAGTTCGTCCGCGAACCCGCCGTCGGTAGTCAGCCCGTTGAACGCGTCGTTCTCGCAGTACATCGTCTCGCCCTGTCGACAGGGCCGACACGTCCCGCAGGTCTGGACCGGGTGACAGATGACTTGGTCGCCCTCCGAGACCAGTTGGACCTCGTCACCCACGGCGACGACTGTACCGGCGTTTTCGTGGCCCAGTGTCATCGGCAGCGGTTGTGGAACGTACTGCTCCCACATCCCCTCGATGATGTGATTGTCTGTCTGACACCAGCCCGCCCCCTCGACTTCGACGACAACGTCGTCGCTGTTCGTTACCTGTGGTTTCTCCACCTCGTCGATGGAGAGGCCCTCGCTCATGTCCTCTGTGTACTCGTGTAGTCTGGCTGCGCGCATCGGCTAATAGTTATGATTGATTGTTATAGAATCTAGCCTCGAGTTTCAGGGTCGGATAAGTTAATCAAACACGAACGCCGAGTACGGAAATCGCACGGCTGGCTCGGTCGGTGAGCAGGCGCTCGTTCGGGGGTCAAATCTGACGCCAATGATAACCCCCCTCAGCGGTGGGGCACCAGCGCGAACCGGGACGCCTCCGAAGACACGAGCGAGCAATGAGACAGGCGGAAGACCGGGTGGCCGTGGGTCGACCTGACGGCAACGGGGGCCGCTGACCGTGTCGTTTCGGAACGCGTGGTACCGAACGGAGACGACAGTGGCCTGTCTCGCGTGTGGCGAGTCGGTGGAACGGTCGGCGGCCCGCGAGTACGACAAGCACGGAAATCGCTGGAACCGGGACGACAAGCGCTTCGAGTATCTCTGTAAGCCGTGTGACACAGACCGGTGTCACAGTCCACGCAACAGCCTCGAATCCGACCTCGTCGCTGCGGGCGCGGGGAGACAAGACGACGCAGCGTTTTTCGCGGCGTACTTCGACGTGGTGGCTGACGACCGGCCTGTGGCTCGCGACGAGTGAGGTCAGTGTGTCATCACCAGTAGCGACTCGTCAGTACGAGCCAGACAGAACGGCCGCCCGGGGTCGCCGAAACTGTTCGTCCGCTTCTCGCTGACGAACAGGCGCTCGAACGCCTCGCCGCAGGCGGGACAGGCGAAGTCGTCTCTGTTTGCTAGCGTCATCGTTCCGCGGTCTTGCTTGAGGAGTTTGAGGCCGTGGCGGTAGTCGTGTACGTCGAACCCGCCGCTCACGTCGAGTCGGTCCATAGAAACGAGACAACGGCCGCTCGCTTAAGGCTTAGACGAGGTTCGCGCCCATGTAGAGGACGACGACGAGGAACACCCACACCACGTCGACGAAGTGCCAGTACATCGAGGCCGTCGACATGGACGTGTGTCGCTCCGGGGAGTACTGTCCGTAGTACGCCCGGACGAAGACGACACCGAGCAGGACGGCTCCCATCGTAACGTGGAGGCCGTGCAGGCCGGTTAGCCCGTAGAACGCCGAGCCGTAGACTCCCTCGGTGAGGGTGAACCCGTCGTGGATGATGAACTCGTAGTACTCGTAGACCTGCCCGCCGATGAAGACCACTCCGAGAAAGAGGGTCGCGCCGAGCAGTTTCATGAACTTCGAGCGGTCGCCGTTCAGCAAGGCGACGTGGCTGTAGTGCAACGTGACCGAGCTAATCACCAGGAGGACGGTGTTGGCGATGACCAGCGAGCCGAACACTTCCGGCACTTCGCCCCACACGTCCGTCCCGCGGATGATGAAGTAGTAGACGAAGCCGGCACCGAACGTCGCCACTTCGGACCCGAGGAACAACAGCATCGCGAACTTCAGGGTCTTTCCCGAGTGGCGATCGGTTCCGCGTTCCCAGAAGTCCGAGACGAAGGCGTGATACAGCCAGCCGTAGATACCGACCAAGAAGAGGCCGATACTGCCGACGGTCACGCCCGCACCGATAGTCGTACTGACGAGTCCGCTGTCGCCGATAGCGAGAACCAGCAGCGCCGCGCCGACGTAGATTCCCGACCCGCCGATGGCCGTAATAAAGGGCCACCAACTCGCCTCACCGAAGCCGTGTGGCCAGTCCTCCGTCGCCGGGAGGTGGTGTTCGTGGCCACCCTCGTGTTCATCGGTCGTACTCATACCGCCCCCTAACGAGTGGACTACCAAAAGCCCATCCCATTCGCTCGCTGCCCGATGTCGGAAACTACACCACACCGAGGGCCCAACAGTCGACAATGACATCGCGTCGACGCCGTGCGACCGCGGTGACACTCACAGCGGTGGGGTGGCTCCTCGCGATGGGGACCGCGAGCGCCCACGGCGGGAGTCTAGCCGCCGGCAGCCGCGAGTCGCTGACGATTCCGACGTGGCTGTTTCTGAGTACTGGCGGAGCCGCCGTCGGGGCCTCCTTCCTGCTCGCCTCCTTCGTCACTGACCGGGTCTTCATCGAGCGCATCCACGACTGGGGGACACCGCTCTCGGGCGGAGTACGGCCGGCGGTGTGGCTCGGACGGGCCGTCGGGCTCGTGGGTTTCGCCGCGGTCATCGGTCTCGGTTTCTTCGGGCCGACGACACCACAGACGAACCTCGCCATTCTCTTGGTGTGGGTCGGCTGGTGGGCCGGGCTGGCCATGACGACTTACTTATTAGGGAACACGTGGCGCGTGCTCAATCCCCTCTCGACCATCGCGCTCGTTCTGCCCTCACTGGACCGCGACTATCCCACGCAACTGGGCGCGTGGCCCAGCGTCGTCGGCCTGCTGGCGCTCGTCTGGCTCGAAGTCGTCAGCCCGCTCGCCGACGAGCCCCGACTGCTGGCGACGGCGGTACTCGGCTACAGCGTCGTCACCCTGACCGGGGCCGTCGTCTTCGGCCGCGAGACGTGGTTCGACGAAGCCGACCCCGTCGAGCGCGTGTTCCGCTACTACGGCCGTGTCGCACCCATCGGCCGCGGCGCGGACGGCCGCCTCCGACTCCGATTGCCCGGTATGGACCTCTCGACGCCCCGCCTCGTCGACGGCCGAGACGAGGTGGCCTTCGTCGTCGCCCTCCTGTGGGCGACCACCTACGACGGCCTCGTGACGACGCCGGCCTTTCGAGACCTGACGACGCCGCTGGTCGACGCCGGCCTCCCCGCGCACCTGCTGTACCCCGTCGTTCTGGCCGCCGGCTTCGCGCTCTTCTTGGGCGTCTATCGCCTCGCCGTTCGGTCGAGTCGCCGGACCGCCGAGACGTATCTCTCGCCCGCGGAACTGGCCGAGCGGTTCGCGCCGCCGCTGCTCGCCATCGCCGCCGGCTACCACTTCGCGCACTATCTGGGCTACTTCCTCGTGCTCGCACCCGCGCTCGGACTCGCGCTTCTCTCGCCGCTGTCGGACCCCGGCGCGGTGCCCATCTACGAACCGCCGGCGTGGTTCGGCGGCGTCGGTATCGCCGCCGTCATCGTCGGCCATCTGGTCGCTATCTGGGTCGCCCACGCCGCCGCTTACGACCTCTTTCCCGCTCGCATGCAGGCCATCCGCTCGCAGTACCCCTTCATCGCCGTGATGGTCTTTTACACCATGACTAGCCTGTGGGTCGTCACCCGACCGGAGGTGCCCCTGCCTCACCTATGACTGACCACGACTACGACCGCTTCGAGGACGCCCCGGCCTTCGAATGCCACTACTGCGGCCGCCCCTTCGCCCGCGAGGAGTGGCTCGCGCTCCATCGTGGGCTCGACCATCCCGCTCAACTGGACGACGACGAAGTGGCCGCGTTCCGTGCCGCCCACGAGGCAGAAGAAGACGCGCTCGGAAACTTCCGCTTACAGGCGCTCGGCGCGCTGGTGCTCGTCTACTTCTTCCTCCTCATGATTTACGCCCTCGTTTGAACCGACGACTGCGGGCCGACTGTTCACTCCGCTCGACACGACTGTGCGGGTATCTTCCTTCGCTCGGAGGGGGTCCGCGAGCAGGCGAGCTTCGAGTTCACGACGACGCCGCTGACTACGGAGAAGCGACACGTTGATGGGTGCCAGCGCCAGAACACGTAGGCATGGACCTGCGCGTCATCGACAAATCCGACACGGAGCTTTCTATCGAGATTGCGGGCGAAGACCACACGTTCATGAACGTCATCAAAGGGGCCCTGCTGGAGACGCCGGGCGTCACCGCGGCGACCTACGACGTGAATCCAGAGCAGTCGGGCGGCCAGACCGACCCCGTGCTGACGATCAAGACCGAACAGGCGGTCGACGCGCTGGACGCCCTCGAAGACGGCACCGACCGCGTCATCACGAAGGCCGACGAGTTGACCGAGGCGTTCGAGGCGGCCGCCTGATTAGCAGGTGACGACGGTCACGTAGAGGGTTCGGTCCGGTGCGGCGTAGATATCGACGCCGATGCCCGAGCGCGTCTCTTGTTCGCCGACTCGCCCGCTGAGGCTGTCGCCTGCGCCGCTTCCAGACGCGAGCGCACGGCCGAGCGAGCTGGTATCCGTCGAGGAACCGTCGCCGGTATCGTTCGACACGTCACCGACGTACAGACGGGTGTACGAGAGTACCGTGATACGGGCGCGACCGCCGCAATCGGGCTCGAACGCTTCGAGTTCGGACAGCGTCGGCTCGTCGCCGCCGGCGTAGTCGTGTTCGACCCGGCGAGCGTTGTAGTCGGTTGCCATCGCGTCCAGTGTCTCGCCGCGGTCGAGGCGCTCGGTGTCGATGTCCTCGCGGCCGTCGTTGCCCGTCCCGACGAGTGCCGCTTCGGTCTCGGACAGCGAGACGCCAGCGACCGTTTCGGATTGCCGGGCACCTCTGGCGGTGTCGGTGGCTCGCCGACGACCGGCAGGTCGACGACCCCGGCAAGCCCGAGTCCGAGGACGAGCGCGAGGACGCCGGCGACGGCGAACCCGGCCGCGTACTTGCGGTCCAGAATATCGAACCACCCCGTCGAGTCGACGGTCTCGACCTCGCCGTCGTCGCGCGTTCGGCGTTCCAACGAGGCGTTCCCACAGCGGCTACACGACGGGGAGTGCTTCTCGTGGTGGCGGCCACACGCCGTACAGACCCACACTGGCGTCCCTGTCGAATCGGTCGTGTCCGGACCCATCCGAGTCACGGCCTTCTCGAAGCGTCCGTGGCCGCAGTCGTCACACGGCGGGTCGTCCGCTTCGTGGGGTTTCCCGCACCACTCACACCGCCATTCCACGGTCTCGGTTGCGGCTATCTGCGATAAAAATATGGGGGGCTGTCGGCCGACTGTGCGCGTCCGGGCGACCCACTCAACACAGCACGTACGTGACGAAGACGGTGTCGTCGGGCGCGACGTGAATATCGACGCCGATGGTTTCGGTGGCCGCGTCGCGGAACGGTTCGCCGCGTTCGACGTAGCTGTCGACGAGCGCTGTCGCCAGCGCCGTCTCGTTGTCGAACTCGCTCAGGGGTTGGCCGCCTCGGTCGGGCGCAACGCGGTAGCTGACGAGCGTCGGGTTCTCACACCCGGGCGAGACGCGACTCACGGCGTCGGGGTCTGGTTCCTCGCGGTCGCCGGCGTAGGCCCCGACGAGGCCCTTGTTGTAGTACGCGGCGGCTTCGTCGGCCGAGGCGTTCCGGGTCACTGCGTCGGCACCTTCGGCCGTCCGGCGGTCGTTGAGCGTTGCGACGTAGGCCGATTCCGTCTCGGTAAGCGAGAGGTTCCCGACTGTCTCGGCGTTGCCCGGGGCGTCCGGCACGGTCAAGTCGGGCGTGGTTCCGGTGCCCGGAAGCGTAATCACGCCGAGCGTACTCAGGACGAGGACGCCCAAGAGGACGGCGACGACGGCGTAGCCGGCGACGTACTTCGGTTCGATGATGTCGAGCCAACTGGTGTCGATATCGTCCATCGGGTCGGCCACGTCGCCGGCCGCTTTCCGCTCGAAGTCCGCCCCGCCACAGCGCTTACAGGGCGGATTGTGCTTTTGATGGGTTCGTCCGCAGTCCTGACAGACCCAGACCGAGCCACCGGGAACGACTTCGTGTTCGACTTCCGGGCCGGCCTCGACGAAGGTTCCGTGCCCGCAGTTGTCACACGGCGGGTCGTTCTCTTCGTGTGGTTTCTCACACCACTCACACCGCCAATCCATTACCACGGCTAGGTGCCGAAGCTACAAATGGCTCGCGGACCGTTTCCGGTCGCTCTCATGGACCTCTCTCCGACGCCGACACGCTATCGACAGATTGGCGGGCACACAGACGACGTTCCATTCGCGGCGAGTGTCGCCGGCCCGTATAACCGACCCCAAATCGTTCGCAGAGCGGATTTCTTCCGAACGAGTCCGGCCGAGATGTTCCCGTACGCTTATTTTACCACATTCCGTCCGCTGTGCTGATGTTCGATGAGTGGTAAATCAGTTGGCCGGTCCGCAGCTGTCAGTGCGGCCGTCGTCGAGGCCGTCGCGTCGAGCGAAGGTGTCGACCCGGTATCGCTCACCACCCCGCTGTACGATGGTATCGACCCCGAGAGCTTGGACCGACTCGTCGACAGCATCGACGCGGAACGGCCGAACGAAGCGGTGGTCAGATTCAGCTACGCCGGCTACACTGTCGCTGTCACCGCCGACGGCTCCGTGACACTCAGCGAGTGAGCCGACTCAGAGGCGGACGGGAACGCCCCGTTCGTCGAGATGCGCCTTGGTCTCCGCGATGGAGTACTCGCCGAAGTGGAAAATCGAGGCAGCCAGCCCGGCGTCGGCTCCCGCGTCGGTGAACACCTCCGCCATGTCTTCGGGGCTGCCACAGCCCGAGGAAGCGATGACAGGTGTCGAGACGGCATCACAGACCGCTTTCATCAGCGGAATGTCGTAGCCGTCTTTGGTGCCGTCGGCATCGATAGAGTTGACGAAGATTTCGCCTGCCCCCCGTCGCTCGGCCTCTTTCGCCCACTCGACGGCGTCGAGCCCGGTCCCTTCGCGACCGCCCTTGACCGTACACTCGAACCAACAGGACTCGCCGTCGACCTCCACGTACTGTTCGCCCTGTCCGTCGAAGCGACGACGGGCGTCCAGCGAGATGACGATACACTGGCTTCCGAAGGCCGCCGCGCCCTCCTCGATGAGGTCGGGATTGGCGATTGCCCCCGAATTTATCGAGACTTTGTCGGCCCCGGCTCGGAGCGTCTCTTTGATATCTTCACGGGTACGGATACCGCCGCCGACAGTCAGGGGGATGAACACTTCGTCGGCCACCGCCGAGACCGTCTCGAGCATCGTCTCTCGACCGTCTGCCGACGCCGTGATATCCAGAAAGACGAACTCGTCGGCACCGGATTCGTTGTAGGCTTTGGCCATCTCGACGGGGTCGCCGGTGTACTCCAAGTCCTCGAAGTTGACGCCGGTGTAGACCGCGGCGTCCCCATTCTCGTCGACGTCTACGTCGATACAGGGGATAATTCGTTTCGTGAGGGTCATTCCTGTCCAATCGTTCGCCACATGGGCGTTTGACGGTTTCGACTGCTAGTAGTTATTGCAGCGATTTACCGGGACGCGCCGACCCCGGGTCAGCGCTATCCCGAAATACTCTACGATGACCACTATAACGCAAGACCGGCGTGAGTCGGTACTACAGCCGCGGTCACACGCTGGAATCCGACAGCTACAGGTACCCACTCACAGAAGCCTCGGGTATGGCAGACGACCACCACGACGAGGACCGACCCGACTACGACCCCGAACACGTCGACCTGCCCGCGAAGGAACCGCCGCTGCGGGCGACGGCCCCGCAGAGCGACTTCACGATGGGACAAGTCGGACAGGGGGCGGCCGTCGCCTTGGTCGGCCTGCTGCTGACGTTCGGTGTCGCGCTCGCGCTGGTCTAACAGCGCCTCTCTTTCAGGCCAGTTCGTCCTCGATAGTCGAGCGGAGGGCGGCAATCTCGCCGTCGTCGTACTGCAGCGTATCATCGTTGACCGTGATATCGAGGTGGTTCGAGCCGTTCGCCGCACCCAACTCGACCACGGGTGCAACGCCGTCGAAGGCCTCCCGCACGGCGGCGGGGTCGGTCGTCTCGAAGACGACGCGGCCGGGTCGTTCGTTGAACAACAGGCGCTTTTTGCTCCCCCGGTCGACCGTCTCGATGTCGACGCTCGCGCCGGCGTCGTCGTGGACCATCTCCGCGAGCGCCACCGCGAGACCGCCGTGGCTCACGTCGTGACTGGCGAGGACGTGGTCGGCGTCGGCCACGTCCGCGATTGTCTCTACGAGTCCCGGTGAATCGGCCGGCAGTTCGGGGAAGGCGTCGGTACCGCCGAACTGGGCGGTGTACTCAGAGCCGCCGAGCCGTGGGTCGGCCTCGCCCTCCAGTGCGGTGTCACCGACGACGACGAGGGTGCCCGCACCCGACAGTTCCATCGGCGGGGCGTCGTACCCCTCCTTGACACCGACCAAGGCGAGCGTCGGTGTCGGCGGAATCGGTCCCGTGTTCGAGTCGTTGTACAGCGAGACGTTGCCGCCGACGACGGGCACGTCGAGGTCGGCGCACATGTCCGCGAGCCCGTCGACGATACCCTTGAAGCCGCCGTACACGTCGGGTTTCTCGGGGTTGCCGCCGTTGAGACAGTCGACGGCGGCGTGGGGAATTGCACCCTTTGCGGCGACGTTGGTTGCGTTCTCCAAGGCGATGGCTCGGGCGCCCTCGTAGGGGGCGGCGTCGGTCCAGTTGGGGTCCGCACCGGCCGAGAACGCCAGTCCGGTGCCGGCCTCTCGAATGGCCAACAGAGCGGCGTCGTCGCCCGGCAGCACGCTCGTCCGGACCTGCACCTCGTGGT
>Ga0102935_1000841_pt1 | contig 11230 bp, 14 predicted proteins | sample SalPonR2_A_D2_MG_FD_78508 | JGI IMG/M metagenome (GOLD analysis project Ga0102935, IMG submission 78508) | Salt pond soil microbial communities from South San Francisco under conditions of wetland restoration - Salt Pond MetaG R2_A_D2_MG | ecosystem: Environmental > Aquatic > Marine > Intertidal... | reverse complement strand
GCGTGCGCGCCGTTCGCGAGGTGAGCGCGGTCGACGATCCCCGGGTCGAGGAACCGCTCGCGGACGTACGCGCCCGGGTCGTCCGGACGCTCGCCGTCGAACGGGAGGAATCCGCCCTTCGTCGCCACGACGATCGCCTCGCGGTCTATCGGCGACCGGCGGACCGCCTCGCCGACGACGCGCTCTGCGCGCCCGGCCCGATAGTTACTCGCGGTATCGACGTGGTTCACGCCGGACCGGAGCGCGAGTTCGATCGCCGCGCGGGAGGCGTCGTCGACCGCGACCGTGGGCGCGCCGAGGTACGTCCCGATCCCCACGCTCGCGGCCACGCCGGGCCCGAATCGCCTGAAGTACGTCCGGCCGAACGCGTCGCCGAACGCGTCGCGGTAGTTCCAGAGGGAATCACGGGTCGCCATACGTGTGGGTTCCGGCTGTCGAGGACATAAGTCGCGTGCACGCGGTCAGTCTCGGTCGGACGCAGTACGCGAATCAAAAATCGGCGTCAGACACGTGCAAGACGGCGACACAACGATTATACGTTATCCGAGAGTTCGTGAAACAATGGCCTCGCTCACCGACCACCTGTCCGATCTCGTCGAGGACGCGGACGCCGCGCTGCTGTTCTCGCCGACCAGTTCCTTCCACGACCGGTTCGTCAACGACGACGCGGGAGATGACCCCGATGTCGTCGTCGTCGCGCCCGACAACGACGTCGACGCCGAGGTGTTCGTCGAGCTTCCCCTCCCCTTCGACAACGTCAAAGACCGGATCCGGTTCGGCATCGAGGGCGCGATGGACGCCGATCTCGTGGCCGAGGGCGACGCGGTCGTCTGTATCGCGTCGGTATTCGACGGCGGCTCCGACGCCGTGGTCCGCGTCACCGCGGACGAGACGATCCACACGGGTATCTACGACCTGTTCGTCAACTCTCGGGCCGAGCCGAGCGTCATTCGCGACGTCTTCGAGGTCGCCATCGAACTCGGCAAGAAGGGACAGAAGGGCAAGCCCGTCGGGGCGCTGTTCGTCGTCGGCGACGCCGGGAAAGTGATGAACAAGTCCCGGCCGCTCTCGTACAACCCCTTCGAGAAGTCGCACGTCCACGTCGGCGATCCCATCGTCAACGTGATGTTGAAGGAGTTCTCGCGGCTCGACGGCGCGTTCGTCGTCTCCGACTCCGGGAAGATAGTCTCCGCGTACCGCTACCTCGAACCGGGCGCGGAGGGCGTCGACATCCCGAAGGGGCTCGGCGCGCGCCACATGGCCGGCGGCGCTATCACTCGGGACACGAACGCGACCGCGATCGTGCTCTCGGAGTCCGATGGGCTCGTGCGAGCGTTCAAGGCGGGAGAACTCGTCTTGGAGATCGACCCGGAGGAGTACTGAAACGATGTCCACGGTCACGAGCGCGCTCGCCGAGGCGGTCGCGGCCGTCCCCGACCGGCTCTGGCTCGCCCTGCTTGTGCTCGCGCTCGGGCTAGTCGCGGCCTACGTCGTCGGCGTGATCAACCGTCGGCTGTTGACGAGAGCGGGGGTGCCCGAAGTCATCGAGGGGACCGCCTTCGAGCGGACCGCCCGCGAGTTCGACACCTCGACGGTCCACATCCTCGCGCAGCTGTCGAGTTACTTCATCGTCGCCGTCACGATCATCGTCGCGCTCACCGTCGCCGACGTGAACTACCTCGAACAGTTCTGGTCGGGCGTCGCGGCCTTCCTCCCTCGCGTGTTCGTCGCCGTCATCGTCCTCATCGTCGGCGTCGTCGTCGGCGACAAGGCGGAACTGCTCGTCACGGAGCGGCTTCGAGGAATCAAGCTGCCCGAACTCGGCGTGTTCCCGCCACTCGTCAAGTACAGCGTGGTGTACGTCGCCGCGCTCGTCGCCCTCGGGCAGGTCGGCGTCCAGACGCTCGCGCTCGTCGTGCTGCTCGCGGCGTTCGCGTTGGCGATCGTGTTGTTCGCCGCGCTGGCGACGAAGGACCTCGTCGCCTCGGCCGCCGCGGGCGTCTTTCTCCTATTGCGACAGCCGTACGGGATCGGCGACGAGGTTCGCGTCGCCGGCGAGCGGGGGATCGTGCAAGAGGTCGACCTGTTCGTCACGCGTATCGAGGCCGACGGCGAGGAGCACGTGCTCCCGAACCACTCCGTGTTCCGCGACGGGATCGTCCTGATACGGGAGTAGGTCTCACCTCGAAGCCGTCACGTCGACCCCCGGTGCGCTTATCGCCGTGCGACCGTCAGGGACGTGCATGGCACCGACGCTGGTGAGCGCGGCCGTCGGGGCGCTTCTCGCCGCGGCGCTTCTCGGACGCGCCTTCGACCGGCGGGCAGTCGCGGTCGTCGTCGCGGCCGCGGTGGCTCCCGACCTCGACGCGGTCGCGAGCCTCGTCGTCCCGGGCGCGACGAACGCGCTCTTTCACGCCCTCTGGATTCCGCTCGCAGCCGGCCTCCTCCTCCGGTGGGACACGGCACACCGAGGCCGGTCGTGGCTCCGCGAGCGTGCGGGCGAGGTGGCCGGCGATCGCGCCGTCCGGGTCGCGTGGGTGGCGATCGCGTCGTTCGTCGTCGCCGGGATCGGTCCCGACCTGTTCTGGCGGGCGGGGGTGAACCTCCTGTACCCGGTCCACGACGCCTACTACCTCGTCTCCGGTCGGCTGGTGTTCTCGACACAAGAGGGGATAGTCCAGACGTTCGTGACGCTCGGCAGGGAGGGTCCGGGCGTGCTTCCGATCGAACGGCTCGGCACGAGCGCGACCTACACCGTACAGACGTGGGTGAACCCGGACGGCCGACCGGGGTTCTCACCCGACGCCGAGCGAGAACTCTCGCTCGTCCGGACCGGCTGGCAGCTCGTCGTCGTCGCGAGCGCGGCCGTGACGCTCGCGGTCCGGTTCCGGCGGACGGACGCGGGGGTGACGCGCTGAATGCCCTCGACGGTCGTCCACGCGGGTTTCGCGCTCCTTCTTGCCGCCGGTCTCCTCGGCAGGTACTACGACCGGCGGGCGCTCGCGGCGCTGTTCGTTGTCGTCGTACTCCCCGAGGTCGACAGCTTCCTCGGTCCGCTCATGTCCGGCGCACACCGCACGGTCGGCCACACCCTCGCGTTCCCCGCTCTCGCCGCGGGGCTCCTCTACTACGATACCCGGATTCGGGACCGCTCGCTCGTCCGGAGTCGGCTCGGCGGCCCCGAGCGCGCGGGCCGGTGGATCGCCGTCGCGTGGGTGGCGCTGTTCGTCCACGCGTTCGCGCACGTCGGGCTCGACTGGACCCATCTCGACGGGGTCAACGTCGTCTGGCCGCTCCGCGACCAGTTCGTTCGGCTCGATGGCGAGATCGTCTTCTCGACCGCCGAGGGGTTCGCACAGACGTTCGTGGAGATACGGACGGACCCCGAGACTGGACGGCGGGCGGTCGACGCCGGCGCGACCGGCACCACCGAGACGGTCCACGTGAACAACCCCGTCGAGCCGCGCGACCCGGACGAGATCACCGAGGAGCCGGTCGACCGGCGGTTCCCGGTCGCGAACGCCGGGTGGCGGCTCTATCTGATCGGGCTCGGCCTGTTCACGCTCGCGGCGCGGCGGCTGCAAGGCGACGTGTGACCCTGGCGGCCGTGAAAAATCTGAGCGAGGCGTCGTGTGTTCACAGCGCGTTGTCGCCTACGGCGTGATCACGGCGCGGCCGTCGATCTCGCCGTGTTCGAGCTTCTCTGCGACGGCGTTCACGTCCCCGAGGTCGTACCGGCTGGTGTGTAAGTCCACGTCGCCCTGCTCGACGAGCGCGACGAGTTCCTGCAGTTCGGCGTACCGTCCGACGATGTTGCCGACGAACGAGAACTCGCCGTTCACGAGCGCCTGTGACGGCTCGTGGATGTGGCCGCCGTAGCCGATGATGTGGTGGTCGCCGCCGGCGGCGGTGACGTCGGGCGCGTAGGCGGTCGTCTGGTCCGCGCCGACGAAGTCGAGCACCTGCGCGGCACCCGTCCCGTCGGTGATGGACTCGACTTCGGCAGGCACGTCGGCCTCGGTCGGGTTGACGAGATGGTCGGCACCGTATCGGTCGGCGAGATCGAGCGCGGCGTCTTTCACGTCGACTGCGGTGATCCGCGCCGCGCTCATCGCGTCGAGACACTGGAGCCCGATGTGGCCGAGCCCCCCGATGCCGATGACGACCGCGTGGTCGCCGGGATTCAACTCACCCACCGCCTTCTTCGCCGCGTGGTACGCCGTGATGCCGGCGTCGGCGTGCGGCGCGATGTCGACCGGATCGACGCCGCCGGGGAGCGGGATCACGGAGCGCTCGCTGGTGTGGAGATAGTCCGCGAAGCCGCCGTCGGTGGTCAGCCCGTTGAACGCGTCGTTCTCGCAGTACATCGTCTCGCCGAGACGGCAGGGCCGACAGGTGCCGCAGGTCTGTACGGGGTGACAGATCACCGCGTCGCCCTCGGAGACGATCTCGACGTCTTCACCCGTCTCGACGACGGTCCCCGCGTTCTCGTGGCCCAACGTCATCGGGAGGTCTTGCGGGACGTACTCTTCCCACATCCCCTCGATGATGTGATTGTCGGTCTGACACCAGCCCGCGCCCTCGACCTCGACAATCACGTCGCTGGCTCCGGTCGCGTGCGGCCGGTCGACCTCGTCGATTTGCAGTCCCTCCGTCATGTCATCCGTGTACTCGTGGAGTCGGGCAGCTTGCATGTGAGTCTCTGTCTCGTTTCCTCCCGCATAAACGTTCGTTATGGTCTTGTAACCATACTGAACGATCCTTATTGTTATGTGTGGTCAGCTCACACACCAACGCGTATGTACGAGATGGACGGTGAGGAGATTTTTGTCATCGACGGGCACGTCCACCTGTGGGACGCTCGCACGGAGAACATCACGCACGAGGGGGGAGAGCAGTTCATCCAGTGTTTCTACGACTATCACACCGGGTTCACGCCCGAAGAGAAACAGTGGGATATGGAGGAGTACCGCCACTACGGGGCGGACCGGATGGCGACCGATCTGTTCGGGAACGCCGCAGCCGACATGGCGATCTTCCAGCCCACGTACCTCACGGAGTTCTACGACGAGGGGTTCAACACGACGGAGCAGAACGCCGAGCTCGCAGAGGAGTACCCGGAACGGTTCGTGTTGAACGGGAGCTTCGATCCCCGTGACGGCGAGGAGGGACTGCGCTACCTCGAACACCTCAAAGAGGAGTACGACATACCCGGCGTGAAGCTGTACACGGCCGCGTGGCGCGGCGACTCGAAGGGGTGGCGGCTCGACAGCGACGACGCCTTCGAGTTCCTAGAGAAGTGCGCCGACCTCGGCATCGAGAACATCAACGCCCACAAGGGACCGACGATCCGGCCGCTCAACCGCGACGCCTTCGACGTGAAAGACATCGACGACGCGGCCTCGTCGTTCCCCGAACTCAACTTCATCGTCAACCACGTGGGACTCCCGCGGCTCGACGACTTCTGTTGGATCGCGGCCCAAGAGCCGAACGTCTACGGCGGGCTCGCGGTCGCGTCGGCGATGTCGACGAACCGGAAGCGGAAGTTCGGCGAGATCATGGGCGAGCTGCTCTACTGGCTCGGCGAAGACCGGATCCTGTTCGGCTCCGACTACGCGCTGTGGAATCCCGACTGGCTCGTCGACCAGGTGATGAACGCCGAGCTCACCGACGAGCAGCGCGACGAGTACGGCGTCGAACTCGACGTCGACACGATGAAGAAAGTCATGGGCGAGAACGCCGCCCGGCTGTACGACATCGACATCGAGGAGAAGAAACGCCAGTTCCGCGACGACGCCGTCACCGAGCGGTTCGATCTGGCAGACCACTACGGCGGCGACGCGGGGGCCGCGGCGGACTGATGTCCGGGAGCCGCACAAACACCGGCGGCGACGCCGGCTCTGCCGACACCGCCGACGCGAGCGCCGCGGACGCCGCTGAGCTGACGGACGGTCCGCGCGTCGTGGCGGTCCGCGACAGACTCGACCGCGTCGAGGACCCCGAGCTGGCCCGGTCGATCGTCGAACTCGACTACGTCGACGCGATCGAGACCGACGGCGGACGCGTGCTCGTGCAGTTCACCCTGCCGACCGCATGGTGTTCGCCGGCGTTCGCGTGGATGATGGCCGTCGACGCTCGCGACGAGGTCGAGTCGCTCGCGTGGGTCGACACCGCGCGGATCGAACTGTGCGACCACATGCACGACGAGGAGATCACTACCGGCGTCAACGCCCGCGACACTTTCGGTGAGACGTTCCCCGACGCCGACGGCGGCGTCGCTGAAGTCAGGGCCGCCATCGCCGACAAGGCCCGGGTCTCGCGGCAGCGCGAGGCGATCGCGACGCTGCTCGACGCCGGCGTCGACCCGGCGCAGATCGTCGCGCTCGACCGCGGCGACGTGTCGCTCGACGGCGAGGCCGCGCACGTCGAACTCGACGGGTTCTCCGTCGTCGTCGACCGCGACCCGATCGAGGCGTACCTCCGGCGAGCGGCCGAAAGCGGACACGTCACCGACGCCAGTGACACGCTGTTCCTGACACCCGAGGGCGATCAGATCGCTTCCGATCGACTCGACCGCGTCCAGAAGCGCTCCCGCCTCGCCGACGTCAACATGAGCGGACAGGGCGCGGTGTGCGACGCGCTCCACAGGGCTCGCCACGGTTCGGACGACGAGAGCGGGTAAGCGCGTCTCGGCTCGATCCCGTTCACCGTATCGGTCCGAGTCCGCCGAGCCCGCCGCCGGCTCCGCGGGAACGCCCGTCTTCTTCGGGCTCGCCGTGGCCGTCTTTTTGCAGGTCGTGTCGACCGCGGTCGGCCCAGTCGTCGCGGCTCCAGCCGCACGCCGGACAGTCGCCTTCCCCCCAGTCGAACGGTTCGCCACAGCCGAGACAGGCGGTGTCAGTGTTCACAGATCGCGATACGTTCCGAACGACAAAAGCGTTCACCGCGGTCTGGGCCGCTCGTCTCAGACGGGGACCGACTTCACCGCCCGAACCCGGTCGGCGGCTCGGCGTGACGGGAACTGCGGTCTCGCCCCCGTCGGCTCGCCGCGTCGGCCTCTCGGGGTGTACCGCCTCGATCGTCGCGCTCGCCGACGTGGTTGCGAGCCGTCGCGTACGCCTCTCGGACGCGCCGGAACGACTCCTCGTCGCCGCCCTGATCGGGGTGCGTCTCCTTGACGCGCTCGCGGTACGCGCGTTTCACCTCGTCGCCGTCGGCGTCGCGAGGGACGTCGAGTTCGTCGAAGGCGGCGGCGACCGGATCGGAAGCCGACGCGGCGGCACCCCTTCGCGTCCCCCAGTCGGGCTCGGTCACGTCGAAGGGCAACCGACGGCCGAGTCCGCGGCCGGGCATCTCGTGTTCACAGAGAACCGTGTACACGCCTTCCCCCTCCAGTCTGAAGTAGTCGTGCGCGTCGAACGTGATTGCGACATCGCGCTCGGGTAAATAGAAGGGAACCCCGACCTCGCCGAGGGCGTGGTCCTCGGTGAACCGGACGTCCGTCGCGGTCAGGTAGTCTCGGATCTCGCGGCGGCGGCGCTCGTCGCCCGTGTGCTGTCGGCCGTCGCTCGCCGTCCCACCGGGAGCGATGAGTTTGCCGCCGAGGTAGAAGACGAGTGCGACGACGACGGAAGCGACGATGCCGGCCGCGACCCCGAGGAGGACCCACGTCGGCAGCGCGGTGACGGATTCGACGGCCACGACGCTAATTGCGGCTCGTCGCGTATCAACCTCTCGCTCGATCCGGGTCTGAGCGACTGATCCGATCAGATAAGCCCTTTCGCTTCGAGCCCGTCGAGGATGTCGTCGACGAGCGCCTCGGGCGACTCGTACGGGAACTCCTGTTCACCGCCGAGCTTCGAGGCAAGCTCCATCGCGGTGACGCGCACGTCTCCGGCCTCGAACGTCGTCGTCGGACCGTCGGGGAGCACCGGAACGAGGTCCATCTGGGACTCGACCGGGTAGTCCGCGCCGTCGAAGGCGTCCAAGAACTGTTCGCGAAGCTCCGATCTCACGTCGCTCATACTCCCCAGTCCCGTGAGTGACCGCAAAAGCGTTGCGACACACAGAGCGAGCGTCTGCGAGGACGCAGCCGCCGTCGGGGCGGCGACCAGCCTCAGTCGTCGTCGGCCCACGGCGACTCGGCGCTCGCTCCACGGGGTGTCTCCTCTCGCGGCCCGCCCGCGTGACCCTCGTGGGCGACGGCGGTCGCCATGAGTTCGGGCGAGATGGCGGGCACCTCGTCGTCGGCGACGGGACCGTCGCGGGCGATGGACTCCTTCGAGCGGGGGAACTCGCGAAGCTCCTTGTGGATCGCGAGTCCGGCCTTCGCGCCCTGACCCATTGCGACGGGTACCTGATTGTGCCCGGGCGTCACGTCCCCGACGGCGTACACGCCCTCGACGCTCGTTCGGCCGTGGTCGTCGACGTCGACCGCGCCGTCGTCGGTGAGGTCACAGCCGAGCCCCTTCGCGAGACCGGCGTTGTAGTTCGAGCCGTACATCGGGAAGCCGCCGCGGTATTCGCGGGTCGTCCCGTCCTCGAACTCTAAGGCGTCGAGCCAGCCGGAGTCGGGATCGTTTACCACGCCGTCGATGTCCTCGTGAACGATGTCGACGGGGTGGGCCTCCAGCTGGGCGGCCGTCTCGTCGCTCCACGTGGGTTCCGCCCCGCGGGTCAGAAGGTCCACCTCGTCGGTGACGTTGAGCATGATCATCGCGACGTGGGCTGCGGCCTCGCCGTGTCCCATCACGTACACCGGCTCGTCGACGAACATGTAGGCGTCACAGTGCAGACAGTAGTGCAGCCCCTTGCCGGTCCGCGGAAGCGGCGGGTCGGGGCGCTCGTCGGAAAAGCCGGTCGCGAGCACGACACGGTCGGCGCGAAGCTCGTCGTCGCCGAGCGAGAGCCGGAACCGACCGTCGTCGGTACGATCGATGTCGGTGACGAACCCGCGCTCGAACGTGCCGCCGTACGACTGCACCTGCTCGCGACCGGTCGCGAGGAACTCGTTTCCGGAGATCTCCTCGGTGACGCCGATCACGTTGTGAGTGTCTGCCATCATCGCTGCTCGGCCGCCGCCGCGGTCGACGAGTACCGTGTCGTGGCCGAGTCGCGTGCCGTACAGCGCGGTCGTCAGCCCGGCGGGGCCGCCGCCGACCACCGCGACATCGTAGTCGTCGTCGGACGAACTCATTACCGCTAATTGGGCGTCCTCCGGTTTAAATGGCGTCGTGCTGTGCGCGCGCCGCGACCAGCCCGCGATCACGTACCGGTGGCGGTCGTCGCCGGGAAGTGCCTCTCGACCGCCGTCGCCGGCCCCCCACGCCCCGGAGCGCCGTCGCCGACCCCTCCATGGCCCGGAGACTTATTTGCTCGCGCCGCGTCCGCACCGTCAGTGCCCTCTCGTCTCGCTCTCGCCGCGGCGCTCTTCGTCGTCGGCACCGTCGCCGACGTGGGGTCCACGTACCTCGCCATCACCACCGGCGAGTACGTCGAGGGATCGCCGGTCGGCGGCGCGCTCATCACCCTGTTCGGTCCGCTCCGCGGGATGGTGATAACGAAGGCCGTCGGCATGGTGCTCATCGGTGTGCCGGTCGCCCTCGCGGGCGGGTCCCGCCGACTCGTCGCCACGCTGATGTGCGGCGGCGTCGGCCTGCTCTCGCTTCTCGCGGCCGCGCGGAACCTCCTGATGCTCGCCGGGGTCTGGTGACCGCGTCGGGGTCGACCGTTCGAGCCGGCTATTTCCCCTGGTACAGCCGGTCTGCGATCCGCTCCGGGAGCCCGGCCTCTGCGACCGCGTCGCGAACCCGGTCGACGTCGTAGCCGACTCGCCGGAGCTCAACTTCGTCGCTCGCGGCGTCGAGGACGGCGTAGGCGGCGTCGGGGTCGCCGTCGCGGGGCTGACCGACGCTACCGGGGTTGACCACGACGCCGCCCCCGACCGAGCGCGCCCCCTGTACGTGGGTGTGCCCGAGCACGATCCCGCCATGCTCGCCCATGTGCCGGCCGAGCGACCCGAACTCTTCGGGGTAGACGTAGGCGTCCTCGCGTTCCGCCGCGGGATGCGAGTGGACGAGCAGGTACCGACCGCCCGCGATCGCCGCGGTTCGCGGGAGCCCGCGGAGCCACGCGAGCTGGTCGTCTGACAGCGACGCCTTCGCGTGTTCGAGCCCCGCCTCGGCCATTCGATTCGCCCGATAGCGCTCTGGCGTCTCGACCGTCCGATCGTGGTTGCCGCGGACCGTCGCCGCCGCCACGTCGCGGACGCGCTCGACGCACTCGACCGGCCACGGGTTGTAGCCGATCACGTCGCCGGCACAGACGATCCGATCGACTGCGGGCATGTCGTCGAGGACGGCTTCGAGCGCGGGCAGGTTCGCGTGAACGTCCGAGATGAGCCCCACCTTCATCGGGTCGGAGTTCGCCGCCGAGCCCCGAAGAAGTTCGGGTCGCCCGAGGGGATGCCGCGCGGTCGTCAGCGCACTTTCGTCGACACCGCGATCCCGGAGCCGACCGGGAGAATGGCGGTCTCGACCGCGTCGTCGGAGCGGACGGTGCCGACGTACTCGCCGATGCCGCGCGTCTCGGCGTCGACCTCGGCGTCCGGGAGCGGCGCGCCGTCCTCGAAGTGCGCCACGAGGTCGGCGAACTCGATTGGGCCGCGCGTGATGTTGTCTGCGACGATCACGCCGCCGGTCCGAACCTTCGGGAGGACCGCTCGATAGGCGTCGGCGTACCGGTGTTTCTGGTGGTCTATCAGGGCGATATCGAACGGTCCGTCGTAGCGCGCTATCGTCTCCATCGCGTCGCCCACCTCGAAAGTGACTCGGGCGGCGTAGCCGCCATCGGCCGCGAACTGGACGCCGCGTTTGGCCTCCTCCTCGTCGAACTCGGTGCAGATCACGGCGTCCGCGCCGCCGCGGAGGAACCAACTCGCGGAGTAGCCGAACCCGGAGCCGAACTCGAAGACGCGCACGGCGTCGGTCAGTCGGGCGAGAAGCCGGAGCACCGCCCCCGCTTCCGGGCCGATAGTCGGAAACCCCCAATCGTCGGCGAGGTCGGCCATCTCCTCCTGTATCGACGTGTGGGCGGGTGCGGTCGCGGCGAGGAACCGCTCGATCGTGTCGGTTCGTGCGTCCATGTGTGTGAGTCGAACGCATGACACTTGAAACCGGGCGACCGCTCGTCTTCTCGCGTGCTCCGCCGTCGACTCGCGAGCGAGCGGGGC
>Ga0102935_1000839_pt1 | contig 11242 bp, 11 predicted proteins | sample SalPonR2_A_D2_MG_FD_78508 | JGI IMG/M metagenome (GOLD analysis project Ga0102935, IMG submission 78508) | Salt pond soil microbial communities from South San Francisco under conditions of wetland restoration - Salt Pond MetaG R2_A_D2_MG | ecosystem: Environmental > Aquatic > Marine > Intertidal... | reverse complement strand
GCAAGGTCGCCGCCGTCTGAAGCGGGCCGGAGCCACAGTCGGAAGGCCGCGCACCCGAGGCGCGGCCTTTTCATTCTGCACCGCGCGCGACCCACTCTTGCCCCCGCTCGAGAGCGGGCTCGCGACCTCGCATGAACCGCTGCGCTCCGGACCCTGCCCGGAAGCGCGATTTGGCCCCCGGCCGCGCCCCGACAGCGTTCCGTCCTGTCCGCGCGAGGAGGCTGCGCCCGGCGATCCCGGGCGAAGTCACGTTCTGCGGGCGGCCCCGCGATCGGGCGCGGTCAGCGTCAGTCGATGGAATGGACGAGGCGCAGGAACGACGGCTTTTCGCGGTCGGGCGCGCGCGGGGCCGGTGCGCTTTCGGAGGCCGGGCGCGGTTGGGGCATCGCCCCTCCGTCGGCATAGCCCGTGAGTGACTTGTGCTCGACCCCGGTGACCGAGAGCCGTCGCGGCTGACGACCGATCCGACCCTCCATGACGAGGCATCCGAGCGCCCGGCTGACCTCGCCGGCATCTGCGCGCAGCGGCAGAAGGGCCATCTCGCCAAGAAGCGCGGGGCGGCCGATTCCGTCTTCGCCCTTCAGAAACATCCGGATCCGCGCGGGCTCGTTGAACGCCGCCTCGAGCGCGCGAGACAGCTCGGGGCGCCCGTCGGGCGTAAAGGTCGCCGAAATCGGCATTCCGCGCACTTCGAGCCCCATGAGGTCCGACAGGTGCATGCCCGCCACACGAAAGCGGGCGAGCCCCGGCGCGATGCGTTCGACGATGAAGGCGTGTTCGAGGGCGCCGGCAAGCCCCCTCGGGTCGACCTCGGCGCGGTCGGGCACGAGACGTCCCCCCTTCAGCGCCTCCCAATAGCCCTCGACCTGTACGAGGGCAGGGTGGCGACGGGCCAGGCGGTGCTCTTCAAGCGAAACGAGACTGGACTGTTCGGGACGGTCGTGCTCCACGATTTATCTCCCCGACGGCTCCCGAGATTGTGAGATGGGGCGCCGTCTGCTAACTCTTACTCACTGAACTCTCACGGACCCAATATGGCTCCTCCTGTCACGAATTTCTCTAAAAATCGCGTGGAACGGTTAACGCTCCCCGGGAGTGTGGCGTGACTGTTTCCATGACGGGGTTCGCCTCGCGGCAGGGAGCGGCGGGTCGCTACAGCTGGACGTGGGACCTGCGCTCGGTCAACGGACGCGGGCTCGACCTCAGGCTGAGGCTTCCCGACTGGATCGAGGGGCTCGAACAGGCTGTGCGGGCGCGGCTGCAGCAGGCGATGCACCGGGGCAGCGTTCAGCTCGCCCTCAGGGTCTACTCCGAAACCGGGCCGGCGGAGACGGCGGTCGACCCCGACCGGCTCGCCTCGGCGCTTCGGCTCGTGGCGAGAACGGAAGCCGAAGCGGCGGTGGCCGACCTCGGTCTCAGACCTTCATCGGCGGCCGAAATCCTCGGGCTGCGCGGGGTGCTCGACGCCCCGGCACGCGACGAGAACACCGGTGCGCTCCGGAAGGCGCTCGAAGCCGACCTCGAACCGCTTCTGGCGGATTTCACCGCGATGCGCGCGGCGGAAGGGGCGGCGCTGGAGGCGACCATAGGCGGACATCTCGACGAGATCGCCTGGCTTCACGAGGCCGCCGTGGCGGCCGCGGCCGAGCGCGGCGCGCGGGCGGGCGACGTTCTCCGCACCCAGATCGCGCGGGTGACCGAGGCGACCGACGCGGTGGAGCCCGAACGCCTCGCCCAGGAGCTGGCGCTGATCGCCGTGAAGTCTGATGTCACCGAGGAGCTCGATCGGCTGGCGACACATGTCGATGCGGCGCGAGCCCTGCTCGCCGCCGAAGGCCCCAAGGGCCGCAAGTTCGACTTTCTGGTGCAGGAATTCAACCGCGAGGCCAACACGCTCTGCTCGAAGTCGGGCTCTCGGACGCTCACGGCCGTCGGCCTTGACCTCAAGGCCGCCATCGATCAGATGCGCGAGCAGATCCAGAACGTGGAATAGAGCTTGTCGGGCACGCGGCGCGGACTTCTCATCATTCTCTCGTCGCCTTCGGGGGCGGGAAAATCGACGCTGGCGGGGCGCCTGCGCGAGTGGGATCCCGAGATCACCTTCTCGGTCTCCGCGACCACGCGTCCGCCCCGGTCGGGCGAGGTCGACGGCGAGCACTACCGGTTCACCGACGAGGCCGCGTTCCGGCGCATGGTCGGCGGCGGTGATATGCTCGAGCACGCCCATGTCTTCGGCAATTTCTACGGCTCGCCACGCGCCCCGGTGGAAGCGGCGATCTCCGCCGGGCACGACGTGCTCTTCGACATCGACTGGCAGGGCGCGCAGCAGATCGCGGGCTCGGCCTTGAGAGACGCGGTGCTCTCGGTGTTCCTGCTTCCGCCCTCGATCGCGGCGCTCCACGAACGGTTGAGAACGCGCGGGCAGGACACGGAAGAGACAATCGCCCGGAGAATGCAACGCAGCTGGGACGAGATCAGCCATTGGGACGCCTATGATTACGTGCTCGTCAACGACGACCTCGACGAGACCGAGGCGCGGCTGAAGACGATCGTCACGGCCGAGCGGCTGAGGCGCTCGCGCCAGCCGGGGCTGGTCGACCATGTCCGCAAGCTGCAATCGGAATTCGAGGGGCTCGCATGACGCTTTACGCATTCGAGGGGGTTGCGCCGGTGCTGCCCGAGGACGGCGACTACTGGGTCGCGCCCGACGCCAACCTCATCGGCCGGGTCATTCTCGAGACCGGCGCCTCGGTGTGGTTCGGCGCGACGCTCCGGGGCGACAACGAGCCGATCACGGTGGGTGCAGGCTCCAACGTGCAGGAAAACACCGTCTGCCACACCGACCCCGGCTGCCCGCTGGTGATCGGGAAAAACTGCACCATCGGCCACAAGGCGATGCTGCATGGCTGCCGGATCGGGGACGGGGCACTCGTCGGCATGGGCGCGACGGTGCTCAACGGCGCGGTGATCGGGGAGGGCGCGCTCATCGGGGCCGGCGCGCTCATCGCCGAGGGCAAGGTCATCCCGCCGCGTTCGCTCGTCATGGGGATGCCCGGCAAGGTCGTGCGCGATCTCGACGACGATGCCGTCGCGGCCCTTCTGGTCTCCGCCGAGCGCTACCGCGAGAAGATGCGGCGGTTCCGCGACGGGCTCACCGAGGTCGGCGGGTGACCGGCCCCTCGCGGCGCAGCGCCTGGCCCGAGGGCGTCACCCGGCCGCTCGTCTCGCCGATCCAGCCCTCCGTGGTCTATACATCGGATGCGCCGGCGACCCTCGACAGGGTCTATGAAGGGGACGCGACGGGCTACACCTACGCCCGCGAGGGCCATCCGAACGCAACCGTGCTCTCGCGGCGCATCGCGGCGATGGAAGGGGCGGGGCAGGGGCTCGTCACCGGCTCGGGGATGGCCGCTGTCGGCGCGGTGCTGATGGGGCTTCTGAAGGCGGGCGACCATGTCGTCGGCGGCGACCAGCTCTACGGCCGGTCCCTGCGGATGATGACCGGGGACCTGCCTAGGCTCGGGATCGCCACGAGCCTCGCGAATGCGGGCGATGCGGCTGCGGTCGCCGCGGCGATGACCGACGCGACGCGGCTCATTCTGGTGGAGACGGTCTCGAACCCGACGATCCGCATCGCCGATCTCGCCGGGCTGGCGCGGCTCGCACGGGAGCGGGGGGTGCTGCTGGCCGTCGACAACACCTTCACGACACCGCGGGCGGTGCGGCCTTTCGAGCATGGCGCGGATATCGTGATCCATTCGGTGACCAAGCTGCTCGCGGGCCATTCCGACGCCACGCTCGGCTGGGTGGGCACGAAGGACCCGGAGATCATGGGCCGGATCGAGCCCTTCGCGGTCACGATGGGGCTGACGCCCTCGCCCTTCGACTGCTGGCTCGCCGAACGCGGTCTTCTCAGCTTCGAGTTGCGCTATGACCGTGCCGAGGAGAACGCCGCGCGGCTGGCGCGGGCCCTGCGCGACACGGACGGCGTCGCCCGGGTGCTCTACCCCACCGACCCCGGCCACCCCGATGCCGCCCTCGCGGCCCCGCTTCTCGGCAACCGGGGGTCGCACATGGTGAGCTTCGAGATCGACGGCGGCCGCGACGCCGCCGAGCGAATGGTGCGCGCCTTGTCGGACGAAATCGCCTTCGCGCCCACGCTGGGGGACATCGGCACCACGCTCAGCCACCCGCCGTCGTCGTCGCACCGCGCGATGAGTGAGGCGGACCGCCAGGCGATCGGGATCTCGCAAGGCTTCTTTCGTGTGTCGGTGGGATGCGAGGACTTCGGCGCGCTCGACGCGGCGTTCCGCCGGGCAATCGCCGGCGCCGGGAGTTAGGGCGTATCGCATCCGGCCGGAGCGAGGTCGATAGCCCGCGACGCGCTCAGGGGCTCATTTCCCGGGCGGGGCCCGCAACACACCGAAATCGAGCCCCGGGCAGAGCGTCCGGATTTCGGCCAGAACGATGCCGGGCTCCGGCAGGTCGTTGGAAATGACCCGGTACTGGCCGGTGAACCCGAGGGCGAAGAGCATCTGTGCGAGATCGATGCAGTCGAAGTCCCGCGCGAGAAGCGGTGACAGGACAAGCTTCGGGCGCAGCCGCTCGAGGAGCGACCGGGACAGGTCCGAAAACGAGGCGAGGACGATGTGGCCGCCCGGCGGAACCGGTTTCTTCCGACGCAGCCATTCGGCGGTGTCTCCCACCGCGAGAACCGCAACGTTTCCGGTGTGGCTTTCCCCGGCCGGTGCCGCGAAAGGCACGACGTCGTCGGTCAAACGGCGCATGTCGGCCGTATCCGATGCAGCATCATCGGCATCTGTCTCCCCGTTGCCACCCGGACATGCCGGGCGTCCAGCTTTCCCGAGATCATAATAAGGCGAGTTAAACAGGTTGCAACTCCCCTTTTACGCGAACTCCGTGCACGAGACACGCCCTTTGCGGTTGCGCATGCCCGACCGAGACGCGAGACCGTTCAGGGTATGACCCTGCGGGACCCCGATTCGTGCAGCAAGCCTTCGCCGTCCTCGACGCGTTGCCCATCCCCGCGCTTCTGATCGACGGGGATGAGCGGCTTGCCCATGCCAACCTCGCCGCGACGGCGATTCTGGGCGGCACCGCGGTGGGCCGCAGCTATGTCGCCGCCCTGCGCCAGCCCGTGCTTCTCGACTGCGTCGAAGCGGTGTTCCGGCTGCGTCAACCCGGGACGGCGGATGTCATCACCACGATGGCCATGCGCGAGACCATCTGGCGGGTGACGGCCGCGCCGGTCGAGGCGGCCGGCGACGACCTCATGGTGCTCGTCACGTTCGAGGACCAGACCGCCACCCAGGAAGCCCGGCAGATGCGGCAGGACTTCGTCGCGAACGTGAGCCACGAGCTCCGCACCCCGCTGACCGCACTGATCGGTTTCATCGAGACCCTGAAGGGGGCGGCGCGCGAGGACCCGGCGGCGCGCGACCGGTTTCTCGACACGATGGAGCGGGAGGCAAGCCGCATGAACAGGCTCGTCGCCGACCTTCTCTCGCTCTCCAAGGTCGAGGCGGTCGAACGGATGAAGCCGACCGGGACGGTGGACCTTGCCGAAATCCTCGGCTCGGTGGTGCTGGCCCTGCAGCCCCTCGCCGAAGACCGGGGCGTCGCGCTGACGCTTGTGGGCGCCGATACGCCCGGGGAGCTTTCTGCCGACCCCGACCAGCTTTCGCAGGTGTTCACCAATCTCGTCGAGAACGCGGTGAAGTACGGGGCGAACTCGGTTACAGTCACCCTGCGGCGGTACGAGCAGGTGTCGGGCTTTCGCGGACCGGGGATAGAGGCGGTCGTGGAGGATGACGGCGAGGGGATCGACCCCGTCCACATCCCCCGCCTCACCGAGCGGTTCTACCGCGTCGACAGCCACCGGAGCCGCGAGATGGGGGGCACCGGCCTCGGCCTCGCCATCGTCAAGCACATCGTCAACCGGCACCGGGGCCGGCTCAGGATCGAGAGCGAACCGGGGCAGGGGAGCCGCTTCATCATCTTGCTGCCGGCTCTCGACTAGAGGGCACCGCGAGAATTCGCAGCCACCCCGGTCATTGTCATATGCCTGTTACATAGCTGTCACAAAAGGATAGCGCCGGGACCATAGGGAACCCCCGAGGTCGCTTCTGCGCGGCCGTGACAGAATCAGGAGAATATCCCACATGTCTTTCGTGAAACTGACCGCCTCCGCGCTGGCGATCGCGGCCGTGTCGGCCTCGGCAGCCCAGGCCCGCGACGAGATCCGCATCGTCGGCTCATCGACCGTGTTTCCCTACAACCAGGCCGTAGCCGAGCAGTTCGCCAACACCACCGAATTTCCCTCGCCGATCGTCGAATCGACCGGCACCGGCGGTGGCATGCAGATCTTCTGCGGCGGTATCGGTGAAGATTTCGCCGACCTCACCGGCGCGTCGCGCTCGATGAAGCCGTCCGAGTACGAACTCTGCGTCTCGAACGGCGTGACCGACATCACCGAGGCCAATATCGGCTCGGACGGACTGTCGATCGCCATTTCCTCGTCGAACGACTTCGACTGGGATCTCACCCTCGAAGAGATCTACCTCGCGCTCGGCGCTCAGGTTCCTGTCGAGGGCGAATGGGCCGACAACCCCTATACGACGTGGTCCGAGATCAACCCCGACCTGCCCGATACGGAAATCCTCGTTCTCGGCCCCCCGCCGACCTCGGGCACCCGTGACGCCTTCGTCGAACTGGCCATGTGGGAAGGCTGCATGGAACTGTCCTACATCGCCGAAGGCGGCTTCGACGAGGACTGGATCGAAGAGAACTGTTCGCGCATGCGCACCGACGGCCAGTTCATCGAGGCCGGCGAGAACGACAACCTGATCGTCCAGCGCCTGAATGCCGACGAGACCGCGATGGGCATCTTCGGTTACTCGTTCCTGTTCGAGAACCTCGACACCCTCAAGGCGGTGAACGTGAACGGCGTCGCACCCGACCCGGACACGATCGCGTCCGGTGACTACCCGATCTCGCGTCCGCTGTTCTTCTACGTCAAGAACGCCCACCGTGGCGTGATCCCGGGCCTCGAGGAGTTCCTCGAAGAGTACATGTCGGAAGACGCCATGGGCCCCGGCGGCTACCTCGCCGAGCGCGGCATGGTGCCGCTCGGCGACGCCCGCCGCGCGGAAAAGCAGGAAATCGTCCTGAACGCGGTGTCCATGGACGCGCCGAACTGATCGCGCATTCCGCCAAAACCACCCGTCCGGCCCTGGGGCCGGACGGGATTTTTTTCTGCAGACAGGCCAGACCATGACGGGTTTCGCGTTTCTCATCCTGATCATCGCCGCCATCGCTGGCTACGTCCTGAACCGGCAGGCGGCAACGGCGATCCGCAACGGCGGGGCGCGGATGCATTCGCTCTCGTTCTTCCACGGGATGTTCGCGCTGCTCGTGGTCGCCGTCCCCGTGCTCGTGCTGCTGCTGGTCTGGCTCGTGTTGCAGGGAGCCGTCATCGACCGTCTGACCATGGCCGGCCTGCCCGAGGGCACGCTCGAAGGGCTCGACACCGGGGCGGTGCAGCTCATTCTCGCCGAGATCAAGTCGATCAGCGGTGGCCGGGTCTTCGGCACGCCGGAGGAGTGGAAAATCGCGGCGGCCGAACGCCATGTCTGGCTGCATCAGGCCGCGGCAATTCTCATGGTGATCACGGTCCTCGTCCTGTCCGCAGTACTGATCCTTTTCAGCCGGCGTACCGTGGCAGCCGGCTTTCGCGCCCGCCACGGTGTCGAACGGATCGTGTCTGGCCTGATGATCTTCTGTTCGCTGGTTGCGATCTTCACCACCGTGGGGATCATCGCGGCCCTCGTGTTCGAGACGGCGAAATTCTTCAGCATGGTCTCGATAAGCGAATTCCTGTTCGGGCTGAACTGGGAGCCGCAGATTCCCATCCGGGAGGACCAGATCGCCGCGGAGGGCGCGTTCGGAGCGGTGCCGGTCTTTCTCGGCACCATCGTCATCGCCAGCGTCGCGCTTCTCGTGGCGGTGCCGACGGGGCTTCTCACGGCGATCTATCTGAATGAATTCGCCCCGAAGCGGTTCCGCACGGTGGTCAAGCCGATCCTCGAGATCCTCGCGGGCGTCCCCACCGTGGTCTACGGCTTCTTCGCCATTCTCGTCGTCGCCCCGGCGCTGCGGTCCTTCGGTCAGTCGGTCGGTCTCGACGTGGCACCCAACACCGCGCTCGCCGCCGGCGGGGTCATGGGGATCATGCTCATCCCCTTCATCTCGTCCTTCGCCGACGACGCGCTTTCGGCGGTGCCCCAGAGCCTGCGCGACGGCGCGCTCGCGCTTGGGGCGACCCGGGCCGAAACCATGCTGAACGTGCTCTTCCCCGCCGCGATCCCGGGCATCGTGGGGGGGGTCCTGCTCGCGGTGAGCCGGGCCATCGGCGAGACGATGATCGTCGTCATGGCCGCAGGCCTGATCGCGCGGATGACGATCAACCCTCTCGACAGCGTCACCGCGGTAACGGTGCAGATCGTCACGCTGCTGATCGGCGATACGGCATTCGACAACCCCAAGACGCTCGCCGCCTTCGCGCTCGGGATGGTTCTTTTCCTCGTGACCCTGGTGATCAACGTGTTCGCCCTGCGGATCGTCCGCAAATACCGTGAAATCTACGATTGAGACGCAAGACCATGGCCGACATAACAACGTCCCAAGACACCGCTCCGCGTTCGGTGAACGCGACGACCGAGGCGGTCCGCCAGAGCCTCGCGCGGCGCAACCGCAAGCAGATCGTCCTTCAGGGCTTCGGCATCGCCGCGATCGGTTTCGCCGTGCTGATGCTCGGCATCCTGATCACCTCGATCGTTTCGTCGGGCTACCACGCGTTCACCCAGACCCACGTGGAAGTCGAGGTCTACATCGACCCCGAGGAGGTGCCCGTCGACAGGCTGCCGCGGGGCGGCTTCGACGACCTGCTCGAAACGGCGATGGGGCAGTATTTCCCCGATGCCGACATGTCGGACCGGGCCGCGAGACGGGCGATCTCGTCGATCCTGTCGAACGGCGCGCAATTCGAACTGCGCGACCGCATCGTCGCGGACCCCTCGATCATCGGCACCACGATCACGCTCAACGTACCGGTGTCGGACCCCTACGATCAGCTCAACAAGGGTCTCGTCGATCGCGACACCCTCGAGCGGAACCGCCGGGTCGACGACGCGGCGATCGCGCGGTTCGACCGGCTGGATGAGCTGGGTCTCATCTCGAAACCCCTCAACACCGGTCTCGTCACGAATGCCGACAGCCGCTTTCCGGAGCTTGCGGGCCTCAAGGGCGCACTGGTCGGGTCGTTCTGGGCCTTGCTCACGTGCTTCGTCATCTCGTTTCCGCTGGGGATCGGAGCGGCGATCTACCTCGAGGAATTCGCGCCCAGGAACCGGGTGAGCGATTTCATCGAGGTCAATATCAACAACCTCGCCGCCGTGCCTTCGGTCGTGTTCGGCCTCCTGGCGCTCGCGGTCTTCATCAACTGGTTCGGCCTTCCGCGCTCGGCCCCCTTCGTGGGCGGCCTCACGCTGGCGCTGATGACGATGCCCACGATCATCATCGCCACGCGGGCGGCGCTGAAGGCGGTGCCGCCGTCGATCCGCGAAGCCGCGCTGGGGGTAGGGGCCTCGAAACACCAGGTGGTCTTCGGTCATGTGCTGCCGCTTGCGATGCCCGGGATCCTCACCGGCACGATCATCGGGCTCGCCCAGGCGCTCGGGGAAACGGCCCCGCTGCTCTTGATCGGGATGAACGCTTTCATTACTTCTGCGCCATCCGGGCCCTTCGACAGCGCGACCGCTCTGCCGACGCAGATCTTCATCTGGGCCGACAGCCCTGAACGCGGGTTCGTGAGCCGGACCTCTGCGGCGATCCTCGTGCTTCTTGCCTTCCTGATAACGATGAACGCCATCGCCATATTCCTGCGCAACAGGTTCGAGCGCCGCTGGTAGGCCCCTGCGACCGCACGAACGACGGAGACCAACGTGAATACACCACAGATCAAGATTTCGGCCAGGGACGTGCAGGTCTTCTATGGCGACACCCACGCCATCAAGGATGTCGACGTCGACATCGAGGACAAGACAGTGACCGCGTTCATCGGGCCCTCGGGCTGCGGCAAGTCGACTTTCCTGCGTTGTATCAACAGGATGAACGACACGATTGATGTGGCGCGCGTCGAGGGGAAGATCACGCTCGACGATGAGGACATCTACGACAAGTCGGTCGATCCGGTGCAGCTCCGCGCCAAGGTCGGCATGGTGTTCCAGAAACCCAATCCGTTCCCGAAATCGATTTACGACAATGTCGCCTACGGCCCGAAGATCCACGGGCTCGCCCGGACGAAGGCCGAGCTCGACGATGTTGTCGAGCGCGCCCTCCGCCGCGCCGCGCTCTGGGAGGAGGCCAAGGACCGGCTTCAGGCCCCGGGCACCGGTCTGTCGGGTGGCCAGCAGCAGCGGCTCTGCATCGCGCGGGCCGTTGCGACCCAGCCGGAAGTCCTTCTGATGGACGAGCCCTGTTCGGCCCTCGACCCGATAGCGACCGCCCAGGTCGAGGAACTGATCGACGAACTGAAGCAGAATTATTCGGTCATCATCGTCACGCATTCGATGCAGCAGGCTGCCCGGGTGAGCCAGAAGACCGCGTTCTTTCACCTCGGCAATCTCGTGGAATACGGCGAGACGGGCCAGATCTTCACCAACCCCTTGGACAAACGGACCGAAAGCTACATCACGGGCCGGATCGGATAAGCCATGAGCGAACAGCACATCCAATCGGTCTTCGACCGCGACCTCGAACGCGTCCAGGCGCTCATCATGAAAATGGGCGGGCTCGTCGAGGTATCGATTCTCGATGCGGTGAGGTCCCTCGCGACCCGCGACGAGGAGCTTGCCGCGAAGGTGCGCGCGAACGACCGGAAGATCGATGATCTGGAGGAGGAGATCAACGAGGAGGCCGCGCGGATCATCGCGCTGAGGGCCCCCACGGCATCGGATCTGCGCACGGTGCTCACCGTGATGAAGATCTCGGCCAATCTCGAACGGATGGGCGACTACGCCAAGAACATGGCGAAGCGCACTTCCGTGCTCGTTCAGATGAACCCGATCGAGGGCTCTGCGAAATCGATCCAGCGGATGGGTCAGGAAGTCGAGGAAATGCTGAAAAACGCGCTCGACAGCTACATCCACCGCGACGCCGGGCT
>Ga0102935_1000838_pt1 | contig 11252 bp, 6 predicted proteins | sample SalPonR2_A_D2_MG_FD_78508 | JGI IMG/M metagenome (GOLD analysis project Ga0102935, IMG submission 78508) | Salt pond soil microbial communities from South San Francisco under conditions of wetland restoration - Salt Pond MetaG R2_A_D2_MG | ecosystem: Environmental > Aquatic > Marine > Intertidal... | reverse complement strand
ATTCATAAAATACTCGACTAAACATAACCGTCGCTATCTCGTTGGGATCGCAACTGATGGCGTCAGCTGGACGTTGTATGCAAAACCGATTGGCCATCGAGAGCCGATATGTATAGGTAGTATTTCGATTCTGGATGAATTACATACACTTGCACGAGCTCATCGCCAGGCAACAAAACCCGAGTGCACGCTCACTCGGGAAATGAGTGCACAACTCGAAGAATCTCTAATTCCTCTATTCGCAAATCATAATCTCCATTCTGTCGTGACTGAAGAAGTACGAAATCGGTATTGAGAATTCAAAGAGGTACGCGCTATGTGTGAGAACATTAAAGACGCTCCTGTCAGTCGGTGTTAGCATACTGGAATACCTTCTATGGAATCCGATTCACTCTCTCAACGGACGGCACAACTGGATAAAGCCGAGCGTGAACAGCTCGAAGACATCGTCGAAGACCTCCGCGAGCGTGTCGAAGACAACGTTCATTTTCAACTCACACAGGCGGACGTAGACGAAGAACCGGAAGACAGGGAGGCTCTGGACAACGATACCGAACAGCTCGTCGACGCAATCGAACTGGAGGGCGTCGACGAACACGACTGGGATGAGGCGTTCGAAAAGTACGTCACCGGTGTCGGCTACACCATCGTCAATCGGTTGGCAGCACTGCGGTGTATGGAAGTCCGTGGCTTCGTCGACGAAGAGGTCACCGTGTTCAAGGACAATGGTCTCACACCGGCTGCCGAGACGCTCGTCCACGAAGAATTTCTGCTGGAGGACGAGGCAATTCTGGAAGCCTACCACAATACCTGCGACAAACTCGCCGAGGAGATTGAGATCCTCTTTGACCGGGAGTCGGCCTACAGTCTTGTCGATCCTGACGACGACACCTTCGAGGAACTCTGTGGAATGCTTGACGAGGTTCCCGACGAAGTGTGGCGGGCCGACGACGTACTGGGATGGGTCTACGAGTACTACAACCGCCCAGTCGTTGAGGCACTTGATGCGAAAAACACCCTCGAACCGGACGACGTCGGCCCGGCAAACCAGTTCTATACACCCCACTGGGTCGTCCGGATGCTCGCCGACAACAGTCTCGGGAAGCTGTATCTCGAAGCGACCGATCAAGAGTCGACTGTTCCGGAGCCGGAGGCACTATCGCCCGAAGAGCGAAAACAGCGGTTGGTCACACCCGAAGAGTCGCCGACGGTCGCCGAGTTATGTACCTATCTGATTCCCGACGACGAGGACCAGGAGGCACCAGAGTTCGATCATCCCTCTGAACTCCGTGTCATCGATCCGGCCTGTGGGAGTGGGCACTTCCTACTGTATGCGTTCGATATCTTGGAGCGGATCTGGTGGGCCGAAACTGACCTGCCGCGCAGCGAGATCCCGGCGAAGATTCTCGAACACAACCTCTACGGCGTTGACATCGACCTGCGGTCCTGTCAGCTGTCAGCGTTTAATCTCTACCTCAAGGCCCGAACCCGCGCTGAAGCAGAGTCAGGGAACTTCGAGATGCCAAATGTCGGAATCGTCTGTGCTGACGCCCGGGTGGCAGAAGTTGAGGAAGCTGTCGACGTCCTCGACGAGATCGCTGGCGAAGGCACCGAAGTTCGGGAGGCACTCGACGAGATCATCGAGGAGTTCCAGACTACCGAAGCACTCGGGAGCCTCCTGGATGTACAGGGCACGCTCTCCGAGGAGTTCATGCAGGAGCAGTCGGATGTCATGGAGTGGAGCAGCGAGGGCGTCCACACGCTCAACGGATTTTTGAGGGAGTTGCGGGCGGCCGTTAACGAGCGGGCGTCCGATTCTTTCGGCGAGCAGAATCTGCGGAGTTTCTTGAATCTATTAGTAGTGTTGACGCAGGACTATGATGTCGCACTTATGAATCCTCCGTATGGAGCACGGGGTCGGATGCCGGGAGAGGTTACCGACTATATTGAGGAACACTACAAATACGGTCCGGAATATTACATTAATTTCGTCGAGGCTTGTGATCGGATTTCGAAGCAGAATGGTCGTATTGGGATGATAGTTCAGCGATCATTCATGTACAAGAGCAGCTTTCAAGATTTCCGTGAAGACTTCGTCGGCCAACTCGGTGCATTCGACTTCTTAGCAGAGTACGGGATCGGAGTTCTTGACAAAGCAACCGTCCGTACTGCTGGAACCGTCATCCGCACAGGGAGCGACATCAGTGAAGATGCTGAAGGATTGTTCTACCGTCTTCACGATCTGGAGGCTGGACAGAAACAGGATACATTCCTCAAATCTGCGTTTACCAGCATTGGTTCGGATATCAAGCGAGAATACCGACGCAAGCTAAGTGAGTTCGAACGGATCCCTGGTAGTCCACTCTCTTATTGGGCATCAACCAAGCTCCGATCGCTATACGATGCCGAGACAGTATTTGATGCGGAGAACGGAAATGTTGACCGGGACAGTCTCGGCGTTGTCAAGCAAGGAATAGCCACAGCAGATGACAAACGTTTCACACAGAAATTTTGGGAATCTAACTCAGATGATTGGGTACCCTTCGCTAAAGGGGGTGAAGATGCATGGGTTCTCCCAAGTGTTAATCTCACGCTATTGTGGGGTAATAAAGGCTCAGAAGTGAAGCGGTTCCCTGGGTCGTATCCCAGGAATACACAGTACTACTTCGAAGAGGCACTCACGTACACATACATGAAATCAAGCGGGCGCAGATTTGGATACCTACATTCTTCATCCATATTTGGTCACGCAGGCAATGTATTCATTCCCAACCGAGATACCTGGAAGGCCCTCGCATACGCGAACAGTCACTTGGTAACATATCTAATGCTCTGCCAAACGCCGGAACGACATTGGGAGGTAGGTAATGTCTCGAAACTCCCTTGGCCAAGTAATCTATCAGAGACTGGTGAAATTGCCGAGAAAGTCGAACAAATTGCGGGAGCAATGCTTGGTACACGTAAGTTTGATCCAACGTCGCCACACTACGAAGGCCCTGCGATTCTTAGTGGGCTTGACAATGACTGGATACCGGATATTTATACATCACATCCTCATCGTCAACTCAACCGAGATATCGATGTTCCAGAACAGGGAGAGAGCACCTCCGTAGATGCCTCAATCAGAGAACTGGCCACTTCACACAAACAATATAAAGCCGGACTCCGGCAAAGAATGGAAACGACATTCAGAGAAATTGAGCAGACGATTTGGCAAACTCTGGACATCGGTGATGCAGAAGAGGAAGAAATTTTCACAGAAGTAACTCTTCGAACTAATGAAAATCCCCACGAACCAGAGGAGTTTGACCCAGAGTCAATCACCGAACCGGGAGAGGACTTCCCTGAGATGGTCAAAGACCTCCTGCTGCATCTCACACTCAAAATAGTCGACGAGGACGACGACGGCATAGTCCCCATCTCTCGTGTGGACGACGAACCTGACCTGCTGACACGAATCGAAGCCGAGTTCGAACGCATCTGGGGTGAGCACGCCACCGGCCAGCTCGCGGAAGTCGACCATATCCTCGGTAGCCAAACTGCCGATGAGGAGGCCTACCCGAACCTCCGAGAGTGGCTCGCCGAGGACCTCTTTGAGTACCACGTCTCAAAATTCGACCGGACGCCGATCCTGTGGCGACTGACCACCGAACGGCTCGTCTCCGATCCTGACGGGGAGGGCTTCGCCTGTTTGGTCGACTACCACCAACTCGATTCCGGCGTCTTCGACCGCCTCCAGAACCGCTATCTCGAACCACGGAAGGCCCTACTGCGAGAACGACGCAGTGCGGCCAACCGCCGCCGGAGCGACGACTCACTGTCGGCCAGCGAACAAGCCGACGCCGCAGCGGAGTACAACCGCTGCGAGAGCGGCCTCGAACAAATAAGCGTCTTCGAGGACCGACTGGCCGACCTTGCACAACCAGACTCACGCGAGTGGCCCAGCGAGAACCGCGATTTGGCCGCCGATGCCGCCGATCTGGTCGCCGAGTTCCGCCAGCAGGTCGAGGACCGCCTCTCGAAACTGGAGGACCTCGCCGCGATGAAAGACGTCGACATGGAGGATGTCTTTACGCCCACATTCTACAGCACTGTCAAAGAGAACCGCGAGGAGTGGGTCGACGCACTGTATGATCTCGAAACAGCCTTCGACGCCTACGCAGCCGATGGCTCCGAGCCGGTCGAAGCCCACCTGTACGATCTCTTCGAGTACTACGACGATTTGGTTGGGTCGACGCATTTCGCCAGCAACGGGGTTCTGTTCATGAACTACTACTTCGACAAGTTTGAGGATGCCGACCAGGCACAGATTGGCGATGGTGGCGTCTCAGACCGCCAGCGGATTTGCTCCGAGCTAGCAAGCGGACTTGATGACTACGAAGCACTCGCCGAGGATATCAGCGACGCTTGTGACGAACTAGCAGGCGATATCTCTGCCAACTGGGCCGATCGTGCCTACTCGGAGATCACGACCGCAGGCTATCGGCCGAATCGCAAGCATGGGGTCGACATTAACATCACACCGCTTGCCGAGGCCGAGATCGTTCCGAAGATCGTTGACGACAACGTACTCTAACAAACGTTCGAGGTCAGACGAAGAATCCCCCTACTCGTCTCCCTGGAGTTTCGGGTCGATTGCCGGATCTCGCTGTTGTCGTTTGGCCTTCTTTTTGGCCTGCCCGACGGCTGACTCGTCGTCTTGGTCCACTGTGAACTCTTCCTCACCGATCATCGACTCTGCGATCTGATCGAGGTCTGTCGTTGAGGACGAGGACCGTGAGGTCGATGTGTTCGACGCTGATTGTGTTGACGTGGGTGTGGCATTCGACTGTGAACTCGGTTCGACGAGGTCTTTCTTCGTGAACTGTGTCCGTGGTGTTATCATCACCTGAATTTTATCCTTATTTGCGTAGTAGTGGTCTTTCACGTCCCGAAACTCGAACCGCCGATTTTCCTCCATGTACGGATGACCGACACCGCTGTTCACCACGAACATCCGTTTCTGCCTACTGTCCTCCTCACGCAGTACGCCGATGATGTCGGGCATATTCGACTCGTCTTTGGCCACCGTGAGTATATCGTCGACGACCGCTTCAACAGTCACGTACTCACCACTTCCCGACAACTCTGTCAATGACCGTTTTTCATCCGCATTGCTTCCAGTAGCTCTAGTTGCTGTTGTGCTGTCGTCTACAGCATCCGTTTCGGACTTGGATGCTCCGTCGGCGGGAGCAACAAATAAATAGTCGGGTCCCTGTCCAGCCGCCTGGATGTACTTTGTGACCAGGACCTCAAGCGTCTGAGTCGTGTCATCGTCAGTGAGATTGAATTCACCCTGGAGAACGCATTTGATTTCGCCATCCCTCGATGGCTCTACAAGAAACCAGTCGTCCTCCCGGTTAACAATTTGAATGCTACCTGTCGACCCCGAGTTCCGAATCCAGTCCCCAGCCATAGTACCAGATAATTACTGGTCTGTCAAAATAGATGTTTTTACGACGAGGGTCAGTGGACGTAACATCGCCAGCAGCCGACATCTGTACTGTTCGAACTGCTCCGTTGAGTGACCCTGTCAACCGATTTCAGGCTTCCAGATTCGGTGAAATCAGTGTTCGTAGAGGCGATCTACCAGTCACCTTCTTCCAAAAGAATCTCACCGTTATGAGTGTATCTGCCAAGTGCCCACTTCCCCTCCTCAATATTCGGTGTTCCATCCTCACCGAACTCCCGCCACAACTCATCCAGAACCGGTTCAAGACCTTCGATAACCTCTTCACTGCCAATCTGAAGGGTAGAGTACTCGGTCGTATAACGACTTCTCTCAAATACTGGAGGACTATACGCTATCGCCCGTCTACGACTGTCAGGAACATTAAGCTGGACACCGTCAGCATCGAGGAAAGAAAGCCACACGAATGCAGTACCAGAAAAACCCATGTCAGAGAGGTCGTTCACAGCATTTCTCGCTGCCAACACCACTGAAGCATCAAGCCCTAAACCGAGAGTATTGTCGATGGAGCCCTGAATCCATGTCTCCTCACGGTTCTCAACAAATGCAGAGACAGAAACAGATTCATACAACCCATCGTTCCTCAGTACAGCGTAGGAACCCTGTTCATCTCCGGAACCGTCCCTTCCATACGCCTTGGTGTACTTACCCCTTTCCTCACCATACGAACCGATTGTCTCGAATAGGACGGAAGGATCAGGGACACTACCTGATTGAGCCTTGTTCTTCGATAGTACACCGTTCGGGATGATGTGCAGCACTACTGCAGAGCCGTCCATCAAGTCATCAGCGTATCCCTCCCGGCTTTGGATATCATCAAGCTGGCCTTCGAGCAACCTCTCAATCTCTTCCACATGATCGTGATTATGCTGCAGGTCGACATCGAGAAAGTCATTGGCAAGGTCAGGACTGTTCTGCCGTAGTTCTCCGAGGATATCTTTCCGGTGATGAATTCTCAAGGTCCAACTGTATTTTTCTCGGATCTCGTCCTGCATATCCATTTCTTGCACACCACCGACATCCCGATTGGTGACAAAAACGAGCAGGTCGTAGTTTTCACCTCGGTCTTCTTCAAGATCAGCTACTTTTTTTGCGTCACTGCGAAGCTTCCGCCTCCACGTTTTCTGGACGCTGGCATGAGCAATACCCGTTCTGCCCCCAAGTTCGACTTGTGCATCCCATCCACCATCTGGCCCGGATTCTCCGCTTTGATGGACATTATCGTAGCCTTGTTCTCGGAGAAAATCCATTGCAAAGTCCTCGAAAGCGTGGCCCCGAATATTTTCTAAGGCAAACTCTAGTTCATCCATTTTGCTTGTTGAGGAGTTTCACTCTGTATATAAAAGGATATCAGCTGTAAACGTATTATCAGATTAAGGATGGGGTAGGGAGTATCCAAACCAAGACAGTGATCTGAACATTAAAGGGGTTTGTATGTTTCTTACACTATACGTATCTCAATCATATGTTAACCGAATGTTTCCCCCGACAATATCGAGGTCTCTACAGCAGCTGGTCGGGCTATCGCCCTCTCCTCGATGAGGGGATCGAGCGGTATCTGGTTCAGAACGATTACTAACCATGCCAGCAACGAAAACCATCCCTCAATGCGCCTACGATGCTATCGAGAGTGCCATCGACGAGGCGGTCGACGACGATCCTGTCATCCTCTGGTGGGACGACGGTGGCTACCTCCAAGACACCATCCGAACTGTGAGTTCCCAACTGGGCTGCACCTTCCAAGCTGTCGACCAGACACCGCTTGAACTCCGCAACGAGGCCCCACGTGAACGGACCGTCTGGTACATTCCACAGTCTAGGAGCGACGACGTCGACTGGTTCAAAGATGTCGAATACACCGGCGGCGTTATCGAACAACACATTGGCAAGCTTGCTGCCCGCTGCTTCGAGGACGACCGCCTCCAAGCTGCAACGATTCGCACCGCCTATGAGGACGCCGACGACCGCGAGACAGTCGCCCAAACGCTTTACAAAGGACTCGACGGCGAGGGAGGCCTGCCCTCGCTCCAGAGCCTCCAGACGAAGATCGTCCTCGACGGCCACGACGATCCAGTACAGTTCATTCTCGAACACGGAATCCAAAACCTCCCTGAGAACGACAAACTGGAGGAGATCCGAAAGCTGCTAATCGAAAACGGCGTCACAGCCGTCGAAGGTGAATCTGACCCCGAGGCCATCGTCGACCGAACACGCCGCTGGGCAGTCGCTGAGTGGCTCGTCGACGAAGGACTCGATAAGTCGCTTCTCCCCAAAGAGTACCAGCCCGAGCCCAACACTGGCTTCGGTATTTCCAGACCCAAACTCCGGTCACTGCTGAGCAAAACAGCTCAAAAACGAGAGCTGGCAGACATCTATCTCGATCCAGCACAGCGGTTCTGGCACGACATCCTCCGAACATACGACGAACCGTGGGAATTGGTTGACTGTCCAGTAGATGCCTCGCTCGAACACCGACTCTGGGACCAGTGGACTCAGTCGTTCAATGATGGCGACTACGAGACGTGTGCCCACAGGCGAGACAGCGATACGACCGTCTTGAGTCGACATACGGTGATATCCCGTGGACACAGGTCTGGGAGCAAGCCATCGACGTGGCCACTCTTGCTGATGAATTGGAGAGCTGGGAAGACCACGGAGACACCGACGACATCGTCGACCTCTACGGCGATGTCGAAACCGGCACCTGGCAGATCGACAACGCTGTGTTCAACCTCATCACTTCGGGCGAACCCGAAATCGGCGTTCCCGATGAACACCCAGCAACCGCAACCCTTCCCGAGCTTCGCTCATCGCTTGTCGAATCACAGTATCTAGAGTACCTCACTGATCTCGGTGATCTTGTCGTCGACCAAGTCGAAGATGGCGCACCGTTCGTCAACAAAAGACACGCCCACCAGTTTTTCGCCGAAGAGCAAGAACACCTTCAGAGCGGACAAAGCGTCGCGCTATTCATTGTTGACGCACTTCGATTTGATCTCGCCCACGAACTCGCCGAGTCTATCCGTCACGAGCTTCCACAACTGGAGGTCGACGAGAGTCCGTGGGTCGGCACGCTACCTTCCGACACTGAGTTCGGCAAGGCGGCGCTCACACCCGGTAGTAAATTCAGCTTCAACATCGAACTCCAAGATGGGGATCTTGTCCCCGAACGCAACGGGCACAAAATCACGAACCATCGCCGCCAGACACTCCTTGAAAACGACGGCTGGAGCTACATCATGCAAGATGCCGACGATGAGGTAGGATGGAGCAACACCCGTGTTGCCTACTACTGGAACGATATCGACTCAGCTGGCGAAAAAGAGCTGACTGACTTCGAGTCGTTATTCAGCGACCGGATTGAGACGATCTCACAGATCATCTGCGAGAAGCTCGACAAAGGTGAGTGGGATCGTGCCTACATCCTGTCGGATCACGGCTTCGTCTCGCTCCCAAAACACGTCGACATAGACGATCTCCACCCGCCAGCCACCGCAGAAACAGTGACCCGTCGCTGGGTCGCCGGTGCTGATCTCAGCAGTACTGATTCCGGTGTCTTGCTCGGTGAAAAGACTCGTCTTGGATATCTCAACGACGACAGCAGAATCAGTATTCTCGCGGACCCAATCCAACGATTTCGGAACCAGGGTCTCCCAGATGCACGATTCTATCATGGCGGAATTCTCCCTCAGGAGTTTGTGTTGAACTTCGTGACGATTACGCAAGAATAGACTATCTCAATATTTTATCTAATTCATCCACAGCAGACAATATTTCTGAAACTGATTGAAAACCGGTTAAAATAGTTTTACCTGAAGAAAATAACAATACTACAGAATTTGTGTCAATTCTATACACTAATCCAGGGAATTGCTCTGGTTCATATTCAATATTTTCTAGTCCCAACTGTATTGATAGTTGATCTAGATCAAGATCAAATGTCAAATTGTAACTGCACACAATATTATTTATTGATATATTTTTTGGATTAATAGCCACATCTAGTCCAATATCCTTGAATTCTCGTGAAATACTCTTACTAGCGCGAATGATCTCGTCTGCTGTTTTCCCACCTGCAAATAATAATTTTCCAGTTCTAGTAATAATGACGGTAGGGTGCTCATTTGATCGAAAAACTAAACTAGGATAATTTTCAGGATCATAAGCAGAGCCTTTAATTTGTGAATGTAAGTATGGTAAATCTAATTCGACATCTAGGTCAATCATAGCTGCAATGTTTTGAATCTGAACTTTCGAATTCGTAAGCTTCTCTAAATTCAAGTCATCAATATTCGTCATGTGTTAATAGATTATTCCGACCAGTGTAATTACATACATGCCGTCTGTTCAGTACAATTGAAGACGTCACAAAATGGTTTATGTTTACTGAATTGAACCCTGGCGATAACGTATTATTGAACGACTCTCCGGCAGAGGTCATCAAGACCTACTCCGTCGGCGGACTCGACTACCTTCGGGCCTACGTCGAAGATGTCGGCGTCAAAACCGTCTGTATCGACGATGTCGACATCAAACTGGTCCACGACCCACTCGAAGAACTCGACCCTGCGACTGCTAATCAACTCCATCCCGACAACGAAGCCGTCTCCGCTGACTGGTTCGATCTCCGCTCCCAGGCACTCCAGCTACAGATTGCTCACGAACAGGGCCAACTGCTGAGTATATCGAACTCACTGGTTCGGCTCGAGCCATACCAACTGGCCTGCGTCAACTGGGTGATGCAAAAACTCCGCCAGCGAGCTCTCATCGCTGACGACGTAGGACTTGGGAAAACTATCGAGGCCGGACTCATTCTTAAAGAGCTCACCGCCCGTAACCGTGCCGACCGTGTCCTGTTCGTCGTCCCTGCCCATCTCCAGAAGAAATGGATTCGAGATATGGATCGCTTCTTCGACATTCGGCTCACGCCAGCCGACCGCCAATGGGTCGAGGGCGAACGTCGACGCCTCGGCGAAGAGACAAACATCTGGGATCAAGATCACCAACGCTTGGTCACTAGCATGGCGTTTCTCCGCCGCGATGAGTTCCAGGACGAACTTGATAACACCTTCTGGGATGTGGTTGTCGTTGATGAAGCTCACAAGGCAGCCAAGCGTGGTGACTCACCAAGCCAGACCTCGAAGATGGTCGACCGTGTCGCTGACAACTCCGATGCTCTACTCCTGTTGAGTGCAACCCCACACGATGGGAAAGGAGAGGCCTTCCGCTCGCTCGTTGAGTACATTGATCCATTCCTCGTGGCCGAAGACCAAGACCTCTCGAAAGAGGCCGTCGACCGGGTCATGATCCGCCGCGGCAAGCAAACGATCTACGATGACAACGGAGACCGTATCTTCCCCAACCGTGAGGTGAAAACGGCCTCGATTGAAATGACTCACGAGGAGCGTCAGTTCTACCGTGCAGTTACTGACTACGTCAAGAACGTCTATAATCGGTCGGAGAAACTCAACAAGCCAGCAGTTGGATTTGCGATGGCTCTCATGCAGAAGCGGCTAGTGAGCAGTATTGGAGCGATCAAAGCCACGCTCAGTCGACGCCTCGCAACTATCGTCGACGAGCAATCGACATCAACGACCCTCTCGGAAGAGGCAAAAGCCTATCTTGACGGCGAAGATCTCGATGAAGACGACAAACAAAAGGCCGAATCCGAACTCGGGGCTCTCACAATAGCTGAAAGCGATGCTCAACTCGAAGAAGAAATCGAGACGCTCCGAGATCTCGT
>Ga0102935_1000832_pt1 | contig 11265 bp, 14 predicted proteins | sample SalPonR2_A_D2_MG_FD_78508 | JGI IMG/M metagenome (GOLD analysis project Ga0102935, IMG submission 78508) | Salt pond soil microbial communities from South San Francisco under conditions of wetland restoration - Salt Pond MetaG R2_A_D2_MG | ecosystem: Environmental > Aquatic > Marine > Intertidal... | reverse complement strand
CACGGGATTTATGGGACAATTGATGAGATGTCAAATAAAGAACTTTTCACTAAAGAAGGTACGATCTTCCCTATTCCACCCTATCCTAAAGTTGTATGGGTTTCAAAAGACAAGTTGGATAATATTGTTGTGGTAAACAAAGAAGAAATATTCAGCTATCATAAAACTTGTCGTGCACTTGATAAACCTAAATTAGACGGAGAATTACTTGATTTTAATGACGAGGACGAAGTATTTTGTTCTTATTATGGTTCAGAATGTAGAGAAAAAGATAAATTAGACTTCCTGATAAAGTCAGTCTTCTATTTAGAAATTCTGGGAAATAACAGCGCAAAAATTATAGATATATCCCAAGTAGAGGAAAATTAGTAATAAGAAGTGGCTAATCAAAATCGATTGTTCAATAAATTTAAACACTCAAAAGTTTGTAGGTTTTGCTAGGATCCTTCCTGAAAAAGTATTCATAATAAAGAAGGTATATCGCTATTGTCGGGGTATGTGGTTTTCGGATACTTCCTACCGAATCTTCAAGGGGTCGCGATCTAGATAAGGTTCTAAATAAAGAAGGTATATTTTCACCATGCTGACTGCATGGTATGATTCAACCAACAGTTCACATACCTTCTTTGTGTTAAGTGTTTTTGGGTTAATTCATCAAAAACCGTGAGTGTTTAAGTTATTTGAACGTTCTTCTTCAATTTATTCGGCATTTCTATAGATTAGAAATTTAATTTTTCTTATAAAACTTATTAACGAATCATTCCTTTTTTTTCAAGAATGGCTTTAATTTACTCTTGATTCTCTCTGATGCCTGCACGACTTCCAAAAGGTCTATACCTAAATTTGCATCCAGTAAACCTATACTTTCTACCTGAGAGTCAAAATTAAGTACTGCCGTATCCAGTTGAGCTAGCGCAGCATCAGCTTCCTCAGCAGCTTCTTTATCTTTACCTTGCTTTAGCTTCTTCTCAGCATCTTTTAACTTCCTAACAGCTATTTGACTGTGTTCCTCTATATTATCAACAGCTTCCTCTACATTTTCTATCCTTGAAGTATCCCAACCCACTTCATTGTATTTTTGCCTTAGTTTCTCTAATTTATTTTTAGAACCTTCTTCTAACTGTAGGGTTTCACCTATTATATTTACATCTTCTTGAATTTCTTTCCCTAACTTCTGCTCTAAGTTGTCCATAATACACCCTTGCTACTTTTTCTTTTTTATTTTTTTGAGTTGCTCTGTACCTTACGCCTCTCAGAGGTAAGTTAAATCCCAATTCCATAATTCTAGGGAAAGATTGTTCGTTTTGATTAAACACTCATTTAGTCTAATTTTACTCTCTAGTCACATCAAAAGGTTTTAAAAGATGTTGCATGTTCATATTTTATTAACAGTATAGTGTTCGTTTTATTTGAACACTCATGGCGGGTTTGTGAGTTTTTCCCGGGTTTCGAGCCATTAGTCGTTGGGTTCTGGAGAGGGTTTAGAGACTAAACTATTTGGTCCAAAATGATCGAATAGGTGTTTTGGATTGAAGGATATTTTCAAGGCCGAAATCTCGGGGGAATGTTGGTTTTGAGCGCTTGGTGTTTCATCTTCTTACCCTCTGCGTGTTTTCTGGTTGAGGATAAAGCAAGTTTTTGAGAGGTTAAACTGTGATTTTTTCTTGGTGGCTTTTGAGGATAAGCAGCGGGGTTGATGATTACGAAGAGAAGTTCCGTGATGTGTATAATTGTGGTGAGATGAAGCTTGATTCGGGTCAGGTGTTTCAATCTGTTTATGATTTGAATGAATGTCATTTGGTGGCTGAGGATATGAGTTTTTTGTGTAAGTTTTACACATGACCGAGAAATTATTTTGCGTGGCGGAAGACCACAGGTTAAAGAAGCACTTGAGACCATTGATGAAATAGGAGATGCAGATAGATACCTGATACCCTTCAGAGATCGGGAGAAAAACTTTAAAACCGGTATCAAGCACAAAGACAGGCCAGTAGAAGAAATTGTAAGAGAAAAAGCAGAGGATGACAAGACATAGCGCAGTGAAAACCTGAAAAAACCCGATAAACCAGAACAGTATTTCCAACAGCTAGACCAACTCATGAAAGCACTACAAAAAAGAGAGACGAAGTATACTACATTCAGACACACCCAGAAACCAGCTTCAAAATACCTGCCCAATACATCAAATACAGTCACCCAACCCAAAGATACCTAGCTGCATCAAACATGAAATGGTGCATAAGACTCTGCTACAACAGACAAATAAGTCTGAAAGGCGAAAAAGACAAAAATAGAAGAACTGATACAAAATTATTCATTAGAAACTCAGTAATTACCGAACTTGAAATTCTATTTCTCTATACTTTGTCTCCTGTTTCAAAGGTTACTGGTTGGTTATTCGGGCTGGATAGCTTGTTTTAAAACGGTTCCGTATCTTTTGTTTATTGTGATAGAATGGAATTTTCTGTATCTAAGATGAAGGAGATGATTAAGAGTCAGGGCGGTAAAAGAGTTTCAGAAGACAGTGCTAAAGAGTTAGGGAAGGTGCTTGAAACCTTTGCTGGCGATGTTTCTGAAGAAGCAATTGCTGTAGCAAAAGACAAAGACAGGAAGACTGTCAGAGGAGAAGATATCAGAGACGCCCTTCAATAAAACACTATTTTAATTTGCCTATTTTTTTGTTTTAGTTTGTAATTTCAAGTTGATCGTAGTATGATGTTGTGGTTCCTGATGAGTCTCTCACAACCCAGGCTATTCCTGTATCTGATTTGGTGAATTCTTCTTTGGCTGAAACGGTAGCGATCTGTGTTCCATCAGTTTCTTTGAGGTAGGAGGTTACATTACCATTAGTCTTTGTTTCTACTTTTACTAAATACCATTTGTTTGATTCTAGCGATACTGATTTTGTTGATATTCCTGAGTTCCCATTTCTTAATGAGAAAGTGTTACTGGGTACTTCTAATCTGACTGCTAAATTAGATGGCATAGTGCCGGCATCACCACTATATTCGAAGGTCATATGCATTTTTGCGCCACCTGAGCCAGGGTAAGCATAGAATTGAAAGTTATCCCCGGGCTGTATGTAGTCTTCTAAACCGTTTCCTGGCATTGAACCTATACTTGAGGTGGTACCTGAGTTAGTCCCTTCTAAACTGTGACTGCCTTCGTATACTACAGATTCCTGAGTATTAAACCGGTTTTGGGCACCATCAGAATATTCGTTGATGTTGCCGTCATCAAAACTGTCTATTATATCTATTTGATTTTTTGTAGTAAAGTTTAGAATTTCACCTGTGTTTTTACCTGCAGAATTATTACCTTCAGCTTTGAAGTAGTATGTGGTACGGGGATTTAATCCTGTTATTGTTTTGGAGAATTCTCCTGAACTGGTTCCTATCTCTGTTGTATTCGAAAGTGTGGCTTGGTCTTTACCATACTTGAATCTGACTTCTGGTGTTTTTCCTCCAGTGTCTGTTATATTTCCATTCAAGGTCGTGTTCTCTGAGTTGATGTTTGTTGTTTGAAGTGTTTCGACTGTAGGGGTTGTTGTACTGGTTGTAACTTCTATTTCTTTGGTTGTGGTGTTTGTTAATCCTTTTTCCCCTGTCAGCTTCAGCACTACTGTGTAATTTCCTGTATTAGAATAGCTGTGTTCCTGAATATTCCCTGTTTCCTCGTACACTCCATCATTAGTCCAATCCCATTCATAACTTGAAATTGAACCATCTGGGCCACTTGAGTCTGTTGCGTTCACATTCAGTACCTCGTTTTTCGTGAGGGATGTGGTGTTGGCTATGAAAGAGGCTGTTGGATAACTATTTACTTCTATAGTTTCGGTAGTAGTGTCACTATTACCATCACTGTCCTCTACCTTTAGCCTCACTGTCTTAGTGCCAGAATTGTTGTATTTATGGACTAATACTTTAGAAGTTGCCTCATAGTTACCGTCGTCTGTCCAGTCCCAATTGTAGCTGGATATTTTATCTCTTGGTTTAGAACTTGATGCATTGAACTCTATGTCTTCGCTGGTGTTCACGGAAGTTGTGTTCGATACTATTAATGCAGTTAAATCAAAGGTTGTACCATCAGTTTTATTGTTTCTTTTGGTTTCTATTCTTCCCGTTAAAGTACCGGCCGATGTTAAATTTTTAAGTGCTCCGCTATCGTATCTAACTCTGACTTTGTAGGTATTGATGGTTTCGGAATTTGAAAAATTTTCAAAAGTCAAGGTTTCTACCTCTCCAACAGGTATTGTCTTTTCTTTTGAAGCATCTACTGTTATGCCTGTTTCCTCGTCTATTATAGAAACATTGGCATCTACTATAGTTTCAGAGGCTGCACCTCGTATCTCTGCCTTCAATCCGTTATTGGTTGCTCCGAAGTTTTCAACCCGTACATCTGCATTTGTGAAGCCTTTGACGGACTGTATTTGGCTTGAATTCTGGACGGTCGTAAATATTGTCCCGCCTATTATTGCTACGGCTAGGAGCATCCATCCATAAGTCGTTAAGTATTCTATAGCTGATTGTCCTTTCAATTCTTCCAGAACCATCTAGTGTATTTATTGGGGTGCTGTGTTTAAATTAATCTTTGACCTTTTCCAACAGGGATTTAATGATTACACTCCTTTTCTAGGACATGAGTGCAGAGGATGTCGTGGAGAAGATTGTCGACGAGACAGAGATGGATGAAGACGAAGTAATGGAGAAATTAGAGGATAAAATGGAGGAGTTCTCCGGGTTAGTCAGTGAGGAAGGGGCTTCACACCTAGTAGCAAAAGAACACGGCGTAAACATAGCTGAAGAACAGAACGAAGACTTGAAAATAGATAATATTGTTCCTGAGATGAGGAAAGTCCATGTCGGAGCCAAGGTATTGAATATTTCTGATGTAAATACTTTCGAACGCGATGAAGATGAGGAAGATGGAAAGGTTCAGAACCTGGTTCTCGGCGACGAAACAGGTACAATAAGAGTCACGCTGTGGGACGAACAAACTGAAATCGCAGACAAAATTGAGGAAGGCGACGGCATTGAAATTGCAGATGCCTACACAGTTGAAGACAACCAAGGAGAAGCTGAACTACGACTTGGTGATGATGTACAGGTCAAGATGCTGGACGAAGATGAAGTACCGGAAGTCGACGATTCCAACTCAATGAGCACAAAAGAGGTATCAATACAGGAAGTAAATCAGGAAGGCAACTCTTACAGGATCAAGGGCATGCTGATGAAAATCTACACATCCAACCCGTTCTACCGTGTGCATCCGGAGACAGGAGACACAGTCAGGGAAAACGACGACGGAGAGTATGTTACAGACGACGGCGAAACTGTAGAGGATCCGGAAGGCCGGCTGGCAGTATCAGGGGTAATCGACGACGGAACAGAAACCATCAGGACAGTGTTCTTCGGCGACCAAGCACGACAAATACTGGAAGTCGACGAAGAAACAGAGAAAGAAATGGATGTAGATACAGTTGAAGAAGCAGCTGAGGCAGCAGCCGGCAAAGAACTAGTAATCGAAGGAAGAACACGGTTCAATGACTACTTTGACCGGTTGGAGATTCTATGTAACAGCATGGAACAAGTTGAAACCAAAGAAGAAATTGAATGTATGCTCGAAGTAATGGAAGCATAAAAACAGAGGTTTAAATTATATTATGACTGAAGAAGAAGTTGATTTAGAAGATTTGAAAGGAGTAGGAGGAAAAACCGCAGAAAGACTGAGAGACGAAGGACTAGCCAACATGATGGAGCTAGCCAACATGAAAGCAGGCGAACTCTCAGGTAAAGTCGATGGCATAGGAGAAAGCGCTGCAGAAAGCATTGTCAAGTCTGCTAAAGACCACGCAGATGTTGGAGGGTTCGAAACAGCCACAACCAAGAGAGAAGAAAGAAAAGACATGCGTCAAATCGCTACAAACAGCGAAGACTTCAACGATGTAGTTGGCGGCGGAATCGAGACACGATGCATCACAGAGCTCTACGGAGAGTTCGGCGCAGGAAAGACACAAATCGCCCACCACCTCGCAGTAAATGTGCAGAAAACCGAGGAAGAAGGCGGAATGGATAAAGGAGCAGTATACATCGACACCGAAGACACTTTCATTCCGGAAAGAGTGGAGCAAATGGCAGAAGAAGCAGGAATGGATGTAGACGAAGTACTAGACAACATTCACGTTGCCCGAGCCTTCAACTCAGATCACCAGATGCTGCTGGCCGAAGAAGCCAAACAAATCTGCCAGAATGAAGACATCGGCTTGATAGTGGTCGACTCATTGATGGCACACTTCCGATCAGAGTATGTCGGAAGAGGAGAACTCGCTAAAAGACAGCAAAAACTTAACAAACACATGTCAACACTGCTTAGAATCGCTAACACGCACAACACAGCAGTAGTAGTCACCAACCAAGTAATGGACAACCCAGATCAGATGTTCGGTGACCCAACCAAAGCCATCGGAGGAAACATCGTTGCACACAACTGTGCCACAATAATCTACCTGAGAAAAGGCAAAAAAGACACAAGAGTCGCCCGTTTGGAGGACTCGCCTTACCTGCCAGAAGGAGAAGCCGTCTACAGCATAGAAGACCAAGGAATAATCGACGGCTAATTTCCTAAATTTTTTCTTCTTTCCCAAATTTTCTTAAATTTTGCCACTAAAATACTGTTTATGGAAGTCAGTGCTGAAGACGGCCGTGTCTACATCCCGAAAGAAACTCGGGATAGAGTGGGTACAAAGTTCGAGCTAATTGATAGAGGCGATAAGATAATACTATTGCCTATATCTGAAAATCCTTTGGAAGAGCTTCAAGAAGAGTGGAGTGATGTAGATAAGTCTGCCAAAAAGTTGAAAAAAGAAGCGCTCAAAGAAGGATTAGAAGAAGCTGGTAAATAAATGATGTATGTTGAAACAGATTTCATCCTCGCTCTACTTAAAGACGAAGATTGGTTAAAAGAACCGGCAAAGAAGGTCTACGAAAACAATAAAGATGACTTATGGACACGAGACTATACATTAATAGAGCTAATGCTTGTATCATACAGGGAGGATAGGAATGTGTTGAAAACTGTAGCCGGAGCCTGTAAACTAATTGAAATAAAAGGCGACGAAGCATTAATGAAAAAAGCAGCTTCCCATGTCACAGAAAACGATTTTACACCTCTAGACGCCGTTCACTTAGCCTCATCGAACGGAGACAAAATAATTTCTAGTGAAGAAGCTTATAAAAAATTTTCGGAAGTAGAGAAACTAGATGAAAAATAAGGTTTTTATAGGATGTCGTCTTCGCTGACGATGACGAAGTCTCCCACTGACCTTACTGCGGAGAATGGGATGATGCTTCTTCCTTTTTTGTCTTCTTGTAGTTGTTCTTCGTCTAGGTGTTGTGTTGTGTCTGTTACTAACAGGTTCATTAGTTCTCCTGTGTCTCCGACGAATGACAGGTCTTGTACTTGGCCGAATTTTTTACCGTGTTCTTCGGATACTACTGTTTTGCTTGTTAGTTCTGTGGCTCGTGGTGTTGCTGGCATAAATTATTTTTGAACCTCGTTTACAGTACAACTTTTAGGGGTGGAGAGTTAAAAACTTTACAAAAGGCATGCGAATTTTCACAGCGATAGACATCGAAAACCATCAAGCACTGGAAAAACTTGAAAAGGTTCAAGACGAAGTGAGTTATGGCTTCAACAAGGTAGACCTGGGGAAGATGCATCTAACTCTGCAATTCTTCCAAGACATCAACCAAGAAGAAGTAGAAGAAATTAAAAAAGGTTTGAAGCAGGCAAAGTTAGAATCATTCAAAATGAAGGTTGAAGGTGTCGGAGTGTTCCCTTCACGGAAGCATGTAAGAGTTGTATGGGCAGGAATCGAATCAGAGAAGATTTTCGAATTAAACGAACAGGTTTCAAATCACATGGTTCCAGACAGCAACGACCACGAGTTCCATCCTCATATCACATTGGCACGGGTTAATGGCATCGACAGAACAGAGAAGAAAGACTTCAGGCAGAAACTCGAAAAACTAGAAAACAAAGAAATCACACAAATTAATGTCAATAAAATAAAACTGTTTGAAAGCGTTCACAACGGCAAAAACACTGAATATAAAGTCTTAGAGGAAGAAAACCTGTGAAAAGAAAAAAATTCACTCAGCTATGCCTACTACTGTCCATAATAGGTCTAGGCATACTCTACATATCAACAGACTATCTGAAGCCGGAAACAATTGAAATTGGAGAAGTTGACAGCTCCAAAGCAGGAAAAGTAGTCAAAATACAAGGACAAGTACAAGGATTCTACTCAACACAATCTGCCTCATTCTTCACACTAAAAGATCCAACAGGCGAAATACAAATAGTAGACTTCCAAGCAGGAAAACATGGCGGAAATGTCACAGTATTAGGTACAGCAGAATTGAGGCAAGGAGATCTACAGTTAGTTGCTAGCGAAGTAAAGAAATAGATTAGAAGTGTTTTGGCATTGTTTTGAAGCAGTCTTCTAGGTAGTCTACTGTATCTTCTAGGTCTGAGAGTTTGAGTACTTCTGTTGCTGAATGCATGTTGCGAAGTGGTACTCCAATACTTCCTGTTGGTATTCCTTCTCTTACTAGGTAGATTTTGGCTGCGTCTGTAGCTCCGCCACCCCAAACACCTGGCTGATAATCGTGTTCTTTGTCTTCTGCTGTACCTCTTAACCAGTTTCTAACTGTTTCAGGCGTGATTAAACCTCTTCCTTTAGATTGAAGCATTGTTATTTCGACTCCTTCTCCCATTTCAAGGTCTGACTCCTGTGGTTCTACGCCAGGCAGGTCTCCGGCTAGTGAGACATCCAGGGCTAGGGCTACATCAGGATCAATTTTAAACGCTGAAGTCTTTGCTCCTTTCAAACCTACTTCTTCCTGTGTGGAGAATACAACAGCTAGTTCGTAGTCTTCATCGAATCTTTTCAGTGCTTCTATCCCTGCAGTACATCCTACTCGATTGTCCATCGCCATACTGGTTACATAGTCTTCTTGAAGTTCTCCAAAGTTTCTTTCGAAAGTTATATAGTCGCCGACCCTGACACCTACCTCTTCAACTTCTTCATCATCTTCAGCTCCAATATCGATAAATAATTGATCTTCATCAGGCAGCTCGTCCATTTTTTCTTTGTCCATCAAGTGGGGAGGCTTCATACCAATAACGCCAGTAACATCCCCCTCTTCTGTATGGATAGTAAGTCTTTGATTCATTAGGGATTGTGTGGTTACTCCTCCAACTTTTGAAAATCTTATGTATCCGTTTTCGTCTACTGTTTGTACAGTAAGCCCGATTTGATCCATGTGGACCGAAATCATCAATGTTTTGTCGCCAGAACCTTTTTTGGCAATAAGATTTCCCATGTTATCTGTTTCAACAGAATCTGCGTGATCTCCTACTTTTTCTTTTATTTTCCCTCTTATTCTATGTTCGTCGCCGGAAACTCCAGGAGTTTCAACAAGTTCTTTCAACAATTCTTTCATAAATATTGAACTGGTTTGGAAACTTTAAACACTAACCAATCAATATTTCCTTATGCTTCGTTATATTCTGATTACTGTTTTGCTGTTGCCTTTCATCGATTTCTATGTTTTGGTTCAGGTGGCGAGTGAGATTGGTATTTTGAAGACTTTGCTTATTAGTGTTGTTACTGGTTTGATTGGAGCTGAGCTTGTGCGTAGGGAGGGTAGGCATGTTTTTATGAAGTTGCAGAGGAGTGTTACTGGCGGTGAGGTTACAAGGAATTTTATGGAGGGTTTTGTACTGGTTTTGGCGGGTTTGATGTTGTTAAGCCCTGGTTTTGTTACTGATGTTTTGGGTGCTGTTGTTGCGGTTAGGCCTGTGAGGGAGAGATTGGTGGCTCGGCTTACTTCTAGGTCAAGTGGTTTTGAGGTAGAGTTTCAACGGTTCTAGTTTTTATCTGCTAGGTCTACTAGAATGTTTGATAGTTCTTCTACATGTTGTTCTAATTGGTTAAATTCTTTCCTCTTTACTTCTCCTTTATTGTCTTCTAAGTTGTTTATCTTGTCTTTAAGTCCTTTGATTTCTTGTTCTGATGCTTTTCCGTTGTCTATTTTCTGTAGTTTATTTTCTAGTGTGGATTTGTCGATTTTTTCCTCGATTTCGGTGCTTTCCAGTTTCTGCTCTAAACTGTTGATTCTTGACTCAATTTCATCTAGTCTATCCTTGTCAAATCCTTCTGCCTCTTCAATTATGTTTTCGTAAAGTTCTTCGCTGCTCATTTCGAAACCGGCTTCCAAACGGTCAACTGCTATCTCCAACATCTCCAACCGTTCCTCAACACCACTTAGATTAGGTAGACGGGTCTCGACATCATCTAACTCTGTTTCAGCCTCTACATTGTCCACGACGCTGTCAAACTTGGCGATCCGCAGCTCTTCAAGAATATCACGCTGCTGCTGACGCAGATTATCGATGCGCCGCTCCAATTTGTTGACTCGGTTGTTGGAAGGCTCCACATTAACATCTCTACCTTTTAACTCATTGACCGAACCAGCAACACCTTCCTTTACACCGTCTTCAATCAAACCCATACAAACAAAGATTGAATACCGCTGTTTAAACAAGTTAACCAAGAAATCTTCAAACAAAACTAAAAGAAATGCCTTGATGGCTCAGCCTGGCTTAGAGCAGTCCCCTCGTAACACATCTTTCAACAGGGAAAAAACCCTCCTACTGCCTTTCCCCCCCGAAATTGGCGAGCAAGGGACAGGTCCCGGGTTCAAATCCCGGTCAGGGCTAATATTTTTCTGTTGATAAATATGGTTTTTTAGATGAAGTCTTTGACTGTTTCGAAGAAGTTTTTCTTTTGTTCTGGTTCTTTTGTTAGTTCTTGTATTTTTTCTGTGCCGTCGGCGTTGATTGGTGTTTCTATGTCTATTTTGATGTATAGGTCGCCGTTTCCTCTCCGTGTGGGCATTCCTTTTCCGTTTACTCTGAGTACTTGTCCTGGTTGTGTTCCGCTTGGTATTTCTATTTCTAGTTTGCTGTTTGGATGTTCTATTTGTGCTTTGGTTCCTAGTGTGGCGTCTGCTACGCCAACTTTAAGTGTTGTGTAGAGGTCGTGTTCTCTGCGCTCGATTTTTTGGTGTGTTTGTATTTTGACTATTAGGTATAGGTCGCCGTTTCTGCCTTTCCTGTTTTCGTGGCCTTTTCCGTTGAGTTTCATTCTTTGTCCGTCTCTTATTCCTTTGGGTATGTCTACTGTGAGTGTTTCTTTTT
>Ga0102935_1000831_pt1 | contig 11286 bp, 9 predicted proteins | sample SalPonR2_A_D2_MG_FD_78508 | JGI IMG/M metagenome (GOLD analysis project Ga0102935, IMG submission 78508) | Salt pond soil microbial communities from South San Francisco under conditions of wetland restoration - Salt Pond MetaG R2_A_D2_MG | ecosystem: Environmental > Aquatic > Marine > Intertidal... | reverse complement strand
TCATCCGGAAAAAACCTGCCCTCCGGTTGGGGGTGATCTCGAGAAGCCCCGCCTGCGCGTTATATCTCGTCGTCAACCTGGGTCACGTGCCTGAAGTAGCCGTATGGCTCGAAGGATGCGCCGAGAGCCCCGATGAACACGCCCAGCGAGGCGGTAAGCGCGGCCATTTGCATCCGGAGCGTGGGGAGGCCGCCGCCCGGGACGCCGACCCACCTCTCGAGCAATGCGTCGCCGAAGAGGCCGTACGCCATGAGCCAGGCGACGGCGAAGAGGCCGAGATAGGTCACCAGCATTCCCAGTCCCACCGCGATGACGGTACCGGCGTTGCTGACGGCCCGCTGCTCGCGGAGCGGGCCTCCCCGGGATGCCAGGAGGCGCTGGACCTTCAGCAGATAGGTGCTCGTGGCCGTCAGCGAGACCAGGGAGAGAAGCGCGATGGTGCCGAACGAAAGACTGGCTGCGACCTCCCAGGACTCTGCGGTCATGACGAGGACAGCCAGCGCCGACCCCGCCGCAGTCGTCAGGCGACGCAAGCGAAGAGGGAAGCTCCAGGGCCGCATCCTGAGGATTGCGCGCGGCAGCGCGCCCCGGTTCAGCCAGAGCGAACGGGCGTAGAAGCCCGCCTTGCCCTGACGCGGCGCCTGCATCTCCTCGACACGAAGGTCCGCCACGTCCTTCATCCGGTCCGCCAGATCGGCGAGTGCCTCGTCCCCGAACCCGCCCATCCCGTCGAGGTCATCGGCCGTGCCGAGCCGCCCCATCCATGTGTTCGAGCGATCTGCCGTGAGCCCGTTGAGTTGCCCGAAGAGGTGCATCGCCAGCGCGTGAAGGCGATCGGCGGTCCGCCCCGTGTCGAGGTCTGTATTCGTCAGAAACGCGGTCGACAGGATCGCGGTTGCGAAAATGCTCGAGGTCACCCCGAGCACGCGCGACCGTTCCCGCCCGTGCAGCTGTCTGGCTGTCACGACGAGGGCGAAATCCCACCCGCGCATGTCGCGGTCGACCTCGGCGGCGTCGAGAAGCCGCACCGGCTCGATCCGGCCGCGATCCGTTTCGGCCGGTCTCTCCAGCGTCTCGATCACCCAGTCGAAACGCGGCATGCAGTCCGACAGGGCGTGTTCCATGGACACGGCGGCCGCCTTCGCGGCATCGCGCTGCGCGCCGGGCATGTCGCCCTCGAGAATCCATCCGATCTCGACCTTGGGGCGGTCGCCGTTCCCTGCGGCCGAAATGCTTTGTTCATCTGTCGACGGTGACGTGGCCATGGCTCAGGGCCGCGCCGCAAGGCCCACTGCGACGCGCAGCGCGGCCTGTCTGATCGGGATCGAGGCTTGGTCGAAGGCGGCGATGATCCCGACCGGGCCGGCCATGGCCGGCACCTCGAACCGCGGGGCGGGGCGCAACGGCCGGCCGAACGCGTCGAGAGGAATCGTCGGAAGGTCCATGTCCTTCTCCCCGGGGTGTCGGTCCATGTCCGCCGTCTGGCAGGCGGGCGCGTTCATGGTCAAGCCTTTGCGCATGAACCGGGTTCCTCGCACAATGCCCGATCCCGCGATGCCGTCGCAGGCGATCCCGATGGAAGGTCAATGGGGGCGGCTTTCAACCGAAACGATCGTATTGGATTTTCGCACGAGGCTTGGCATATTGACCGATATTGTGACGAGATATCGCTTTTTGCGCAAAGGCCGGTCCTCTCGTCGGAAGGATATTCGAGGTAGGCGAGCCAATGGCTACCGCAGGAATGACATCCCGGCAGGCCCCGCGGCTTGCCCCGGAGTGGCGGATCGGCACATACGAATGGCGGCCCGGCGATGATCGGCTGACGTGGTCACCCGAGCTCGTCCGGATCTACGGATTGGAACGTGCGCCCACGGCCGAGCAGGGGTTTTCGGAGCTCGTGCACCCCGAGGACAGGGTTCGCGTCGAAGGCGAAACCTCGACCTTCCTCGGTTCGGATGCCGAAAGCTTCAGTCACAGTTTCCGGATCGTCCGTCCCGACGGCAGCGTGCGTGTCATCCTGGACCGCGGTGCGATCGAGCGGGATTCCGCGGGGAATGCCCGTGTGGTCCACGGCATCAACATCGACGTGACAGATGAAGCCCCGTTCGGCGCGTCGCATCCCGATTACGAAAGGGCGGCGTCGGAGGCGCAAAAACGCATCCTTGACCGCGAGACTCAGCTCGACCTCGCCATGCAGGCCGCCCTCGCCATCGCGTTCGAGTGGGACATCCGGACGGATCGCGTCTGGCGCATCCTGAGCGACGATGACCTGCTGCCGGTGACCGCCGACCAGCCCGATACCTTCGAGGCGGTCGCGGCGGCGGTTCATCCCGACGACCGCGCCGCATTTCGCGCCGCGGTCGAAGCCGCGATGAAATCGGCCGACGGAAGGTACTACTCCGAGCACCGTATTGCAGGACCCGACGGCGCCGAGCGCTGGCTTGCCGAAAGCGGCAACCTGGAGTTCGGCGAAGACGGAACGCCCGTGCGCCTGATCGGGATCTCGCACGACATCACCGGCCGAAAGCGGACCGAGCAGGACCTGGCGGAGGCCAACGCTCTGCTGGAGGCGTTGTTCGAGAGCGCCCCGGTCGGCCTTGGTGTCTGGGATGCCGATTTCAGGTTCGTGCGTATCAACCCCGAGCTTGCGGCGATCAACGGTCTGCCGCCGGAGGACCATATCGGGCGGCGGCCCGACGAGATCCTGCCCGGCCTCGCGAATGTCGACGAGGTGTATCGCAACTGGCAGCGAATGCTGGAGACCGGCGAGCCCTGGCGCGAGGTCGAGATCAGCGGCGAAACCCCGGCCGAGCTCGGGCGCCAGCGGCATTGGCAGGAAGATTTCTTCCCGGTGCGCATCGACGAGCGGAATTTCGGAATCGCCGCCATCGTGCAGGAGACGACACGTCGCAAGGCGGCCGAGGAGCAGCTTCGCGCCAGCGAGTCGCGGTGCCGCACGCTGTTCGAGGCGATCGACGAGGGTTTCTGCGTGGTGGAGGTGTGCCTCGACGCGCCGGATGGCCGCATCGACTACCGCGTGGTGCAGGCGAACCCCGCATTCTACGAGCAGACCGGTTTCCCCAAAGCCATTTTCAACCAGTGGCTGCGCGAGGCCGCGCCGGACCTCGAGGAGCACTGGTACGAGATCTACGGAAGCGTCGCGCGGACGGGTGAGCCCAGGCGCTTCGAGGAAAACTCGGAGATGCTCGGGCGATGGTTCGACGTCTACGCCTTCCGGATCGACGAGCCGCAGAAGCGTCATGTCGCGATTCTGTTCAAGAACATTTCCGAGCGCAAGCGCCACGAAGAGCAGACCCGATTGCTCCTTCACGAGATCAACCACCGCTCCAAGAACATTCTGGGGCTCGCCCAGGCCATCGCGCGACAGACCGCGGCCTCGAGCGCGGAGAATTTTGTCGATGCTTTCGGCGAGCGCATGCAATCTCTGGCAGCGGCGCAGGATCTGCTTGTCGACCATGACTGGAAGAGCGTTCCCGTCGAAGACCTCGTCCGGTCGCAGCTCGGCCATTTTTCCGGCCTCATGGATGAGCGCATCGAGATCGACGGACCGTTGCTGTCGGTGACATCCGGTGCGACCCAGGCGTTGGGAATGGCGCTCCACGAGCTTGCGACCAATGCAGCCAAGTACGGCGCGCTCTCGGACGAGACCGGACGCGTCGATATCGGCTGGGCTGTCGAGACCAAGGCGTCCCCGGAGCCCCGGTTCTGCCTGACGTGGATGGAGCGGGATGGGCCTGCCGTTGCCGAGCCGGAGAGGCGGGGCTTCGGCTCGAGGGTCACGACGACCATGGTGGAAGCCAGCACCGGGGGAGAGGTCACGGTCGAATACGCGCCGCAGGGGCTTCGGTGGCGCCTGACCTGCCTCGCTGCAAGCGTTCTCGACGGGGCCGGGCGGAGCGGGTGACGCGAAGACCGGAGGGTGCCGCGGACGAGATCGGCGCGTTTCGAGGCTCGTTGTCGAGGACGAACCCCTGATCGCGACGGGTATGGCATCGGTGCTGACGGATGCCGGGGTTTACCATCCCCGGCCCGGCCGGCGACGCCGGTGATGCCCGGGCCCTGCTCCGGCGGCAGGGCTGCGACGCTGCGGTGCGCGCCATGACCCCCGGCCGGGAAACCTCCGAAGCCGCGGCGCGCGAACTGACCCGCGAGGGCATGCCGGTCGTTGTCGTGTCGGGTTCCGCGACGGATCAGCTCCCACGGAAACGCTCCGGTCGGCAAGGCTGGCGTCGAGCCACACCCACGGGTGGTGGTCGAAGCTCTGTCGAATGCGCTGTCCTGAAAACCGGCCGGGCTGAAATCGACCCTGCCGAAAATGGGCGATCCTCGAACACGCCGGGCCGACGCTTGCGGGCACTCCCCCGTGCCTGCGGGGGCCCGCGCCTGTGGCGCGGCCCACGTTCCATATGCTGTCCGGGATCGGATGCCGGCACTTGTGTGCCCGGCGATGTCGCGGTTAGGGTATTCGCAAATAGGCGGTTTTCGAACAGATCAAATCCGTGTCGGAGGCTGTTCAGCGGGCGAATGGGGCAGGGGGGTGCATGACGACGACCGGGGGTGACGTCTTTCTGGAATTCGACGACGTCAAGAAGAGCTACGACCAGAAAACCCTTGTGGTCAAAGGCTTCAATATCGCCGTCGAACGGGGCGAATTCATCACGCTCCTGGGGCCTTCGGGGTCGGGCAAGACGACGGTTCTGATGATGCTCGCGGGGTTCGAGAGCGTGACCTCGGGCACCATTTCCATCCGTGGCCAGTCGATCAACAAGACCGCGCCCTACAAGCGCAATATCGGCATGGTGTTCCAGAATTACGCGCTTTTCCCGCACATGACCGTGGCCGAGAACCTCGGCTATCCGCTGAGCGTGCGGGGCATGAGCAAGGCCGATCAGCGCGAGCGCATCGCGCAATATCTGAGACTTGTGGAACTCGACGATTTCGGCAGCCGGTATCCGGGCCAGCTGTCGGGCGGACAGCGTCAGCGCGTGGCGCTGGCGCGCGCGATCATCTTCGAGCCCACCTTGATCCTGATGGACGAGCCGCTCGGCGCGCTCGACAAGAAGTTGCGCGAGCAGATGCAGTACGAGATCACCCGCCTGCACGAACAGCTCGGCGTGACGGTCATCTACGTCACGCACGACCAGGCCGAGGCGCTGTCGATGTCGAACCGGATCGCGGTCTTCAACGACGGGGTGGTGCAGCAATGCGCACCTCCCGCCGAGCTCTACGAGCGGCCCGCCAACGCCTTCGTCGCGGAGTTCATCGGCGAAAACAACTTCATCGACGGCCGGGTCGACCGGATCGAGGGGGGACATGCCTCCGCGTCGATCCCCGGCGAGGGCACGATCGTGGCCACGGCGTCGGAGGGGCTCACCGAGGGCGGAAGATGCATCCTCTCCATCCGGCCGGAGAAGCTCTTCATCCACCCCACGACGCACGCCCATGACAACGAGATCACCGCGAAGTTCGTCGCGCGGATCTATGTGGGCGACTTCATCCGTTACTACTTCCGGCTGGCCGATGGCTCTGAAATCGTGGTTAAAGTTCTGAACGATCTCTCCGCGCCCGACTTCGGCGAGGGGGATGTGGGCCGCCTTCAATGGCTCACTTCGGATTGCATCGCATTTCCCCCTGACGGGGACGTGCCGGATGTCACGGGGTAACCGGGGCCCTGTCATCTCCCCGGACCAACAAGGAGGACTGAATGAAAATTCACTCACTGGCACTCGCGGGCGCTCTGGCGCTCGGAGCCCAAGGTGCGACGGCTCAGGATCTGACCGTCACCTCGTTCGGCGGGGCCTATGGCGCCGCTCAGAAGGAACACATGATCGACCCCTACGTCGCCGAAACCGGCACCAACATCCTGTTCGAGGATTACGGTGGCGGGGTGGCCGAGATGAAGGCGCAGAGCGAGTCCGGCAACATCCAGTGGGATGTCGTCGACATCGAGGTGATCGACCTCGAACGCGCCTGTTCGGAGGGCTATGTCGCGGTCATCGACCACTCGATCCTGCCCCCCGGCGACGACGGCACGCCGGCCTCGGAGGACTTCATCCCCGAGGCGCTGCATGAATGCGGTGTCGGCAACATCGTCTGGTCGATCATCTTCGCCCATGCCGACGACGCCTATCCCGAGGGCGGCCCCGAGACGATCGCGGACTTCTTCGACACCGAGGCCTTCCCCGGCAAGCGGGGGCTGCGCAAGCGTCCGCAGGTGAACATGGAATGGGCGCTGATGGCCGATGGCGTGGCGCCGGAAGACGTCTACGAGGCGCTGGCCACCGAAGAGGGTCAGCAGCGGGCGTTCGCCAAGCTCGACACGATCAAGGACGACATCGTGTGGTACGACAGCTGGTCGCAGGCGCCGGTTCTGCTGAACGACGGCGGTGCGCAGATGGTGCAGTCGGCCAACGGCCGGATCTTCGCCGCGATCCAGGACGAGGGCGCGCCCTTCAGCATGGTCTGGGACAGCCACGTCTACGACCTCGACGTCTGGGCGGTCATGGAAGGGACCGACAAGGAAGATACGGCGCTCGACTTCATCAAGTTCGCCACCCGCACGGTGCCGCTGTCGGGCATGCAGGACGTGGCCTACGGCCCGACGCGCAAGTCGGCCCAGGCGCTCTTGCCCGAAGACGTCAAGCAGGACCTGCCGACGGCGCATCTCGACGAAGGCCTGAAAGCCGACGGCATCTTCTGGGCCGATTTCGGCGAGTCGCTCGGTGAGAAGTTCAACGAATGGCTGCTTCAGTAAGCGACGCACCAGAAGCCCCGCGCGCCCAGGCGCGCGGGGCCCTTCAGGGGACCGGCGGAGCCGGGACCACGGCAGGGCCGCGCGCCGCCGGGCCGAAGCGCCTGGCGCCCGAGGATGCCCGGAACGCCGCGCGCGAAGTGCGCCGGAGGCGTTTGCGCGCCTTTCTCTTCGTCGCGCCGCTTCTGGTATTCATCATGTTCGCGTTCGTGGCGCCTATCGCCACGATGCTCATGCGCAGCGCCTACAACCCGACGGTGGCGGATCTCGTCCCGGCCTCGCTCGAGGCGATCGAGGCATGGGACGGCGAGGGGCGCCCTTCGGACGATGTGCTGACGCAGTTCGCCGTCGACCTCAAGCGCCTCGCCAACGACCGCACGTCGGGTCAGCTGGCGGAGGAGATCAACCGGTACCTGCCCGGCACGTCCAGCGTCGTGAAATCCACCGCGCGGGGACTTCGCCGCGTCGATGACGATACGCTCGCGACGAGCGGAGCGACGCTGCTGCTCGAAGCCAACGACGCCTGGAGCGAGCCCGGTATATGGCGCGCCCTGAGGAACGCGGGGCAGGTCTACACCGCCAGTTACTACCTTACCGCGCTCGATCTCGAATTCGCGCGTGACGGCTCGATCCAGCAGCGCGACACCCAGATCTACCTCAAGCTCTACGGCAAGACGCTCTGGATGGCGCTGATCATCACGCTTCTCACGCTCATCCTCGGCTATCCGCTGGCGTTTCACATGGCGCACAGTTCGACCTCACGGGCGAACTTCCTGATGGTCTTCGTCCTCCTGCCGTTCTGGACCTCGCTTCTGGTTCGAACCACGTCCTGGATCGCGCTTCTGCAGACGAACGGCGTCGTCAATTCCACGCTCATCGCGCTCGGGTTGACGCGGGACCCGCTCGAACTGCTGTACACCCAGTTTTCCACGATCATCGCCATGACCCACATCCTGCTGCCCTTCATGGTGCTGCCGCTCTATTCGGTCATGCGCGGGATCGACCCCAGCTACATGCGCGCGGCGATGTCCATGGGCAGCCGCCCCATCCCGGCCTTCCTGCGGATCTACCTTCCGATGAGCCTGCCGGGGCTGTCCGCGGGCGCGCTTCTCGTCTTCATCATCTCGGTCGGCTACTACATCACGCCGGCGCTGGTCGGGGGCACCGACGGCCAGATGATCTCGAACATCATCGCGTTCCACATGCAGCAGTCGAACAACTGGGAACTCGCGGCCGCACTCGGCTCGCTGCTTCTGCTCCTGATCGTCGCGCTCTACTGGCTTTACGACCGGTTCATCGGCGCCGGCAACATCAAGCTGGGATAGGGCGATGCGCGGGTTTCCGGAATATTTCACCATCTGGCATGTCGCGGGGCACTACGCGCTCCGGATCGTCGCCTATCTCGTGCTGGCGTTCCTGATCGTCCCGATCCTCGTGATCATTCCGCTGTCGTTCAACGCGGAGCCCTTCTTCACCTTCACGTCCGGCATGCTCGCTCTGGATCCGGACGCCTATTCCCTGCGCTGGTACGAGGAGATCATCACTGACCAGAAATGGACGCTGGCGATCCGGAACAGCTTCGTCATCGGGATCGCTGCCGCGATCCTGGCAACGGTTCTGGGCACGGTCGCGGCCGTCGGCCTCGCCTCGCCGTGGATGCCGTTCAAGCGGATGATCACCGCACTCCTCCTGTCACCGATGATCGTCCCGCTCATCATCATCGCGGCGGGCATGTTCTTCTTCTACACAGGCTTCGGCCTTGTCGCGACCTATGCCGGGCTGATCATCGCCCATGCCGCGCTCGGTGTGCCGTTCGTCATCATCACCGTGACCGCCACTCTGGCGGGTTTCGACCGGACATTGTTCAGCGCGGGGGTGAGCCTCGGCGGCTCGCCGGTCAGGGTCTTCTGGGACATCGTGATTCCACTGATCCGGCCAGGGGTCATCTCGGGCGGGTTGTTCGCCTTCGTGACCTCTTTCGATGAAGTCGTGCTGGTCCTGTTTCTTGCCGGCCCGCAGCAGCGCACCATCCCGCGACAGATGTTTTCCGGACTGCGAGAGCAGATCAACCCCACGATCCTCGCCGTGGCGACCCTTCTGGTGGTCCTGTCGGTTGCGCTTCTGGTGACGCTGGAGTTTCTTCGGCGCCGATCCGAACGGCTGCGCGGGTCGCCGTAGGCGGTCGGCGCTGGACTGACCGGTCACTTTCGGTGACCTTCAGTCTGTCTGTCTCGCGCCAGTCCCGAGGGCTGGCCCGGGGCAGGCCGGCGACCGTGTCTTTGCGGGTTGCGGTGCCATGACACACTGACGGGAACCTCAGCGCCGGATGTTCGTTCATATTCCGGAAGGGTCGAGGGAGGGCGCACATGAACGAGCCAAACTTCTACGAGATGATCGGGTTCCAGTCGGATCATCCGGAGCCTCAGCATTGCGCGCCGGACGCACCGGACCTCGACCGCGTCGCCCTGTTTCTCGATGTAGACGGCACGCTTGTCGACATCGCCGAACGTCCCGACGCCGTCTCGGTTCCGGCCGCGACACGGAGCCTCGTCAACGACCTTCACGCCGGCACCGGCGGCGCGACCGTTCTCATTTCCGGCCGCCGCATCGGTGATCTCGAAGATTTCTTTCCCGATTTCGAGGGAATCGTGATCGGTTCACACGGTGCTGAGCGGCGCGAGGACGGAGAGCACTGGCAGCACGCGGCACATGGCAGCCATGACCTCGAGCGTCTCGTCCAGATGATCCGCGCCTGGGCCGACAGCGAGCCCGGTCTTCTGGTCGAGGAAAAGCCCTGCTCGGTGGTGCTGCATTTCCGCCAGGCCCCGGACCGGATGGCCGAGGGGCTGAAGTTCATGCAATGCATCGCGGATCATGCCGAGGGGTTCATGCTGCACCGCGCGGACATGGCGGCGGAAATCTATCCGGAGGACGTCTCGAAGCGGCAGGTCGTCGAGACGCTGATGGAGCGCTGGCCGTCACGCCTGCCGATCGCCTTCGGCGACAATCTGACCGACGAGGGCATGTTCGAGGCGGCCAACCGCCTCGGCGGCCACTCGGTCAAGGTCGGGCACGGCGAAACCTGCGCGCGGTTCCGGCTCGCCGGCCCGGGCGAGGTGATCGACACGCTCCGCGAGTGGATCGGAGCGGGGGGGCGATGACCGAACGGCTCATCGTCGTCTCCAACCGGATCCCGACGCAAGCGGTGCCCTCCGGCGGCCTCGTCGTCGCCCTGCACGATGCGCTTTCGGAAGAGGGCGGTCTCTGGATCGGCGCGCACCCGGAGTCTGTCGAGACGCCTGGCGAGGACCTCGTCGATCTGCCCGGCGCGCCTTACGAGAAAAAGGCGTTCCGGCTGAGCGAGACGGAGCTGCGGAACTACTATCTCGGCTATGCCAACTCGGTGCTCTGGCCGCTCTGCCACCGCCGGAGCGATCTCATCCGCTACCGGCGCGCCTATGCGGAGGATTATCTCGCGGTCAATGCCCGCGTGGCCCGGCAGGTGGCGCGGCTCGCCGGCCCCGACGACCTCATATGGGTGCAGGACTATCACTTCCTGCCCCTTGCACGGATGCTGCGCGAGGAGGGCGTTTCGGCGCGCATCGGGTTTTTTCTGCATATCCCGTTCCCGGTGCTTGCCGACACCGCGGTCCTGCCGCAGCGCGACGCGCTGGCGGGATGGTTCGCGGCCTACGACCTCGTCGGTCTGCAGACCCGGGCCGACGTGGCGCGCTGTCTCGAGTTCTTCCGCGCCGAGCCCGAAGGCGAGGCGCTCTTCGACGGCAGGACGAAATACCGCGACCGGGTGTTCGCGATCCGCTCCTTTCCCATCGGCATCGACGTCGGGAGCTTCTCTGCGCTTGCGGCGGCGGACAATGGCGGCACGCTCGTCAATCTCGGCCCGCGCGAGGATCTCATCATCGGGGTCGACCGGCTCGATTACTCGAAAGGTCTGCCGCACCGGTTCGAGGCGTTCGGGATGTTTCTGGACCGCCAGGGCCCGGCGACCGTCGTGCGAGCTTTTTGCAGATCGCGCCGCCCTCGCGGGAGGATGTCGAGGCCTACCAGGAAATCCGCGACGAACTCGAACGGCTTTCCGGCTCGGTGAACGGGCGACATGCCGAGCTCGACTGGACGCCCATTCGCTACATCCACCGCAGCCTGCCGCGCGACCGGCTCGCGGTTCTCTACCGCACCGCCCGCGTCGGCCTCGTGACGCCCCTGATCGACGGGATGAACCTTGTCGCGAAGGAATATGTCGCCGCCCAGAACCCCGACGACCCCGGCGTTCTGGTGCTTTCGCGGATGGCCGGCGCTGCGGAGGACATGACAGCGGCGCTTCTGGTGAACCCCCATGACCTCGAGGACATGGCGGTGGCGATCGAAACCGCGCTCGCCATGCCGCTCGACGAGCGCAGGCGCCGTCACGAAGAGCTTCTGGCGACCGTGCAGCGCAGCGATATCGCGGTCTGGCGGCGAAATTACCTGCGCGCCCTGCGCGACGTCCAGTCCGT
>Ga0102935_1000830_pt1 | contig 11286 bp, 9 predicted proteins | sample SalPonR2_A_D2_MG_FD_78508 | JGI IMG/M metagenome (GOLD analysis project Ga0102935, IMG submission 78508) | Salt pond soil microbial communities from South San Francisco under conditions of wetland restoration - Salt Pond MetaG R2_A_D2_MG | ecosystem: Environmental > Aquatic > Marine > Intertidal... | reverse complement strand
GCCGACGCGCTCCCCGAGGTGATCGTCGATCGGGCCCGCGACCGCGGCATCGACTGTACGACGTCACAGCTCCACCTGACGAACGGCGCGACGAACGCGATAGACACGGTGTGTCAGACCTTCCTCGACCCCGGCGACACGGTGTTCGTCGAGTCGCCAACGTTCATGGGCGCGCTGCGGCTGTTCCGCAACTACGGCGTCGACATCGAGGGGTGCGAGATGGACGCCGACGGGCTCGACGTCGAGGCCCTCGCCAACGAGCTCGCCGCCCGCGACGCGGCGGGCGAGCCGCTCCCGAAGCTGCTGTACACCGTCCCGAACTTCCACAACCCGACCGGCGTGACGCTCTCCGCCGAGCGCCGCAGGCGGCTCCTCGAACTGGCGGCGACGTACGACTTCCTGGTCCTCGAGGACGACCCGTACGGTCAACTCCGGTACGACGGGTCGGAGCCGCCGCCGATCAGGGCGCTCGATCGGACCGGCCGCGCGATCCGGGCCAACACGTTCTCGAAGACCATCGCCCCGGGCGTCCGGACCGGCTGGATCATCGCCGAGGAGTCGTTCGTCGAGCAGTTCGAGCGGATCAACGCGGGCGGCGAGCCGAGCTACACCCGCGGGCTCATCGCCCGCTACGCCGAGGACGGTCGGCTCGAACGCGCCATCGACGAGCTCTGCGCGGGATACCGCGAGCGACGGGACCGGATGATCGAGAGCCTGGCGGAGCGGATGCCGGCGGGGACGACGTGGAGCGACCCGGACGGCGGCTTCTTCGTCTGGGTGACGTTCCCGGCGGGCGTCGACGCGGAGGCGATGCTCTCCGACGCCATCGACGAGGGCGTGACGTACCTCCCCGGATCGTTCTTCTACGCCGGCGACGGGGGAGCGCGCCACGCGCGACTCTCGTTCAGCCACGCCTCGCCCGCCGCGATCGACGAGGGGATCGCCGCGCTGGCGACCGCGGTCCGCGCCGAGACTTCGCCGGTCGAGGCCGACGATTGACCCCCGGTCGACGCGGATCGGGGGGCTCGATCGAGCCCCGCGACCGACCGCTCAGACCACGCGATTGCGGAGGTCGTCGAGGTCGTCGTCGGCGTACCGTCGGTAGTTCTCCGCGAACAGCGACCCGATCCGGTCGGCGTACTTCGGAGTCGACCCCGCCATGTGCGGGGTTATCACCGCGTTCGGCAGGTCCCACAGCGGCGACTCGGCCGGGAGCGGCTCCTCCTCGAAGACGTCGAGGGCGGCCCCGCGGATCCGCTTCTGTTGGAGGGCGGTCTCGAGTGCGGCCTCGTCGACCACCTCGCCGCGCGCGATGTTCACGAGGACCGCGTCCGACCGCATCGCCATGAGCGCCTCGGCGTCGATCAGTCCGCGCGTCGCCTCAACGAGCGGGCACGCGAGCACGACGTAGTCCGAGCGGGCGAGGACCTCCGAGAGCCCGCCGGGCGGATACGCCTCGTCGACGACGGCGGGGGCGGTCTCCGGGGTGCGCTTCGTGCCGATCACGTCCATGTCGAACCCCGACGCCAGCTCCGCGACGCGGGTCCCGATCGCGCCGACGCCGACGATCCCCAGGGTCTTCCCGCCGAGTTCGCTGGCGGAGTAGTCCCGCCAGACGCCGTCGCGCTCCTGCTGGCGGATCCCCTTGTGGATCCGGCGCTCGAAGACGAGCAGGTACCCGAGGACCTGTTCGGCGATCGGGTTCGCCGCGACGCCGGCGGCGTTCGTCACCGCGATATCCCGGTCCGCGAGCGCGTCGAGATCGTACGCGTCGACCCCGGAGTTGAGCGTCTGGATCCAGTCCGGGCCGGTCCCGGCGGAGAGCTCGTCGCTCACCGGCCGGATCGTCAAGACGACGTCGGCGTCGTCGATCGCCTCGCTGGACTCCGCGGGCGTCGCCGCCGTCTCGATCCGCTCGGCAGACGGAAGCGCGTCGCCGAGCCGCGAGCGCAACCCCCGAGCGAAGTCCCCGCCGAAGACGCCCCGGACGCTGTGGTGGAAAAGCACGTCCGCCCCGGCGGTCGTCGCCGAGTCGACGCTCCCCCGCACGCGGGGCTCACTTCCCATACACGCTCATCGCGTCGGGGTTGAACTCGACGGAGACCTCGCCGGAGTCAGGCACGTCCGACCGGCCCTGGACCGCGACGTCGAGCTCGGGGAGCGAGTCGTCGTGGGGTTCGACCACCAGATTGGTCCGCTCGCCGTGGAAGAACCGATCGACGACCGTCCCGTCGACGACGCCGGCTCCGGGCTCCACGAGCTCGACCTCCTCGGGTCGGATGGAGGCGACCACGTCGCCCTTCGCGCCGGCGTCGCCCAGGTCGATCGCCGTCTCGGTCCCGGCGTCGAGCTCGAGCCGCGGCGGGTGCGTCGTGTTCTCGACGACGCCGTCGAGCAGGTTCGTGTCGCCGATGAAGTCGGCGACGAACGCGGTCGCCGGCTCGCGGTAGATCTCCTTCGGCGTGCCGACCTGCTCGATCTCCCCGTCGTTCATGACGGCGAGCCGGTCGGACATGCTCATCGCCACGTCCTGGTCGTGGGTCACGTAGAAGAACGTGCTCTCGACGCGGTCGTGGATCTCCTGGAGCTCGACTTGCATCTGCTGGCGCAGCTTCCGGTCGAGACTCGAGAGCGGCTCGTCGAGCAGGAGGATGTTCGGCTCGTTCACCAGCGCGCGTGCGATGGCCACGCGCTGCTGTTGCCCGCCCGAGAGGTCCTGGGGTTTGCGCTCACCGTACCCGGAGAGGTCGACGATGTCGAGATACTTCTCGATGAGCCGCTCGCGTTCGTCCGCGTCGACCCCCTCCTTCTTCAGTCCGTACCCCACGTTCTCCGCGACGGTCATGTGCGGGAAAAGCGAGAGGCTCTGGAACACCAGGTTCGTGTTCCGCTTGTTCGGCGGCCGGTGGACCACGTCGTCGCCCTCGATGCGGATCGAGCCCTCGGTCGGGGTCTCGAAGCCGCTTATCATCCGCAGGGTGGTCGTCTTCCCGCAGCCGGAGGGGCCGAGCAGCGAGAAGAACTCGCCGTGCCGGAGGTCGACGTCGATCCCGTCGACGGCGACCGTGTCTCCGAACTCCTTCCGGACGCCGTCGAGCTGGACCGCGGTCGTCGGTGTCGTCATACCGCCACCGTCTGGACGATATGTATTCAAACTTTCTTCCAATTAGTTCGTATATTTCTTATATTTCATACACTTCTTTTGACCTTATACACGTAAGTAAGCCACTAAAGCCAAGAAAACCAAACGAACAGCATATAGTGAACCGGACGCCGCGCGTTACGGCCGGTGACGGCTCCGTGAGCTCCCAGCTCGAATACGATGATCGATTCGTATATCCGTCAGAAATATAACGTTTGGTAGTATATTAAGACAATCACTCAATGAACATGTGTTACTCAGAGTAGATTTATTACAGAGAAGTAGCAGTCGTTTCACGACGATGGTACACAGACGGCAGTACATCAAGGCGGTGGGCGCGACCGGCGTTACGGGTATGGCGGGGCTGTCCGGGTGTCTGGGCGGCGGCGGCGGCACGACGGTGTCGATACTCACGTGGTCCGGATACGACGCCGTCAACGACCAGATCGAGGAGTCGCTCGACGGCGTCGAACTGGACGTCTCGGTCGCCGACGGGTCGGCGAACATGTTCTCCACCGCCAACGCGGGCGGTGGCGAACAGTACGACGTCGTCATCCCCAACAACGAGTACGTCCCGCGGTTCATCGACGCCGACCTGGCGGCGCCGGTCGACATGGACATCGTGACCAACTTCGACGCGCTGTATCCGACCTTCCAGAGCGCGGCCGAGGGCCAGTTCGCCGACGGCGGCGACGTGTACGGCCTCCCCGTCCAGTTCGGCTGGTACGCCTACGGCTACGACAGTTCGGTGCTCCCGGAGGACCACGACCACTCCTACGACGTCCTCTTCAGCGAGGAGTACGCGGGAGCGGACCTCACCGGCAGCATCACGCTGTACGACGGCTACTACAAGACGATCATGGCGACCGGCCTCGCGCTCGGGTACACCGACGCGTTCGAGGGCGACACCGTGTCGTTCACCGAGGAACAGCTCACGACCATCGAGGAGACGCTGATCGAGTTCAAGCCCAACCTGCTCGGATTCGTTCACGACGAGGAGACGCTCACCCAGGACTACCAGAACGGCAACATCGCCGTGTCGTTCGCGAACCGGAGCACCCACGTGGGGATCATGAACGACGTCGAGAGCGTGGAGTTCTCCCAGCCGGCCGAAGAGGAGCTCACCTGGTTCGAGGGCGCCGTCGTCACGTCGGGCTCTTCGAACAAGGAGGCCGCCTTCCGCGTGCTGAACGAGTACATCTCGCCCGAGACCGGCGCGGCGCTGTCGGAGAACCGGAACATCATGAACGCCTCGCAGGACGCGATGGACAACATCGAGGCGGAGGCGCTCCAGATCGAGCCGGGCGTCCTCGACGGGATGATCCCGTTCAAGCCCGCCGATCAGGACGAGGCGTGGATCGAGATGTTCGAACGGGTCAAGAACGCGTGAGCCGGAGATGAGCGCCATCCACAGACTCGGCGACGCGTTCGAACGGCGGGGGAAGCGAGCGAAGCTCGCGCTCATGGCGGGGCCGGGGGTCGGGTGGCTGCTCACGCTGATCCTCGTCCCCATGGCGTTCCTCGTGACGGTGAGCTTCGCGGAGATCGACAGCTCCTACGACGTCGTGTGGTCGTTCTCGGCGTCGAACTACGGCGAGCTCTTCGTCGGCGAGAGCGGGCTGTTCCAGACGCCGTTCATCGACTCGTTCCTGCTCTCGCTGCGCATCGCGGGAGCGACCACGTTCCTGACGGTCGTCCTCGCGTATCCGGTCGCGTACCTGCTCACCCGGCTCTCGGGACGGCGGTTCAAGCTGGTGCTGTTCGCGGTGCTGGTCCCGTTCTTCACCATCTTCATCGTGCGCATCTACTCGTGGCTCTCGCTTTTCGGCAGCCAGGGACTGCTCAACTCGGCGCTGCTCTCGACCCCGCTGGTCTCCGAACCGCTCGGCATCTTCGAGTACGGGATCGCGGCGGTGATCATCTCGCTCACCCACGCCTTCTTCCCGTACATGCTGTTGACGCTGTACTCGAGCCTCGAGGGGATCGATTACGGCGTCATCGAAGCGTCGCGGGACCTCGGGGCCTCGCGGCTCGAGATCGCGAAAGACGTCGTGATCCCGCTGTCGGCACAGGGGCTCATCACCGGCTGCGTCTTCGTGTTCGTTCCGGCGCTCGGGACGTTCATCACGCCGCAGTTCCTCGCCCGCGGGAAGTTCACCATGATCGCCGAGGTGCTCACGGCGCGGATAAACGAGTTGTACGCCATCAACTACGGCGCGGCCGGGTCGCTCTTCCTCATCATCCCGACCGTGATCGCGTTCGCGATCGTGATGCGCACCACCAGCTTGGAGGCGATGGGGTGACGCATGGCGGACAGCGAAAAACACAGCCGACTGTCGCGTCTCGTCGGCGAGCCCGGACTCGTCGGCACCGTCTCGGTCGATCGGGTCGTGAGCGCGGTCGCCTCGTACGGCATGTGGGCGCTGACGCTCGGGATCATCGCGTTCCTCTGGCTCCCGCTCTCGCAGATCGTCGTGCTCTCGTTCACGGAGAACTCGGTGCTTTTCCCCTTCGAGGGAGTCACCCTCGGGAACTACGTCAGCCTGTTCACCAACGAGGGGCTCCTGGCGGCGGCCAGACAGAGCGCGTTCGTGGCGACGGTGTCGGCCGGCGTCGCGACGCTGATCGGCGTTCCGCTCGGGTTCGCCATCGCGCGGCACAGCTTCCGGGGCCGGTCGCTGCTCCGGGGGCTCGTCATCCTCCCGCTGTTGATGCCGGGGATCATCATGGGGATTTCGCTGCTGATCCTCTTCCGCGTCGTCGGGCTCCCGGCCGGCTTCTTCGGGACCGTGCTCGCACACTCCGTGTACGGCCTGCCGTTCATCGTCCTGCCCGTGGTCGCCCGGCTGGCGGTGTTCGACCGCAACTTGGAGGAGGGCGCCCGCGACCTCGGCGCGAACGGGCGGGGCGTGCTGAAAGACGTCACGCTCCCGATCATCTCGCCCGCCATCGCCGCGGGCTTCGTGTTCGCGTGGCTCCGCTCGTTCGAGGACTTCATCCGCGTCTTCTTCGTCGGCGGGACGATGGACGCGCTCACGAAGGAGATGTACGGCATGGTGGTGTACTCGCAGGGGACGGAGGCGATGGACCCAATGGCGACGATCATCGTCTTGGTCGTCAGCGCCGCGCTGGCCGTCGCGATCAACTTCCGAGACATCCTCGAGTACGTCTGACCGGTCCGGGCGGTCCTTTTATTTCGGCCCCGTTCTCGACGCCATCCGACGCCAGTCCCGGCGCCGGCGACCAGACGTGCGCGCGGAGTCTCGACGTCGCGACGGGGGTGACGATAGAGAACCAACCGCACCGCGAGGCGGGTGACGTGACGCCCCGCGGCGACCGGGTGGCCGACGCCATCGATCGGGGAACGACGACACCGAGTCCACCGGTCCCCCGACGGACGCCGAACTGCGGATCGCTTACGAGGGGTCGTCGGCACGCGGATGGCGACGGAAGGCGACCAACCCGCTGGCGGCGCCGGTCGAGGTGGTCGAGACGGCGGAACCCGGCCGGTGACCGGCGACCGCTCGCTCCCGGCGAGACGCGGTCAGCGCTCGTAGGCGTACACCGACTCCGGCTCCGGGAAGAACGCGCTCGGGTCCTCGTGTTCGATCGACCCGAGAGCCGTCCCGTCGACCTTCTTCACGTGCGTGTACATGCGTCCGCGGTCGAGGGCCGTCCTGACGAGCGGCGCCGCGAACCGGAGTCGGAACGTGCCGGCGACGAACATCGCGATCTGCTCGTCGTGGTCGAGACACTCGGTGACGATGAACCGAACCCCCTCACCGTCGGCCTGATACACTCCGATCTCGTCGAAGTCGGCACGTTCGGACAGCGCGACGAACTCGTCTTCGACGTCGCCCGGAACGACGTAGCTCAGCCCCCACTCGTCCGTCTCGCCCGTGTCCGGCGACTTCGGCGTCGTGTCCCCCGCCGCGACCGTGAACGTCTCGTATCCGGCCTCCTCGCGGTCGGCGGCCATCGCCTTCATGTCCTCGACCGTCCGCTGTAGCCCCGTCTTGGACTGTTCAACCGACCGTGCGCGCCGCTCGGCGTCGTCCGCGTCCCGTCCGTTCGGGTCCGTTCGAACCATGCTCTCGCACTGTCACAGAGAGGTAAAACGCTTGTGCGCTTCAGACGCCGACGCCTGCGACGAGTTCGAGCAACAGCGACACGCCCAACACGACCAGGCTCGTCACGAACGCCTTCACGTTGCGGCTCACTCGCTGTTCGAACGGAATCGCTCGCTCGCGGAGCGGGGGAAGCCGCATGAGTCTGGTCTCGACGTCCCACGCCTCGTCGGTGTCGAGGGTGACGCGTTCGCGGTCACGACGCTTCGACTTGGGTTGAATGGCTAACGAGCCCAGACCGAACAGCGCGAACCCGACGACGAACAGGACGTACTTCAGCGTGATCAGGCCGTCACCGAACGCGAAGGCGACGACGGCGCAGGCCCCGACGACGGCGGCCGACGCGGCGCCGACCCAGACGGCGAACTCGCTGATCCGGTCGGCGTTAGTCGCTGTCCGCACGGCGCGTAAGCACGGGGTCTACGTCCTCGTACTCGTCGGAGTGCCGGTGACAGTAGCTGTACCGACCCGACGCGGACACCTCGTACATCTCGGGCGGTTCGTCGTCACAGACGCTGGCGAACTCCTCGTAGAGGTGTTCTTGCGCCTCCGTCGGCCGCCCCCGTTTGACCATCTCGACAGCGGTCTGGATCTCCTCGTCGACCCGCTCAGGCACCTCGATGCCGTCGAAGGTGTCCGCCCTGCTCTCCTCGATGTCGTCGAACCGGTCGAACCGGTCGAGCCGCCGCCTGACCCGGTCCCCCGTCGAGAGCGCGATGCGAGCGCGCTCGCGGACGACCTCCCTGAACCGCTCGATCCCCTCCCAGAGGTCCTCGTCGAGGTCGGCGTACGACTCCGGCTTGATCTTCGCCGGGCAGCGCGTCGAGAGGTTACAGCCCGCCGGCGCGTCGCTCGGACTCGGGGGCGTCCCCGAGAGCGTTATCCGGCGAGACGTCTTGGTCGGGTCTGGTTCCGGAATGGCAGACAACAGCGACTGCGTGTACGGGTTCGACGCGTCCGTGAACAGTTCCTCCGCTTCGCCCATCTCCATGATCTTCCCGAGGTACATCACGGCGACGCGGTCGGAGATGTACCGGACCACGGAGAGGTCGTGGGCGATGAGCAGATAGGTGAGGTTGAACTCCTCTTGGAGGTCCTCGAGGAGCTTGATGATCTTCGCCTGAACGCTCACGTCGAGCGCGGAGACCGGCTCGTCGAGGACGAGGAAGTCCGGTTCGAGCGCGAGCGCGCGAGCGATCCCTATCCGCTGACGCTGGCCGCCGGAGAACTGGTGAGGGTACCGGAAGTAGTGCTTGTCGGGAAGACCGACCGCGGACAGCAGATCGAGCACCCGCTCGCGGCGGTCGTTCATCGTCTTCCAGTCGTGCGCGTCGAGCGGCTCCCGAATGATCTCTCCGACCGTCATCCGGTCGTTCAGGCTGGACTCGGGGTCTTGGAACACCATCTGGGCGTTCTTTCGCCACTCCTTCAGATCCTTCCCGGAGAGCGTCGTGATGTCCGTGCCGTCGTATCTGATCGAGCCCTCGGTGGCGTTTTCGAGCGCCAGCATGGTGCGCCCGAGGGTGCTCTTTCCACACCCGGACTCGCCGACCAACCCGACCGTCTCGCCGCGCTCGATCTCGAAGGAGACGCCGTCGACCGCCTTCGCCGGCGGGACGGCGAACATCCCGTCGCCTCCGTAGTACTTCTTCAGCCCCTCGACTTCCGCCGGTACCTCCGACTCCTCGGCTGGAGCCGACTGCTCGACTGCGTTGCTCATGAGTGTTCCTCCGTACTCTCGTTCGCTATTTCGACGTGTTTCTCCACGCGCGCCGTCTCGCTCAGATCGTCAGGGTACAACAGACACGCCGCCGTGTGGTCCTCGGCGTCACCGACGGCAACGTGCTGCGGCGGTACCTCCTCGCAGTCGTCGAACGCCTTCGGACACCGGGGCGCGAACCGACAGTGATCGGCCGGCTCGTTCGGCGTCGGAACCTGTCCCTCGATCGTTTCGAGCCCGTCCGCACGAGAGTGTTCGCCCGGAATAGACCTGAGCAGCGCCCGCGTGTACGGGTGATGCGGATTCCCGAACAGCTCTTCGACGGGCGCCTTCTCGACGATCTGTCCCGCGTACATCACGTTCACGCGGTCCGCGATGTCAGCGATGACTCCCATGTCGTGGGTGATGAACAGTATCGACAGCCCGCGCTCTTCCTGTAGCTCCTTCAGGAGGTCGAGGATCTGCGCCTGGATCGTCACGTCGAGCGCGGTCGTCGGCTCGTCGCAGATCAGGAAGTCGGGGTCACACGCCAGCATCATCGCGATGACGGCGCGCTGGCGCATTCCGCCGGAGAACTCGTGCGGGTACTCGTCCAACCGACGCTTGGCGTCCGGAATGCCGACGGCTCGGAGCAGTCTCGTCGCCTCCTCGGTCGCCTCCTCGCCCGTGATGTCGCGGTTGACCGCGAGCGACTCACGGATCTGGTTGCCGACGGTGTAGACCGGGTTAAGCGACTGCTGCGGGTCCTGAAAGACCATTCCGATCCCGCTCCCGCGGATCGACTGGTACTGCTTCTCCGAGAGGTCGGTGAGCTCCTGTCCGTCGAACGAGATCGACGACTCCGGGAGCACCTTCCCCGGTGACTCGATCAGCCCCATGATCGAGCGGGCGGTGACGCTCTTGCCGGACCCAGACTCGCCGACGATTCCGACCGTCTCGCCGCGACCGACGTCGAAGCTCACCGAGTCGACCGCCCGAATCGTTTCGTCGTCCGTGTAGAAGACCGTTTGGAGGTCTCTGACGGAGAGGATCGGATCCTCGCGGCCGTCCGTGGCGTCCGTGCTCGCGCTCTGTGATCGGGCCATCACGCACCACCTCCGGCGGCCGCCTCCTCGCCCTCGCCGGTCTCGACCTCCGGATCGATGGCGTCGCGGATTCCGTCACCGAGGGCGTTCATTCCGGTGACGAGGAGCACGATCATCAGCCCGGGGATCAGCGAGATGTGCCACGAGGGCGACGAGACGTAGCTCTGCCCGGCCGATATCGCCCGCCCCCAGGCGGGCGTCGGGGGTGATATCCCCAAGCCGTTACCGAGGAACGACAGCGCCGAGAGGCTGATGATGATCCCGCCGACGGACATCGAGGCGTAGACGAGCAGGTACCCGAGGACGTAGGGGAGCATGTGCTTTTGCATGATGTTCCGCGGCCGTTGGCCGTAGCTCTCCGCGGCGCGGACCCAGTCTTCCTGCGCGACCTGTAGCGCCGGGCCCCGAACCGCCCGCCACAGGAACGGCCACGTTGTGAACGCGAATATGAGCGCCAACAGGAACCCGCCGTCGAGTACCGCCCCGAGCCACGTGTTCGCGAAGACCGCGCTCATCATTATCAGCAACAGCAGCTGTGGCACGGAGACGACTCCGTCCGCGACCGTGAGTATCCCGAGGTCGAGCGACCCGCTGTAGTACGCGGACAGCATCGACAGCGTCATGGCCACCACCGCGGCCCCCGTGATCGCCATCCCCGAGACGATCATCGTGATCCTGGCGCCGCCCATCATGAACGTGAACAGGTCGCGGCCGTTCGGGAGCGTTCCGAACGGGTGGAAGCGGCCGTAGTCGTCGTAGGTCATCACGCCCACGTTGGTATCGACCGCACCCTTCGACTTCGAGTTGAAGTTGGCGTCGCCTGCGAACACCGTCTCGACCGTTCCCTCTTCCGTGAGGTACTGGATCTGGCTCTCGTCGCTGTAGGTATTCTCGATGTTCTGACTGACGGTCGAGGGAGCCAGCGCGGACCCGAACGTCGCCATCGTCAGGAACACGACCAACACGACGATTCCGAACTGTCCCCAACGGTGTCCACGGAGGTTGTTGACGATGTCGTCCGTCGGGGTCCAGTCGGACTCGCGGTAGTGGTCGCGGTAGACGAGCCACCCGCGGAACGCCCAGTAGGCCGTAAAGAGCGCGTACGCCATGATGAGCGTGAACCTGAGAGCCCATGCGACCGCCGGCTGAAGCCCGAGGAAGGTGCCCTGCCACGCGCCGTTCGGGGTCTGATGCCCCTGGTTCGGGATGACT
>Ga0102935_1000824_pt1 | contig 11318 bp, 8 predicted proteins | sample SalPonR2_A_D2_MG_FD_78508 | JGI IMG/M metagenome (GOLD analysis project Ga0102935, IMG submission 78508) | Salt pond soil microbial communities from South San Francisco under conditions of wetland restoration - Salt Pond MetaG R2_A_D2_MG | ecosystem: Environmental > Aquatic > Marine > Intertidal... | reverse complement strand
CGTCGGCTACCTCCCCGAGACGCCGCCGCTGTACGAGGAGTTCAGCGCGCGCGAGCAGCTCGAGTACGTCGCCGACCTCCCTGACCTCCCCCGGGACGTGGCCGCCGAGCGGATCGACCGGTATCTGGGGGCGTTCGACCTCGCTGCCGACGCCGACAGGCGGATCTCGGGGTACTCGAAGGGGATGAAGCGGAAGACCGCGTTCGTCCAGGCCGTCCTCCACGATCCCGACGTGCTGTTCCTCGACGAACCGACCGCGGGGCTCGATCCGCGGGCCGCCCGCCGCATGCGGGAGTCGATGGTCGAGTTCGCCGACGGGGGCGCCACGGTGTTCCTCTCGACGCACATCCTGCCGGTCGTCGAAGCCGTCGCCGACACCGTGGGTGTGCTGTTCGACGGGCGGGTCGTCGCCGAGGGGTCGACCGACTCGGTCCGATCGCGTGCGGAGGGCGAGGGCGGGTCCCTCGAGGACGCGTTCCTGGCCGTCACCGGGGGACGGGAGGGTGCGCCGCCGGCGGACGGCGGCGAGTCCGGGTCCGAGGATCCCGCGGCGCGCCGATGAGCCTCCGACGCGACCTCCGGGGCGGCTCACGGATCGCCCGCGCGGAGTTCCGCCGGAGCGTCCGGCAGTACACCGGCGACTGGCGGCGGCTGCTCGGGCTAGTGGTCGCGGTGGTGTTCGTCGGCGGAGGCCTCCTCGTGACCGTTCCGGCGGTGTACGTGCTCGGACGCACCACGCGCTCCGTGTCGTCGATCCCGGGGTTCGCCCCCGTGGCGACCGTGCTCCCGGCGCTGCTCGTGGTGTTCGCGGCGTTCAGAACCGTCGAACGGATCGGCGGGGCGGACGGCGAAGCGCTACTCCTGACGACCGTTCACCCGCGGGCGGTCGTCGTCGGACTGGTCGGATCCGAGGTGGCGCGGCTCGCGGCGTGGTTCGGCGTGCCGCTCGCGGCGACGGTGGCGGCGTTCGCACTCGGGGTCGGGTCGCCGACGTTCCCGATCACGGCCGCGGCCGTCGCCGTCCCGATGCTCTGCTGTGCGGCGGTGTGGGGCTACGCGCTCGGACTCGGGCTACTCCGGGTGCTCCGCCGGCTTCCGCGGCTCCGCCGGCTGGTGAAGTGGGTCGGCATCGTCGGGGTGCTCGTCGCCGTTGTGGGGTCGCAGGCCGCCGGACGGTTGGTCGCCGAGAGGGCGGTCGCGTTCGCGGCCGTACTGGACGCCGTCACCTTCGCGCCGGTCGCGGAGTACGTCGCGCTCGCGTTTGTCGGCACGCCGCTGTCCCGACCCGTCTCGTTGGGGGCGCTCGCCGTCCTCGCGGGCGTGGTCTGTCTCACGCCCGTCGGACTCGCGGTCGCCACCCGGCAGGCCTCGGCGGTGTGGTTCACCGACGCCGCCGCCGACCCGGCGTCGGCGGCGAAGCGGGCGACGACCGGGGGGTTCGACGTGCCGCGGCCGTTCGCCGCGGCGGCGGCCGGACGGGTCGCGTGGGGGCACCTGCTCCGCGCCGCGCGGCACCCACAGGAGCTCAGCCACCTCCTGCTCGTGGTCTTCTTCGCCGGCCCCCTCGGATCGGCGTTCGTCGGCTCGTCGGGCGACGCACTCGGGATCCTGATCGCGGGCACCGGCGTCGGACTCGCGACGTATCTGGCCGGCGCGGCGTTCGGGTTGAACCCGCTGGGCGACGACCGCCCGCAACTCCCGCTCGTGCTCCTCGTCGGCGTCGACGCCCGGACGATCGTCCGCGGCCGGGTGCTCGCTGGCGTGGCGGTCGGCCTTCCCGTCGCGGTGCTCCTCCCGGCTGTCGGGGCGGGGATCGGGGCTCCACCCGGCGTCGCGGCGGCGTTCGCGGCGGTCGGGGGACTCCTGTGCGTCACCGCGTCGACGTTCGCCGTCGGGGTTGGGGCGGCCTACCCGGTGTACGAGGAGCGGAAATTCTGGGGGTCGGAGACGGTCGTCCCGTCGACGCTCGTGATGCTGACGTACCTCGCCGTAGTGGGCGGCGGGACGGCGATCGCGCTGCTTCTCACGTGGTACGGCCTCGCCGGACTCACGCTCTCGCCGGGGCTCGGCGTCGGACTCGCCGCGTACCTCCTGCTGACCATCGGGGTACCCTACGGCTGTTACCGGTACGCGGTCCGTCGGTACCGCCGGTACACGGTCGGATGACCGCTAATGATAATTACAGTATATATGTAAGATAATATATCTTATCTCCGTTCAAGAGTTTTTAATGCCTTGGCAAACCAGTTCAGACTATTCTGCGTATTTCAGCTTCAGTCAATTTTCCGGATGCCATCAGCAGAATAGTACTTTTTGGTGGCCGACGCGACGCGAAGGAACGCGGCCGGCGACCGACCGCCTACCAGTACCCTTGCCGGGCGAGGCTCGCCGTCGAAGGCGATCATAATAACAACGGTACAGCTGTTATTTTCTCCGGAGTCGAGCTGGTGGTAAAGTTTTGTTTTATCGAACTTTTATATCCTTTCGGCGGATGCGACCCGAACGACCGCGTGCAGGTCCGTCGGCCGCCACCTCGGCAAGGGGCGTTTCGGGTTCCTCACCCGACGGAACGGGCAGTATTCGGACGCCGTCGGGCGAGGACGGCCTCGCTTCCCGACGGCAGCCACCGGGCGTCGGCCCCCGCTCCCGGGTGGCAGGGCGCGTCCGAGCGGCTGGATGCCCGGCGACGAACGCCCGGAAGAGCCACCCTGGGCGGTCGTACCGGACTCGGGGGAACATAGTTCCGGATCCGTGCCGCCCCGTCCGGCAGCCCTCCGCCGGGTCCGGCCGGTTCGAACATACAAAACTACTAAGTGGCAACGTGAGAGCATCCGAGTCGATGACCGACCGAGACCAGCGCACCGTGACGACGACCCGGACCTCGCTCAACATCGTCTCGACCGTTCGGGAGGCGGACGGTGCCCGGGTCTCCGACGTCGTCGAGGCCCACGACCTCGCGAAGAGCACTGCACACAAACACCTCACCACCTTAGAACGCGCCGGGTTCCTCACCAAGACCGGTGAGGTGTACCACATCGGGTTCAGGTTCCTGAACCTCGGGGAGTACGCCCGAGAGCGGTGGTACTGGTTCCCGCCGGTCAAAGCCGCCGTCGAGGAGCTCGCGGAACGGACCGAAGAGGAGTGTGACTTCGTCGTCGACGACCACGGCCGGGTCATCACGGTGGCGGAGTCGTACCACAAGTGGGCCAAGTACGGCTCCAGTGACGGCTCGAAACGCTACCGGGCGAACATCGGGACGTACTACCCGATGCACGCGACGGGATCGGGGCTGGCGATCCTGTCGGCGTACTCCCGGGAGCGCGCCGCAGCGGTCGTCGACGAGCGGGGCTTACCCGCCCTGACCCAACACACCATCACCGACCGGGAGGCGCTGTTCGCGGAGTTGGCGCGGGCCCGCGACCGGGGCCACGCCATCGGGGACCGGTACTACACGGAGGGGCTCCGGAGCGTCGGCCGGCCGGTGACTGCACCCGACGGGACGGTGCTGGGCGCGCTCAGCGTGTCGGGGCCGACCTACCGGATCGACGGGGCGGTTCTCGACCGGGAGATCCCACGGGCGCTCGAAGCCGTCGTCGACTCCCTGGAGTCGGAGCTCGAAGCCACGTCCGGAGCGTAGGCTGGGGGAGGCGGTCGGCGTCGGAGCCGGAACGGCGAGAAAAGACGGCGGTCGTCGGTCAGTACGCGTCGCGGGCGACGTGGAGCAGGTCCTCGGCGTCGGCGTCGCGGGGGTTGTCGTGGATCTCGATCGTGTCGAGTGACTTCTCCGCGATCTCGGGGAGGTCGACTTCGTCGACGTCGAGTTCGCGCAGGCTCGACGGGAGGTCCACCTCGTCGATCAGCGCCTCGACCGCGTCGACCGCCTCGTGGGCGGCTTCGACGTCCGACAGTCCGTCGGTGTCGAGCCCCATCGCCTCCGCGACCTCCGCGTACCGGGCGGGGTACTCCTCCAGGTTGTACCGCATCACGGCCGGGGTGAAGGCCGCGATCGCCTCGCCGTGGGGGATCGACGGATACATGCCGCCGGTGACCTCCGCCAGCGAGTGGATCGCGCCGAATCCCGCGAAGTTCTCACAGAAGCCCGCCATGTGCGACCCGAACAGCAGCTGTTCGCGCGCCTCCGTGTCGCCCGTCTCGTAGGCGTCGGAGAGATACTCGGGAACGAGCCCCATCACGTGTGTCGTGTACGGCTTGACGAGTTCCGGCGCGCCCGCGGCGACGTGGTTCTCCAGGGCGTGTGAGAACGCGTCGAACCCGGTCGCGGCGGTCTGTCGCGGCGGCAGCGACGCGGTCAGTTCGGGGTCCACCAGAGAGACGTCCGCGCCGAGGTACGGCCCGTCGGGGTACAGCGGCGGCTGCCCGATCGCCATCTTGAACTCCCGGTCCGGCGCGGTGATCACGGCCCAGTAGTCCACCTCGCTCCCGGTTCCCGAGGTCGTCGGAATCGTGACGAGCGGGTGCGTGTGGTTCTCGACCGTGCCCGCGGTCACGTCCTCCGGGACCGCCACCTCGTACTCGGCGAGGTCTCCGGAGTTGGTCTTCAGGAGCGTGGCACACTTCGCGGTGTCAATGACGCTGCCGCCGCCGACCGCGACCACGACGTCGAAGCCGCCGGCGTTCAGCGCGTCCAACGCGTCGTGGACCATCGCCGTCGTCGGGTTGGGCTCGACGTCGTCGAAGACCTCGTAGTCGATCCCCGCGGCTTCGAGCGAGGACTCGACGCCGTCGATGATGCCGGCCTCCCTGATCCCCTGGTCGGTGACCACCAGCGCGCTGTCCCACCCCTTCGCGTCGAGCACGTCGCCGGTCCGTTCGCTCTTGCCGTTCCCGAACTCGACCCAGATGGGGAACGAGAAGGTGTATTCGCCGAGGCTCATCCGTGTTTGGCCCCCGTTGGGTTCGCGCTGCGACTCCGTAGACAGTAGTGGCTGTGTCGGTGCATCCGTGTCCACGTCGAGAAACATACCATAAAAAAGCACATTCTAAGGCAAATAGATCCTGATTCAGGCACCGTTCAGCCGAAGTTTTTTGTAGTGGTATTCAGGACAACCAGTATGAGCAGTGTCCCGCCGGACGCCAGCACGATCGCCGAGCGACATCGCTCGAAGCACCGGGAAGCGACCGCCGACGTCGAGTTCGGCGCGTGGATCGACGGCGAGCGCCGGACGGAGGGTCCGACACGCGGGGCCGAGGACCCGGTGACCGGGCAGTCGATCGTCGACGTGCCCCAGTGCGACGCCGGCGACGTCGACGACGCGGTCGACGCGGCGGGCGAGGCCTTCGAGGGCGGGTGGGAGGACGCCACCGTCCGCGATCGCTCGAAGCGCCTGTTCGAGTGGGCCGACGTCCTGGAAGATCACGTGGAGGAACTCACGCTGCTCGAGTGTCTGGACTGCGGGAAGCCGGTCTCACAGGCCCGCGGCGAGGTCGAGGGCGCGATCGACACCCTGGAGTTCTACGCGTCGGCGGTTCGCACGCAGCGCGGGAGCGAGGTGCCCGCCGGGGAGGACCTCCACCTCTACACGACCCAGGAGCCGTACGGGGTCGTGGGGCAGATCGTCCCCTGGAACTACCCCCTGTGGGCGGCCGCCTGGAAGCTCGGTCCCGCGCTCGCCGTGGGTAACGCGTGCGTCCTGAAGCCCGCCAGCGACACCCCGCTGTCGACGATCCGCGCCGCACAGCTCTCGGCGGGGATCTTCCCCGACGGCGTGCTCAACGTCGTGCCGGGATCGGGCAGCGAGGTCGGACAGGCGATCGCGGAGCACGGGGACGTCCGAAAGGTCTCGTTCACCGGCAGCACCGACGTCGGGAGCGGGGTGATGCGCGCGGCGGCCGACCGGGTCGCGCCGGTGACCCTGGAGCTCGGCGGCAAATCACCCTTCATCGTCTTCCCCGACGCGGACCTCGACAAGGTCGTCCGGGCGGTCGCGGACGGCATCTTCTACAGCACGGGCGAGATCTGTGACGCGTTCTCCCGGGCGTTGGTCCACGAGTCGGTCGCCGAGGCGTTCACCGAGCGGTTCGTCGAGGCGGCCGAATCGTACGTGCTCGGCGACCCGCTCGACGAGGAGACCACGATGGGGCCGCTGACCTCCCGGAGCCAGTTCGAGACCGTGAGCGAGTACGTCGAGACCGGCAAGCGGGAGGCGGAGCTGCTCTGCGGCGGCGGGACGCCGGACGACCCCGAACTGGCCGACGGGTGGTACGTCGAGCCGACCGTCTTCGGCGACGTGACCAACGACATGGTCGTCGGCAGCGAGGAGATCTTCGGGCCGGTCCAGACGATCCAGACGTTCGAGGACTACGACGAGGCGATCGAACTCGCGAACGACACCGACTTCGGGCTCGCCTCCGGGATCGGAACCGAGAGCACGTCGCTGGTGCACCAGACCGCAGACGACCTGGACGCCGGGCTGGTCTACGTCAACGAGTACGGACCCATCATGCCCGACGCTCCCTACGGCGGGTTCAAACAGTCCGGGTTCGGGAAGGACCTGGGGCTGGAGGCGCTGGATCACTACCAGCGCCAGAAGAGCGTGTACGTCAACCTCGACGACCCCGAGCTGTAGTCCGGCCCCGTGTCCCGGGACCCGCCGTCGTGGGCCCCGGCGACGCCCTCACGGGTCAGTCACGGACACTTTTTTATGCTATGAACGGGACATATCCGCATACCTATGCGTGATGGTACCGAGCGTTCCGAGAGCGAGTCGACAGACCACACCCGATCCAGCCGCCGGCGGTTCCTCGCGGCTGCGGGAGCGGGCACCGCAACCGCCTTGGCGGGCTGTTCCGCGCTGGCCGGCGGCGGTGGTGGCGGTGCCACGGCCGGCGAAAGTGGCAGCGGCCCGGACTTCAGCGGGGAGACGCTTCGGGTCATGGTCTGGAGCGGGAACTACGCCGACCGCTTCGAGGAGACGATCAAGCCGATGTACGAGGAGCGGACCGGCGGCACCCTCCAGGTCAACCGCGGGTGGAACGAGATCCTCGCACAGATCCGGTCGGCGCCCGAGGACGAGCCGCCGTTCGACGTCACCATCACCGAGGGGTACTTCTACCTCCTCGGCCGCGCCGACGACCTCTTCCTGCCGGTCCGGAGCGAGAACGTTCCGAACATGGACGAGGTCATCGACTACTACACCGACTTCCGGACGACCGAGTACGGGGTGCCGGTCGACGGCGCGCCGACGACGCTCATCTACCGGAACGACATGGACTTCGAGCCGACCCAGTGGTCGGACCTCGCGAGCGAGGAGGTTCAGAGCGGCAACGGAATCGGCATCGACAAGGGCTTCTGGTGGTTCCCGCAGCACGACGCCGCGGTCGCGATGGACGACGCGGAGCTCGCCGGCGAGGTCTACGACGAGGGGACGCGGATGGAGGTCTTCGACTACATGGCGGGCGAGTGGGACATCCAGGGGTGGGCGACCTCCGGCGAGGACATCTGGCAGTTCTTCGAGAACGGCATCATCGATCACGCCCAGTGGTACTACGAGCAGACCGCCTTCGACATCGACGACTACGACTACCTGAACCACACCGCCCCGGAGCGGAACAGCGGGTTCGTCAACCACTGGTGTCCGGTCCGCGGCACCGACAAGCGCCGGATGGCGGAGGACTTCCTCAACTTCCTCATGGACGCCGACACTCAGACGACGTGGTCGGAGAACAGCCCCACGCTGTTCACCAACGAGAACATGGAGTACGCCACCGACAAGCTCGACGAGGACCTCCCCAACAACAGCGAGGAGGCGGAGCTCATCGCGTGGCCGGACTTCGAGTACGTCAACTCGAACTTCGAGACGTTCGCCGACCGGATCTCGCAGATGGAGGCGGACTCCGGGTGACGATGTCGGGGAGAGCGCCGTCGCACGACCGGACCACGCGGAGCACGTGATCGGAGGACACACACATGTCAGACATCGAGTTACGGAACGTATCGAAGTCGTACGGCGACCTCCGGGCGGTCGACGGCGTCGACCTCTCGGTTCGCGACGGGGAGCTGCTCTGCCTGCTCGGCCCGAGCGGGTGTGGGAAGTCGACCACGATGCGGATGATAAGCGGGCTCGAGACGCCGACGTCGGGCGAGGTACACATCGGCGGCGACGACGTCACCGACCAGGCCGCGTACGACCGCAACACCTCGATGGTGTTCCAGAACTGGGCGTTGTTCCCGTACAAGACCGTGTTGGAGAACGTCGCGTTCGGGCTCAAGATGCGCGGTGACGGCGCGGACGAGCGGCGGCGGGAGGCGGGTGAGATGCTCGAACGCGTTCACATGGACGGGTACGAGGAACACAGCACCACCGACCTCTCCGGGGGGCAGAAGCAGCGCGTCGCGCTGGCGCGGTCGTTGGCGGTCGACCCCGACGTACTCCTGCTCGACGAGCCGCTGTCGAACCTCGACAAGCGGCTCCGCGAGGAGATGGAGATCGAACTCAAGGACATCCACGAGGAGTTCGACAAGACGTTCGTCTACGTCACCCACAACCAAGACGAGGCGTTCACCCTCGCCGACCGGATCGGGATCATGAACGACGGCCGGCTGGTGCAGGTCGGCGCCCCGACCGAGGTCTACCGCAACCCCACGAACCGTTTCGTCGAGGATTTCCTGGGTGACACCAACTTCGTCGCCGGAGAGGTGACCGACGTCGGCGACCGGCACGCCCGTCTGTCGACGGCGTTCGACGCGACGATCCGGATACCGGCGTTCGAGGCGGCCGACCCGGGGGCGTCGTTCACGGTCTCGCTCCGGCCGGAGTTCATGCGGATCCGGCGGGCGAACGGGGCCGACACCCCGGAGGGTACCGCGGCCCGCGCCGACGGGACCGGGGGTGACACCATCACCGGAACCGTCGAGAACAGCATCTACCGCGGGTCGAGCATCCGCTACGTGGTCGCGGTCGGCGGCGAGCAGCTGTTCGTCGAGCAGAGCGTGACGGAGCAGACCGGCATCGAGGAGGGAGCGGAGGTCGAACTCGGGTGGGACACCCACAACATCCTGGTGTTCCATCCGGACGGCAGCCGCGCGAGGGCGGAGTGATGAGCGTCGACGCCGCCGACTCCGTCCTGGGCCGGCTCTGGGCGCCGTTCGAGGCACAGTCGGGCTCCCGGCGGTCGCTGTTGCTCATGAGTCCGCTGATCCTCTTCGAGACGCTGGTCTTCGTCGTCCCGTTCGCCATCCTCGTCAGGATCAGCGTCAGCGAGCAGTCCGGAAGCCTCCCGTACGCCGAGGGGACGTTCACCGTCGCGTCCTACGCCGAGGTGTTACAGTCGGGGCTGCTCCAGGGGATCATCGTCTACTCGTTCCGGCTGGGGATCGTCGCGACCGTCGTCGCGGTCGTTCTCGCGACGTTCTACGCGTACGCGACGTGGCGCGCCGACGGCCTGCTCAAGTCGGCGCTGCTGTTCTCGGTCGTGTTACCACTCCTCACGACGCTCGTGATCAAGACCTACGCGTGGGTGCCGCTTCTCGCCCCGAACGGCACCGCCAACAACCTCCTGCTCGCGGTCGGTCTGCTCAGCGCACCGGTGCAGGTCGTTCCGAACACGCTCGGCGTCGTCATCGGGCAGGTGTACATCGTCTTCCCGTACGCCATGCTGGCGATCTACAGCGTCCTCTCGACCGTCGAGTGGGAACTCGTCGAGGCGGCACGCGACCTCGGCGCCGGCCGGCTGCGGTCGTTCTTCGAGGTCGTGGTCCCCGAGATCATGCCGGGGATCACCGTCGCGACCATCATCTCCTTCGCGTGGAGCGTCGGCGCGTACTCCGCACCGGCGCTGCTCGGCGCCGGGAGCGACCGGCCGTTCGCGCTCGAGGTCCAAGAGCAGATGCTCCTGAACTTCAACTGGCCGGTCGCGACCGCGCTGTCGACGATCATGCTCGTCTTGATGTTCGTGAGCATCGTGCTCATCTACGTCGTTCTCGGCCGTTTCGGAGGTGACCTCTCGGATGCAGCCTAAATCCGAGCGGATCCAGATCGCCGCGTTCCGCCTGGGCTACGCCGCGATCTTCGCGTTCATGTTGTTGCCGCTTCTCATCGTGGTCGCGACCTCGTTTTCGGCGTCGGGCAACCTCCAGTTCCCGCCGGAGGGCTTCTCGCTGCGGTGGTACGGGGCGTTCTTCGCCGACATCCAGTGGCTCAGAGCGTTCGACAACAGCTTGATCGTGGGGATCGGGACCACCGTCCTCGCGACGAGTATGGGCATCACCGCCGCGTTCGGCCTCGAGGCCCGGACGGGTCGGCTGGGCGACCTGCTGACGCCCGTGGTGATCCTGCCGCTCCTGATCCCGCCGGTGATCCTGGGGGTGACCCTGCTGGTGTACTTCAGCGCGCTGGGGCTGCAGTCGTCGTACCTCGGGATCATCCTCGCCCACAGCCTGTGGGCGACGCCGCTGGTGTTCTTCGTCATGCAGTCGGTGTTTCAGCGGTTCGACTGGGAGCTGCGGGACGCCGGGATGGACCTGGGTGCGAACCCGATCCGGGTCTTCGTACACGTGATCCTCCCGAACGTCAAGAACGGCATCGTGGTGTCGGCGCTGCTCGCGTTCATCATCAGCCTCCAGGAGTTCGTGATGGCGCTGTTCCTGTCGAACTTCCAGACCCAGACGATCCCGGTGCTGGCGTGGAACTCCCTGCGACAGTCGCTCACGCCGACGGTGAGCGTGGTGTCGACGTTCCTGATCCTGATCTCCGCCGCCGGCCTCGCCGTGGCGGCGCTGGCGATGAACATCGACTTCGTCGCGAAGCGGCTGGGTTGAGAAGTTTCACTTTCGTGTTTATGAGCTAGTTCTTATATGATCTGCAGAAAACCGCTCGTCTCCGAGTTTTTGGCCCGTCTTTTCGAATTTCGTCGTTCCATCGTGCCCAAACGTTCGGAGAATAGTCAGTGATCTGATGGTACCGCTCGTCGGGTTGCTGGATCGATTCATACGCCGGCGTCGCGGCGGGGACGGTCGGCCGGGAGCGGCCGCCGGCTCTCGTACCGAGTACGCCCGTCTCCTCCCGTCGATCACCGCCAACGGGGGTGATCACCGGTAAACGGTGAGAGTAGTCGGTATCACCGGGTGGGGGCCCGATACAGCAGGTCGTACTGGTGGGCAACGTAGGTCAACTCCCCCGCGGCCAACTGCTCCCGGCGGGTGGAGAGCCACGCGTCGAACCCCTCGACGTCCCCGTCCGGGACCGCGTCGGCGACGAACCCGAGCAGTCGGCCGAGGAAGTACCGCTCGTCCGCGGGGTACGTCCCGTCGCGCGGCGGGACGATCCAGTCCGAACTCCCGGCCGCGAGCAGGTCGCCGT
>Ga0102935_1000817_pt1 | contig 11367 bp, 17 predicted proteins | sample SalPonR2_A_D2_MG_FD_78508 | JGI IMG/M metagenome (GOLD analysis project Ga0102935, IMG submission 78508) | Salt pond soil microbial communities from South San Francisco under conditions of wetland restoration - Salt Pond MetaG R2_A_D2_MG | ecosystem: Environmental > Aquatic > Marine > Intertidal... | reverse complement strand
GGGCTCGACCCGGCGAGGACACTCTGCCTCGACCTTCCCGGGCATCGGCCCGGAGACACGGCCGAGGATGTTCGCCTCAGCCTTGCCGACGGAACCTGGATCGAGGACGCGGCCGCGCGCATCGGCGACTGGCAGGGCGGCGAGCCCGCGGTCTTCGTCGGCCATTCCACCGGGGCGATGATGAGCATCCCCCTCGTTCGCCGGCACCCCGACCTGTTCCATTCGATGGCGCTGGTCGCCGGGCTGACCTCGGGCCGCCGCGCCCGGGGGCTGGACCCGCTCGGAGCGGCGATCACGGCCCCGGTTGTCGGCCCCCCCGTGTTCCGCGCCGCGTTTCGTTTGTGGCTCTCCTCGCCGTTCTTCTTCCGGCGCGGCTTTCTGGTGGCCGCTGCCCGTAGCCCCGGAAAGGAAAGCTTCCCGGAACTTCCGCTCATGCGCGCTCAGCTCGCCGCCTGCGACCTGATGGCACTGAGAACCATGGCGACCTGGGTTCTCGGGACTGACGTCGCCGCCGACCTCGACCATATCGACCTGCCGATTCTCGCGCTCATCGGACGGGCCGACCCCGTGGTCGCCCCGCGCCACCAGATCGCGCTCGTGAAGCGCGCGCCGAACGCACAGGCGCAGATCCTCGATTGCGGACACCTCGTGTTTCTCGAAGCACCCGAAGCGGTCGCCCGCGCCTTGCGCGGCTGGCCCGGGAGCTTCCGGCATGCATCCGGGGCGGAAAGCGCATGATTGCACCGGCAGCCACCGGAACGTCGGCCTTCCGGCCGCTGCCGAGGCCTCGCGACGCCGAAGGCGGACCGCGGCGCACGGGCGTCGAGATCGAATTCGCGGGGCTGACCGAGCAGCAGACTGCCGATCTTGCCCTCGCCCGGCTCGGCGGGAGGATAAAGAGCGCGCAGGCTCACCGCATCACCCTGGAAAATACCGCGATCGGCGAGCTGGAGATCGTCCTCGACACCGCGCTGCGCAAGCTTGGCGACAATGCCCTTCTCTCGGCGGGGCTCGACGCGGTCCGCGGGCTCGTGCCGATCGAAATCGTGACAGAACCGCTCGATCTCGACGATCTCGCGAGACTCGACACCTTCCGCGAAGCCCTTCGAGAGGCAGGTGCCATCGGAACCGAGGACGGGCTGTTTCTGGGCTTCGGGGTCCATCTCAATGTCGCGGTCATCGCACCCGAGCACCCGTTCACCGGTGCCACGATCCTGGCATACGGGCTGATGGAGGACTGGCTGCGCGCCCACGGGCCCATCGACCTCACCCGGCGGGTGATGCCCTTCGTCGACCCGTGGCCGAGGCGATTTCTCGACGCTCTCGTCGCCGCCGGGCCCCGGGCCGGTTTCGGCGAGGTGCGCGACCTCTACGCGCGTGATTGCAACAGCCGGAATTTCGCTCTGGACCTCTTGCCGATCTACAAGCACGCCGATCCCGCGACCTTCGACCGGCTGTTTCCGGGTCAGACCAATACGAAGGGCCGCCCCGCCTTCCACTACCGCCTTCCCGACTGTCGTATCGACGACCCGGACTGGACGCTTGCGCGCGAGTGGCAGCGCTGGTGGCTTGTCGAGGCACTCGCGGACCGGGCCGATCTCCTGACGGCGCTCGCAGCGGATTACGAGGCCCGAGAAACTCCGCTGATCGAAAACCGCGAGACTTGGGCGGAGACGGTCGCCGAGCGCATCGGGCGGGACGGAGAGGAGCTTCTGCGCTGAACGCTCAACGCTCCGCCATCTCGTCGCGAATGCGCTCGACAGAATAGGGCGGGGTCTTTTCGAGGTCGAGCACCACGCTCTTCTCGTCCCGGCTCACCATGCGCAGCTTCGCGAAGTCGAGAGCGTAGATCTCGCCGTGGTCCGTCGTCACCATGAGTGTCACGCAGAAAAGCCCGTCGGGGTTGACGATGATATCGCTGAGTTTGCCCAGTTCCCCGCGCTCGCTGAAAACCGGAAGTCCGCGCAGGTTGGCGAACCAGTGCCACTGACCATGCCCCTCGCCGATCTCGGGACGCGCCTCGTGGCGGGAACTCTCGGCGTAGGCGTTGGCCACGGCACCCGCCATCGTCGGCGCGACCGTGTACCCGAACGGCCCGACCACGAGTGGCGGCATGCTGCTGAGGTCGAGCGGCATCGCGGGGCCTGGCTCGTCCTCTTCGCCGACGCGGTCGTGCGCTGCCGAAATCTCTTCGTCGGACACGTCGAGTTCAAGCGCTCCGTCGACGACCTTCATCTTGTCGCGGGAATAGAGCGCGTGATCGAGGTTCGTTGCCGGGCCTTTCTCGACGAAAGCGTAGACGACGCGGCCCGCCTCCGTATCAACGAGAACGTCTATACAGGTGCCGAGGTCCGCGCCGCCGCTCCGGCGCACCTCGGCTCCCACCAATCCGCTCATTTTCATCCCGAACCCTTCCCTTCAATTCCCCAGCGAAGCAGAAATCACGCAGCCGTGTCGAACGCGACAATATGGTGCACGCTGATATCGGGCGCATCGGCACCTTCGGTCATGCCCGCGCGCAGCAGCTTCATTCCGACGCGGACCCGGTTTGCGTCCGAGGCCCAGATCGCCGCTTCGGCGGGGCGAAAACGCATCAGCCTGATGCTGGGGTCATCGCGTCCGTGCTCGAACCAGGCTGCGACCGGAACGCTCCAGAGCTCGTCGAGCTTCTGTTCGTTTTCGACGATCTCGAGCCGGCCCTTGATGCTGGCATGATAATCCTCCGAGCTGGAGATGAAGGTCATGCCGGCGTCAACGCCGTCCCCGCCGTCCCCCACCGCCCGCGCGAGATCGGTCGCGGAAGACGTGATGAACCACACAACTCCCGCCTCGCGATCTGCGAAATGCGACATCGGCTGCGGGTGCTGGTCGCTTCCTTCGACCCTCAGCATGCAGGCAAAGCCCTTGTCGAGCTGAGACCAAAGTTGCTCTTTCGTTTCGCTCTCGGTTTCAGCGCGTTTCGCCATCTTCATTTCCCTTCAGGATTGCGTCGAGATCCTCCTCGGCCTTCGGGTCGGTCGAACCGTACTCAGCCTCGATCAGAAGAAGGAGCTGGCGCCGGCCGCCTTCGGTCTTCTCGAGCCCCTCGTCGGGCAGGTCAGGATAACGTTCCTTCAAACGTCGCTTCAGTTCGGGCCAGCGCTGTTCGATCTCGTTGAATTTCATTGCCTGGTTGATCCCTTTCAACCGATTGTGGTCTCTCAACTGCAAATTGCCGGCCGAGGTTCCACAAACCGGGCAAAGCCCGCTTCCGCATTTGGCCGCATGATCGCCCCCGGCACACAACTCCGCTCTTCAGGATGGCTCCGGGCAAGCGTCGTGAGATCGGCAGGCGATATCGGGAGGATCCGCGCCTCGAGGTCCGTGGACCGCGCTATTCTCCACCCTGCGGCTCGCTGTCGGCGCTCGGCTTCTTCTCCGCGCTTCGAAGCCTGTCGAGAAGCGACGTCAGCCGTTCGGGTAGCGGCTCTTCAGCGGCTGCGTCGAAAGCACGCTTGAGATTGCGGTCGATTTCCTCATCGACCTTCGGATTTCGCTTGGCGCGCTTCGGCGGCATACTCTTGACGTGACCTCAGGTTGCGATTTCGTGGAACCATAACACTGCATGGCGCGTTTCGGTTCCACCTTATCGTAAAAAAAGATGGAAAATGTCACTTATGACCACGTCTGTCAGCCCGAGCCGCTCCGGGGAAATCGCCGAGAACATTCCCTTTCTGAGGCGTTACGCCCGCGCCCTGACCGGCAGCCGGGAATCGGGCGATCAATACGCCGCCGCCACCCTCGAGGCGATCCTGGCCGACCCGTCGATCTACGATGGCGACTACTCGAACGACATCGCGCTCTTCCGGGCATTCCATCTCATCTGGACCTCCACCGGCGCACCTGTCTCCTCGACGCCCACGGACGCCGAGACGAGCCTTGCCCGCAGCGCGCAGGCGCATCTGAACAAACTCACGCCGAACACCCGTGAAGCACTGCTTCTCAACACGATCGAGGAGTTCTCGAGCGAAGCGGTCGGCCAGATCATGGGCATCGGCACTGACGAGGCGGCCCGGCTGATCGATACGGCCTTCCAGGAAATGTCGCGCAACACCGCCGGCCGCATCCTGATCATCGAGGACGAACCGATCATCGCCCTCGATCTCGAACATATCATCGAGGACATGGGACACAGGCTCACTGGCATCGCGCGAACCGAGTCCGATGCGATCAGCCTTGCAGACGCAGATCCCGATTTCGATCTGATACTGTCAGACATTCAGCTTGCCGATGGATCGAGCGGTGCCGAAGCCGTAAATCGCCTTCAAGAGACACACGGGCCGTGCCCGACGATCTTCATCACCGCTTTTCCCGAACGACTGCTCACAGGCGAAGGGTCCGAGCCCGCGTTTTTGATTCCGAAGCCTTATACAGAGCAACAGGTGCGGTCTGCTGTCAGTCAGGCCATGTTCTTCGCCTCTACCGAGACGCTCACGGCCTGACCTCTTTGAATGGGCGCCCCGCCGGACGGGGAAGGGGAAGGGGAAGGTCCGGCGGGGCTTGAACCTCCCGCAGGGATGGGCGGGAGGTTTTCCGGTGTTTGTGAACCGTCGGCGCGCTAGCCTTCGTTCTCCAAAAGCGGGACGGCGAGAAACTGGTGGCTTCCGCGGCGGAAGATGCGCAGCAGCAAAGGCTGATCTCCGGCTTCGGCCGTGATCAATGCCTCGGTGATCGCGCTCGCGTCCTCGACAGGCTGACCCCCGGCCTCGACGATGACGTCACCTTCCACGAGCCCGGCCTCAGCGGCGAGGCTCCCACGTTCGACGGACACGATGGCCAGGCCGGACACTTCCGGAGGCAATCCGAAACGGGACCTGATTTCCTCCGACAATGGCGCGAGCGCCACGCCAAGGCGGGTCGCCTCGCTTTCCGGTTCCCCACCTTCTGCTCCAGGCGCCGCTGCCATCGCCGCTCCTGGCTGGCGTCCGATCTCGACCCCGAGTGTCTGCCGGGCGCCAGCGCGCCAGATTGTCATGTCCACCGGCTCGCCGATCGGCCTGTCGGCCACGGCGAAGACCAGATCTCTCGGGCTGTCGATTTCCTCGCCGGAGATTGCGAGAATGACGTCACCGCTCTGAAAGCCGGCTTCATCGGCCGGCCCGCCGGCCACGACCTCGTTGACGAGCGCACCGCGCGCCTCGTCAAGGCCGAGGGCCGCAGCGAGATCGTCGCTCACGGGCTGGATCTGCACGCCAAGCCAGCCGCGATCGACCTGTCCGTCCTCGCGGAGGTCGGCGACGACGCGGGAGGCGACATGGGCCGGCACCGCGAAGCCGATCCCGACATTGCCGCCACTCGGCGAAAAGATCGCGGTGTTCACTCCAATGACCTCACCGGAGGCATCGAAGAGCGGCCCGCCCGAGTTGCCGCTGTTGATGGCGGCATCGGTCTGGATGAAATCGTCATAGGGACCCGACCGGATATTTCGCGACTGAGCCGAGACGATCCCCGCGGTCACCGTTCCGCCGAGACCGAAGGGGTTTCCGATGGCCACAACCCACTCGCCGATTTCCAGATCGTCCGACGACCCCCAGCTCACGAAGGGCAGGTCGCTCGCGCCGTCGATCTTCAGAAGGGCGATATCGGTCGCAGGGTCCGTGCCGACGAGGTCGGCGGTCATCGCGCGATCACCATCGAGCATGACCTCGATCTGGCGGGCGCCGGCGATGACGTGATTGTTCGTCACGACAAAGCCGTCAGCCGAAATGATGAACCCCGAGCCGAGCGCCTGACGCGGTCTCCTGGGCTGAGGTTGCGGCATCGGACCGCCGAAGAAATCCTCAAGACCCGGGGGCAGCATCGGCATGGGTGCGCCCGGTTGCGGAGCTTCCGGCGTCGGTCCGGTAGCGACAATGCCGACGACGGACGGCAGGCGTGCGTCGACCATCGCAGCGAAATCCTCCGGCCCCGAAAAATTCGGTTCCTGCGAGATGGCGGGCCCCGCGACGACGACGGCTACCGCCAACGCCGAGATCGAGCCGGCCAGATGTTTCGGAATGATGCGCGTCATTTCTGGACCTTCGTCTTTGAACAGGTATCCGAAAGGACCATGCGCGTGGCCGGCCCGTTCAGAGCCGCAACACCCCCGGCAAACTTTGGTTCCGGAAAAGCGAAGTCTTTCGAGCGGAACTCCTCACGCGGGCGGCTCGTTTTGTGCGAGTTCCGAACGCAAGGAGAACCGATATGGAAATCTATGGCATCGGCGGGTTCATCCTGCTCGTTCTCAATATCTGGGCCATCATCAGCATCATCGGCTCGTCGGCCTCCACCGGCGCGAAGGTACTCTGGACGCTGCTGATCCTGTTGCTTCCGCTCCTGGGATTCATCATCTGGCTGATCGCCGGGCCGCGCAGCGCGCGCGCGCCGGGCTGAACCGGACCGGCCATGGCGCAGGTTCTATCGCGGGGGCGCCGGGGGCTCGGTTCAGATCAGCGGACGAGGCTGTCCCGCTCTGCGTTCGACACCCACGGCATCTGCGAGCCCGTCCAGATCAGGAATGTGGAGGACGCCACCCGACCAGACGGCGAGCTGCCGTTCGCGCAGCTTCTTCAGAGTCTTGTTGGTGTGAACGACGGAAAGTCCCAGCGCATCCGCGAGATCCTGCTGGCGGAAAGGAAGGGGAACGCGCTTTTCATGCATGAGACCGAGCTTCTCCGCACGTTCTGCCAGCCGCAACAAGGCCCAGCCTATCGCTTCCAGAGCGCTGCGCTGACCGATGGTCAGCAGGCCCTCGCCGAGAAAGTGCTCCTCGCTCGCCGCAAGCCACGTCAGATCGAAGGCGCGCTCGGGCTGCTCCCTGAACAACCGCCAGAGGTTCTTGCGGTCGAAAACACACAGGGTCATGGAGGTGCTGGACTCCACCGAATGACCCATCTCGCCCATGACACCCGCCTGTAGTCCCAGAAAGTCGCCGGGGAACACGAAGTTTACGACCTGGCGCTGGCCGGACTCCAGAAGCTTGTAGCGCACGCCCATTCCGCGCAGCACGGTGAAGAGCTGCGGTGAACTCGACCCCTCCATCAAGACGGGCGTGCCGGCTCCGATCTTCAGTTCACCGACCTTGAACCGTTTCATGAAGCCAAGCTCGCTCTCCGTGAAGGCGCGAAATGCCGACGTCCGTTGCAGCGGACAGCTGTCGCATGGCGTTGTCATGGGCTCACTTCTCTTCGGGGGTATGTCCCAGATTAATGCCGCGAGCGGCGCAAAGGTTCAGTCTGATCTCATCGAGTGGATGCGATTCGCTGACCGAACCGACACGGTTCAGGTTCGTATTCTTGGAATTCAGGGTCGGGGGATCTGACTTGCTGCCCCATTTCGTCGTACTCACACCGGATCCGGTCGTTGGCGAGGACATTCGCGAAACCGTTCGCGAAGTCCTTCCGGAAGCCCGGGTGCGTCTTTCCACCACCGTAGACGAGGCTTGCGCCGCGCTTCGCGAAGCGACCGGCGATGTCGTGACGGTGCTGCACGCAACCACGTCGGAACTCCTCCACCCCGAATTGCGGCGCCTGCTGGACATGCGCAACGCGCGAGTGTGCGCGATACACTCTCCCATCATGAGCGAGGTTTCGCTTGACTGGGTCTACGTGCCGCCTCCCTTCACGACACCCGAACTCTTCTCCGCGCTGAAGCGCCTGGCAGGCGGCTGATCGTCGGCATGCTGGCGGGAACCTTCGGCCCGCCGAACGCGTTTCGCACGGTATCGCGAAAAGGAGAACACAATGACCGACGCGCTGAACGTCGTTCCCGAAGCCGACAAGGTCGCAACCGGAGTGCGGGATGTCGAGGGTATCGCCGAGGGCCTCTGCGACGTACTTGCCGACACGTATCGTTTGGTCTTCAAGACCCATGCCTATCACTGGAACGTGGAAGGCCCGCTCTTCTATGCAGTCCACAACCTCACCGAAGAACAATATGAGGAAATGTTCGAGGCCGCCGACGTGCTCGCCGAGCGCATCCGCGCCCTTGGCCGAATGGCCCCCTCCCGCATCGAGGAAATCGTCAAGACTTCGGTGGTCAAGGACGAGAAGGATCTGCCTTCGGCCGGCGAGATGTGCCACGATCTGGCAAACGATCACGAACGTGTGGCGCACCGTTTCCACGCACTTGTCGAACTGGCAGCCAGTCGCAACGACCCCGTGACCGACGATCTTGCCACCGGGCGGTCGGCGTTCCACGAAAAGGCTGCATGGATGCTGCGGGCGCTCGCCAAGACCTGAACCCGCCCCGAACGTCTCGTGCATCGAGCCCCACCTTGATGGCGGAACTCGGTTTTTCCTAGCGGTGCCGGGGCTTTGAACCGCACCGCGCCGGAGCCGATGATCGGTCGCGCCCGGTAGTGACACCCACGTCGGGCGCAATTCGAGAATTCGAGGTGGCGACAAACGAAAAGGGGCCTTTCGGCCCCTTTCCCACTCCAGATACTCGTTACCTGTTGGGGTGCCGCGCGTCAGTTCCAGAACCCTTCGTCGACGTCGGGCAGGTTCTCGAGGTCCTCCTCGTTGAACCGCGTGACATAAGCATAGGTCTGGTCGTCGACCGCCACGAGGCTCAGGTCGCTGACCGACAGAACGACGTGCTTGTCGCCCAGGTCGAGAAATCCACCGACTTCGGCCACTATGCCGATCACCCTTCCATCGCGTGACAGCACGATGTCTTCGATCTCGCCGATCTGGTTCCAGCCGCCCGCGATCTCGTCGTAGACCACGTTTGCGTCCCAGCCCTCGTCATCGGCTTCGTTGGTGGTGTAGACGTCGCCGCCGGTGATGTCGCGCGTCCGGATGAGGTCGCCCCCGGCCTGCGCAAGCTCTTCGGTCGACATCGCATCCATCGCGGTGCTGCTGTGCATGTCGCGACGGGCATCCGCGGTCATTTCTCCCTGCGCCTCAGCGGACATGTGCTGCTCCGCAAGAGCGCCGGTGGCGGTCAAGACAAATGCTGCGGCGGTCGTCATGAGGAGTCTCATGAGATGTCTCCTTGCAATCGTTCGTGTCATTGCAGGTAGAACACCCGAACGCCCGGCGCGTTCCCGGGCAAATCGCATCTCGGAGAAGAATCCGACCGAAGCCGCCCTCAGGCCTTCAGTGTTTCCGTGGATGAAAAGAACATCGCCTGACTGACCGCCGTGCGCACCTGCGTTTCAGTGTAGGGTTTGGAGATGAGAAAGGCCGGCTCCGGCCGTTCGCCCGTGAGCAGCCGCTCGGGAAAGGCGGTGATGAAGATCACAGGCGTGTCTCCGAGTTCGGCCAGCAGATCGTGCACAGCGTCGATGCCCGACGAATTGTCAGCGAGCTGGATGTCGGCGAGTATCAGGTCGGGCTTCTCGCGCTGACCGAGCTTGACCGCGCCCTCGCGGGTCCGAGCGACTCCGGTCACCCTGTGGCCGATTTCCGATACGAGCGATTCGAGGTCCATCGCGATGATCGCCTCGTCCTCGATGACGAGGATCTTGCCGGAGATCGCCTCTTCCATCTCCTCGAATGCCGTCTGCACGAGTTCCTTGGCCTCGTTGCGGTCGATGCCGAGGATGAGACCGACCTCTTCGGGTGTGAAATCTTCCAGTGTCGACAGAAGGAGCGCTTCACGACTGAGCGGCGTCAGCTTCGCCAGATGCGCCTGGGCGGCCGCCCTGACACCGGTTTCGGCCCCCCCCTCGCTGGCTCCGTCCGGCTGCAGCACACCGTGAAAGACCTGAAACAGCGCCAGTTTCGGCTGCTGGGAAGCTTCGAACGCCGACGGGTCGGCGAGAATAGCTTCCAGCGTCTCGACCGCTGCGGCGTCGCCCGCCTCCTGGCTGCCGGTGAGGGCGCGCGCATAGCGCCTGAGATAGGGCAACTGGGCACCGATGGCGTCCGCCAGATCTTTCTTGGCGCTATGTTCTGCCATGGAGTCGTATCCTTCCTTCCTCAAAATTATTCGGAACCATACGCGCAAGGGCTGCGTTAGGTTCCAAAACAATGCGACACCTAACACTGACAAAGGCCACAGGGGATGGAACCAGACGGGAAGGGGAATACCACGCACGACCTGATCGAGCAAAATCTCAGGCGCGTGTACGGAGCCGTGCTCGAAGAAAGCATACCCGACCGGTTCAATCTCTTGCTGGAGCGGCTGAGAGCCGCCGAGACAAGCGAACGGAAGGATGGGATGTGAAGCGAACCGATCCCGACAAGCGATATGCGGATCCGAAGGACGAACTGGTGGAGCATCTGCCAGCGCTGCGCGCCTTCGCAATGAGCCTGACGCGCAATTCCGCCACGGCTGATGACATGGTACAGGATGCCGTGGAAAAGGCGTGGGTGAACTTCGACAAGTTCACCCCGGGAACCAACATGCGCGCATGGCTTTTCACCATCCTGCGCAACACCTACTACTCGAACCGCCGCAAGGCGAAGCGCGAGGTCGCTGACCCCGAGGGCGCCTTCGTGGGACAATTGTCGGTCAAACCCGCCCACGACGGACACCTGCAACTCGACGAGTTCCGCAAGGCGTTCGCGCTGCTCCCCGACGAACAGCGCGAAGCGCTGGTTCTCGTGGGCGCCGGCGGCTTCTCCTACGAGGAAGCCGCGAAAACTTGCGGCTGTGCCGTCGGAACGATAAAGAGTCGGGCAAGCAGGGCGCGCGAACGATTGGCGGAGCTTCTTCATCTCAAGGGCGACGAACCCATGGAGATGACAGACGCCCAGACCCTCGCGGTCGTCTCGCAGCGTATCCGGGCAGGGTCCTGACAGGCTCACGCTTGCAGCCTCGCCCGCAGCAAACCCGTATTGGAAAGGAGAACCCATGTCCGCTCCGCGCACGAACATCGAGAAGCAGAAACGCCGCCATTGGCCGGCCCTTCTCGGCATCGCGGCCGCGCTGGTTTTCGCCGTGATCATCTTTCTCTTGAATGCAGGTTCAGCCGTAGACGAGGAATCCGTTGGCGCCGGACATGGGGCCGACCCCGAGGAACTCGTCGAGTAGACGGCACTCGCGCCGAAGCGGGGGCCGCCGTCGACGCAGAACGGTCCGGACCGGAGAAAATTGCGCGACGGGATCCGCTTGACCAGGAGGACAGCATGGACGTTTTCCAGACAGTCGAGCAGGTGACCCCGACGCGGGGCCCCGGCAGATGCCGACGCACGTTCGTCTGGCGGTTTTCGGAAAGCGCGCCGGACGAAGCGAAAGCGACGCGCGCGGCAGGCGCCGGACGCCCGGTCGACTACGTCGGGCAAGAGGTCGCAAGCGCCGTCCCGAAAATTCAGACCGAACTGGCCGCGGCCTGAGACCATGTCCCCTCCCCGCATTGCCGTGACCACGTCCGTCCGCTCGGGCTGGCGAATTTTTCCC
>Ga0102935_1000816_pt1 | contig 11368 bp, 9 predicted proteins | sample SalPonR2_A_D2_MG_FD_78508 | JGI IMG/M metagenome (GOLD analysis project Ga0102935, IMG submission 78508) | Salt pond soil microbial communities from South San Francisco under conditions of wetland restoration - Salt Pond MetaG R2_A_D2_MG | ecosystem: Environmental > Aquatic > Marine > Intertidal... | reverse complement strand
TTGGACAACGCCTATCCGGTGGCGATTCTGTTGGTGCTGATCGCCGCGACGGCGCTCGTGCTCCTCAACACCGTCGCCTCGAACCCATGGGACTGACACTCGAACTCTCGCGGGTGCACAAAGCCTACGACCAGTTCGACTTCGGCCCGCTGGACCTGCGGGTCGACGACGAAGTGCTCGCCGTCCTCGGCCCGTCCGGCAGCGGGAAGACGACGCTGCTCTCGGCGATCGCCGGGATCACGGCCCCCGACGCGGGGTCGATCCGGCTCGACGGGCGGGAGCTGGTCGGGCTGCCGCTCGAAGACCGGCGCGTGGGGATGGTCTTTCAGGAGGGGGCGCTTTTCCCGCACATGACCGCCCGCGAGAACATCGAGTACGCGGCTGCGAAGAGCGGCCGGGCGGGGGAGCTCGCGGCGCTCCTCGAAGTGGACGACGTACTCGATAGAACCCCATCGGCGCTCTCCGGCGGCGAGCGCCAGCGGGTCGCCCTCGCGCGGACGCTCGCGACCGATCCGGACGTGCTGCTCCTCGACGAGCCGCTGTCGAGTCTCGATGCCCCGATCCGGACCCGGCTGCGGGACGAACTGCACGGTCTGTTCGACTCGCTCGATATCCCGGTGTTGTACGTCACACACGATCAGCGGACGGCGACGGCACTCGGAGACCGGATCGCCATCGTTCGAGACGGCGGCCTCGAACAGGTCGGGACGCCGTCGGCGGTGCTCACTCGCCCGACGAACCGATTCGTCGCTAACTTCACCGGAAACGAAAACCTCCTCGAAGGGACGGTGGCCGAGAAACAGTCGGACGGTGTGCGAGTCCGAGTCGGCGACTGCGACTTCCGGACAACTGCGTCGGCCCCCGACACGTCGACCGTGACGGTCTGTATCCACCCGTCGCGGATGGCCGTCGAGGCCCCGAACGGCGCGAGCGGAGACTCCACGGCCAACGCCGTTTCCGGGACGGTGTGCCGGTGGTTGAACGAGGGGAGCGCGTACCGACTCGACGTCGACGTCGGGACGGCACAGCCGCTCGCCGTGAACGTGCCTCCGACGACGTTCGAACGCCTGTCGCTGGAAACCGGATCGGATGTCCGGATACTGGTCCCGCGGGAATCGATCCACCTGATCCCGGACGGCGCGTAAGGGATTCGTCCACGCCGGCGTGCGCGGCCGACGGACCGTAAGCGATTACGCCGACGGGCGCGTGCCGGCGGGGTATGGAGACGGAACCGGAAACACGGCGGAACGAGACGGGATCCGAGCGACGCGGACGCGACGTGGTGGTCGTCGGTGGCGGCGTCGCAGGGCTCTCCGCGGCCGTGTTCACGGCGCGACACGGGCTGGACACGCTCGTCGTCGACGCCGGCGGGTCAGTCCTCAGGCGGAACGCCAGACTGGAGAACTTCCCGGGGTTCCCGGGCGGCGTCGACGCCCGACGGCTGCTCGATCTCCTCGGCGAACAGGTCGACGCGGCCGGAGCCGACCGGATCGACGGGCGGGTCACGCGGGTGGAGCGTCTCGACGCACCGCCCGAAGACGGCGACGGTGGCGCGCGTCGGTTCGCGGTCGAGACCGAGTCGGGCGATCGGTTCACGGCGGCTCACGTCGTGGCCGCGAGCAAGAACGAGGTGGGGTACCTCGCGGACCTCGCTGGCGTCGACGTCCTCGACCGCGGGAAAGCGTATCTCGACGCAGACGAACGGGGGCGGACCGGCGTCGAGGGGCTGTACGCGGCCGGTCGGCTCGCGCGAAAGCCGCATCAGGCGGCGGTGTGTGCGGGCCACGGCGCGGAGGTCGGCGTGACGCTCCTCGAAGACGCCGACCGACCGTTCTACCACGACTGGGTCGCGCCGGACGGCTACTTCACCGACCGGGGACGGGACCTACCGCCGGGCTGCGAGGAGATCGATGCCACCGAGCGACGGGAGCGAGCGGCGGACGGCCGCGAGACGATGCAATCGTCGTTTGCGGACCCGCACCCAGACCCGCAGGAGACACATCCGAGCCTCGAAGAATAGGGACAGCGTCGCCGTCTCCGCCGCCGCACGGCGACAAGGCGGTGCCAAAGGTTAATACGATTTCGAGTCAATACTCCCGCAGATGCAGCTTCGAGACGCCCTCGACGACTACAAGCGCACCGCCGGGCACGAGACGCAATTCCCCGGCGAGCGGCGGACCGTGTCCGGCCGGTTCTCCGGCGGTGACGGCCGTCTCGTCCACGTCGACGGCGACGGCGAACTCCGCGACTTCGGCTATCCGCTGACGGGACGGACGGGCCTCGTCCGGGCGCGGTTCGGGCTCTCGGTCGGCGGCGAGGTCGTCTGGTTCGACGCGGGCGACACGAGCCAGCGGTACGTCGGCGACGCGCCGCTTGTGGAGACCGTCCACGAGGTCGACGGCGCGACCGTGACCCGCCACGACGCGACGCTCGGCAACGCTCACGTCACGCGCGCGACTCTGGCCGTCGACACCGACGGAGACCTCGCGGCGGAGGACTGTTCTCTCGTCGTGTACGCCCGGTTCGCGCCAGACGGGCGGGACGAACGCGTCGGTCAGCTTCGGTACGAGGACGCGGTCGAGGTGTACCACGCCGACGAACACGACTTCCTCGCGAGCGCCACGGATTTCACCGACCTGCGCGGACAGCTTCCGGCGACCTTCGAGGAGGTCCTCGACGACGCGCCGACGAACCTGCCGCGCGACCGCGACGGCACGCACTACGACGAGGAACGGCTCTCGGGGGAAGTCGTCGTCGACGTCCCGTTCGACGACGGGGTCGCGGCCGTCGGGTCGCTTCTGACCGACCGGGCCGAGACGAGCCGCGAGGCGGCACGCGATCGGCTCTCGACGCTCCTCGACGACGCGGTCGCCGTCGGGTCCGACCCCGAACATCGGCTCGTCGAGGACGCGCGAGAGACGGTTCCGACGGTCTCGGAGGCGGTCCCCGCTCGCGAGTCGGTGGTCGCGGACCTCCGCGTGCTCGCGCTTCTCTCGGCCGAGTCCGGGCTCCGGATCGCCGGGCCCGACTTCGACCCGCACTACCAGCACTCGGGCGGGTACGGCTACACGTGGTTCCGCGACGACGCCGAGATTTCGACGTTCGTCTTGGACGCCGACGACCGGCTCGGGCTCGGGCTCGACGACTGGCACGCGCGGTCGGCCGCGATGTACGTCGACGCTCAGCGGCCCGACGGGTCGTGGCCGCACCGCGTGTGGCCGCGGAACGGGGCGCTCGCTCCCGGCTGGGCGAACGCGCGCATCGAGGACGGACCGGACACGGACTATCAGGCCGACCAGACGGGGAGCGTCATCACGTTCTTAGCGAGGGCGCGCGCCGGCGGCGTCGATGTCGACGGCCTCGACCGGACGCTCGTAGCCGCACTCGCGGGGCTCGACGAGACGCTCGCTCCGGACGGTCGCCCGGTCGTCTGTCAGAACGCGTGGGAGGACTCGATCGGCCGGTTCGGACACACCGCGGCGACGTTCCTGGAGGCGTACAGCGAGCTCGCGCGCCACGGTGAGGGACTCGACGCGGCGGTGCTCGACGAGGACGCCGAGCCGCCGGACGGAGATCCGTCGGACACGGATCTGCCGACTGACCCCGCCGCCCACGCCGCCGCGCAGGCCGAGCGGGTCTTCGACGCGCTCGACGACCTGTGGGTGCCCGATCGGGGATGTTACGCTCTCCGCGAGACCGCTCGAGGGGAGATCGACGACCGGCTCGACTCGTCGACGCTGGCGTTGGCGAGCGCGCACCGCTCGTTCGACGCCGTCGGCGAGATCGATGCGGAGCGGCTCGACCGGCTGGTCGCACACGTCGAGCGCGTGGTCGACGGGCTCGCACACGAGACGGACGCCGTGTCAGGGTTGATACGCTACGAGGGCGACGGCTGGCGGCGCGCGGGCCAGCGCTCGGAGAAGGTGTGGACCGTCTCGACGGCGTGGGGCGCGAACGCCTGTGCCGAACTCGCCGCGCTGCTGGAGGCCCACGACGACCCGCGGGCCGACGAGATGTTCGCCCGCGCGAGGGAGCTGCTCGCGTGCGTCTCGCCGGGCGGGTCGCTCTGTGCGCCGACGGGGTACCTCCCGGAGCAGTTCTTCGACGACGGGACGGCCGACAGCGCGACTCCGCTCGGGTGGCCACACGCGATCCGGCTCGCGACGGTCGCGCTGCTCGCCGACGCCGACCGCCTGTCGCCGTCGCCGATCACCGCCGACTGATCGCTGCTGCGACTGATCGCCGCCGCCGGACTCACGTCGCGTCCGCGATCACGGCCCCGCCAGTCTGCTGGACGACGTAGTAGACGATGATCGCGGCGGTGACGAGCGGTTCGGCGAACGGCAGCGAGACCAGAAGCGCGATCCCGAGGTTCTTGAGGTTGGTGGTGAACCACAGCGCGAACCCCCGGTCCCGCCCGATGCCGAGCGCGCGCTGACACCCGGCCGTGAGCGCCACGCCGAGACAGAAGAGGAGGACGGCGACGCCGACGACGCCGAGCAGCGCTCGCGCGTCGATACCGAAGACGCCGACGCCGGCGACCGCCGTGTAGATCAAGAGGAGTATCGCGAGCGTCGAGGAGCGCTCTACCGTCTCGGTCGACAGCGCTTCGGTCGGCACGATCGCGGTGAGGAGCACGCCGCCGCCGACGATCACCGCGAGATCGGTGAGGATCGATGTCGTGGGGACGGCGATCCGCGACCCGACGAGCCGGGTGAGCACGAGCGGCGTCGCCACGGGCGCGACGAGTAGCGACGCGATCGAGCCCATCGTCGCCAACTGCGCGTCGCCGCCGGCGAGCCGCGTCCAGATGATCGCGCTCCCGGCGGTGGCGGGGACCGAGAGCGCGATGGCGAACCCGATCACGGCCGCGTCCGAGAGCGCGAGTTCGACGAGCCGTATCCCCGCGAGCGGCAACACGACGTACGAGAGGAAAAGCGAGAGGCCGACGATCGCGGCGTACGACGAGTAGTCGATCGACCCGAACCGGACGCCCCGGAGAGACGTGAACACGAGGAAGACGACGAGCGGCGTGATGAGCGGGTCGAAATACGGCGACAGCTGCGGGGCGGCGACGCCGACGCCCGCCGCTCCGAGCACGAGCAGCACGTTCGAGAATCGCGCGAGTGCGGTTCGGATCATCGGGTGTCCCAGTCCGACTCACTGTGACGGGGACGGAAATATACCTGCTGGTGGCGCGCGCAGACTCCCGGGAACGCCGACGGCTCCGCCGATCACAACTGGTGCTGCCGGCGCTCAGCAACCGCCTACTCCGCGACCGTCGCCTCGAACTTCTCGCGCACCGTCTCCATCTTCGGCTTCGCGTGGAAGGTGCAGTAGGCGTCGTTGGGGTTCTTCGCGAAGTAGTCTTGGTGGTGCTCTTCGGCGCGGTAGAACGTCTCCAGCGGTTCGATTTCGGTGACTACGTCGTCGTCGTACGCCGAGTCGAGCGCGTCGACGTACGCCTCGGCGACCTCCCGCTGCGTCTCGTCGTGAGTGAGGACGATCGACCGGTACTGACTCCCCACGTCCGGTCCCTGCCGGTTGAGCTGGGTCGGGTCGTGGATCTCGAAGAACGCCTCCAGTACGTCCTCGTAGGCGATAACGGCCGGATCGAACTCGACTTGCACGACCTCGGCGTGGCCGGTGCTTCCCGAGCAGACCGCCTCGTAGGTTGGGTCGTCGACGTGGCCGCCGGCGTATCCGGAGGTGACCGATTCGACGCCGGCGAGCTGTTCGAGCGCCGCCTCCGTACACCAGAAGCATCCGCCGCCGAGCGTCGCCGTCTCGCGTGTCTCGGACATGGCAGACGATAGGGTGCGGAGACGTATGAATAGTGTGCGTCCGGCGACTGTGCTCTCGGGAGCCGCGCGTCCGCGTCCGGCGCTACTGGACCTCGTAGACGACGTTGACAGACACCCGCACGCTCACGTCGCCGGTTTCGATGCCCGTCGACGCGCCGCCGGCGTCGCTCTCGGCCAGTGCCGCGGTATCGGCGACCCGGTACGGCGACACGCCGGACCCGCCGGTCGAGACGGCGTGAACGCCCTCGATCGTCAGGTCGCTCTCGTTCGCGAGGACGTCGGCGTCAGCGCGGGCGTTGTCCATCGCGTTCTGGAGCGCCCGCTCGCGCACTTCGGCCTCGCGCTCGTCGCTCAGACCGAACTGGATCCGCTGGACCTCGTCCGCACCGGAGCCGATCGCAACGTCGATGACCTCGCCGACCGCGTCGACTTCGTCGAGTTCGATCGCGTACTGGTGAACCCCCTGGTACTGCTCGCGCTCGGGGTTCTCACGCGACTCGTACGTCTCGCGCACGTCGTAGCGAACGGTCCGAATGCTGTCCTCCGCGAGCCCCCACTCTGTCAGGCCCGCACGCAGCGAGTCGTCGGCGGCCGCGAGGTCGTCACGGACCGCCTGTGCGTCCGATCCCGACGCGGTGACCGCCACGCGGATCGTCGCGCGGTCGGGGTTCGCCGCCGATTCGCCGTCTGCTGCCACGTCGATACGCCCGTCGAGGGTCGCTTGGTCACCGGTACCGCTGCCAGGCCCACCGGTCGATCCCGCGAGTCCCGAACAGCCCGCCAGCGCGACGAGCAGCGTCACGCCGACGATCATAGTGAGTCGTCTGTCCATACGAGAGGGCACGTCGCATACCGCCAAGAAGCCGCCGATGAGACAAAGGACCGTTTGTGTTACCCGCCGCGACCGGGGGCGTCCCGGTCGTCAGCGCCGTTTTGGTCGTCCGCGTCGTCCGCATCCGCATCGGCCGCTTCGCCGTCACCGTCCGTCTCGCCGTCGTCGTCCGTCTCGCCGTCGTCGCTGTCCGTCTCGTCTCCGTCGTCGTGGTCCGTAATAACCGCCGGTTCGGGCGACTCCTCGCTGTCGCCGTCCGAGCCGGCGTCGTCGTCCGCGTCGTCCGCGTCGTCATCGTCGTGATCGGTTATCACCGCCCGTTCCGGTGGTCGATCGGCGTCGGCGTCCGGATCGCTTCCCGCGTTGGGGGAAACCGTCTCGTCGCTACCGGATGCGTCCGCGCGGGTCGGCTCGTCCTCGGGCCTCGCGTCGCCCGCCTCGTGGCTCGTGTCGACCTCGGACCCGGGCGTGTCCGCCGACTCCTCGAGTTGCGGCTCGGCGTCGGCCTCGTCGAGGTCGGCACCGGTCGACTTCTCGGGGTCGCGTTCGACGCCGTCGAGAACGGGAGTCGTGTCGCGTCGGCCGGAGCCGAACAGTCGCTCGCGGAGCGACCGTCTGCTCGGGCGCTCTGCGAGAAGCAGCGAGCAGTCGACATCGTTGGTGATGTCGAGGTGCAGCGAGTTCGAGACCAGCCGCGAGAGCATTCCCTTCTCCGTCGCACCGAGGATGACGAGCGTGTTGTCGGCCGCCTCGCTGGCGATCGCCTCCTCGACGTCGCCGCTGTCGTCGACGACTCGCTCGGCGTCCGCCAGCCCGTTCTCTCTCGCCCACGCTGTGAGGAACCCTTCGCCCTCCTCGCGGTTCTCGGGGCCGTCGACGACGTGTAACAGCCGCACCGTCGCGCCGGCGGTCCGCGAGAGAACGCTCGCGACCTCCGCGCCGAGCGTCGAGTCGGGGCCGCCGGAGGTGGGGAGGAGTACCCGGGAAGTGTCGAGGTCGTGGTCGTTCAAGATGAGGAAGTCACAGGGGAGCTGGTTCGTGAGCTCGTCGATCGGACGCTCCGCGCGGGCGGCGCTCCACAGCTGGTCGTCGCCCCAGCCCATCAACACGGCGTCGGGGCGGGTGCGGCGGGCCATGTTGAACACCTCCTCGAACGAGCGGTGCGTGACGACCGTCGAGGTGGAGACGTCGATGTCGTACTCCTCCGCGGTCGCTTTGAGCCCCTCCATCCCCTCCTCGGAGATGTCGGCGATCCGCCCGGCCCCCGCCGACAGGGACATCCGCTCCGGCGCTTGCACGACGTGGACGATGTGGACGAGCCCGTCCTCGCGGTCGCTCGCGAGCCGGCTCGCGAGTTCGACTATCTGCCCGTCGGTCCGCGGGTTCGTGATCGGCACCATGATCCGGTGGCCCTCGTTGGCGAACAGGGTCGCCTCCGTGGCGTCCAAGATCGGGACGTACGACCGCCCGGCCGCGCGGCCGAGCACCCACTCCGGCACGGTGAGCCGACGATTCATCCCCTCGAAGCGCGCCTCTTCGAGCCGCTCTTCGCTCGTCTGGAAGTAGTTCACCAGCGTGACGAGGACGACGCCGCCGATGGTGTTGCCGAGCAGCACGGGGAGAACGAACTCCACGATGCCGCCGTACAGACTCACTTGGCCGGCGTACAGCCCCATGTCCGCCGCGAACAAGAGGTACAGCACTTCGGTGAAGGAGACCACGACGTGGTACAGGTCGCCGAGCGGGATCGCGAGGAACGCGAGGTAAACGACGAGCAGCCGCGTGACGGAGTTCGTGGAGGCGAATCCGACCCAGACGACGCCGGCGACGATCAGTCCGGCCATCGCGGCCTTAAAAAAGAGCGGCCAGAACCCGACATCGAAACCGCCGCTGGAAATGTAGATGGCGGACTCGACCGTCTCGCCGGTGAAGACTCCGCCGTACGAGAGCACGACCGCGCCGAACGCGCCGCCGGTGAAGTTGCCGGCGAGGACGATACTCCAGTGTCGCAACAGGGTCGGGAGGCTCGCGAGCCGTTCGAGCGTCAGCGCCACCGGCGGGAGCGTGTTCTCTGTGTACAGCTGGTAGCCGCCGATGATGATGTAGACGAACCCGAGCGGGTACAACATGACGCTCAAGATGGGATGGCCGTCGGTGGCGGCCGAAAGCGACGCGTACAGCATAAACGTGATAGTGATCGCGAGCCCCGCCGCGAGCCCGCTGAAGAAGAGTTCTCGGCTCCCGGAGGTCACCTCCTCGTCGGCGGCGGCGATGATCCGCTGGAACACCTCGTCCGACGAGAACCGGTCCCGGACGGCCTCGCCGACCGCCGGCGCGCCGCTGCGAGAGCGCTCGACGACCTCGCGCATCGAATCGTCGTCCGGTCGCGTTGAATCGGTCACTACCCAATCACTGGAGCCGCGGTAAAAAGTAGTTCCTCTTTCGGCATACGCTCCGAAAAACGCCGTTTTTGAAGTTTGAACGAGGATGGTGATCCGATTTTGCAGGAAACTGAACCGAACTCGCTGATTTGGTATCTCCCTACGCGAGACGGAAGGTGGGCAGGGAGAACGGCCGGCGGCCGGGGTGACCGGACCGTCGGCCGTCTCGGCGTCAGGCTCGTGCGACCGTGACGAACCGGACCTCCACGCGGACTTCACCGTCGATCGTCGCCTCGATCCGCTCGTCGAGCGCGGTCGCCACGCCGTCGACCGTCCCGCCCGGCGGCGCGCCGACCGTGACGGTCACGCGTTCGGTGTCGAGCGGCGGGAGCGTCCCGCCGCGTTCGATGTGCAGTTCGAGCAGCTCCAGTCCGGGATCTAGCGCCGCCAGCTCGTCGCCGGTCGCAGACCGGATGTCAGACTCCGTCGTCGACGCCACGTAGGACTCGTAGGTGACGCCGCCGAGGAATACCGATAGAACCGCGATGGCGGCGACGAGCACGGCGACGCGCTTGACGAACGCGGCGCGGGCGTCGTCCTCGCGGAACCAGCGTTGCGGCCTGTACCCCTCGTACCAGAGCACGACGAGCGCGGAGAGGTTGATAGAGAGCACGTTGACGGCGACGATCACGCCGGAGCCGAGCACGAGCCGCGGAATGGCGAAGGCGATGCCGATGCCGACCGCGGCCGCGGGCGGGATCAACGCGACGGCGATCATGACGCCGACAAGGGTCGCCGAGACGCCGGTCATCAGCGAGACGATGCCCGCGATCCCGGCACCGATCGCCACGACGAGCACGAGGACGTTCGGAGCGAGCCGCTCCGCCACCTCCGCGAGTTCGAGCGGATCGAGCCCCGGCGGAACGAGGGCGAGCGAGCGCACGGCGAAGGCGAAAAGCGTCGCCGCCGCGATCGCCACGACGACGCCGAGCACCTGCATCCGCACGCCGCGCCGAAACGTGTCCTCGTCGTCGACGACGGTGCCGACCGCGGCGGACATCGCGGGGCCGATGAGCGGGGCGATCACCATCGACCCGACGACGGTCGCCGGCGAGTCCAACAGGAGTCCGGCGGTCGCGATCACCGCCGAGATGACGGTCATCAACACGTACGTGCCGAGCCCGGAGGCGAGATCGTCGGCCTTGGTCTGTAGCTCCTCGCGCGAGATGCGGTCGCCGCCGCGTTCGGACTCCTCAGCGTACTCCTCCTCTAAGGCCTCGAAACGCCGAGAAATAACCGTCTCTGCGGCGACTATCACGGTGTAGGTTCGCTCGTCGATTCCCGCCTCCCGGAGCCGTTCGAGAACGGGCTCGACGGCGGCGGTCGGCAGGGGAAACGTCGCGACCGCGGTGTACTTGCGCCCGCTCGTCTCGTCGGTGACGACGTAGTCCACCCCCTCGTCGTCGAGCGCGCGCACGACGGCCGCGCGCTTCCCCGCCGGAATCATGACCTGAACGAGTCGCACGGTCTGTGCTCTCTCTCGCGGACCTTATAAACGGACGGTGATCGCCGGGGGGATCGGCCGGCCTCGTTCCGAGCCATCCCGCACGAAACGGAACTTTAATGCGCGAATCCCTCACACCTTCGGACAAGAATGCTCTCGCCGCTGGCCATCGACACGTTCCTGCTCGATTACCACCTCGGGCACGTCATACTGCTCGGGTTCATCGTCTCGCTTCTGGGAGCCGTGCCGCTGAAGTCGCAGAAGGTGTTCGCGTCGGTCTTCGCCGGGTTCGGGCTGATCTTCATGGTCGCCCCGTTCACGACGATGCCGAAGGTGTACGTCCTCGCCGGCATCCCGCTGATCCTCGTCGGCGCGCTGTTGTGGACGATGAGCGGCCGCTAACTGGGCGGTCGCCTGCCGACGCGCGATCGGTCGGGGCTCGTCGGTCGCGTCAGCGCCCGCCGCCGGTCGATCCCGCTCCTTTTTGCACCCCGAGCGAAACTGGTCGCCATGGTCACGGTACGAGCACCCGCCACGAGCGCGAACCTCGGCAGCGGGTTCGACGTGTTCGGGGCGGCGCTCACGCGACCGGCCGACGTCGTCACCGTCGAGAAGGCGGCAGAGACGACGATCGAGGTCACGGGCGTCGGCGCGCAGTACATTCCGGAAGACCCCGAGAAGAACACCGTCGGCGCGGTCGTCGAAGCGCTCGACGCCCCCGCGCGCATCCACATCGACAAGGGCGTTCGCCCCGCGTCCGGACTCGGTTCCTCGGCCGCCAGCGCCGCCGGTGCGGCCGTCGCGCTCAACCGGCTGTATGACCGCGGGCTCTCCCGCTCGGAGCTCG
>Ga0102935_1000812_pt1 | contig 11396 bp, 11 predicted proteins | sample SalPonR2_A_D2_MG_FD_78508 | JGI IMG/M metagenome (GOLD analysis project Ga0102935, IMG submission 78508) | Salt pond soil microbial communities from South San Francisco under conditions of wetland restoration - Salt Pond MetaG R2_A_D2_MG | ecosystem: Environmental > Aquatic > Marine > Intertidal... | reverse complement strand
CTTACCCAAGGGAAATAACAATGGAGCGTGTGACACTACGGATTCCGAAGCAGCAGATCGAAGAGGTCGAACAGATGGTCGAGACGGGGGAATACCCCAACCGGAGTGAGGCGATCCGGTCGGCCGTCCGGGAGATGCTGTCCGAGCAAGAGAGCTCGGAACGCAGCTCCGAAAGTAAGAAGCGCACCTGGGCGAGGGTGTGACGATGCAGGACATCGTCAACGAAGCCCTGGAACGCGACGAGCAGGAACAGCAGAAGCTGTCCGACGAGGACATCGACGGCTTCGGTGATCCCCGCATCGTCATCGTCGGCTGCGGTGGTGCCGGTAACAACACCGTCAACCGGCTCTACAACATCGGCGTCGACGGCGCCGACACCGTGGCCATCAACACGGACAAACAGCACCTCAAGATGATCGAGGCCGACACGAAAATCTTGGTCGGTAAGTCCCTCACCAACGGTCTGGGCGCGGGCGGCGACCCTTCGATGGGTGAGCGCGCGACCGAGATGGCACAGGGGACAATCAAGGAAGTACTGGGCGATGCGGACCTAGTCTTCGTCACCGCGGGCATGGGTGGCGGGACCGGAACCGGTGCAGCCCCCGTGGTCTCGAAAATCGCTAAAGAGCAGGGCGCCATCGTCGTCGGCATGGTGTCGACGCCGTTCAACGTCGAGCGCGCACGCACGGTGAAAGCCGAGGAGGGCCTAGAGAGGCTCCGAAACGAGGCCGACTCGATTATTGTGCTGGACAACAACCGCCTGCTGGACTACGTCCCGAACCTGCCCATTGGCAAGGCCTTCTCGGTGATGGATCAGATCATCGCCGAGACGGTCAAGGGGATCTCGGAGACCATCACTCAGCCCAGCCTCATCAACCTCGACTACGCCGACATGACCTCTATCATGAATCAGGGCGGCGTCGCGGTGATGCTGGTCGGTGAGACCCAGGACAAGAATAAGACCCAGGAAGTCGTCAAGGACGCGATGAACCACCCGCTGCTGGACGTGGACTACCGCGGCGCGAGCGGCGGGCTCGTCCACATCACCGGCGGCCCGGACCTCACGCTGAAGGAGGCCGAGGGCATCGCCCAGAACATCACCGAGCGACTGGAGGCCTCGGCGAACGTCATCTGGGGTGCCCGGATCCAGGAGGAGTACAAGGGCAAGGTCCGCGTCATGGCCATCATGACCGGCGTCCAGTCCGCACAGGTCCTGGGGCCGTCCACCCAGAAGCAGGCTAACAAGTCCCGCGAGGCGATCCAGGAGGTCGGCGATGACACCTCCTTCGACGCCTCCGATAACTTCGAAGGGGCCGGTGGCACCGCCGGCGGCAACCCCGGCTACGGCGAGACCGACGGCGGCCGCGATCAGCGCGAGAAAAACAACGGGCTCGACGTCATCCGGACGAACAAATAGCGTTCGACCTCGTTCCCCGTCTTCCGAGGGACAGGACCCCTCTTTTTATCAACTTATAGACAGGAGTGGGTGCTCTATGCGGTCTACAACGAAGGCGAAAACAACTATTCAGACTGCTTCGAGCGCCTCAAGCAGATTGCACTTCCGACAGATATCGCGAGCGGTGGGCGCGCCGCAGTTATCACATTCGCCGAAGTCCCGCTCACTGCTCTCGCCACCGAAGGCGTCGGCCGCCAGCGCGGCGAGTTTCTCGTAGCCCGCCATGATGGAGTGACGAGTCCCGGGGTGGTTCTCCTCTAACCCGAGCATGAGCTCCTGAATCTCGCCCCGGTATGCCTCCGATGCGTGGGGACACTCGGTGAGATGGGCCGGGAGGTCACGGAAGCGGGCGTAGAGAGCGATCTCCTTCTCGGGCACGTCGCGCAGAGGCTTTGCCCTGGGGACGTGGTGGTCCTGGCTCTCACGGGTCCGCTCCGTGGGCGCGTCGCCGCCCTCGAAGGGGCCCAGTGAGGCGTCGAAGTGCTTGGCTATCTGGTCGACGTCACCTTCGAGGAAGTTCATCAGCGCCGTCTCGGCCTCATCGTCGAGGTTGTGGCCGGTCAGGAGCTTGTCCGCGCCCAGCTCCTCGGCGTAGCGAGAGAGGATGTCGCGACGGAAGACGCCGCAGTAGGCACAGGCGGCCATCCCCTCCGGATCGTCCTCGACGACGTCGTCCATCTGGACCCCGAACTCCGACTCGTAGGAGACGACCTCGTGGCGGATGCCCAGATCAGCAGTGAGCTGCTCGCACGCGTCGAGGCTCTTGTCGCGGTAGCCCTCGATACCCTCGTGAATAGAGAGCGCGATGAGTTCGATCCTGGGATCTCGTTCGAAGATGTCGTAGAGAATGTGTGTGAGGACGACGCTATCTTTGCCGCCTGAGAGGCCGATGACCCACGTTTCGGGGGCCTCGGGTGTCGCGTCGTCGGGGACGAGTCCGTCCTCGCGAACCCGTCGGCGCAGGCGCTTCTCTACGGTCCGACAGAGGTGGTCTTCGCAAAGATAGAGCCCGGAGTAGGCCGCGTGCAACACCGCGTCGGACCCGCACTTGTCACACTCCATTAGTTCAGGGTACGTCCGGGTCGCCCTGAGGGTTTCGCCTCGCGTCTACAGCACGCTCTCTGTTTCGGCAGTGTTCGCCACGGTCCGTGACTCGGGATCGTAGGTCAGCAGATCGACCGCCGTCAGTTGAGGGAGGTCGACGTGGTGGAGCGCGACGGCGAACTCGCGCGGGGTCCCATCGGGGCCCGCCAGACGGTTGGCGAGCCGGAACAGTGAAATCGAGTCTGCCTCGGCGACGGCTGAGACCAGCGGGTACCGATACGCACGTCCGAGCACCGCCGCGACGGCCGCCCACGAGGGGTGGTCCGGTTCCGCCAGCGACGGGAACCGGACGTCGAAGTGGTCAAGCGCCGTCGGTACGTATCGAACGAACCCGTCGAGGGGGTAGGTGACGAGGCCCACGTCGGTCAGCCGGGGCAGCTGGTGGTGTTCGAGTCGCCTCCGGTACTGCTGTCGGTCTGCGGTCGCCACGTCCGAACGTGCACAGTCGAGGTCCGCCGCAGCGAGGGCGATAGACAGGTCTCGAACTGTCGCTGGCCCGTCCTGGAGACGGCTGACAAGGTATCTCGTCCGCCGGTCGGCCAGTGTGACGGACAGCTTGTGACGGTCGGGCCGCGAGCGCTGTGCGGTTTTCATTGGTATCGGTATGGCCGTCCAGTGAATATGTCTCGTGCCGGAAATATGTGACAGTTCGGACAGGTCACTCGAAGACGGCGTCGAGCAGCTTCGCTTCGGCCTTCCGGAGGTGCTGGTGGAACGTAGAGGAACTCACACCGAGCCGGCCGGCCACCTCCGGACCAGAGCTCTCGCGGGGCCAGTCGAAGTAGCCCGCGTAGTACGCCGCGTCCAGCGTCGCTCGCTGACGGTCAGTCAGTGATTCGGGGAGCGGATCGAACGAGCGGGCGGGTCGGGTCGTCTGGCGGCGACGGAGCATCTCTATGCCGGGTTTGACGCTCGTGATGCGGTCGATAGCTCCGGGCACGTCCTGGTCGGCCGCGAGATGGACGGTCATCGTGGTGCTGGCGTCAGTGATGGTCACGTTCGAGACTGAACCGCCTAGGCTTGCCACGGCCGAGAGAACGGGTGGATCGGCCATCTCGAGTTCTAGTTCGCAGCCGCCATTTATCTCCCCGAGAACGGTGATATCCTCGATATACTGGAGCGTCCCAGTGTCGGCGAGGGACTCGATCGACGCCCGGTCGGCGCCTGTCACCGTACCATACACCAGAAAGGCGCCGTCGCCCAGCGACAGCGTGCTGTCGAAGTCGAACGAGGCCTCGAACGACGCCGGGATCCCGATGCGGTCGTCGGCGTTGGCAAACCGGAAAGAGAGTTCGACGATCTCGTCGGAGAGCAGGGCCTGCTTGCGTTGGACGGCAGCGATGGCGTGGCCGACTATCTCGCCGATACCCGCGAGCACCTCGCGCTCGGCCGCCCCGAATGCACCGGTCCGCTCGGAGTAGATACCGAGCACGCCGTACAGCGTTTCCTCGAAGACGATCGGGATGGCGGCCATCGAACGGTAGCCGTAACGCTCGGCCAGGTCCAGCCAGGGCTCGAAGTCGGGGTCGGCGTAGACGTCCCGCGAGAGCTGCATCTCCTGTGTTCTGACCGCCCGGCCGGCGGGCCCTTTGCCTCCGGACTCCGTCGGGTTCGAGGTCAGTTTGGCGTCGGCCAGGTAGCCGTCACAGCCGTGTTCTACTCGCGGGACGAGCTCCAGCGTGACGGGGTCCACCGTGGCGATCCACGCGAACCGGTACGGCTCCGCACTGGCCAACCGTGCACAGGTCGTCGCCTCGACCTCGTCCCGCGTCGACTGGTCGATGACGGCGTCGGTGAGCTGCCGGACGACGGCGTTGAGGCTGTTCAACACCGCCATATTGCTGCGTTGACTCTCAAGCAGTCGCTCGTGTTGTTTCTGGGCAGTGGTGTCCTGTATATAGCCTCGGACCTTCGCGTGACCGGCTTCGGAGATGGCCTCGCCGCTGACCTGGACCCAGCGCTCCTCGTCGGCGGCCGTGATCAGGCGCAGCTCCACGCTGTATGGGGCGCCAGTCTCGATGCAGGTCTCGAACAGCTGGCAAATAGTCGGACGGTCCTCGGGGTGGAACCGGTCGAGTGCCGCATCCAGTTCGGGCTCGTACTCGCTGTCGACGCCGTGTATCCGATAGGTGCCTTCGGTCCAGAACAGCTCCTGCCCGTCGATGTCGTACTCCCAGGCACCGACACCTCCCAGTCGCTCGGCGTTTGTCAACAGCTCTCTGAGCCGGCGCTGATCCGGCGAGTCCACTTCGGCCGGACACCACCAGACGCGGGCGCCGGCACCGACCTTCTTCGTTCGGAGCAGCCCCTCGTCGACGAGCTGTTGCAGGCGCTTGTGGGTGGCACGACGACCGCAGTCGAGCTGTGTGGCGATCTCCGGCGTGGTTCTGGGTGCCGTCGGCTCGTCGCTGTCGGTGAACACCGCCAGCGTCGTGGCGTAGATATCTGCCAGTGCCGAACGGTTTTCCATGTGCTGTCAACGAGGCTAAAAGAGATAACCGTTCCGCCGGTGGAACTGCGGTAGCGAGCGCTATCGAGTCTCGGGAGTGCAAAGGGCGTCCGACCCGTGCTGGAGGGCATCGAGGACAGTCTCGGTGAGTTCGTCCCGGGCCGGAGAGGAGAACAGTTCGTGGCCGCCGTCGTACAGCCGGATGCGGTCGGCCGGGAGTCGGCGACCGACCGCCCGCGGGTCCACGATAGCGTCCGTGAGCGTACAGAACGCCACCGCGTCCTCGCGGGCCGGTGGGAGTCGGCGCTGTGCGCGGTCGACGGTCCGGAGGAACGCGGGCGAGGCACCCGTCGGGCTGTCCGCGAGTTGCTGCTCTGTAGCGAGCGCCCCCAGCGCCTCGGCCTCTAGATCGCTGAACGGGAGGATCGGGTTCGCTATCGGCAGGGACGTGAGCGCACCGAAGAGGAAGTCAGGCAGCGGGAAGTCACTGCCCCACCACGGGCTGAGGTAGACGCGGGTGCCCAGTCCGTCAGCGTCGAGATGAGCGACCACCAGCCCGCCGGCGCTGTGGCTCAACACGTCGAAGCTGTCGAGGTCGGCCGCATAGTTCTCCAGGGGCTCGACCCACTCGCGCTGGATATCTGTGATGTGTGTTGGCAACTCGGCGACGTGGACGCGGTATCGCTCGGCGAGCCTGTCGACGAGCCACTGGACGTTCTCGTGGCGACAGCGGTTCCCCCAGCCGAGGACAAACAGACAGTCCTGCACGCCGCCGGTTCCGTCGCCGGCACTCCCCGCGGATCGGGAGCCCGCACCGTCGTCGTAGATCCGAATCTGCATATCTTGCCTTCGACAGAACGTGTGAAAAACAACTACGTTTCATCGCCCTCTCCAGTCGCTATCGACGCCTGTCACGGCTCGCTCACCCCGCACTTCGAGATCGCGTCGTGTAGTCGCTACCCCCAATCGAGCCAAGCGCCATGGGGATCGTGCTCGACGAGACGGTCCCGGCACACCTCACCGGCCTCGCGGCGGACCCAGTCGAGGGTGACCGACTCGCGGCCGGAGAGTTCCGGTGCGCCGGTGAGCCAGTGGAGCGGGCGCTCGACCGTTCGCGCCCGGAGTGTGGCGTCGAGATCGGCACACACTGACTCGGGCACCTGATACAGTACGAGGGTGTTGAACACGCAGACAGGCACGTCGTCGGGGATGTCGTCGAGGACGGCCGGCAGGTCGTCGAGGAGATCCCCTTCGATCAGCCGGGGCGGCTCCGCGCTGGCGACCTGGATCGCGCCATCGAACAGCTCGCGTCGCTCGGTGTGACCCGGCCAGATGAGCGCGCGGAGCCAGTCGGCGTCGTCAGAGCGCGGCGGGCGCTGACCGCTCGTCGGATCCTGTCCGACGGCGTCGGCCACGTCCAGCGGATTGAGGTCGATACCCACGCGCGAGTGGATGTCCGGTGGTGAGTCAGGCAGTGGCGGGTCACCGCCGCGAACCTCGCTCTCGATCGTGACCGGCGACTCCGGGTTGCCGACCACCCGGCCGTCGTAGTCATAGCGGTAGCGGTCAAACAGGAGGTTCAGCCCGGCGCTCGGGCCGAGTTCGACCAGCGCGAGCGGGCCGTCGGTTCTGGCCGCGACGTGGGCGATAGCGGGGTAGAGCACGGCCGACCGGCGCACCGAGTTGGTCTGTGTCCGCCGGCTCGAAAGCAGCGAACGGAGGGCGTCGGCGTTGTCCAGACAGAACTCGCGAAAGGCCCGGTAGCACTCGTCGCCTGGGCCCCGGGGGTCGTCGGTCAGACTCGGGTAGTACCGCGCGAGGCGGTGGTCTCCATCGCGGCCGAGCAGATACTGCACCGCCGCCAGCAGGAGATGTGGCGCCTGCCGACCCTCGGGGACTGTCTCGGCCAGCCCAAGCAGGTCGTGATCGTCGGCGACACGTCGGCAGAGATGGGCGTACAGCGGGTCCGAGCCGTCGGCCCACGCCGCGAGGCCGCGAAACTGGTCGGCGAGTCCGTCCATACGCCCGCTGAGTGCCGTCGGCGACAAAAGGCTACGGTCGGTGTGGAACGCAGTGTCACACAGTATGCTGGGAGAGAGTCAAGGTTTTGCCCGCCGACCCACTACGGCAGGTAATGAGCATGGACCGTGCGGCCGCCGTTTCTCGTGTCGAAGAGCTCGTCGAGACGGTCGAATCCGAGACCATGCCGGTGCCGGTCCGGGAGGTGTGGGTGTACGGCGACGTGGCGCTGGGGCTGGACCCAATCGAGCGACTGGACGTCTACGTCACCAAAGACATCCTGTTCAAGAACGCCCCCGAGCGCAGCGAGGCGTTCAAACAGCGCCACGGCGTCGACGGGGTCGGCAAGACGGTTCGGGCCGAGTGGGCCGACGAACACCCCGACTATCTCCGCGCGAACGCGAACGGCCACGCCGCGCCAGAGAAGTGTCTGGCCGCCCACCTCCTGCCCGACGACGCGGACGAACCAATCCACCTGGAGGTCTGCAACGCCTCCTTCGACGACAACGTCACCCAGCGACTGAAGGGTGCGATGGCCCGCGACGACCACGAGCAGATTCTGGACCCCCGCGGCGCGTGTCTGTGGGTGAAAGGGCAACGCTCGGAGGAGGCCTTCCGGAAGCTCCGCGAGGGCGAGTTCGTCCTGCCGACGCTGTCGGGCGCCCTGGAGATGCTGGGAATGGAGGCCGACGAAGCTGACGAGGCCGCCGACGCGGTGCGGGCGTATCGGGACCGACAGGAAGGCGCGACGGTGCGCGGGGATGTGGTGTAGCGAGGCCGACCGAAGGGAGATTCCTCGGACGCGACGCGAGGAGGAACAACCCACAGAGCAACGCAAGCGCCTGAGCGAAGCGGTGAGCGGCAGTGTAAAACAGATGACCGTCACTCAAAGTGCCGTTTGAGTTACTGGAAGGGGTTTATTTACCGCGGATCACATGCTGATATGGAACGAACACGACGCGACGTACTGGGACTGGCCGGCGTTTCTGTGACGGCGCTGACCGCTGGCTGCCTGGACGACACCGACAGTACGACCGACATGCCGGTCGACCGGCCCAGCGAGACGCCAACCGACCAGTCGTTCGAGACGCCCGCGGACCCTGTCACCGACGGGCAGCTTCCGGCCGGGCTAGAGCGAGTTGATGAGCCGCCATACGAGATTACGGTCCCGGAGTGTGAGGTCCCGAAGACGCCGACACCATCGGAGCGAGACGATCTGTATCTCTGTGCGAACATGCCGGCGGAGCCCTCGCTGTCGTTCGAGCAGGCCTCGGCACGCGGAAGCGTGCTCGCCGACGCGGGCTTGGAACTCGGTGACCAGACCAACAGCGAACTGTTCGCGACGCTTCTGACGAAAGCGGCCGACCGCGACCGGCTCTCGGACGACGTCGTCGGTGGCCCCGGAGAGCTGATAGCGGAGACGGCGTTCGACACCCACGCCGTACTCGTCGTCGAGACCGGTTGGGGGTCGGGTTCCGTCTATCCACACATCAAACGGGTCGAAGCGACCGACACCGGCGTCCGCGCTTTCGGCTGTCACAGCGATCCGTGTGTCCAGACCGCGGACTACAGCTCGCGGACGGCGGCAGTCCACTTCGAGCAGCCCGACACGCTGGAAACGGGGGTCGTCAGCCTGACCGTCGCTCCGGACGAGCGGTGGAACGCCGCTACCGGTGAAGGCGTCGTGGCGATTCCCGATCGCTAGACCCGACCGACCGTGACGAAAAAGGGGACCGTCTCCCGGCGCTCGTAGTCGTCTGTCTGCATCTGGGCGACCACGGCTCGCCCCATCTCGCGCCACTGCTCGCGCAGGGCGTCGTACTCCGCTGGCGTGGTGTCGCCGTCGAGGATCGTCTCGCGGTCGGTTGCAAGCCCCTCCCCAGTGGCTTTCCGACGGGCGGCCCGCACCGCCTGCTCGCCGTAGGGGGGCTCGACGGTTAGCTCCTGGTCGTAGCGGCGAGTCGAGACCACGTCGAGGCCGGCCGCTTCGAATACGTCGGCGGCGTCGGCGCCCAGTTCCACGTCGGTGTCGACGCCGTCGAGAAAGCGCCCGCGAGCGCGCCGGGCCAGTCGCGGTTCGCTATCGACGGTCGACTCGACGGTGACCGCGCCGTTATCGGGCTCAACCGCCGCGACACGGTCGCGGGCGACGCGGGCGAACTCCCGGACCGCGGCGACTGGGTCCGGGAGGTTGATCAGCAGGGCCTGACAGACCACGAGATCGAAGCTGTCGTCGGCAAAGGGGAGCCGTGTGGCGTCGCCCCTGACGGTCGGCCCCGGGACGGACGCTAACAGGTCGGCGTCGGCGTCCAGGCCCACCACGTCGCCGTCGCTCTCCTCGCGAAGCACCCGTGTGAGCTCGCCGGTGCCACAGCCGACATCCAGCACGCGGTTGCACTCTTCGAGTGCGAGGTCCGCGAGCGCCTCGCGGGAGTCGGCCCACATCCCCGAGCGGGTCGAATCGAGGTAGTCGGCGGAGAAGCGTCGCACGCTCACAGAGAGTCGGGTCGACGGCAAAAAGTTCGCGGTCGGGAGTCAGTCCGAGCGCAGTTCCCGCACCCGCTCGATGTTCCACGCGAAACTCTTGCCGTCCTCCGTTGGGGTTTCGAGGACGAACGGCACGTCGGCCACGGCGTCGTGGTTGACGAACGCACGCATCCCCGCCTCGCCGATTTCGCCCTCGCCGATGTGGGCGTGTTCGTCTTTGTTCGTCCCGCAGGCGTGTTTCGAGTCGTTGAGATGGATACAGGCCAGGTCGTCGAAGCCGACCACCTCATCGAATTCGGCGAACGTCTCGGCGACGCCGTCGGGGGTCGAAAGATCGTACCCCGCCGCGAACATGTGGGCGGTGTCCAAACAGAACTCGATATCCAGGCTGGTTCGCTCCCGAACCGTCGCCAGGTGTTCAAACTGGCCGCCGAGCTTGGTGCCGCTGCCGGCGTCGGACTCGATGAGCACGGTGACACCGTCGGGGACATCCAGATCGTCCAGCACGCTCGCCGCGTTGTCGAGGCCACCGTCGACGCCGGCGCCGGTGTGGGCGCCCAGATGGACGTTGACGTACTCGACGCCGAGCTTGTCGGCGGCGTCGACCTCCTTTTGCATCGAATCCAGCGATTTCTCGCGGAGGTCGTCTTTGGGCGTACAGAGATTGACGAGATAGGAGGAGTGGATGACCCACGGCCCGACGCCGTTGTCACCGCTCAGCTCCCGGAACCGCTCTGCCTCGTCGTCCTCGATGTTGGGGTCCTGCCAGACCTGCGGGGAATGGGAGAATATCTGGCCGCAGTTACCGCCGTACTCGACCTGCTCGTCGACGGCGTTGTACGCGCCGCCGGCGATGGAGGTGTGTGCACCGACTCGTACCATGAACGCTCGTGGGTATCGGCCGATAAAAGTGGTTCCGGAGTCGGTCGTCAGGGGAGTTCCTTCGACGAGTGCTCCCGTGGCCCGGGCTGACTGTGTCGGCGTGTTCGGCGGCCGATCACCCGGACAGAGGGAAGCTCTGCCTGGCCGTTCTCGAGACGGCCACGGTCAGTACTGAACCGAAAGCGATGTGTAGCGTACTTGGGTAAATGGAGGTAATGTATAGCGATATTCTTGTCCCGACAGACGGCGGGGAGTCGGTCGGTCAGGTGCTGGAACACACAGTCGATATCGCCGAGGGACGAAACGTCACCGCCCACGTGCTGTACGTGGTCGACGACCGAGCGTTCCTGGCGATGGACGACGAGATGCACGACGAGGTTCTGGAGAATCTGGAAACGGAAGGGGAAGCGGCCGTCACGAGAGTCCGAGAGGCCCTTGAATCGGAGGGTATCGAGGTTTCGACGGCGATCTCCCGCGGAGACCCCGCAGACTGCATCGTCTCGTACGTCGAGGAGGCCGGTATCGACCTGATTACGATGGGGACACACGCGGGCGAGTACGAGAAGAATTTGCTCGGAAGCACCTCACAGAAAGTCGTCACGAAGTCCGCCGTCCCGGTTCTCACCGTCGATGTGTCCGGGTCGAGCGACGGACAAGAGTAGGCCCCACCACAACGCGGATCGGCCCACGGTGTCGTCCGAAACACGCGGCATCTCGGGAGCAGTAGCGCCGTCCGAACCACCCTCGTCGATGTGCCGGCGCCCCGAGCTGCAGCGAGTACGGGGTACTGTCAGGGCGTCCGGCGGACCCACTCGTCGGTTGCATACTTCGAGTTCGCGCGCTCGCGTGCGCGAGCGCGCTCATCGTCGGTCCACTCGCCCACCTCGGCGTCGACCCACTCGGCAAGCGTCGCTCGGAGCAGTTCGACCACGTCGGCCCGCTCGACCGCGACGTACTCGTCGATTGCGCCGACCCGCTCGCGGAAGGCGTCGACGGCTG
>Ga0102935_1000806_pt1 | contig 11433 bp, 10 predicted proteins | sample SalPonR2_A_D2_MG_FD_78508 | JGI IMG/M metagenome (GOLD analysis project Ga0102935, IMG submission 78508) | Salt pond soil microbial communities from South San Francisco under conditions of wetland restoration - Salt Pond MetaG R2_A_D2_MG | ecosystem: Environmental > Aquatic > Marine > Intertidal... | reverse complement strand
GTCGCCACCTTCGCGCTCAAGAGCGTCTACGGACACCTCCACGAGCGTGTGCGTGGGCGCGGCGCGCGACCGACACCGACCGATTGAGCGAGACAGATTCATGCGTCCGGAGCCAGTCCGTCCAGCTATGTGGTCGCACTCGCGACGTCGAGAGAGACCAGTGACGGCCGTGCCCGGCTGGAGGGCGTAGCATGTGGCCGTGGGAACACGTCGCGTTCGGCTATCTGCTGTATTCGCCGCTGTTGCGGCTGCTCGCACGTCGCGGTCCGGACGGACGCACCGCCGGGCTGTTGGCGTTCGGGGCCGTCTTTCCCGACCTCGTCGATAAGACCCTCTCGTGGGGGCTGGGCGTCTTTCCGACCGGCTACGCCCTCGCGCACTCCGTCTTCGTCGCGGTGCCGGTCGGCGTTGCGCTGCTCGCGACCGGCCGGTCGGTGCGGGTCGGCGGCTTCGTCGCCGGCTACTGGTCGCACCTGCTCGGTGACATCGTCGACCCGGTCCGAAGCGGCGGCGATATCGCCATCTCCCGGGTGTTCTGGCCTGTCGTCGTCGGCGACCCCTACGAGGAGTCACTGGGAGTGGGCCGCGGAGTGGTCTATCTCACGGAGTTCCTGCGAGAGCTACCGACGACGGACCTCACCAGTCCGGCGGTGCTGTATCTGCTCTCGCCGCTACTCGCGCTCGCCGTCTGGCTCGCAGACGGCGCACCGGGCGTGGCGGCGTGTCGGCGGTTACTCGTTGCAGTCACAGAGTGAGTCACTCGAAGACCGGACTTACCCGCGGAACGTGACGTATTACTATGCCGTTTTCCACCGCCCCCTCGGTAGCATGAGCGAACCGGCAGAACGGCAGACGTTCCCGTTCACCTTCGACCGGTACGGGGAGTTACTCGACGCGATACGGGCGGCCGACTACGAGTTCCGGTCGTTCCACGACCCCCCCGCGGCCGGGGGTATCCTGTTACGACACGACGTGGACCTCTCGGTCGTCTCGGCGCTCCGAATGGCACAGGCCGAGGCCAACCGAGACATCGTGTCGACCTACCACGTGTTGTTGAGTTCCCCGCTGTACAACCCCTTCGAGGCCGTGACGCGGGACCGAATCAGAGAGATAGAGGCGCTCGGACACAACGTCGCCTTGCACTTCAGCACCCACGCCTACTGGGACGAGGAGCCGTCACAGTCGGCGCTGGCCGAGCGAATTTACGGGGAGTTGCGGGCCTTAGAATCGGTGGTCGCAGACGACCTCCCACCGACTGTCTCCTTTCATATCCCGCCCGACTGGATACTGGACCGGGCGCTACCGAACGTCCGGAGCACGTACGCGCCGCGGTACTTCAGCGACATCGGCTACGTGGCCGACTCGGGTCAGCGGTGGCGCGAGGAACCGCCGGACGTCGACGCACTGCCCGACAGAGTGCAGATGCTCGTCCACCCCGGACTGTGGGGCGCGAGCGACGAGGGGTTCGAGGACCGCGTCGAGCGAGCCATCGAGACGGCCGCCTCCCGCGCACGAGACGGGGCACAGGCCGAGTTCATTCAGGGGGTGTACAGCTAACATGTACGCGGACCACACCGTCGGCATCGTCGTCCCGGCGTACAACGAGGAGGGGTACGTGGGCGAGGTCATCGACTCGGTCCCGGAACTGGCCGACCGCGTCTACGTCGTCGACGACGGCTCGACCGACGACACGTGGGACGAGATACAGACCCACGCGACGCGACGCAACGGGGACCACGACGGCGTCTTCGACGACCTCGTCGTCCCCATCCGCCACGGCACGAACCGCGGCGTCGGCGGCGCGATAAAGTCGGGGTATCAGCGGGCCCGCGAGGAGCGACTGGACGTGACCGCCGTCCTCGGGGGAGACGACCAGATGAACCCCGCGGAACTGCCGCGCTATCTCGACCCGGTGGTCTCCGGCCGGGCGGACTACGCGAAGGGCAACCGCTTTTCGGACCCGGACCACTGGACGAACATGCCCCGCTTTCGGCTGGTGGGCAACGTCGTCCTCTCGTATCTGACGAAAATTGCGAGCGGCTACTGGGGGACGATGGACTCCCAGAACGGCTACAGCGCCATCTCGCTGCGGGCCTTAGAGGAGACGGACATCGACGGGATGTACGAGTACTACGGCTACTGTAACGACCTGCTGGTGCGGCTGAACACCGCTGGGATGCGAATCGCGGACGTGCCCCGCTCCTCGACGTTCGCCTACAGCGACGACTGGAAGAGCCACATCGAGTATCGAGAGTACGTCCCGCGGGTCTCGGCCATGCTGGTTCGTGGGTGGGGCCGCCGCCTCCTCCGTAAGCACGTCCTCATGGACTACCACCCGGTCGCGGTGTTGTACCCACTGGGCGCGGGCGTGGCCGGAGCCAGCGGCTTCGGCCTGCTGGCCGCGCTCGCGGACCGCAGCGACAGCGGGACCGCGGGGTGGCTGCTCGGCCTACTCACGGGCGCACTGGTGTTCGTCTACGCGACGATGCTCGACCGCGACCTCGACCGCGACTTGGAGGTCGCCGTCGAAGCGGGTGACGGCACAGCCACAGCGGCGGGGACGCCGACCGAAGCGGATATCGCGGCCAACGGGGGTGAGACCGAATGACTAGCCACGAGAGCGCAACGGTGTTGCTGACCGGGGCCGGTGCGCCCGGCGCGTCGGGCATCATCCGGAGCCTGCGGGCGACCGACGAGCGGCCGGTCCGAATCGTCGGCGTGGATATGGACCCGGACGCCTACGGCTTCGAACTCGTCGACGAGCACGAGACGGTGCCCGCCGGCGGCGAGGACGACTACGTTCCGGCGATGGCCGCCGTCGCGGAGCGCACCGACCCCGACGTTATCCTCCCGCTGACGACCGCCGAACTCGGGCCGCTGGCCCGCCAGCGGGACGCCTTCGACGCGACGGTGATGGTCTCGCCGACAACCGCACTCGGCATCGCTAACGACAAGGGCCGGCTGTACGACTTCCTCGACACGCAGGGGTTCGAGACGGCCCCGGCCTTCCGCCGGGTGGACTCGATGGACGGCTTCGTCGGGGCCTGTCACGAACTGGGCTACCCCGACCGGCCGGTGTGTTTCAAACGGCCCGTCGCCAGCGGGATGCGCGGCTTCCGAGTACTGGACCCGACGACGGACCGCCTCGATAGCCTGCTCACGGAGAAGCCAAACAGCGCCGTGACGACCGTAGAGGAGGTCCGGCCGGTCTTGGCCGGGGCCGAGACGTTTCCCGAGTTCGTCGTCATGGAGTACCTCCCGGGCGAGGAGTACAGCGTCGACGTGCTCGCGATGGGCGAGGAGACCGGCCCAATCGTCCCCCGCTCGCGGGCGCAGACCCGCGCCGGTATCACGTTCCGAGGAACCGTCGAGCCGAACCGTGACCTCACCACCGCCGCGGACGCCATCGCCCGCCGACTCGGGCTCGAATACAACGTCAACATCCAGTTCAAGTACGACGCCGACGGGACGCCGAAGGTCATCGAGATAAATCCGCGGGTGGCCGGCACCATCGTCATGTGCGTCGGCGCGGGCGCGAACCTCCCGTATCTGGCGGTGAAACACGCGCTGGGCGAGCCCGTCCCCGAAGTCGACGTCGAGTGGGGGACCGAGATGGTCCGGTACTGGCAGGAGCTGTTCCGGCCGCCTGCGGGTGACGCCTACCGCGTCGAGGAAGGGCCACTCGGGGGCGGCGATGGCCCGTAGTGCCGTCTGTTTCGACCTCGACGACACGCTGTACCCCTACACCGACTACGCCCGCTCGGGCTTGCGCAACGCCGCCGACGAACTGGCGTCGGTGACGGGCCACCACCGCCGGGCGGAGCTGTTCGACCTCTACTTCGAGCGGGGTGTCACCGACGGCACCTTCGACCGCTTGCTCGACGAACACGACCTACCGGCCGAACTCACGGGGCGGCTGGTCGAGGCCTACCACGACGCCGTCGGGCCGTTGGAGCCCTACGCCGACGCTGAACCCGTCCTCCGGGAACTGGGGTCGGCCTATCGGCTCGGACTCGTCACCGACGGCCGCAACGGCGTCGGGAAGCTCGACGCGCTCGGCCTGCGAGCGCACTTCGACGCCGTCGTCGTCACGCCGCCACTCGGCACCTCCAAGCAGCAGCGAGAGCCGTTCGACCGGGTCACGTCGGCGCTCGACGTCGACCACGAGGAGGTGGTGTACGTCGGTGACGACCCGCGAGCGGACTTCGCGGTCCCAAACGAACTGGGCGCGGGGACGGTCAGGCTGTGTCGCGGGCGCTACGTCGACCTCGCGCCACCCGCTGAGACGGCCGTCCCGGACGCGGAGATAGACGCGCTCGCCGAACTGCCGGCGACCCTCGAAACCAATGGCTGGTGAGCGACGGCGTCCCGTGCCGGCGGTGCCACCCGACTGGAGCGGCGGTATCCGGGTGCTGTTCGACATCCAACACCCGGCACAGGTCCACCTGTTCCGGCCGGCGATTGCGGCGCTAGAGTCTCACGGCAACGAGACGCTCGTCACCTCCCGAGAGAAAGAGATGACGACCGACCTGCTCGACGCCTACGACATCGACCACGTCGTCCTCTCGACGCGCCGCGGCGGGTTGGGGCGGGCGGCGTTGGAGCTGGGCGTACGCGAGTTGCGGACGCTGTCGGCGGCACGGTCGTTCGAACCGAACGTGGTCGTGAGCCGGACCAGCCCGGCGGCGGTCCACGCGGCGCGCGTCTGTGGCTGTCCGAGCGTCGTCGTCACCGACACCGACCTCGGCAAGGCACTGCCGGGCCGGGCGGTCCAGCGCGTGACGCTGCCGTTCGCGTCGGTAGTGTGTCGCCCGCCGGAACTCGACGTGCCGGTGGCGGCCTCGAAACAGGTCGAACTGGGGTTTCAGGAGCTGGCCTATCTCCATCCCGACCGCTTCGACCCCGACAGCGAGGCGCTCGCGGCCCACGGCGTCGACGCGAGCGAACCCTATAGCGTCGTCCGGCTCGCCGGCTGGGACGCCTACCACGACGTGGGCGAGGGCGGGCTCTCGGCGTCGACGGTCGAGGAGTTGGTCGAGACGCTCACCGAACACGGCACCGTCTACCTCTCAAGCGAGACACCCATCCCCGATACCTTCGGGGCCGAGCCACTGCCCGTCCCCGCCCACCGCGTCCACGACCTGCTGTACTACGCGTCGCTGTACGTCGGGGACTCGGGGACGATGTCGACGGAGGCGGCGATGCTCGGCACCCCGGCGGTCCGGACGAACTCGATGGTCGGGGCCGACGACGAGCGGGTGTTTCGCGCGCTCGAATCCGAGTACGGACTGCTCTTTTCTCACGCCGACGAGCGGGCGGCCATAGCGCGCGTCGAGGCGCTGTTGACGGACGGCACGCCGGCCGCCGAGTGGCAGCGCCGACGGGCACGCCTCGTGTCAGACGCGACGGACGTGACCGCGAAACTGTTGGGCGTCATCGAAGCCCAAGCCAACCAAGCCCGGTTGCGCCGCCGGTCGGCGGCGTGGTAGTCCCCGTTTTCGCAGTGCATACTAAAACCGGTCGGACGGTTTGAGGGGGAGTGATGGGAGACCTGAACAGACGAGCGCTGCTCAAACGATTGGGGCTCGCCGCCGGCGTCACCGCCCTCGCCGGCTGTGACTTCCTCGCCCCCGACACACCGAGAAACGCCACGCGCAACGGAACGGCACAGCGTCCCGGGGCGTATCAGGACCGGTTCGAGACGGTGGTCGACCTCAGCGAGGCCGGGGCGAACACGGACGGCGAGCGGTCGGTGGTCCAACTGCTTCGGGACTCACTCTCCGACGACACGCTGGTGTTTCTCCCGCCCGGGGAGTACATGATGGACGACACGGTCCAGTTCCTCGACTTCGAGAACGCGGGCATCGTCGGGAACAACGCCACGATTCGGCCGGCCGACAGGTTCGACAGCGTGTTGTTCGATATCGGCCGGGCGGATACGGGCTCGGATTTCCTGTTCGAAGGCATCGAGTTCGACGTGCGGGCCGAGCGGACCGGTCCACGGCCCATCAGCCTCCTCGCGGGCGGCCAGTCGGCGGTGCGTGACGTGAGCGTCATCGGCACACAGGACGCCGGCTGGGGCGGCATCCGTATCGATACGACCGACCCCGACGGCGTCACGACCGTCGACCGGCTAAACCTCCCGGACGGTTCGACGCCGGAGGTTGGCACCCCCGGCTGTTACGTTGGCGACCACCACGTCGGGGAGATTCGGGTCAACGACGCCCACATCGCCGGCTTCTCCGATAACGGGCTCTACGCCGACACCCCGCGGGGCGCGGTCCGGGTCAACGGTGGCTACTTCGCGAACTGCGACGTGTCGAGCCTTCGCGTCGGCAGCGACAGCGAGGTGCGGGGCGCACACGTCCGCTGTGACCGCGCCCCCGACGGGTTCGAGAACATGCGCGGCCTGCGGCTCAGAGAGGGGGCGGACGTACTCGTCGAGAACACGACCGTCGAGATGCGGGACGCCACGTACAGCGACGGCGGCATCGTGATGGCCCACTGGCTCGAAGCGGCGACCATCCGGAACACGCACGTTCAAATAAACACCGACGATTTCCCCGCAGTCCGGATACGCGACCCGAACGGCGAGATGGGCGAGGACCGGACGATTCGGTTGGAGAACGTCACTATCGACGGGCCGGCCGGCGGGGGCACGACCGTCGAAGTCGACGAGCGGCCAGACTGTCAGTTCAGCAATATTTGGGTGTTCCAATCCGGCGAGAACCGCGACGGCTTCTTTTTCGACGACAGCACGGCCACGATGGAGAACACGTACATCAACGTCACCGGGCAGGCCGTGCGGTCGGTGGAGGGGTCGAGCGTCGAGCGGGTCAACCTCCGGATTCCACAGGGTAGCGGCAACCAGTCGCCGTCCCCGCCGGAGGTGCGGACCGGCACCCCGACGGGACCGTCGAACGGCGGTAGCTCGGCGTGAGCGTTAGACCGTGTCCTCGATGTCGACCGAGGCGGTGCCGGTCAGTTCGAAGTTGACGAGGTCCCCGGAGAACCGGTAGCTGTCGGCCTCGTCGCTGACCTCGCCGCTGGCGGTGCTACCCGAGAGCGTGTCCAGTGATTCGAGCGGGGCGGTGTCGGGGTCGGCTGCGAGGTCGCCGGAGACTTCGAAGGAGTACGCGCCCGAACGGCCGCCGGAGGCGTCAAACGTGATGCGGTTCGGCAGCGGGGCAGTGTCGTCACCGCTGCTATCGCCACCGCTTCCGCCGTCGCTCCCGACCGTCTCGGGGTCGACTTCCTCGCCGTTGACGGACAGCGTGTACTCGCCGCTGTCCTCTTCGGGGTGTTGCTCGGCGCTCCACGACAGCAGTTCGCCGGTGAACGTCCAGTCGTCGGCGAAGCCGTTGCCGGTGTCGCCGTCGACGGTGTAGGTGCCGTCGCTGTTCTCGGTTAGGCTGTCGTTACCGCCGACTTCCGCGCCGTCACCGCCGGCCACCTCGCCACTGGCGGTGAAGCTGTACAGCACGCCCGAGCCGACCACCGTCTCGACGGTCAGCGTCTTGCTCGTCCCCTGCGAGTCGTCGTCCGACTCGCCGTAGTCAGCGGGGTCGACCTCCTGCCCGTCGACGTACAGCACGTACTCGCCGTTGGTCTCGTCGGGGTGAGTCTCGGCGCTCCACGCCTGCAGGTCGCCGTTGAACTCCCACCCGTCGTCGAAGCCGCCGCCGGTGGTGCCGGTCGCCGTGAACGTCCCGTCGTCGTTGGTCGAGACGGTGTCGTTGGCCTCTTGGTCGATTTGGGCGATGTCGCCGCCGGCGGTGAACTCGTAGTTGATGCCCGAGCGAGGGTCTTCGAACGTCTCGACAGTCAGCGTGTGGTCGTAACTCGGCTGGGACGGACTTGAGGGTTGGTCCGTCCCGTCAGAGTTTCCCTGCCAATCGTACCACCGTTTTTCGGTGGTCGGCTCGTCGGCGTCGGACCCTGTCTTGACATTCGTGTAAGGGCCGCCCTCCATTTCGAGGTCGCCGTCGCCGGTGAGGTGGATGTTGTCACCGGAGATGTCGTAGTCGCCGGTGTTGGTGTCGATGGCGTTGCTACCGGACTCGTTGCGGATACGGGTGTCCTGCACGTACGTGTCCGACGGGCCGGGCCCCTCGAAGCGCGACTCCGCGACCTGTATCGGTGAGGCCGCGCCGGATTCGTCGAGCATGGTGAAGTCGCAGTCCTTGATGAGGAGGTTCTCCCCGGACTCGCGGATGCGGACGCCCTTGTACGAGCCGCCGCTCTGACCCCGCGGCGGGCCGGTAAAGACCGACGTCGTGCCGACGACCTTGGAGTTCGGCGTCCCGATTCGGATGTTGTTCACGTCGTTGTTCTTGTAGAGACCGCCGTACACTTCGACGGGACCGAAGCCGTCCTCGGAGTCGCCTTCGCCGGGCGAACTCGCGTAGATACCGTTGTTCGTGTGGCCCTCGATGTGGCAGTTGATGAACCGGACGACGCCGGCGTGGCGGTTGGTCGCGTACAGCCCGATGCTGTTGGACTCGTCGATGTCGCCCTCGGTGCCGTCGGGACGGTTGACGTTGATGTACTCGATGAGGGAATCCTCGTCGCGGGCGGCGACCTTGAACCGGCTGTTACCACCGACGATACCCTGCTGTGTGATGTTGCGGACCCGGACGTGGGCACCGCTGGCCCCGTCCGCGGTGTTGACGGTGAAGTTCGTCCGCGAGCCGTCCCCGATGTCGAGGACGACTTCGCCCTCACCGATGAGCCACGCACTGTCGTCGAACGTGCCCGACCCGCTGTCGCCGTCCCACTCGTACTCGCCGGCCGGGACGCGGACCTCGTTGCCTTCCACGAAGTACTCGTCGAGGTAGTCGCTGATGTCGTCGCCGGGTTCGAGCCCCTCGTCGCCGAGGTTGACCGTGTTGCTCGGGCGGTTCACGCTCTGTGCTGCGGCCGAACCGCTGACGAAGCTTCCGCCGACGGCCGCCGCCGCGGCCGCGCCGAACAGCTTCAGCGCGGACCGGCGGTGTAAGGTGGTCGTATCGGCCGTACTCCTCTCGGCCGAGGGTTCCCCGTCTGCGGTTATTGGCTCGTTACCATCCGCGTCGTCATCTTGGCGATGTGCCATAGCGAGGTAGCAGATAGTTACTAAAAAGGTAATATCGACCAACTCGGCGTGATGTAGGTACCGGCTCTGTTCGAGTGGTCGATGGGAATATGTTGCTTACGCGCCGATACAATACGGTTACTGACCAGAGTTCGCCGGTCAGCATGGGACGCGGTAGAACCGGCTTATCGGCCGGAAACTGATGGTAAGAGCGTGTTACTATACGGTTACTGCCGGTACACGCGCCATAACTAAGCGAGAACCGTCGCCAGCGACCGAGCAGACGAACGGTGACGAGGCCCCAAACGACCAGCCCCCGGCGCTCGCCGCGTTCGGAGCGCACAAACCCGTCCGAGCGATGAGTCGGGACAGTTCGCTCGTCGACCGCATCAGTCGGGGCTTTCGCGCGCAGTTTATCGCACAGCTGTGTTACATCGCCTCGAACATCGTCCTGATACTGCTGTTGACGCGGGTGTTCCTCGACCCGACCGGCTACGGCCGGCTCCACTTCGCGCTCTCGGTGCTGGGCGTGGTCGGGCTCGTGGCTATCCTCGGACTACCCAAGTCCGCCGCGCGCTACGTCACGGAGTACTTAGAGACCGACCCGACACAGGTCAGATACGTCATCCGGCAGTCGGTCGTCTTCGTCGGCGTGCTCGCCGTGACCGTCAGTGCGGGGATCGCGGCGGTCAGCGGGCCACTGGCCGTCTGGCTCGGCCAACCGTCGAGCGCCCCCTTCCTCCGCTTGGGGAGTCTCTACGTCGTCGCCTACGCGTTCAGCAGCCACCTCATCTCGCTGTTTCAGGGGCTCAACCGGGTCGAGTGGAGCGCGCGGCTGAAGGCCCTGACCGGGGTGGGGCGGGTCGTCTTCGCGGTGGTGTTCATCCTCGCCGGCTTCGGGCCGCTGGGAGCCTTGATTGGCTACATCGCGGGCGATGCGCTGGCCAGTGTCGTCGGAGCCGTTGCGCTGTATTTCGGGCAGTACCGCCAGTTGGCCCCGACGACGTCGCCCGAAGCGGGATTGCGACGCCGGCTCGTCGAGTACAGCATCCCGCTGACGGCGACGAAGGGGGCGGGCGCGCTCGATAAGCGCGTCGACGCGATTCTCGTCGGCGCGTTGCTCAACCCCGCGGCGGTGGGGTACTACGTCCTCGCCAAGCAGATTTCCGACGTGGCCGTCGCGCCGGCCGGCTCCTTCGGCTTCGCGCTCTCGCCGACGATTGGCGAGCAGGCCGCGGGCGACAACGACGACGAGGCCGCCCGCCTCTACGAATCGTCGCTGCGCCACGTCCTCCTGTTGTACGTGCCGGCGGCCACAGGGCTGGCGCTCGTGGCCGAGCCCACTGTCAGATTCGTCTTCGGGACGGAGTACCTCCCCGCGGTGCCGGTGGTGCAGGTCTTTGCCGGCTTCGTCGTCGTCAACACGATTACCCAGATAACGAGCGACGGGCTGGACTATCTCGGTCGGGCCCGCTCGCGAGCCATCGCCAAGGGCATCGCCGCCGTGGCGAACTTCCTGTTGAACCTCGCGCTCATCCCGGTCATCGGCGTCGTCGGAGCGGCGGTGGCGACGGTGGTCACGCACACCTTCTACATGGCAGCGAACGTCACCGTCATCCACCGGGAACTCAACCTCGCATTACCGTCGCTGCTTTCGGACATCGGGCTCGTCCTCGGGATAACCGTCGGCATGGCCGGGGCCGTCTGGCTGGCGAGACCGTTCGTGTCCGGCCCGCTCGCGTTCGTCGGCACCGTCCTGTTGGGCGGTGTCGTCTGGTTCGTCCTCTCGGTCGTCAGCGGGATGTTGCGTCCGGCGCAGGTCAAATCGGTGTTGCTGTGACGAGGTGCCCCCCAGAGGGGTAAGATGTATGTATATATACAATTCGCCGCCGGCTCCCAGTACATGAACAGTGACGGAGCCGAACGGGTTAGTCACACCCACGAGACCGACAGACTGGAGGCGGACGGACGGTGAAGAACGCGGCCGTCGTCGTGCTGGATACGGTCCGGAAAGACAGCTTCGACGACCACTTCGACTGGCTCCCGGGGACGTGGTTCGAGCGAGCGTACTCGACCTCGAACTGGACGGCCCCGGCCCACGCCTCGCTGTTTACCGGCCGGTACGGGAGCGAGGTGGGTGTCTCCGCGGCGTCCCGGCAGTTCGACCCCGACCGGCCGTCGCTCCCCGAGCGATTCCTCGACGAGGGCTACACTACGCGAGGACTGTCGGCCAACCACAACGCCTCGGCCCAGAACGGCTTCGACCGCGGGTTCGACGAGTTCGTCAACCCGAGTACGCTCAAGAACCCCGAATGGGAAGACGCCATGGACTGGGAGGCGTTCGTAGCCGAGACGGACGC